>WNGF01015249.1_pt1 | contig 20153 bp, 18 predicted proteins | sample 5400641 | NCBI WGS metagenome assembly WNGF01 (sample SAMN13153371, study PRJNA577476) | soil metagenome | isolation source: 80 cm soil or saprolite under grassland replicate 2 | place: USA:California | collected 2016-06-15
GGCGACCCTGCGGCGCTCGCGTTCGGCAAGGCGTTCGCGTTCATCGGCTTCGCCGCGGTCGCGCAGCTCGTCGTCCTGCCCTGGCTGCTGGCCCGCGTGCGGGAGCAGCCCGACATCTTCCTCATCGTCGCGGTTTCGGTCGCGCTGGCGAACGCCGGCGTCGGTGCCGTCGTATTCGGCGTCCCAGTCGCGCTCGCGGCGTTCGTCGCGGGTCTCCTGCTTTCGATCCGACCCGAAGCGCAGGAAGCGCGCCGCGAGGTGCTGCCGTTCCGCGATCTCTTCGCGGTCATGTTCGTCGTCGCGATCGGCACGCTCGTCGAGCCCGCGACCGTCTTCAGTGAGGCCGCTGTGCTGGGCATCGTGTTGCTGCTTGTCGCGCTGAAGATCGTCACGATCGCGGGGCTCGCCGCACTGTTCTCGGTGCCGGCGCGGCGCGCGCAGCTCGGCGTCGGTCTCGGTCAGGTCGGCGAGTTCAGCTTTGTCGTGATGGGTCTTGGCACCGCCGCAGGCGTCGTCTCAGGGGGTCAGTTCAGCGCCGTGCTCGCGGCCGCGGCGATCAGCATCGCCGCATCCGCGGTCGGCGTGCGCCTGTTCCCGAAGAAAGCGGCCGCCGCGAGCGCGTAACGTGCAGGGAGCTGCGGAGCGCACAATGACGGCCGCAATGCTCGAGGTCGAGAACCCGCTCAGTAGGTTCCGGCTGCCGGCGCTCCTCGTCCTCATTGCCGCGATCTACGGCACCATCGGGTACATGCTCATCGAAGGATGGGGAGTCCTCGACGCGTTCTACATGACGATCACGACCATGGCGACGGTCGGGTTCGGCGAGATCCATCCGCTCAGCGACGCGGGCCGCGCCTTCACCGTGACGCTCATCGTTGGCGGCGTCGGTGCGATGCTGTACGCGTTCGGCGTCTTCGCCGAGGCGCTCGCCGAGGGCCGATTCGCGCTCTATCGGAGGCAGCGGCATATGACAAGCGAGATCGAGAGGCTGCGCGATCACTTCATCATCTGTGGCTACGGGCGCATCGGGACTCAGATCGCGAGCGAGTTCGACCGCCAGCGCGTGCGGCATGTCGTCATCGAGACCAACCCCGATCCCCTCACGCGTATCCGCCGGGAAGGACGTCTGTTCATCGAGGGTGACGCCGCCTCTGAGGACATGTTGCGCGCCGCGGGCATCGAACACGCGAAGGGTCTTCTCGCCGTCGTCGACTCCGACGAGCGCGTCGTGTACATCACGCTCGCCGCACGCGCGCTGAACCCCGCACTCTTCATCACGGCGCGTGCCGGACAGCCCGAGTCGATCCGACGCCTCGAGCTGGCGGGCGCGAGTCGCATCGTGTCGCCCTACCGAATGGCCGGTCGCCTCATGGCGGAGCTGGCGCTTCGTCCCGCGGTCGTCGACGTCATCGAAACGATGCGCCACGGCGGAGGGAGCATCGGGATCGAGGAGATCCTTGTCGGTGCCGAGTGCCGCTCACGCGGACGCAGTCTTACCGATGCGGGCCTGCTCGAAGCGGGACGCGCACGGCTTCTCGCGCTCCGACGGCGCGATGGCGGGATGCACGTGAATCCCAACCCCGAGCTCCAGCTCGAGGCGGGCGACCTCGTCGTTGCGATGGGCTCAGAGGACGAGCTCACCGCCACAGCGGCGCTCCTTCAGTGAGCCCTATCTTGGAGCTAGGCCCCTAGGAATCCGATGATCGCGCCCTGCACGATCGCCACGACGACCGAGTAGCCGGCGGTGAGCGCGTAGAGGCGCGGGTGCCGCCCGGCGCAGAGCACTTCGGCGAACATCGCGGTGGCGACAAAGCCAAGTCCCACGTAGAGACCGATGATCGCTCCGGCCGCACCGCTGTGCGCGCCGGTCTGAGCAACGAACCACGACATGGTGATCGCTTGGACGATCGCCGCGGCGGCGGTCATTGCGTAGAGGGGGCCGGCAGACATCCCCTCACCCATGTTGTGTCCAGAGAGCTTCATCCAGCTCTGGCCGAAGGCTAAGGCACAGGTACAAGTCCGGCGAGGCCTGACCCGATCAGCCCCCGCGGCCGAGCAACGGCACGAACATGCCGACCTCACGGGCGTACGCGTCGTACGCCGGACCGAGCTCAGCACGCAGAAGCCGCTCTTCCGCGCGCGCGCGGAGATACAGCAGGGGATAGCCGACCAGCAGGACGCCAAAGGTGAGAACGAGATTCCCCGAGGCGACGCACGCACCGGCGAGATGCACGGCCATGCCGACGTAGACGGGATGTCGGACGACTCGATACGGTCCACGCCGGACGACGACGTGGCCTTCGTGCACCTCGGGCTCTAGATCGAACTCGCTGCCCAGCGCGAATGCCGCCCATAGCGCGAACGAGGCGCCCACGACGATGAGCGCAAGGCCGACATCCACGAGCAGCTCGCTGGGTGCGATCGTGGGGCCCGGCCTCGCATCGAGGACGACATACGGTACCCATGCGAACGCCGGACCCCACCTCGCAACCCCGCCTACAGCTCGCAGCGGGTTGCCGCGGTCATGGCGGGCGCGGCGCTGCAATCGCGACGCCATGGCGATGTAGATGATGAACGCGGCGACCGCCATCAGTGCCGCAACTTCCGGTGGAGGTGGAGTGCCCTCGTAGCAGCGCGCCCTCACACTCATCGGTCCGATCGGTACGGCACGGGACAGAGTGGTGAGCGACACTGCATGGTGGGTCGGCTCGCTCGCGGAAACCCACATGTGGAGACCGCGCGCGCAGGCATCGAAGCGATCATCGCCGGGTGGGAACTCGGCCATGACCACCAGCCACCCGCGCGAGTCAAGCTCGCGACGGTAGAACGCAATGACTTCAGGAGGTGATGCTGATACTCCGTAAAGACGATCGACCGCGGCAGGCAAGGTAGGGCCTACGAGACTGATGCTGAGACCACTTGTGCGTTCTGCCTCTAGTCGCGCGCCGGGAAATGCGATCGCGAACTCCGGCTGATGGGTCAGGTCTGCGCTCGTCAGCCCGAAGACCAGGGCGTACAACGCGGACAACAAAGCCCAGATCAAAGCCGCGAGCAGGCCGACGGCAGCGCCTATCTCCAGATACGGAAGACGGGTGCGCGTCGCCGAGAGCACCGCCCAGATGAGGCCAACGACGAGCCCCAGCATGACAGCGATCTGAAGCGGACTCATGCAAGCAAACGGCGCAGCCGCTCCGCCGACAGGGCGTTTGACCCGTCCTCGTCGTGCCGGAAGTACGCGTACACGTCCTTCCCCGACTCGAGAAGCGCGCGCAGCCGTTGCGCCCAGGTGTCGACCGCGTCGTCCGGATAGCGATTCCTTTCGCGCAAACGCGCGTAGGCGAAGTCCGCGGTCACGCCGAGCGTCTCGACCGGCGACGGCGCCTTCTCCCCCTCCGCATGCACGAGCGCGACGTTCGCGGTGCGCAGGAGCTCGTAGACCTCCGGCATGTACCAGGACGGGTCGCGTACCTCGAGGGCGCACCGCACGTCACGCGGCAGCGCGGCGAGGAACATGGCGAGCCGGTCGTCGTCGCGCCTCACCCACGGCGGGGTCTGAAAGAGGATCGGTCCGAGCCGCCGGCCCAGCAGACGCGCGCGCTCGAAGAAGATCGGGAGCGTCTCCGCGGGCTCCCTCAGCTGCTTCCGGTGCGTGATCTGCTGCGATGCCTTCAGCCCGAAGATGAAGTCCTCCGGCGTCGCCGCAGTCCATTCCGCAACGTTCTTCTCGGTCGGGAGGTGATTGAAGGTGTAGTTGATCTCGATGGTGCTGAAGCGACTCGCGTAGTAGCTGAGGAACGCGGCGCTCTTGGTGCCCTCGGGATAGAACTTCGGCCGCCAGGACGTGTACGACCAGCCCGAGGTCCCGACGTACGCGCGGCCGCTCACCGCCGGCTCATTCCTCGACGCCCTTCACCGCGTGCTTTCCGAGGACCGCGTATGCGATACCCGCGACGAGGGAGTTCGCGCGCTTCAGGTTGGCGAGCAGATCGAGGTGGATGCTGGACGTGTCGATCGTCTCGCGCAGCCCTTCGTGCAGGCGGCGGATGTGCGTCTGGCGCAGCTGCCGCTCGAGGACGTTCACCACGCTCTTGTGACGGATGACCTTCTCCGCGATGGTCGCGTCGTTCGAGGCGAGCGCGGACATCGCGAGCTCGAGGTTCTCGACGACCTTGGCGTGCAGCTGGCGGATCTCTGACCAGCCCTGCTGGCTGAACACGTGGTGGCCCGCGATCTTCTTCGCCGCGAGCTCCATGAGATTCTTCTCGATGACGTCGCCGATCTCCTCGAGATTGGCGATGACGAAGATGAGCGCGGTCTCGCGCTCCGCCTGCTCCTCGGTGAGCTGCTGCTGGCCGAGACGGATGAGGAATTGCTTGATGTCCTCTTCGAGCTGGTCGATGACGTCGTCGCGCGCGATCACCTCGCGCATGAGCCGCTCGTCGTCGCGCTCGAGCACGGTGAGTGAGTCGCGCAGGGACTGCTGGACGATGTCGCCCATCCGCAGCGTCTCTCGCAAGGCCTGGCCCAGCGCAACGGCCGGCGTGTCGATCGTCTGCGGATTGAGGTAAATGGCTCCCGTCGATGTCGTCTTCCGGTCAGGCACGAGCCGTGTGAAGAGATCCGCCGCGACGTTGGTGAACGGCAGGAAGACCGCCGCGAGGATCAGGTTGAACAGAGTGTGGGCGTTCGCGATCTGGCGCGGCACGTCGGGCGCCGTGCGCGCGACGATGTCGGCGAAGAGGCCGGCGAACGGCACGAAGAGCGCGACGCCGACGATCTTGAAGGCGGCATGCGCGGCCGCGACGCGCAGCGCTTCGGCGTTCTGGCCGATCGCTGCGAACAGCGCGGTGGCCGCGGTGCCGATGTTCGCGCCGAAGATGATCGGGATCGCGCCCGACAGCGGCATCAGACCGCTGGCCGCGAGCGAGAGCGCGAGACCGATCACCGCGGCGCTCGAGCGCACCAGGGCGGTGAAGATCGCCGCGACGAGGAACAGGATGAGCGGCTGGCCGGTCAATGCAGCGAGGAGATCGCGGAAGAGATCGCTGTTCGCGAGCGGCGCCGTGCCGTCCGACACGAGCTTCATGCCGAGGAACAGGAAGCCGAAGCCGAGCACCGCCTGACCGATGTAGCGGAGCGTTCCGCGGCCGATCGACCACATCAGCCAGCCCACGAAGACGATCAGCGGCGAAACGGACAGAAGGTCGAAGGCGAGGAGTTGCACGGTGACGGTCGTCCCGACGTCGGCACCGAGGATCACTCCGATCGTCTGTCGCAGCGAAAGGAGCCCCGCGGAAGCGAACCCGACCAGCATCACGGTGGTCGCGCTCGACGACTGCAGGACCGCCGTCACGCCGGCGCCGACGGCAAGCGCTTTGAAGCGGTTCCCGGTGAGCGTCGAGAGAAGGTGCCGAAGCCGCGTCCCCGCCGCGCGCTGCAGGCCCTCGCCGACCAGACGCACGCCATAGAGGAGGAGCGCGGTCCCACCCAGAAGCGAGAAGAGGACGAGATCGGCTGACGTCATCGGGGCAGTATCGCCGGGTGCCCGGCGCTCAGCGGGCGACGGTGAGCACGGTCCTCCCTGACGTCCCGGCCGCGAACACGACGACCGACGCGTCCCCCTCGTTCGGCGGCGCGGCGAAGACGATGCGCGCGTTGCCGAAGACATCGGTGGCGGCGCTGCCGATCGTGATGACGCCGACCGACAGCGTCGCGAGCGTACCGATCTTCGGGACGCCGTTCTCGGTCACGCGGATCTGCGCCCCGACGATCTCGCCCGGACGCACCCTCGCGCGGTCGAGCGTGACCGTCACGACGGTCGCACCGGTGGTCGGCGCACGAAGCGTCACGTCGGCCTTCGCCGTCGTCTCGTTGCCGGCGCGGTCGCGCGCGACAACGGCCGTTGACGGTCACGGTCGCGCCGACCTCGGCCTTCCCCTGGACGATCACGTTCGGTCCCTCGACGATCGCGCCGTCCGTGGGTCCCAGCAGGTCGAGCGTCGGCGGCTGTTTGTCGAGGATGACGGTGTATGCGGAGCGCGCGATCACGTCCTTGCCGGAGAGGAGCGTCAGGCCGATCGCGTTCGCCCCATCCCGGAGGGTGAGCGTTGCCGCGAACGTGCCGGTCGGATCGAGCTCCGCGTTCGCGATGACGGCGGCGTTGAGCACGATCTCGACACTGCGTCCGGGCGCCATCGCGAACGACGGCACGCGTCCGGAGATCTGCAGCTCGGAGTCGCGGGTGAAGTCCGGCAGGCCGTTGACGACCGGCGCCGCACTCACGACGTTACCGGCGCCGGCCGGGAGCTCGATCTGACCGCTTCCGAGCCGACCGCCGATCGACTCGCCGACGGTGGTCGTGATCTGGCGGATGCCGTCGCCGACCGCCGAGCCGATGACCGGGCCGGTCAGGAAGATGAATCCACCGGCAACGACGAGGATCACCGCGTCGAGAAGGACCATCCGTTTGCGCAGACGCGGCGCGATACCCACCGAGCGCGCGGTAGCTCGATATGTGTCGCGCGGCACGCGGGGACGACGCTCTGGAACTGCAGCTCCTGCCTTCACCGATCCTCCGGCCAAGATAGCGAAAGGGCGCCGGCCCGACGGCCGCCGCCCTCCGCTGGTGGGTGGGATGAGGGGCTTATCAGTTCCAGCGGGCACCCCTGAGGTGCCTAACGCGGCCTCGCCGCGTCTGTTTCGTCCTCCCCACAGGGTTTAGTGACGACTGACCCTGAGGGCGCGACTGTACTCCCGGTCCCGGCGGCAGGCAAGTGGGCACCACAACCTGTCGAGCTCCGAGCGGGCGACCGACACCGTTATGCGACACTCGGAACATGACCGACGAAGCCGCATGAAGGCCCCCACGCGCGGGCTCGAAGGCGTGGTGGCGACGACGACCGCGATCTGCAAGGTCGAGGACAACAGCCTGGTCTACCGCGGGTACTCGATCGACGAGCTCGCCACCAAGGCTGAATACGAGGAAGTCGCTTACCTGTTGCTGAACGGCGACCTGCCGACGAAGGAGCAGCTCCAGGGTTTCAAGGCCGAGCTGGTGAAGCACCGCACACTCTCGCCGTTCCTGCGACAGATCCTGCAGGAGATGTCCGAGAGCGGAACGGCCATGGACGTCCTGCGCACGGTCGCGTCAGCCTCCGCCGTCGAGGATCCGGCCGAGGGCGACAACTCGCAGGAAGCCGAGTACCGCAAGGCGATCCGGCTCACCGCGAAGCTGCCGACGATCCTCGCCAGCTACATGCGACGCCGCCGCGGCGAGCAGCCGATCCCGCCGGACCCGTCGCTCGACCACGCGGCGAACTTCGCGCACATGGCAGGCGTCGACGTGCACCCGCGTGCCGCGGAGATCCTCAACACCTGCTTCATCCTGCAGGCCGAGCACGGCCTCAACGCATCGACGTTCACGGCGCGCGTCGTCGCGGGCACCAATGCGGACATGCACGCGGCCGTGACCGCGGCGTTCGGCGCGCTCAAGGGTCCGCTCCACGGCGGCGCCACGGACGGGACGATGAAGATGCTCGACGAGATCGGTTCGGCCGACCACGTCGAGACGTTCGTCGAGAAGGCCATCGCCGCGAAGTACAAGTTCTCGGGCTTCGGACACCGCGTGTACCTCACCGAGGACCCGCGCGCGAAGTTCCTTCGCCGCTTCGCGATGGAGCTCTCGAAGGATTGGAAGGGCAAGCCGTACTTCGAGATCCAGGAGCGACTCGCGAAGGCGATCGCCGAGCGGCGCCCGAAGATGTCGCCGAGCGCGGCCGCGAAGGTCAACGTCGTGAACGTCGACTACTACGCCGCCACGACGTACACCTTCCTCGGCATCCCCGCCGATCTCGGCACATCGATCTTCGCGCTCGGACGCATCGCCGGATGGAGCGCGCACATCATGGAGCAGCACGGCGACAATCGACTCATCCGTCCCGAGTCCGAGTACACGGGACCGTCAGGAAAGCGCTACATCCCCATCGCGGAGCGCTAGCCGACTCTTCGATGCCGCCGTCAAAGCACGCACCAAGGCATCCCACGTCAACGGACCGAAGATGACCTGCCGCACGATGTGATCGCTGTCGAGGACGAACGTCTGCGGAAGAAGGCCCGGCGAGAGGTCCTTCAGGACGGCGGCGCTCCCGACCAGCGGTCGCAGCCTCCGGTAGTCCTTGGCCACGTCGAGCGCCGATGCCTCCGTCTCGTCCACGCCGAGAGCGATGATCTCGACTCTCGAACCGACGGTGACATCGGAGAGGAGCGCGAGCTGCTGCGTGCACACCACGCAGGGCCTCGTCCAGGTCGACACGACCACGAGGCGCGCACCGAAATAGTCGAGTGACTGCGGCGCGCCATCGGCCATGCGCCATGCGAGCTCCATCTTCCTGCCGACGGCGGCGTTCCTCGCGACCCGAACGGTCCCGACGGCGGCGTTCAGAGAGTCCGCCACCGCGTGCGCTCGTGCCGGCGCGGCTCGCGCGGCGACACCGTCGAGCACGTAGGGCGCGCCGTCCTCATCGAACACGAGGAAGCGGCCGCGCGACAACGCGTAGCCGGCGGCCTGCAGGAGCCGCCCGACGTCCGTCTCGTGCCATTGGTCGTCGTGGTCGATATCGAGCACGCGCACCCAGGTGCGGCCGGGGCTGGACATGAGGATCGCGCCGGACATCGTCGTCGGTTGCCCGCCCTCATCGTCGGCGATCGTCATGAGCGGCCGTGTGGTGCCCGTCGTGATGTCGTACGCGCCGAGATTGCCGCCGAGCGTGTACGTCAGCGCCTCGTGCGCGGTGAGCCGGATGTACAGCGGCGCGCCGGTCTGATACGCGCGCAGCTCGCGCGCGACGAGGGTGCGGTCAGCGATGTTGTTCTGCGCGGTGCCGGGGAACGGGCGATCAGTCTGGATGGAGAGCACCGTCGCGACACCATCGGTGGTGCGGGCGCCGGGCCCGATGTCCAGCGCACGCACGCCGCTCGGCAGTCCGAGCGGCACCCGATAGCGAGTCCCGTCACGGCTGGCGGCGTCAAGCGCGTCACCGCCCACCGCCCAATACACGACATGACCGTCCGGGTCCCAGGTGAGGACGGTCAACGGCGTCGGCGCCGACGCGATCTCGCGCGGCGCGCCGCCGCGTCGCGCGAGGATCACGAGCTTCGCGGGACAGCACGGCGTGCTGAACGCGAGAGACTGGCCGTCCGGTGACACGAGCTGCCCCTCGGCGCGCGGGTAGGTCAGACCCGTGCCGATCTCGCGAACGCTGCCATCGATCTCGAGGATCGACACATCGAGGTGGAGGAACGCTCCGCTCGAGCCCGTCGTGATCCGTTTGCCGATCACCACGCCCGACGAGTCCGGCAGCCAGAACGGATTCATGCCGATCTCGCCGAGCTTCAGCGTCGCGAGGCTGCGACCGGCGAGGTCGAAGATCGTGTGCACGAAGCCCTCGCGCTCCACGACGAGCACCATCTCGCCATTCGGCGACACCCGGATGCCCTGCTCGCCGAACGTCGCCGCGATGGAGAGCTTCGCGAGGACCGGGCCCGGCGGAGCGCTGCGCGCGGACGGCGACCCGGGGGCGTCGCTCGGGCGCGACGGCTCGGACGTGCTGCAGCGGCTCAGGAGGACCGCGAGCGCGACGAGAGCCGTCAGGGCGTGCATTCCTCTATATCAACGTACGCCGGGGCGGTACGCGCATCAGAGTTGTGTCCATTCCGGCGCGGTCAGCGCGAGCGCAGGCCCTCCCAGCATCTGGCGTCCTCCCACTGGCACTGGTCGATCGCCCGGATCACGAACGGATCCGGCGCGACCGCGAAGACCGTCCCGATGATCCGGTGCGTCGCCTCCTGCCGCTGTTCGAAGTTCACGTCGAAGCCGATGAGCTCGCCAGTGTGCTCGCCGTTCGGCGCGATGTAGAACGCCGTGTCTTTGAGCGTGGTCTCCACGGTCGTCTCCGAGGTGCAGGCGCGTCCATCGTCGCCGAAGCGGATCACGGTGTAGCCAGCGCGTCGCGGCAGGATCGCGCACGAGCCGAGGGCGTACTGCAGCACGACGTAGCCGCGGTAGCCATCGGGGATCTCGAGCTGCAGCGGTAGCTGCGGGGGTGGCTGCGTGCTTTGCGGCGACTGCAGCTGCTGGCAGGCGATCGCCAGGAGTATCGGGAGGGCAACGGCTATTCGTCGTAGCACGCGAGCACCGCATCCCACGCCAGCTCTGAGGCGACCACGCCGAGGCTGACCTCGTCCAGCGCGGGGTCCAGGGCGGCCTGCGTCGAGCACGCGTACAGGATGTCGCCGTCCCAGCGCGCGTGGAAGGGCTGGATCGCGCGCGCCATCGACGCATGCACCTGTCGCGCGATCGATCGCAGCTGCAGCGCGTCGAGGCGCTGGTCGGTCACGAGACAGGTCAGCGTCGTGTTGCGCGAACGCGGCTCGGCCGGCGGGTGGTACGCGCCGGTGTCGCTCACGATGTCGGCCGCGTGCTGCCGCCGACCCTGGGCGTCGCGGTTCCCGCGCACGACCTTCCCGGCGCGGTCGACGATCCCGCCGTACGCGTTCACGACGGTGAACACCGCGATGCGCGTCTTACCCACGACGCGGAATGCACCGCCCTGTCCGGACGACTCCGCCGAGTCGCCGTGACCAGCCGTCGCGGAGCAGCCCGCGCCATGCGCGCCCATCGGGAACGCGCCTGGCCGCAGCGCGCGGACGGCCGCGCGGCCGAGCTGCTTGTCCGGATAGATCGCGTTCTGGCGGCGGCCGTAATCGAAGATGATCGCGCCCGACACGAGCGCGATGTCCATCCATTTCGTGGAGTAGCCGCGCCTCGCGAACAGCTCCGCCGCGACGCCGGTCGAGGCTTCCAGCCCGTATTGCGAACCGCCCGCGAAACAGATCGCATTGATGACCGTGAGGTACTCGCCGTTGATCCCGGGCGATCCGCCGCGCACGTCGATCTGCAGCGACGCGACCTTGGGGAAGTGGAAGACGGTGCAGCCGGTGGGGCCTTCGGCGTACTCGGCGACGCCGACCTCGAGACCGGGGAAGTCGAGCTCGAGAACGCGGCCGCCTTCCGGGATGCGCGGCACGGGACGCGCGGTGTCGTTGGTGATCGGATCAGGCATCACCGCGAGGGTAGAGCGCCGCGCGCCCAGGCGAGCCGGGGCGCGCGGCGCGACGAGTAGCTACGCCACTTGGGCCACCATGCGTCGGACGGACGTGGTCGCGAGGCGCGTCAGGCCAAAGCTCGCGGCGCCGATCCAGATCCCAAAGGCCATGTTGCCGACGAGCGTGACCTGATCCGGGATGCCGACCCAGATCGCGGTCATGTTGATGAGCTGCAGCGCGGCGACCCCGAACGAGAATCGAGGCAGCCAGCGAGGGAACGCGGGATTTCCGGTCATCGCGATACCGAACGCGGCTACCCAGCCCGCCTCGAGCACGTAGAGCCCGCTGTTGTAGAGGACGTCCCAGAAACGGAAGAGCGGCACGATGTCGCCGCCGCGGGACGCGATCGTGACGAGCGTTGCCTCGAGCGCCCCCTGTGCGACGATGCCGGGCATCTCGACCACGACAAAGACCAGCCCAAGCGTGGCGAGAAAGCGGGTCCGAGTCGATCCACCAAGCGCCTCACGCAACGCGAGAGCGAAGATGGGGATGGTCAGAACCGCAAGGAACGTCAGGATCGAAGCCGGCGCGATGATCCCATTTCGGTAATAGGCCTCGATCGCGGCCGCGTCCATCGTGCCGCTCACTCGTTGACCGGCCAAGATGGTCAGGCCGATGTGGTATCCAAAGATCATGGCGAGGCTGAGCCATCCAGCCGCCGCGCCGACACGGGCGATGCGAGTGTCCATATGCCTTGCTCCTTCTTCATTTGCCGACCGCGTGCGCCGGGCCCGGGTTCCGCGACGCGTTGACACGGTCCATATAATGACAATATGAAACATATCACCAATGTCAAGCGGACCAAAGGGCCCACCCGCGCGTACGACAGCGAGCTACGGGCAGAACAGGCCGAGACGACCCGTCGCAAGATCCTCGATGCGCTCGTTCGCACAATGGCTCGTGGCGTGGCGGGACTGTCCGTCCCCGCGGTCGCGCGTGAGGCCGGAGTGTCGGTGCCGACGGTCTATCGCCATTTCAAGAGCAAGGCCGCCCTCGTTGCCGCGCTCTCACCGTACTTGGTCGGCCGGGCAGGCCTGATGGACTCCGCCCTTATGGAGAGTGCTGATCTACCGACGATCGTTCGCGAGATGTACCGCCGGAACGCGGACATGGACACGGAGGTGCGCGCGGCACTGGCGAGTGAGCTCGGCCAGGAGACGCGTCGGCGGATGATGCCCCAGCGATTCGCCCTCACCCGCAAGACCATCGCGGAACGTCTCCCGGGTGTGACCGGCGACGAGCTCGACCGCCTGACGCGCTTGTTCCTCATCCTGACGTCATCCGCGACGATGCGCGCGTTCAAGGACTACCTCGGGTTCGACCGGCTGAAGGCCGCGAACGACGTGGCGTGGCTCGTCGAAGTTCTCCAGCGGGCGCTACGCCGGAGCCGGGGATGACCGTGCTTTGGGAGGCTCCGCCTGGCGCGTTCGCGCGCAACTTCCGTCTGGGGGAGTGGATCGGCGAGCCGGTGACGCCACTCTTCGAAAGTTGGCTGCTCACGACGATGGAAGAGACGATGCACGGCGACTACGCGCGCGTCATAGGCCAGCCCGCACCACGGCCGCTGCACGTCGTCGTGAATGGTTGGTACTACTACTCGCTGAACTTCCTGCCGGCATCCTTCAGCGGAGTCGCGCGAATGTTGCCGGGAATGCTCGTGCGACTCGCGCGCGAGCCGCGCCGCATCGCGCCGATGTTCCCACCTTTGGCCCGGCTCGGCGTCGACCTGTACGTGGTCGAGTGGCGTCGCGATGTGCTGCCGAGCTACGTCGCCGCGGTCGAGCGCGCCTCCAGCGAGATCGCATCCAGCTCCCCGGACCGCCTATGTGCCATCGTCGATGAGCTGGCGACCCTCGCGGGCCGGTACTTCACGTCGATGACGTTCGTCGCCGGCTACGGTTGGAAGACGGAGATCCCGCTGTCGCAGTTCTACCGACGGCACCTGCAACGACGGCTTGGGGGCCATCCCCAGCTCCTGCTCCGCGGGCTCGTGCGGCCGACCGCCACGTTGCACGACGTGCAGTCCCTCGACTGGTTCTTCCGGACGCAAGGCGAGATCGGCACGCCGGGTCGCGGATCGGAGAGCGAGGCACGCTATCGGCGTCTGGCTGTCGAACGGGAGGATCTCGAACGTCGCGCCCGCGAGGTGCTCCCTCCGCAGCTGGCGACCCGTTTTGATCGCCTGCTCGTCGCGGCACAGAACGCTGCGCGGCTGCGAGAGGAACAGGTCGCGCAGCTCACACTGGCCTGGCCGGTCTTTCGCCGCGCGCTCGCACGCATCGCCGAGATGCTCGTTTCGCGCGGCGTCATCGCAGAGCCGGACGACGTGTATTTCCTCGAACGAAGCGAGCTCATCGCTGCGATCGGGGGCGCGGAGGTCGACCACAAGGCCGACGTCGTCGCCCGCCGGACGCAGTGGGCGGAGCGGCGGCGCCTCGTCGCCCCGCTCGTCATCGGGCGCATCCCGAAGATGCTCGAGACGCTGCTCGGTGCCGCCGACCGCGCGATGCGCGACGACGTCGAGATGTCGCCGGACGCCGTGCGCGGAGTCCCCGCGAGCCCGGGTCGCGTCACGGGCCGCGCGCGCCTCGTGCGCACCGCGATCGAATTCGACCGGCTCCAACGAGGGGAGGTGCTCGTCTGCCCGGTGACGACGCCTTCATGGACGCAGCTGTTCGAACGCGCCGCAGCGGTCGTGACGGACGTCGGGAGCCCGGCTTCGCACGCGTCGATCATCGCGCGCGAGTACGTTGCGGTGCGCGAGGTCCGTCGCCGACGACTCGCGCATCACGTGCGAGTGGCCGGAGATCGACGTCTCGCTGACCGGGAATCCGATGTAGTCAGCCGGCGCGATCTGCGACACGTTGCCGAAGTCGGTGGACGCAAGCACGAACTTGCCACGCACGGTCCGCAGGTCGCGTCGCTTGAGTTCGTCGGCGAGCAGGTCCCCGACCTGCGCGTTCGGCTTCACCGGCGCGTACAGGCGCATGTCGTCCTGGATCTCGGCCGTCGTCCCGGTCTGCATCGCCGCTCCAGCGACCATCTGCGCGAATGTGCGCTGCATCTCGTCGAGCGTTTCGACCGTAGCCGCCCGCAGGCCGATGTCGCACTCCGCGAGCTCGGGGATGATGTTCTGCGCCGCGCCGCCTTTGGTGATGATCCCGTGGACCCGCGTGTCCGCGGGCAGGTGCTGCCGCCAACCGTCGATCGCGACGAAGAGACGGATCGCCGCGGACAGCGCGTTGCGACCGAGGTGGGGCGAGAACGCGGCGTGCGCCGCAACGCCGTGGAAGATCACGCGCTTCGCGACGACGCCCAGCGAGCTCCCGCCGAACTCCCAGTCCGGATCGGCGGAAGGGTGCGACGAGAGGATCGCGACCGAGTCGCGGAACACGCCCGCGTCGATGAGGTCGATCTTGCCGCCACCGCTCTCCTCCGCCGGCGTGCCGATCAGCTCGACCCCGACGTTCAGATCCTTCGCGCGTTCCGCGGCCAAGAGGAACGCGCCGACATTCGACATCGCGATGAGGTTGTGCCCGCAGGCGTGCCCGATCTCCGGCAGCGCGTCGTACTCGGCAAGCAGCGCGACGGCCGGACCCGGCGGACCGATGCGCGCGCGGAACGCTGTCTCGACGCCGCCGAGGTTCTGCTCGACCGTATGGCCGTGAGTGGCGAGCAGCGCGGCGATGTTCTTCACCGCGGTCCGTTCCTGGTACGCGAGCTCGGGCGTGGCGTGGATCGCACGTGAGAGCGCGACGAGCTCGGCGCGCAGCGCCTCCGCGGTCAAGCCGTCACCGTCGCGCCGTCTTGGATCGATCGGCGGAGCGAGGCGTCCGATGCGACGCGGTGCGCCGCGGCGCCCAGCGCGTCCACGACCAGCAGGGCGTTCCGGTGGGCGAGGTCGCTCGCACTCGCGTCGCGCATCGCATCGGAATGGCCGGCGATCGGCCGCGCCGTGACCGGGAAACGGATCCAGTCCGTCGGCACCTTCTGCGAGACATTGCCGAGATCGGTCGAGGCGGTCACCAGGACACCACGCTCCGCGTCGACGCCGCGACGCCGCAGCTCGTCGGCGAGGACGTCGCCGAGTCGCAGATTCGCGGCGACCGGCGCGTACAGCGGCAAGTAGTCGGTGATCTCCGCAGTCGTGCCCGTCTCGAGCGCCGCGCCCTGCACGACGTCGGTGAACATCACGACCATGGCCTGGAGCGTCGCGAGATCCTTCGCACGCAGTCCGAACTTCGCCTCGGCACGCGCGGGGATCACGTTCACCGCATCGCCACCGTGCGTGATGATCCCGTGCACGCGGCAGTCGCTCGGAAGGTGCTGACGCCACGCATCGATCCCGATGAAGAGGCGGATCACGCCATTCAGCGCGTTCCGTCCGCGCTCGGGTGACGAACCCGCGTGCGACGCCGCGCCGCGGTAGATGACGCGCTTGCCGACGATCCCCAGGCCGGTGCCGCTCACACCCCAGCTTCCCTGCGCCGCCGGGTGGGTCGAGAGCGCGAACGCGACGTCGTCGAACACCCCGGCGTCAAGGAGGTCGATCTTCCCGCCGCCGTCCTCCTCCGCGGGCGTGCCGATGAGCTCGACTGCCATCCCGAGGTCGCCCTCCGCGGCCGCGTGCAAGAAGGCGCCGACGTTCGTCATGGCGATGAGGTTGTGACCGCAGCCGTGACCGACGCCCGCGAGCGCGTCGTACTCCGCGATGAGGGCGACCGAGGGCCCGGGCGGACCGACGCGTGCGCGGAATGCCGTCTCGAGGCCACCGATACCCATTTGCGCTCCCACCCCGTGGCGCTGAAGCAGGGCCGTGATCCGTGCTGCGGCACGACGTTCCTGGTAGGCGAGCTCCGGATCGGCATGGATCTCGCGGGAGAGTTGGACCAGCTCGTTGGCGAGAGAAGAGGAGAGTGGCTTCACGACGCTGTATACTGTGCTATAGCGACTTTTCCCTATTGGCTTCTGCCGGGCGCGCGCGCACCTCGAATGCGCCCCCCGGTCCCCACAGGACGTAATGCAGTAGCGCCAGCACACACCAGCAAGGAGCAACACACCGCTTGGACACCCCAGAGCCCACCCGACCACAGACACCCGAACCGAACCCCACCGCAGCGGCGACCCCCACGACCAGCGAGATCAATGGCGCGGGCGGTCCCAGCAACGGCCCGACGAACGGGCCCGCCGCACCGGCCACGCGCCGCGATGCGGCACCGGCGGCGCCGAGCCGCAAGTACTACACGATCACCGAGCTGAACGAGGCGAAGCCGAAGGACATGCTCGCGATCGCCAAGGAGTTCGGCGTCACCGACATCACGGCGGCGACGCTCAAACCGGAGCTCATCACCCGCATCCTTCAGGCGCAGACCGAAGCCCAGGGGAACATCTTCGCCCAGGGCATCCTGGAGATCGTCGAGGATGGCTTCGGCTTTCTCCGGCGCCGCAGCCTTCTTCCCTCACCCGACGACGTATACGTCGGCTCGAGCCAGGTGCGCCGTCTCGGTCTGCGCACCGGCGATTACGTCACAGGGCAAACGCGGCCACCGAAGGACAACGAGAAGTACTTCAGCCTGCTGCGCGTCGAGGCCGTCAACGGCGTCGACCCCGAGGTCGCGAAACGCCGACCGCTCTTCGAAGCGCTCACGCCCGTCTTCCCGGATGAGATGTTCGACCTCGAGATCGAAGGTGCGAACCTCAGCCAACGGCTCATCAACCTCGTGAACCCCCTGGGCTTCGGACAGCGCGCGCTCATCGTGTCGCCGCCGAAGGCCGGCAAGACGACCCTGCTCAAGGACATCGCGAACGGCATCGCCGGGAACCACCCCGACGTGCACATCATGGTCGTGCTCGTTGGCGAACGTCCCGAGGAAGTGACCGACATCCGCCGTTCGATCAAGGGCGAGGTGTTCTCGTCCACCTTCGACGAGCCGACCGAGAACCACACCCGCGTCGCGGAGCTCGCGCTCGAGCGCGCAAAGCGACTGGTCGAGACCGGACGCGACGTCGCGATCCTCCTCGACTCGGTCACGCGTCTCGCGCGCGCGTACAACCTCGCGGTCCCGCCGTCGGGCCGAACGCTCTCCGGTGGTATGGACCCTGTCGCCCTCTACCCGCCGAAGCGTTTCTTCGGTGCCGCGCGAAACATCGAGGGCGCGAACGGACAGGCGGCCGGATCGCTCTCGATCTTCGCCACCTGTCTCGTCGACACCGGAAGCCGTATGGACGACGTGATCTACGAGGAGTTCAAAGGCACCGGCAACTCCGAGATGATCCTCGACCGCAAGCTGCAGGAGCGCCGCACGTTCCCCGCCATCAACATCCCCGCGTCGGGTACGCGCCGCGAGGAGATGCTCCTCTCGCCCGAGGTCATGAAGCAGGTGATCCTGCTGCGCAAGATGCTCTCCGCCGTCGGTCAGATCGAAGGCACCGAGCTCCTGCTCCAGCGGCTCGGCAAGACCAAGACGAACAAGGAATTCCTCGCCTCGATCGCGAAGGCCATGGAGGCCGACAGCAAGAACTAGCGGTCAGAACCCGGCCAGCAGCTCAGGAAGGCCAATGACCGTGCGTGCGGCCCCGAGCAGCACGCCGGCGGCGAGGCTCGCATAGCCGAACAACTCGGGAAGGCCACGCCACCGCACGATCGCCGCGGCGACAAGCGGGCCGACGATCGTGATCGTGGTGACCGGATCGCCCAGGCCCCCCACCGAGCTCGCGATCACCACCGAAGCGATCGCCGCTGGGACGAGCACCATCCAGGCGAGAACGTCTGCGAGCCGCGCCGCGCTACCGGTCCCGGCCCGCAGCGCGTTCACGGTGTCGAAGAGCCACGCAGTGGCCACGCCGAAGATCACGAACAGTGCCGCGAACATCGCGACGTTGAGCGCGGCCGAGCCGAACCGCCGGAAGTCGAAGTTCGACGGATCGAGGACCGTGAAGCCATACGCGAGGAGCAGCGCTACGCCGTACCCGAGGCCATGCCATGGGCGCACCCGGCGCAGCCACGGCTCCACGACCGCGTAAACAACACCGCCGATCAAGCCCGCGGCCAGGCCGGTGAAGAGGACGAGCGCCAGAGTTCCGCCGAACGTGATGTCGCCGACGCGGTTGCCGTTCGAGGTGTGCACTCCGACGAGCGCCGGCCCCGCGGTGAAACCGCTGATGCGCATGACGACGCGGCCGAGCAGTCCACCCACGACGACACCCGCGATGACGCCGGCCAGGGACGCCGTGCCGACGTGACGAGCGACGCCAACGAGAGTGGTCATGCCGGGGACTGTAGGCCAGAGCAAGCCGCCGCCGAACTTCCGATTAGATCTTCTGGGGAGTTCGGCCATGGTCCGCCCGTCCGCGACTGGTCTCGCGACCGCGTTCTATCGTCTATATCTCCTCGACTCGCTCGCAAGCGCGCCCGCGCGCCCCGCGACGATGCTTGCGACGATCGCCGGCGAGCGCCTTCCGCTCGCAAGCGGTGCGTTCGGTCGGGCGCTCCAGTCGCTGCTGGAAGGTGGCTACCTCGTGCCCGCGCCAGAGGCGGCGGTCGCGCTCACCCCGCTCGGCGCCGCGGAGCGCGTCGCCGAACGCGAGCGCTGGCGCGCCGTAATTCCCACGATCCTTCGTCTGGTCGACGAGCCCGACCTGGAGCCTCGGCCGGCGGCCACCGTCGCGGAGGCGGCGGCGGTCGAATACCGCACCGCCGCCGTCGCGGAGTCGTATCTCGACCGCGTACTCGTCGGAGCGGTGCGCGAGCGCGTCGCGCAAGCGCGCGACGGTGGGCGCGCGTTCGCGCTGGTGCTCGGGGTGGCGGACGTCGACGCGTCGTCGGAGGCGACGCGGCGCGCCATCGTGCACCGCTGCATCCGCGCGACCCTCGGTGGCGCGTCCACCCTCTTCGGCGGGGACGCGAGCGCGTTCCGCTACGGCGACTCGGGAGTCGCTCTCGTCGTTCCGATCCTCGGAGACGAACGGCGCGGTGCGCGCACTGCGACGCTCTTGCGCGCGCGCCTCGACGAGCTCCTGCGGACGATGACGAGCAGCGTGCGCGCGTTCACCGGGGCGCGCTGGCAGGTGCGCGTGGGCGATGCGACGTGGACGGCGGACCTCGTCACCACTGGGGCCGTGCTGCGGATGGCCCAGAATGCCCTCGCGCGTGACGACGCGGAGCGGCGTCCCGCGGCCTAGGGACAGCGCTACGCGTTCAGTAGGCCGAGCTCGGTCGCGCGTACGACAGCCTCCAGCCGGGAATGCGCACCGACCTTTTCAAGGATGTTCTGGATGTAGCCGCGCGCGGTGTTCACGCTGATCTTCAGCTCCCCTGCGATGCGCTCCGCGTCGGCCGCGGAGGCCATCAACGCGAGGACCTCGCGCTCGCGCGGCGTGAGCTGTGGCAGGCTGCGCTGGCGCTCGTCTCGCTGGCGCGTTCGCTCTCGTCCGAGGCGCAGGAGCGACGCCAGCTCGTCCGGCGGGAGAAGGATCTCGCCGACCGCGGCGCGCCGGATCGCTTTCACGATCTCGACCGCGGGCGTGGTCTTCTGCAGGTATCCGGCCACTCCCACCTCAACCGCGGCGATGAGTTCGTCCTGGCTCATCGCGCCGCTGAGCATCACGACCGCCGTCCGGGGGTGAGCCGCGAGGATCGCCGACGCGACGGCGACGCCGGACTCGCCCGAGAGGTTCTGATCCATGAGCACGACCTGCGGCGTTCGCTCGTCGGCGATGCGCAGCGCGGCCGCGCCGTTGGTTGCGACTTCGCCGACGTCCAGATCGGCCTCACGCGACAGCAGCGCCTGCAGGCTCTCGGCGACGGCGAGATGGTCGTCGACGATGAGCACGTTGATGCGGCCGTTCACTAGGCCTTCACTCTAGCCGCCGGAGACGTCCTCAGACCACGAGCGGTACTCGGCGCCGTCGCGCAGCGCGCGGCCCTGGCGCTGCGCCGCGCGCCACACCGGACACGCGAAATCGAAATGCGCCTGGCAGACGATCTCGGG
>WNGF01010365.1_pt1 | contig 20149 bp, 10 predicted proteins | sample 5400641 | NCBI WGS metagenome assembly WNGF01 (sample SAMN13153371, study PRJNA577476) | soil metagenome | isolation source: 80 cm soil or saprolite under grassland replicate 2 | place: USA:California | collected 2016-06-15
ATTTCGCCATGCGCGCGATGATCCTTGCCAAGCCGCGCCAGCCCTTGCGCTGGACGGAACGGCCGACGCCGAAGCCCGGCGCCGGCCAAGTGCTCCTGCAGGTCAGCGCCTGTGCCGTTTGCCGAACCGACCTGCATGTGGTCGATGGCGAGTTGCCCAACCCGAAGCTGCCGCTCATCCCCGGCCACGAAGTCGTCGGGCGCGTGGTGGAAGCAGGCGCGGGCGCCGCCCGATTCAAGGCCGGCGAACGGGTCGGCCTGCCGTGGCTGGGCTGGACTTGCGGCGCCTGCCCCCACTGCCGTTATGGCCGCGAGAATCTCTGCGAACGCGCCCTCTTCACCGGCTACACGCTCGATGGCGGCTACGCGGACTACACGTTGGCCGACGAACGGTTTTGCTTTCCGATTCCTGTCGCTTACTCGGACGCGGAGGCCGCCCCGTTGTTGTGCGCCGGTTTGATCGGCTATCGCTCGCTCGCCAAAACGGGGGACGCCCGGCGCGTCGGCATTTACGGGTTTGGCGCCGCGGCCCACATCGTGGTCCAGGTCGCGCGGCACCAAGGCCGGCGGATTTTCGCCTTCACGCGTCCGGGCGACGCGGCCGCGCAGCAGTTCGCCACCTCGCTCGGCGCGGTCTGGGCGGGCGACTCGAACACGATGCCACCGGAGGAACTGGATGCCGCGATCATTTTCGCGCCGGTCGGGGAGCTGGTGCCGCAGGCGCTCAAAGCCGTGACCCGCGGGGGATCAGTCGTCTGTGGTGGCATCCACATGAGCGATATACCCGCCTTCCCCTACGAATTGCTTTGGCAGGAACGGACCCTCTGTTCCGTGGCGAATCTCACGCGGCGCGACGGGGAAGAATTCCTGGCGCTCGCCCCGCAGGTGCCGGTGCGCACGGAGATCGAGACCTTCCCGCTCGGGCAAGCCGAGGAAGCCCTGGAGCGGCTGCGGACAGGACGCCTGCGCGGCGCCGCCGTGCTGGTCGTGGATTGATCGGTCTTGACCCCGGCCTTTCCCCGGAAGAATTGCTGGTCAACGCGTTTTGCCAGGCCAAGGCTTCTCCGCTTAATAACTACTGCACATTGCACATTGCTCATTGCACATTGCTCATTTCGGCTGTTTGGTCACTGGTCACTTGTAGGGGCAAAGCTGCCGGAAGAGACGTGCTGTGCCATCAGCAAACGGGCCGCGCAATTTGACGCCAGCAGGCCACTCGAAGCGAGTCGGCAGCAAGTCCACTGTCAAAATGAGCAATGAGCAATGTGCAATGAGCAATGAGCCATGAACTCACAGCCCGATGCGTTGTGTCTCCACCCACCGGACGGCATGGCGGACCAGTGAGGTGGCGTCCTTTAATTCGAGCTTCTCCTTGATGTGCCCGCGGTGCACGTCCACGGTCTTGGAACTCAGGTTGAGCTGCCGGGCGATGTCCTTGGTGCTTTTGCCCTGGCCGATCAGCTGGAAGATTTCAAACTCGCGGTCACTCAGCTTTTCGATGGGAGAACTGGAGCCGCGCGGCTTGCGGCCGGAGAGGTTGTCCAGGATTTTGGCGGACATTTTCGGGCTGACATAAACTTGTCCGCCCAAGACCTGCCGGATGGCCAGGAGCAGGTTTTCCCCGCCCGCCTCCTTCATGATGTAGCCGCGCGCGCCGGCGCGCAGCATTCGCTCGGCGTAAATCATTTCGTCGTGCATGGACACCACCAGGATGGGCAATTCCGGTCGCAAGGCCAGCAGGTCCTTGATGAACTCGAGGCCGTTGCGGCCAGGCATCGTGAGATCGGTCAGGACCAGGTCCGCCCGGGATTGTGCAAGCCGCTGGAATGCTTCGGCCGGGTCGCCGGCCTCGCAGGAGACTTCCAGGTCCGGCTGTTTGTTGATCAGCTGGGCCAGGCCCGCCCGCATCATCGGATGGTCATCGACCAACAGAATCCTCTTGCGCGACGCAGGGGCCGGTGGCCCATCCTCGCGCGGCGCCGGCGCTCCAGGATTCGCCGAACCCTTTTTCGCGCGTTTCATTCGTTTCTGCGCAGCCGGCAGAGGATGGTCACGCCCTGGCCCGGGGAAGACTCGACGCTCAGTTCCGCTCCGATCACGCTGGCGCGATGTTTCATCACTTCGAGGCCCATACCCTGGCGCTCCGGCCTGGTTTTGGGGAGTCCTTGGCCGTTATCCGTCACCTGCAGACACCACGCGCCGTTTCGCTGCGAGAGGTGGATGGTCAATTCGCTGGCCTGGCTGTGCCGGACGGCATTGTTGACCGCTTCCTGGGCGATGCGGTAAAGGTGGGCGGCGGCTTCATTGTCTTCCAGCAGGACCGGCGCGGGACACTCCACCCGGCAGCGCACCCGGCCGGGCGCGGAAGCCGTTTGCGCCAGTTCCGTCAAGGCCACCTCCAGGCCGCCCGCGTCCACCTTGAACGGCGCCAGGCCGTGGGCGAGCGACCGCGTTTGGCGAATGGTTTCCCGGAGAAACTGGCAGACTTGGGCTGCTTGCTTTTCCAAGCCCGGCCGAAGCGAGGCCAGGTCGCTCCGCAACGACTCGCACATCAGTTCGATCGCAGTGAGCCGCTGGCCGAGACCGTCGTGCAAGTCCTGGCCGATGCGGCGTTGCTCGCGTTCCGCGACCTCCAGGACCTCCTTCTCCAGCCGTCGCAGCGCGGTGATATCCCGCTGAATCGCCACCCAGTGGGTGCATTGGCCGGCGGGGTCGAGCACCGGCGCAATGTAGCAATCGGCCACACGTTGCCCGCCATCCCTGCGGCGGAAGGCGCGCTCGCCGGAAAACGCTCGTTCCGTGGACAGGGCCTGGCGCAACTCCGGCATCGGGCTGGTGAGCTTTTCCAACCGGCTCAACCGTTGCCCGGTGACCTCGTCGACCGCGCAGCCAGTCAGATCGGCGAAAGCCGGGTTGACATAGACGACCCGCGGGTCGGGCAATTCCGTGCTGATGATGAGGACCGCGCTATAACCTTGCTCCACGACCGTCTGGCCCAGACGCGCTTGCTCCTCGGCCTCCGCCAGACGTTTTTCCCTGGCCTGCTGGTCGAGCGCGCGCCGGACCACCGCGGGAACGAACTGCAGAAAATCCACGTCCTTGACCAGGTAATCGAGCGCGCCGCGTTTCATCATGTCGACCGCCACGCGCTCGTCGCCCTGGCCGGTGATGACGATGAACGGGACGGGACGCCGTATCTCCGCCAGGTGATCCACCAACGCCTTGCCTTCAATGTCCGGCAGTTTGAGATCCAGCAACAGCAAATCGGCGTGGTTCCCAATCAGCCAGGCGATGGCCTCCTGGCCGGAGTTGGCGGTAACGGCGGAGAATCCTTCCCGCTCCAGCACCTTGCGCATGAGGCGCGTCAAACCCTCATTGTCGTCAACCACGAGAACGGTCGCAGGTGAAGCGGCAGTGGCCATGGGCGATCAGGCTAGCCGGGAGTTTGACGAAAAGCGAGCCCGGCGTGCGCCGCGAAGCGCGCGTCTAAGAGCGTGTTTAAGAATTCCTCGCTGGGTAGCATAGGCGACCCGCCTGTGCCGTCCGGCGACCCGCCGGACGGAACGGGAGTGACCGTGCAAGCCAATGATGGTGGCCTTTTCACAAGACTAGCCTTCGCCTGGTCCTTGCGCAGGATTCAGCCGCTGGAATACCTCGAACACTTTCTCCTGATGTTCCGGCGCGATGCCAATGCCATTGTCCTGCACCGTGTAGTTCGCCTGATCGTTTTCCACACGGCCGGACACGGCATGGGAAAAATGCCTAAAACACTTTTTCCTCCCGTCGATGCGCCCCATCGCGGCAGCGCGTCCCGCAATGATAACAAAACACCCCGGCGGGCCGATCTGGCTCAGCCCTTTCCGGAACGCCGATGCCCGCGCCTGGCGAGGTGGTTCGCCCGGTGACGGTTTCGGTTGACGGCATGTGCATGCGCAAAAACAGGAGAGACCATCGTCAACGAACGTGATCGCGGCTCACCTTGGATTGCCGGAGACTAGTCAGGAATTGGATATCGCGCAGGAACGGGACCGTAATGACCAATGACCAATATGGCTAATTACATGACTCAACAGTATTCAACTGATTGTGGTCCGGGTCAGCGAAGCAAAGGGTGCTGCCTCGGTTCAGACGGCTTGTTCGACCAGCCGATCGAGGACCTTTCTGCGCGAGGCTGACTTGGGTGGATTAAACCGGAAGATCAACTCGAAGAGGTAGTCGTCCGGTCGTTACTCTGATCGAAAACAATCCGTGTCATCCGAAATCCGTGGTTAACCTCCTTTTCGCCACCGCGAATCGGCGCTAATCCACGCTAATTAAGGCTCGCGGAACAATGATTATGGAGGTGGGTACGCGCACTTCCCCAAGTAAACGAACCAACCGCCGAATGCTCTTGGTCTTCATGGGCGGAGATTAGCGAGGATTAGCGGAGATTAGCGGTTCAATCTCTCACCTGCTCAGAGTTCCCTGCAACCCGCGCTGGCTCTTTGATTCGTGGCATCCGGGCCATCCGTGGTCCAACTCCTCTGTGGTTTCCTGTTGCTCCGAACTTAGCAGTTCGTCCGCAGGCGAGGCATGCTCGAAAATGGGTGATGGTTCACCCAGGCCGGAGGCTGGTTGCAATTTGGTGTTCCGTACGGAACATAAAATCGGCCCACGCCCGGCTCACACCACCAAAGAATTTGGCGCGCGCTGACCGTTCATCGGGCATTGGGCATGCTTTGGCCCCTGGTCACCGGTCGTTCACTTGGTCATTAGACCACGTTGTTCAGCAAGGACGGCGCGGGCTGGTGAAGTGTCTTCGTCTCTTCCCGCAGGGCAATTTCAGGTCGGCATTGGCCAAGTCTTGCGCAGTGTCGTTTCCGGGGCACGGGCAACCTTGATCGGAATTGGCAGCCGCGGGATGATGCCGGTTGCCTGCGACACGAAAACAAAAATTGACAAAATGTGGGTCAGACGTATCACCATCTACCTTTTGCCCATGCTGAAAACGCTTATCTGGCAACGAACCTGGCCGCGGCCGATCGCCCTGGCTGCCGGCATCGCCCTTGGCCTGGCGCTGGCGCAGCCCGGCGCGCGCGCGGATGATTTTCAGGGTGCCACTCACCTGACGCCGTTCGACGAGGACACGATCCACTACGGCCAGGCGCCCGCCACCGGCCCGATCGCCCGTCTCCAGCGCCGCCTCGACCAGGAGGAGGTGAAGCTCAAGCACGACGATGCTTTCGGTTACCTGCTTTCCGTCCTGGCCGAACTGAAGATCTCCACCAATTCCCAATTGCTCGTCGGCTCCAAAACCTCCTTCCAGCGCGAGCGCATCAGCCCGAAATCGCCGCGGGCGATCTTTTTCAACGACGACGTCTATATCGGCTTCATTCCCGGAGCGCCCCTGCTGGAAGCATCGATGGCCGACCCGAAGCTCGGCGGCGTTTTCTACACGCTCGAACAGGCGCCGGCGGGCCGGCCGAAATTCGTCCGCAACGACCAGTGCCTCGAATGTCACGCCTCGGCCAAAACCATGGGTGTGCCGGGCCACCTGGTCCGCTCGTTCGCGGTCGATGAAAGCGGGGTGGTGGACCTGAGCAGCGGCCCCTCGTTGGTCACGCATCGCACGCCCCTGGCCGAGCGCTGGGGCGGATGGTTCGTTACCGGCACGCACGGCTCGCAAACCCATCGCGGCAACCTTTTCGGCAAGGACGCCTTCGCGCAACAGGAGAAGGAACCGAATTTTCGCGGCAACCTGACCGACCTGAAGCCATTTTTCGATCTGACCAGCTATCCCTCGGCCCGGAGCGACGTCGTCGCCCACCTCGTGCTCGAGCACCAGGCGCACCTGCACAACTTCATCACGCGCCTGAACTACGAAACGACCATGGCCCTGCAAGCCTACGGCCATATCCGTTATCTCAAAGGTGTCGCCGAATCATTCCTGAAATACCTGCTCTTCACGGAGGAAGCGCCGCTGGCCGCCCCCGTCCAGGGCGCCCCCGGCTTCGCCACCCAGTTCGCCGCGCTCGGCCCGCGCGACCATCAGGGCCGCTCCCTGCGCGATCTGGATTTGCAGACGCGCCTGTTCCGCTACCCGTGCAGTTATCTCATCTACTCGGAGGCGTTCGACAGCCTGCCCGAACCGATGAAGGCGCATCTCTACCAGCGGCTGCACGACATCCTCGAGGGCAAGGATCCAAGCCCGGAGTTCCAACAAATTCCCGCGACGACGAGGCGCGCCATCCGCGAGATCCTGGTCGAGACGAAAAAAGGTTTGCCCGATTATTGGAAGCAACTTTGAACTGACCACGTGATGAACACGACTCATGGCAGGGCCGCTGGTGACTTCGCCCGGCGGTCCGCTCATTGGCTGCGAGCCGGGACACTTATCCTGCTCACCCTGTGGCCAGGCGGGCCCGCCGCCAGGGCCGCCTGGATCTCCGCCTTCCCGGCGAGCATCTCCGCGTGCCGCTCAATGAAGGATCGGGCACGAACGCCATGGGCTGGCTCGACCACGCGCGCCTTCGGCTGACCGGCCCGGGCGAACTGCAGTGGACTCCCGAGCGCGGTCCGCTCGGCCCCGCGCCGCTCCTGACCAAGGACCACAACTTTCTCGTTGGCGACGCGGGCGACTTCGAAGCCAACGAGCCGTTCTCATTCGGGGCGTGGGTGCTCGTCCCGAAAGACTTCAAGGGCGAAGGCGCGGTGCTCGCCCGGATGGGCGGCGCCGAGGAGAAGTATCGCGGCTGGGATCTGCTGGTCCGCGAAGATGAATTCGCCGTGCAGATGGCGCACCGCTGGTCGTCCGTCGCCATGGAAATCACATCGGTGAACAAAGCGGTCCAACGGGGCGAATGGCAGCATTTGTTCGCGACCTACGACGGCTCCGGACGCGCCAAGGGCGTGCAGCTTTACGTCAATGGCGTTGAAGTGAAGGCCAACCGCGACAACGACGGGCTCCAAGGCACCATCCGCTCGCCGTTCCCGTTGCGCCTCGGTCGGCGCGAGCGCAACAATCAACTCAACCAGGTCGCCTTGCAGGACGTGCGCGTGCAGCGGGGAAAGTTGTCCAGCGCCGAGGTCCGCGCAATCGCCACCGCGCCGCGCCTGGCCGAGTTGCTGGCGGAAGTCAACGAACCCGCCACTAATACCGCCTCGCGCGAGGCGTTGCGCGATTATTTCCTCGTTACCGGCCACCAAGGCTGGCAACAGGCCCAGGCTCAGCTCGCCGCCTTGGAATCGGAACAGGCTCTCATTCGCGGACGCAGCCCGGTCACGCTGGTGCAAGAGGAAAAAACCAATTCCGAGCCGATGGCCCAAATCCTCTTCCGCGGCCAATACGACAAGCCGAAGGAGAAGGTCGGGCCGGCCACACCTGCCACGCTTCACCCGATGCCGGCCAACGCGCCGCCCAACCGGCTGGGCCTCGCGCAGTGGATTGTTTCGCCGGAAAACCCGCTGACCGCGCGCGTCACCGTCAATCGCTTCTGGCAGGAGCTATTCGGCATCGGCCTGGTGAAGAACGCCGAGGACTTCGGCACCACGAGCGAGCCGCCGGCCAATCAGGATTTGCTCGACTGGCTGGCCGTCGAATTCGTCGAGAGCGGCTGGGACGTCAAGCATCTCTTCGAACTCATCGTCACCTCGTCCACCTACCGCCAGGGCGCCGAAGTGACGCCGGGCAAACTGGAGAAGGACCCGCAGAACCGCCTCTGCAGCCGCGGCCCGCGTTTCCGCATGGACGCCGAAATGGTGCGCGACTGCGCGCTGGCGGCCAGCGGCCTGCTCGTCGACCAGGTCGGCGGCCCCAGCGTGAAACCGTATCAGCCCAACGGCGTGTGGGAAGCCGTCGCCATGCCGGAGAGCAACACGCGCGAGTATCAGCAGGACCACGGCCAGTCGCTCTATCGTCGCAGCCTCTACACTTTCTGGAAACGCGCCGCGCCGCCTCCCACCATGGACATCTTCAACGCTCCCAGCCGCGAAGTCTGCACCGTGCGCCGCGAGCGCACCGACACGCCCCTGCAGGCGCTGGCCACCTTGAACGACCCGCAGTTTGTCGAGGCCGCCCGGCGCCTCGCCGAGCTGGCCCTCACGTGCCGCCGCGGCCACCAAGACGGAGCTATCGAGGAGCTGGCTTTGCGCCTGTTGTCGCGTCCGCTGAATTGCAAGGAGAAGGCCGTGGTGAAACGCTCGCTGGCGGAGATGCGGGCTTTCTACGAGCAACAGCCGGAAGCAGCGCGGGAACTGTTGTCTACCGGCGAGTCGAAGCCGTCGAACAACCTACCCGCGCCGCAACTCGCCGCCCTGACCATGCTGGCGAACCAGTTGATGAATTTGGACGAGGTGCTGAACAAGTGAATAGTGAGCCAGGAATAAGTGGGGTAGGAATCAGTAATCAGTAATCAGTAGGTCAGTAATCAGTAGGTCAGTAATCAGTAGGTCAGTAATCAGTGAATCGGTTATGAGTGAGCGAGTCGGTCAGGTTTCGGGGTATGCTCGGCGGTTTCAAGAATTGGACGTTTACAAGAAAGCGCGCCGGTTGGCGCGCGAGGCGTTCCATGCCTCGAAGAATTTTCCCCGCGAAGAGGCTTTTTCACTGACCGACCAACTGCGCCGCGCGTCTCGCTCGATCGGTGCTCAGATTGCCGAAGCCTGGGCCAAGCGGCGATATTCAAAACACTTCATCAGCAAGCTCACTGATGCTGACGGCGAGCAATTGGAGACGCAACACTGGGTGACGGCGGCGTACGACTGCGGCTATCTGTCGAAACAGGAAATCCACCGTCTTGGCAGCCTCTGTCTGGAAGTCGGCCGAATGCTCGGCGAGATGACTAGCAAAGCCGACGAATTCTGCCACCCTGACGACCCTCAACTCCGCGAGACGGAGCCGAATTACACGACCGATGAACCCCCAACCTTCCTCACCGAATCCTGATTACTCAACCGCTGATTACTCATTCACGGATCACTGACCCACTGATTACTGATCCACTGATCACTGACCAACTGATTACTGACCTACTGATTACTGACCTACTGATTACTGACCTACTGATTACTGACCTACTGACCTTCTGACTCACTGACCTTCTGACTCACTGATTACCGACTCCCCCCATGCCCCTCTTCGACGACTATCTCCGTTACGAAACCCGCCGGCAATTCTTTGCCCGCGGGAAGAATGCTCTCGGCTACGCCGCGCTTGCTTCGTTGCTCGGGCCCGCCCTCCAGCTTTGGGGCGAGGACCGCACGGCCGGTCGCCCCGCCCTGCCGCACTTTGCCGCAAAGGCCAGGAACATCATCTATCTCCACATGGTCGGCGGGCCGGCGCAGATGGACCTCTATGATTACAAACCGGTGCTGAAGGAGTGGTATGACAAGGACCTGCCCGACTCGGTGCGCATGGGCCAGCGCCTGACCACCATGACCTCCGGGCAAAAGCGCTTTCCCATCGCGCCCTCAAAATACCAGTTCGCACCGGCGGGCAAAAACGGGTTCATGATGAACACCGAATTGCTCCCTTGGACCGCGAAGTGCGTCGATGACATGGCGTTCATCCGCTCGATGCACACCGAGGCCATCAACCACGAACCCGCCATCTGCCACATGCAGACCGGCAGCATGGTCTCCGGCCGGCCGTGCATCGGCTCGTGGGTGAGCTACGGCCTCGGCTCACTCAACCAGAACCTGCCCACCTTCGTCGTGCTCGTGGCTGAGCCCACCAACAAGGAGCAAATCCAGGCGATCAGCGCGCGGCTCTGGTCCAGCGGTTTCCTCTCCGGCGAGTACGCGGGCGTCTCCTTTCGCAGCCAGGGCGACCCGATCCTCTTCATCAAGAATCCGGCCGGGGTGCCTGACGCGCTGCGCCGCCGCCAACTCGACGGCCTCAGGGCGCTCAATGAGATCAATTACCACAAGGTTGGCGATCCCGAAACGCACACGCGCATCCAACAATTCGAGATGGCTTACCGGATGCAGTCGAGCGTGCCGGAGTTGACCAACGTGCAGAACGAATCGGACGCCACTTACATGCTCTACGGCGACGAGGCGAAGAAGCCCGGCACGTTCGCGTTCACCTGCCTGCTGGCCCGACGACTCGTCGAGCGCGGCGTGCGTTTCGTGCAGATTTACCACAACAACTGGGACCATCACTCCAACGTCGGAGGACGCCTGCCCATGCAGTGCAAGGATGTCGACCAGGCGACCTATGCCCTGATCAACGACCTCAAGGCGCGCGGCCTGTTCGAGAGCACCCTCATCATCTGGGGCGGCGAATTCGGCCGCACCATTTACAGCCAGGGCGGTCTCTCGAAGGACAATTACGGCCGCGACCATCACCCGCGCTGCTTCACCATGTGGCTGGCGGGCGGCGGTGTGAAGGGCGGCGCCGTTTACGGACAGACCGACGACTTCAGCTACAACATCGTCGAGAACCCGGTCCACGTCCGCGATTTCCACGCCACCCTCCTGCACTTGCTCGGCATCGATCACCGCCGCTTCACGAGGAAATGGCAAGGCGTGGACATGCGTTTGACCGGCGTGGACGCCGAGGCGCAAGTGGTCAAGGAGCTGTTGGCTTGAGCAGATTCACACCACGCATTGGCTAATAGCCGGGACTGACCCCGTTCCCGTTCCGGCCGGAAATGTTGAATGTTGAGATCCGACTCCTTGAGACGCCTCCGATTCTGCAACCGCTAATCTGCGCTAATCTGCGCTAATAGGACAAAGACGAGGAAAACTGCGCTCCCATGCCATAATGGAACAAACATTATGAAAGCGGCGTCGCTCCGGTCCCGAAGCAACGACCCAACCATTGAACGCTCTTTGTCTCATTAGCGAAGATTAGCGAAGATTAGCGGTTTAACCTCTCACCTGAACAGTCATCCGTGCGCTTACCCGTCCTTGAGAATTTCCCGCGCGGCGTTGTAGCCGCAGGCGCCCATCACGCCGCCGCCGGGATGAGTGGCCGCGCCGCAAAGATAGAGACCCTTGACCGGGGTCCGGTAGTCGGCGTAGCCCGGCAACGGGCGCAGGAAGCCGAGACTGGAGAGTGACATGGCCCCTTGCATGATGTTGCCGCCGGTCAGGCCGAAGCGGGCCTCGAGATCGGCCGGGGCCAGGACCTGGTAGTCGATGACGGACTGCCGGAAGTTGGGCGCGTATTGCGTCATGATGTCGATGCACCGTTCGGCGTAGCGCTTCTTGTTCTCTTCGAGCGTCCCGGCGTCAGGGGCGAGCCGGTAGGGAAAATACTGGGTGAACATGGACATGACGTGCCGGCCAGGAGGCGCGACCGTCTCGTCCAGGGAACTGGGGATGGTGGCTTCGATGACCGGGTTCTCGGAGATGTAGCCGTATTTGGCGCAGTCGTACGCCTTCTCGATATAGGCACGATTGGGACTGATGTGAATGGTGCCGTGGTGTTGGGGTCCCACCTGGCGCCCCGGCAGGCAGGTGAAATCGGGAACTTCGGACAGCGCCAGGTTGATCTTGCAACTCGCGCTGGCGTAATCGAGATGTTTCACCGACTCGACAAAATCAGCCGGAAGCTCCCTGGGATCGATCAGCCGGAGGAAGGTGAGGTTGGCGTCCAGGCAGGAAACAATGCGGACGGCTCGATACTCCGCGCCGCTCTCCAGCGCCACACCGCAGGCCCGGCCTCCCTGGATCAGGATGCGTGAGACGGGCGCGTTGACTTTGATTTCGGCGCCTTTTTCTTTGGCGGCGGAGGCGATGGCGTTGGCGAGGGCGCCCATCCCGCCCCGGACATATCCCCAAACGCCGCGCACGCCGTCACACTCGCCCATGACGTGATGGAACAGGACATAGGCGGTGCCCGGCATGGAAGGGGTGGCAAACGCGCCAATGATGGCATCGGTCGAGATGGTCGTTTTGACTTCTTCGGACTCGAACCAGCGGTCGAGAATGGGATTGGCGGCGCCGGTCAGGATGGCGAGGGCGGTTGGGCCGTCGGCGCCCAGTTTGCGGAAATTCCAGGCGAGCTGCGCGAGCTGCACCAGGTTGGCGGGCGCCAGCGACCACGGGTTGGGCGGTGTCGCGAGCAGCATGGGTTCGAGAAAACTGGCGACGCGCTCGAGCATGGCTTCGTATTTGGGCAAGTTATCGGCATCCTGGCGTGAGAACTTGGCCACCTGCCGATGGGTCATCGCCTTGTCGGGACCCATCAGGAGGTGGCGCCCGTCGGGCAAAGGCGTAAAACTCGAAGGGCTGCGGGGCAGCATGGCAAAGCCGTGGCGCTTGAGTTGCAGCTCGCGGATGATTTCAGGGCGAAAGAGGCTGTTGACGTAGCTGGCGGTGGAAACTTTAAAGCCGGGCCACAATTCCTCGGTGACGACGCAACCGCCGACGAGTTCGCGGCGTTCGAGGACGAGGACTCTGCGCCCGGCGCGGGCCAGGTAGGCGGCGGTCACCAGGCCGTTGTGGCCGGCCCCGATGATGATGGCATCGTATTTCGCATTCATGAAGTTTGTAGTCCCGGCTTTAGCCGGCCGCTGCCGCCTAAAGGCGGGACGACGAGCGGCGCGTTGGAAACCATTCAGGCTCCCGGCTCCGCGCGTAGCGCTGCGGGCCGGGACGGCCCGCGCTCCCCGAGCGCGCGCAGATACTCGCGATCCCACGCGGCCGGACTTTTCCTCGCAGAGCCGCGTGCCGCGGTGGCGGCAGACGTTGTAGATACCACGCACGTCCCCCTTTCCATCGCGCAAGACGATGAGGCTTTCCCCCATCACTTCGGGCACAAAATAATCGCCTGGCGCTGCGACCTGACTTTGATGCCCAACGCAGAGCCATTGCGTGGAAAAATGCGCGCCTGTTCCCGGGCAAAGATCTCCGGTGACATGAAGTAATTCTGCGTCAGAGTCACGGCCCTGGCCGTGAATCTTCCGGCGGTCTGACGCAGGGCAGGCATCACGCTCTTTTTCATGTTCGCGGGCTGGCCGGTGGGTGGAGTCTAACGTGACCCGGCGGCCGCGCGACAGCGAAAAATCGTAACTGCTCAGGAGTCCTAGACGCTCGCCCTCACCCCGGCCCTCTCCCCCGGGGAGAGGGAGCCTTATTTGCCGCGCTGGGACGAAGTGGCGTTGTTCGGCGGATGGAGCGTCCCATGCGCCTTCTACTAACGCGGCAACAGCGAGAGCAGTGGAGCTTTCAAGACGCTCGGACACGATCTCCCTCTCCCCGGGGGAGAGGGCCGGGGTGAGGGCGAAAGCAACCTCAGACGTGAATAGCAATTCTTTCGCCGCGCCGCGGCTCTTGCCTTTTAACGTCGACCCCCCCACGGCTGGCGCCGTGGGCTACTTTCTGACGCTGCTCCGCAGCTAATGTCTTGGACTCCGCTCCGCCAAAGACTGAGAGGCGCCCTCGCGCAGGCGGATGAGACTGGTCACTGGTCACTGGTAATTGGGGATTGACTGACCCTCGGGTTGGACTTCAGGAAACCGCCCATGACGTGGAACGAATTATTCCGCAGAAAATCGGTCGAGCGCATCCTGCAGGAATCGGAACGCGGGAAGATGGAAGCCGAGCATGGCGGCTCGCTCGAGCGGACCCTGCGGGTGGTGGATCTAACGGCTCTCGGGCATTGCGGCCATCATCGGGGCGGGCACTTTGGCACGGTGGGACAGGCGGCTTTTGAGGGCGGGCCGGCGGTTTCGCTTCTATCTGATGAGCCAATTGGGCATCACGAATTGGCGGCGATTCATCATTTGGCTGGTGGCGGGGCTGGCGATTTATTTTTCCTACAGTCGAAGGTTCAGCAAACTCCGGAGCGGAACGATTTGGAACCGCTAATCCACGCTAATCTTCGCTAATTAGACCAGGAGCATCCGGCGGTTAGTCCGTTTGCGTGGGGACGTGCGCGACACCTCATCTCCGATCTTTGTTCCATTAGCGTTTATTAGCGCAGATTAGCGGTTCAACTTCTCACCTGTGCCGGAAGCGGCGAGAAACCGGGATTTCGCGCGAGTGCGTTGGTTCATGCCCGTCCGGTTAACTTCGGAATGGGTTTGGCGGGAATAGTGTTGCAGGGCTCGCACGGAACAGAGAATTTCGGCCCCGTTGGAAGTGTTGTTTTTCCATGAACTGTCGTCTGGCAGGTTCCCGTCGGCCTTCCAACCATTTTTTTTTGTGAAACGGCGGTAAACTCGGATCCATTGCAGAAGATCAAGCGTGTATGATGAAGGGGTATGGGCGGCACCGGATAATTCGATGGGCGGTAGTATTGTTCGTGCTGGCCGGCGCGGCCTCGACAAGCCGGGCGGTCAACCTGGTTCAGGAATTCTATTTGCCCATTCCGGAAGCACAGATCCGATTGGCCTGCACGGCGGTGGAATCGAGTGTGGGGACCAATTTCGAATCCATTTTTTCGATCGTCGTCTCCGCCGATGCCACGGTGATCTACTATGACCAGTGGGAGGATGGTTATGAGATTGATTTGAGCCAACCCACCCAGGCCACCACCAGGATCTGGGGCGACGGCATCGACGCCAACGGCATCCCACCAGGCTTCGCGCACGATCCGGTGGGGCTTGCGACCGGCACCGTCCTCACGCTGCGCAACACCATCCCTCTGCCGCGCAATCCCGCCAACCTGTTTTACGACGGACGGGATCGACTGCGCGCCAACAAGGCTTTGGTCATATCCCGCGCGGGTTGGCCGACCCCTCCTGGCTCCGTTTTCGGCGGGTCGGTGGCCGTGCCTGCCACGATTGACTATGGCACCAATTACATCAGCCCGGTCGGCCAGGACATGACCAACGGCTTGTTCCAGTATGTGGGATTGTTCGTCATGGCATCGGACGATGGCACATCGGTGACCATTGATCCCGATGGCTCCGGTCCGACGGCGTCGATCACAACGACGTTGAATCGAGGCGAATCCTATCTGCTCAATGGCGGCGTCAAGAAAGGTGGCAGCGTCCTCGCCACCAAACCCGTGCAAGTGAACCTCGTCGCCGGCCACATCAACGCGCATTATGCGATGGATTGGTTCACGCTCTACCCGGTCGACCAGTGGAGCGACCGTTATTACACGCCGGTGGGTTCCTCCGCCACGGGCAATCCGACCTTCATCTATTTTTATAATCCCAGCACGTCCCCCCTCACCATTAACTTCACCAACCTGGTCGGCGCCGGAAGTTTTGTCGTGCCCGGCACCAACGGGGTCCGGCAATACCAAATGCCACCCAATTCCGGGGCCAGTTTCGCCAGCACGAACGGGGCAACCTTTTTCGCGCTGTGCACGGTCGGGGCGAATCCCTCCTCCGATGCCGCTTATAACTGGGGATTCACCCTCTTGCCCAAAGGAGGTCTGACGACCGAGGCGGTGGTGGGCTGGGGGCCGGGCAGCAGTGACGGCACACAAAACGGCAGCCCGGTCTGGGTGACGCCCCTGGCCGCCACGCGCGTTTATGTCGATTACAACGGCGACCACAATGGTCCGCTGACCGATCCGCTGGGCAACAAGTACGACACGAATTTCGATCTGGTGCCGTTGCAATCGAAGACGATTTACGATCCGGACAAGGACCAGACGGCGATGCGGCTCTACACGCTGGACGGGACGTTGATCACCGCCGCCTGGGGCGAAGATCCGTCGGTGGCGGCCCCGGGCCTGCCTTATATTGACGCCGGCACACCGGTGTTCCCGTTTCCCGTGCCGGTGTTGAAGAAGACTTCCATCCTTTACACGGACAACAACACTCCCGGCCTGAGCGTCGGCGACGTGCTCCAGTACACGGTCGAACTGGATAACAAAGGGTTGTTGCCGCTGGGCAACGTCGTGGTGATCGACGGCCCTCCCGCCTCCCTGGCTTACGTCGCCAACAGCACCACCTTGAATGGCTCTCCGCTCGCCGACAGTCCGTCCGGAACGGCGTTCCCGCTCGACTCGCCCGGCTACACCATCCCCATCCTGCTCCGCGGCGGTTCGAGCATCTTTACCTACCGTGCCACCATCGTCAGCAGCGGGGTCATCAGCAATTCCGCCAGTTCCGCCACCTATCGGATCGAGGCCGACAATGTCCTCTCACCCCCGCCCGCGGGAGGCTCGACGGCCTGCAGCCTGAGCTTTGCCGATTCGGGCGGCACGCCGGTGTCCTCTTACGCGGCAGGGTCCAGCCTCTACGTCAAGCTGACGGACGGCGACGCCAACACTTCCTCCAACACGGTCCAGGTGATCTCGATCGTGGTGAGCAATCTGACGCACGGCGATTTTGAAACGATCGCGTTGAGCGAGACCGGGACAAACACCGGGGTCTTCCTCAACACCAGCGGCCTGGCGTCATCCGTCTCCGCGGGCCTCGGCTTGCAGGACGGCACGCTGAACGTCGCGCCCGGCGACCTGCTCAGCGTCGCCCGCATCGATCCGAGCTTCGGCGATACGTGCAGCGCGACCGCCCTGGTGCAAACCCCGTCGCAGAACAAGGTGCTTTATCTCAGCGCGGACGGCAGCGGGAGTCCCGACCAGGATCTGGATCGTATCGACCCGGTGGCGACGAGCGACAACACCACCTCGAGCACCGCCGTCATTGGCAGCGGCACCCCGGCCACCATCAGCACCGATGCGACCTCCACGGCCACCAACTCCAGCGCCAGTTCTCTGACCATTTCCCACACCACCGGCTCTTCTTCCAACCGGCTGATGCTCGTGAGCGTGACGGTCGGCCGGTCCGGGGCAAGCTTCAGCACGGTCAGCAGTATCACCTACGGGGCGAGCAATCTTACCCTGGTGGGAGCCACCAACGATGGTTCCAATGTGCGCAGCGAAATCTGGCGGCTGGTCAATCCCCCCCTTCCGCCACGGGCGAAAGGGTCTACGCCACCATGGGGCTGGACGGTGACAACAGCAAACCGGCATCCGGCCAGGATTTGACCGCCGGTTCCGGCCAAACCGCGCTCCACGATAACAGCGCTGGAAATTTCATCCGGGGCACGGCCAGCACCAAGTCCGGGGCCGCCAGCGTCACCAATATTTGGACCTGGACGGTCAGCGCCCAGCAATGGGCCTGCGGGGCGGTGCCGATCAAGCCTTGGACTTCCGCCGCCACCAACGCGACGACGTTCACCCAGACGCCCGTGTTCTACCAGGATTTTGTCCTGCCCTCGGGCGGCACGGTGCTCGTGACGAACTTTGTCACGATTACGAGCGGGGCCATGCCGGCCAGCCCGTCGATCAGCGCCCAACTGAAACATGGCTCGATCGTGTTCCTCACCCTGACCAATGCGGCTTACAGCAGCGCCAACAGCAACGTCGTCTGGAGCGGCGTGCTCAGCAGCAATGTCACCATCGCGGCCGGCCAGGCCCTCGACCTGGTCGTCTCCAACGCCCAATCCGGCGTCGGCTACCAGGTCAATTTCGACAGCGCCACGAAGTCTTCCAAGATCCAGTTGCCGACCACCACCGTCATTCATCTCAACAGCCTGGCCGTTTACGATGCCCCTTACCCGGCAGGCAATCTTGTCACCACCCCGCCCGCCGGCTCGATCCTTTACGTGCGCGCCAATGTCAGCGATCCGTTCGGCAGCTACGACATCGCCAGCGTCAACCTGGTCATCGACGGCTCCGGCACGAGCGGCGATGTCAATGTCACCCTGACGAACTCCAGCGTCGTGCTCAACAACGGCGGGACGAATATTTACGAATACACCTGGCGCACTGGTCCGACCACCGGCGCTTATAATATCTCGGCCACCGCCAACGAAGGCACCGAAGGCATCCATGATGTGACGGCGACCAGCGTGCTGTTGACCTACCTCGACCTGGGCACGCCCAGCACGACCGAATTCACCAGCGGCAACAACGGTTCCGCCACCAACGGCTACCCGGCCAACCAATCCGCTTGTCTGCGCGTCACCGATTTGGATCAGAATACCGACCCGTCCGTGGCCGAAACCGTCACCGCCGTCTTGACGAGCAGCAGCGGCGATTCGGAAAGCGTCACGCTCACCGAGACCGGCACCAATAGCGGCGTCTTTACCGCCTGCGTCACCGTGAGCACGAACAGCGGGGCGGGCAATAACAACGGCACGCTCCTGGCCCCGGTCGGTTCCGTGCTGACCGTGACCTACACTGACCCGACCGATTCCTCCGACCAATCGAGCGCCACGTCCTCCGTCATTCCGTCTCCCGGCACGCCGGTGGTTCGCGTCACCAAGACGCTGGTCTCCCCGGCCAGCGGCCGAACCCAGGTCGGCCAAACCATTCAATTCAATTTGCAAGTGCTCAACAGCGGCAGCACGACTCTCACCAACCTTTCTCTGACGGACAGTTTTCCCACCGCCAGCCTCAGCTTCCAATCCGCCAGTCCCTCCCCGAACACCGTGGCCGCCGGAGCTTTGACCTGGACAAATCTTGGGACGTTTGCTCCAGGCCAGGTCACCAACATCGCCGTTTACTTCACCGCCACGAACACCGCGTCTCCCGCGGTCAACTCGGCCACGGCGGCCAGTGTGGGCGGCTCGACCAATACCGGCTCGGCCAGCGTGACCCTCACCCAGCCGGCATTAACCATCACCAAATCGCTCTTATCTCCGACCAATGGCATCGTCAGCCTCGGCAGCAATGCCATCTTCCGCATCGTCGTGCGCAACAGCGGCAGCACGGTGATTCCCTCCGTGCCCCTGGAAGACACATTTAGCGGTGGCTCATTCCAGTATGTTTCCGCGACCGTCCCGCCGGACGGCACCGGCGCGGGCGCCCTTTTCTGGAGCGACATCACCGGCGCCGGTTCGCTGGCGGTCGGGGCATCCCTCACCAACGACATCACTTTGCGGGCCATCGGCGCGGCCAGTCCGGCGGACAACACGGCGCACGCCGATTACGGGGTCGACGCAAACGGTGATTCCGTCCCGGCCGTCTCGAGCACCGCCAGCACAACCAATCTCGCCGCCGCCATCACCGGGACGGTCTACACTGACGCGGACCAGAGCGGCACCCTGACCGGCGGCGACACCGGACTGGGCAGTGTGACGATCTCCCTTTACACCGATCCCAACGGCGACGGCGACCCGGGGGACGGCGTGCTCACGCGGTTGACCAGCACGAGCGCGGCCGGTTATTACGAATTGCTCAACCTGGCCACCGGCGCCTACGTCGTCGTGGAGACGGATTTGCCGGGCTATGCCAGCAGCGCCCCGGCGAACAACCGCCTTGCCATCGTGTTAACCTCCTTGACGACGAACGCGAATAATAACTTTTTTGACTACCAGGCGGCTCCTGCCTCTTACGCCACGATCAACGGCACGGTGTGGAACGATGCCAATCTTAATGGCGCGCACGACCCCGCCGAAGTGGGCGTAGCTGATGTGACCGTCGATCTCTTCCAGGATCAAAACACCAATGGCGTCGTGGATCCAGGCGAGCCGTTGGTGGCGTCCGGCTACACTGCCACCAACGGCTCTTACTCGTTTCCAAACCTGGTGCCCGGCCGCTATGTCATTCGGGAGACCGATCTTGCCAGCTATATCAGCACGGGCGACGTCCAGCCGCCAAACGACAATCAGATCGGAGTCTTGCTCTCATCGAGCTCCGTCACCAACGGCAATGACTTCTTTGATTACTTCGCCGGCACCCCCGGCTCCAATCGCCCGCCCGTGGCCATCAACGATAGCGCCTCCGGTCCCAAGAACGTGGCCGTGACCGTGCCGGCGCTGGCCAATGACATCGATCCGGATGGCGATGTGCCGAGCCTGGTCTCGGTCAGCCCGACCAATGGCCTCGCCTCCATCGTCGGCACCAATGTCGTCTTCACGCCGACCACCAACTTTACCGGCACGGCCACGGTCGGCTACACGATCAGCGACGGCGCGGGCGGCACCAACACCGCCCTGATTACCATCAGCGTCACCAATCGTCCGCCGGTCGCGGTGAATGATTCGGCCAGCACGTCCAAGAACGTGCCGGTCACGATCGCCGTGTTGACCAATGACAGCGATCCGGATGGCGACGCCTTGAGCATCGTCAGTGTCGATCCGACCAATGGCGTGGCTTCGATCGTCGACACCAACGTGGTCTTCACGCCAGCCACCAACTTCACCGGCACGGCCACCGTCGGCTACACCATCAGCGACGGCGCTGGCGGCACCAGCACCGCGCTCATTGCCATCAGCGTCACCAATCGGCCGCCTGTCGCGGTGGATGACAA
>WNGF01005611.1_pt1 | contig 20142 bp, 19 predicted proteins | sample 5400641 | NCBI WGS metagenome assembly WNGF01 (sample SAMN13153371, study PRJNA577476) | soil metagenome | isolation source: 80 cm soil or saprolite under grassland replicate 2 | place: USA:California | collected 2016-06-15
CGGCGACCGGGTCGGCGACGGGATCGAGGCCGAAGACGCGCACCGAGCCGCTTTCCGCCCGTAGCAGACCCAGAATGTGCCGGATGAGCGTCGTCTTCCCCGCTCCGTTTGCGCCGACGAGGCCGTAGACCGCCCCGCGAGGGAGGACCAAGCTAACCGACGCCAGGGCCGTCGTGGCACCGAAGCGGCGCGTCAGCTCCGACACGCTGATGACCGATTCACGCACCCTCGAGGCACCGCCTACGCGCAAAGTTGCCTGGTTGTGATTGCACGGAGACTCTCGATGCAAGCGGAACGATGATTCGCGCCGTCTAACGAATCGCGCTTAAGCTGCGGCGCGCTGAAAAGGATTCATTCCCTAATCTACGCGCGCCGCCAGCTTCAAGCGCTTGTTAGGCGGCCCGCTGCACGAACCGATCGGTGAGCGCTCACAAGCCATCACGCTGCCAGTGCTTGAATGCTTCGACCCACGTCTTCGTTCGCTCGTTTAGCAGCCCCAGCGTGATCTGGACTTCGCCAAGATTCACGAGTGCAGCCTCAATCGCCCTCCGACCATCAGTCGGCCCACCTGTGATTCCGGCTTGGTCTGCGATCGATCCAGCACCACCCCACAGTTCGTTTGACGTCAAAAACGCGCGCAGATCATCGGTCGAACCTGCGAGGACTCTTGTGACGGCGCCCGACCCATAGCCGTCACCGTGGTCGTCCAACGTTGATCGAAGTCGAACCAACAGCTCGCGCACATGCGAGAGGCCGGGATCACTCATCGGTCGATAGAACGGAGTGCGCCTCGTCGCGGCGCCAGGCTAGAAGGTTCACAAACGCAATTCTACCATCGATCACGGGTCCCGGCGTCGGGCGGGTGTGAGGCGGCCCACTCACACAAGCATGCCGCAAGGACGACGATCCGAGTGAGTGTTTCACATGGTTGAACCGAGGGGCCGCCTAACGAGAATTAGGCTGACCTGTATAAATCAAGCTGACCTCACTCCTGTCACTACGAAACACCACTCATCGACCTCAGGGAAGCAAATAGGCTGGTCAGCCTAAATGCAATATCCCAGCAGAAGCAGCCCTCATCGATTCCTGAGCTCCACCTCCGACACGATGAATCCAAACGCCGGCCAGCCACCCGACGCGACCGAGCGCTCGAACCACGCGCGCGCGCGTGCCGTATCGCCGCGCACCAGGTACCAGTTCCCGATCCCGTAGCTCAGCGTGGCGATCTGGATGTCGCTGGTATCGGCCGGCGTGAAGACGGAGTCCGGCGAGACCTCACCGCGATACAAGCGCAGCCGCTGCGTGTAGGCGTTGCCGCCCGGCGGCATGTCGGGGTGCCGATCGAGCAAGGCCTGCGCTTCCGCGCTACGCCCGGCCCGCGACAGCGACATCCACAGCCAATCCGTCGCCCCCGAGCGCTCGGCGGAATCGGGCGCGATGGGCAACGCTTGGGTGAACGCCAGGGCGCCGCCCGCAAAATCGCGGCGCGCGAACCGCACGATGCCGAGGTGATACCAGATGCCGTAGATCGTGCTGTCCAGGCGCGCGCCGCGCGTGAGATCGTCCATCGCCTTGTCGAACTGCCGCGTCGACAGGTAGCGATGCCCACGCCAGCGATAGAGCAGCGCGTTATTTGGCGCGATCTTGAGACCGCGCGTGAATGTGGCGATCGCTTCCTTATACTGGCGCATGCCCGATTGCGCGACGCCCAGCGCAATGATGCGATCGATGTTGCGCGGATCCGTCGCGAGCGCGCTCTCGGCGCGCGCGATGGCGCCGGTATCTTGCTGCGAGCGATACTCGACGCCCGCCGGGGAGCGGTATTCGACCGATTGCAGCAGGCAAAGTGGAGCAAGTACGCTGAGAAGCATGGGCAGAGGCACCTAACCTACCGCTCCCTGGGACCCTCCGACATACCGCACCCGGCAGATCTGCGAGGCAGAGAGCTCCCCTTCGTAGCTGACGGTAAAGGCGTACTCGCCGGAATCGGTGAACACGCTGAACAACGTGTCCGGCAACAGGGTAACGCGTCGCACGCTCTCAAATCGCTTCGCTCCATACGGCACCAGCACGACCGACTTCCCGTTCGGCGTGAACACGGTCAACTGGGTGCCATGCGGCACGCTCATGTCCAGGACCAGCTCCGTACCTGGTTGCAGCCGCTCGGGTGCACAGACGAGGCCCGGGCGCGGATTGGGGAACGGCCACTGCCCCGGCACGAGCAGCTCGAACATGAGAAACCCGCCCGCCAACACCGCTGGGAAGACGAACCCGATGACCCAGGCCGTTCCATAGACACGCAGCGTGGTGTCCAGCACGGTCTCCTCGTCCTCGCGCTCGGCGGCGGCGCGCCGGTTCTCGAAAAACCTCGTGGTCTCCCAATACAGCACGAACAGCATCAATGGGATGACGAGGCGGCCGACGTCGTCACGGATGGCCGGGTTGGCGTAGGCGAGGAGAAAAGCGGCGCAGGAGAGATCGGAGACGACTTGGCCGCCGGCGCGGAACGCGCCGACGCGGCGACAGCAGCAGCGCGATCATCGCCCCCGCGAGCAGCGTGCGCGCGCCGACGTACACCAGCGTGCTATTCCATATTCCCATGGGGACGGACAGGGAGGGATTCGAACCCTCGATACCCTTGCGGGCATACCGGTTTTCGAGACCGGCGGTTTCAACCGCTCACCCACACGCTTTCCAAGCGTGCGCCTTCAGCCACTCGGCCACCCGTCCTGAGACGCCGAGAAAAGCTAATCAGGCACCGCGCAGCTTACCACGGTCCACCTTGCCGAGATGCGTTCGCGGCAGCACATCGAGAAAGCGAACCGCGCGTGGCGCTTTGTAGGGTTCGAGCCGTTCTCGCGCGAATGCCTGCAACTCCTCCGCGAGACCCTCGCGCTGCTCGGTCGCCACTACGAAAGCGTGCGGTTTGGTGAGGCCACTCGCGTCCTCGATTCCAACGACCGCGACCTCTTTCACCAGCGGGTGTTGCAACAGGCAGCCCTCCACCTCCTGCGGCGCGAGCCACTTGCCGCCCACCTTGAGCAATTCGTCGGCGCGGCCGCAGTAAGTGAAATAGCCCTCCGCATCGCGACGGATGAGATCGCCGGAGACATACCACTCGCCGCGAAACGCCGCCTTGGTCTTGTCCATCTGCTGCCAGTAGCCGATCGCCCGGGAATCGCCGCGCACCCAGAGCATGCCGACTTCGCCGTCCGCAAGATCGTGACCGAGATCGTCGCGCACCCGCACGTCGAAGCCGGGCACGACCGTGCCGATGGTGCCCGGTTTCACCGCCCCCGGTCTGTTCGAGATGAAGATGTGCCACATCTCGGCGGTGCCGAGGCCATCGAGCAGCTCCACACCGAACGTCTGCTTCCACCGCTCGTACAATTCCACGGGGAGCGCTTCCCCGGCGGACGTCGCACAGCGCAGCGATGAAAAGTCCTGCTGCGCGGCATCCGGGTGTGCGACCATCTGATTGACCATCGTCGGCACGTTCACCAGCACCGTCGGCCGGAATTTGCGGATCTTCTCAAACAGCGTCTCGGCGGTGCTCTTTTCCGGAAACAGCGCGCTCGCCGCGCCGACGGAGAACGGGAAAAACAGGTTCGAGCCCGTGGCGTAGCCGAAGAACAGCTTCGGGACCGCGAGCGTGATGTCGCGCTCGGTGAGGCCGAGGACCCCCTGGCCGTAGCAGACGGTGGTGTTGGCGAACGAGCCGTGGCTTTGCACGACGGCCTTCGGTTTCCCTGTCGTGCCGCCCGAGAACAGCCAGATCGCGGCGTCGTCGCGATGGCTGGGGAAGGTCTCGAGCGCCGGGGGCGCGCCCTCGAGCGCGCGCGTCGTCGACGCTTCCCCCACTACGATGATCTGTTTGAGATACAAGCCCGCCGCCGCGCGGGCCGCCTGAAATGGCGGCGCGGTATGGCGGTGCACCAGTGCCACGCTGGCGCGGGTGTAGCCGTAGAAGTATTCGATCGCATCGACGGCGAGCTGCGGGTTGACCATCACCACGACCGCGCCAACTTTGAGTGTGCCGAACAGCGCCGCCACGAACTCCGGCCCGTCGGGCAGCGCGATGATGACCCGTTGTTCGGGCTCCACGCCGGCGCTCGCGAGCAGATGACCGAAGCGGTTCGCGAGCGCCTGCACCTCACGGTAGGTGTGCGTGCCCTGGTCCCCCTCCGTCAGCAGCGCCGGCCGGTCGCCCCTTCCCTCCCGGACGCGCGCGTCCAACAACCAATCAGCGATGTTCAAACGTTCGGGGAGATTCTTGGTCATGTATCCTCATATCGTGTTTCGCGCGCTAGACAAAGAGGGATTCTGATGCCGGTACATGAGCTGGCGCAACTCACCTGGGAAGAAGTGCGCGATCTCGACCGCGCACGCACGATGGTCGTGCTACCGGTCGGTGCGATCGAGGCGCATGGACCGCATTTGCCGCTCGACACCGACGTCGTGATCGCGACGGCGATGGCGCGCGACGGCGCACGCAAACTCGCGGCCCACGGAGGGGAGCGCACGGTCCTCATCCTGCCGGCGCTCGCGTACACGGCGGCGAGCTTTGCGGCCGCGTTCCCGGGCACGCTGTCCATCTCCGGCATTACCGTCACCGCAGTCACGGTCGATCTTGCCCGCAGCCTCAGCGAGCATGGCTTCCAACTCCTGGCGATCGCCAATGCGCATCTCGATCCCGAACACCTGACGGCGTTGCACGAAGCGGTGCAGCTCGCGCGCGCCGATCGCCTGCTGCCGATCGTCTTCCCCGATCTCACGCGCCGGCCCTGGGGGGGGGGCTTACGCCTGGGCGACGAATTCAAGAGCGGCGCCTGCCACGCCGGCCGGTTCGAAAGCTCGATCGTGATGAGCGCGCAGCCGGAGCTCGTGCGCGACTCGATCCGGCGCGCGCTCGCGCCCAATCCCAGCTCGATTTCGCAGGCGATAAAACTCGGCAAGCGCACGTTCGAAGCAGCGGGAGGGCCGCGCGCGTACTTTGGCGACCCCGCCGCGGCGAGCGCGGAAGAAGGGGCCCGGTTGGTCGATGCATTGGGTTCGATCCTCGAGGAGGCGGTCATTGCGGAGATTTGACGGCTCGGTCGCGGTAGTGACGGGAGGCGGTCAGGGCATCGGAGCAGCAGTCGCACGCGCGCTCGCCGCCGAGGGCGCGGCCATCGTGGTGGCTGCCCGCAGTGCCGACCCAATCGAGAAGGTGGCCGCGGAGATTCGCGACGGAGGTGGCAAGGCGTGGGCGGTGCGATGCGACGTGACGGATGCCGCCAGCGTCCATAGCCTCGCCCAGGCGGCAGCTCGGCGGGCGGGCGTGGTCGACATCCTCGTCAACAATGCCGGCGCCGCACACAGCGCGCCGCTCGCCAAGATCACACTCGAAGACTGGAATCGCGTGCTCGCCGTGAATGCGACCGGTACGTTTCTCTGTACCCAGGCTTTCGTCCCGGCGATGCTCATGCGCAAGAAGGGATCGATCGTCAACGTCGCATCGGTCGCCGGACTGGCGGGCGCCCGCTATATAGCGGCATACGCGGCCGCCAAGCATGCCGTCATCGGCCTCACGAGGAGCGTCGCAGCGGAGCTCGAGGGCTCTGGCGTCACGTGCAACGCTGTCTGTCCCGGCTACGTCGATACCGACATGACCAAAGAGTCCGTCGCGCGTGTTGTGGCCAAGACCGGGAAGGACGCTGGTGATGCATTGGCGGCAATGCTCACCTCGGCGGGACAGAAGCGACTAATTACGGTGGAGGAAGTGGCGCAGGCGGTGCTCAGGCTGTCTGAGCCTCGCGGCGCGCGTCCCAATGGCAAGGCTGTCACGATCGCAGGGTAATGGGGGAAGAGGGACGGGGGACGAGGGAAGAGGAATGAACTTCGAGATCATCAATCCGAAGAGGTTTGGTGCGCGGCCCAGCGGCTGGAATCACGGCATGCTGGCCGAGCAAGGCGGGCGTATTCTGTTCGTCGCGGGGCAGATCGTGCCCGTGGGCGATTTCGTCGCGCAGTGGGACGGCGCGCTCGGTCGCGTGATGGAAGTGGTGCGTGCGGCGGGCGGCAAACCGGAGAACGTGGGCCGCATGGTCGTGTATCTGACGGACCGCCCGGCGTATCTCGCCAACCTCACGCCGCTCGGCGAAGTTCACCGCAGGCACATGGGCCGCCACTATCCCGCGATGGCCGTCGTCGAGGTGAAGTCGCTGGTGGACTCCAAAGCGTTGGTGGAGATCGAAGCGGTGGCGGTGCTATGAGCTATCGGCTATCGGCTATCGGCTATCAGGTGGACGCGACGACGCAGGTCGCCACCATTACGCTGAATCGCCCCGAACGGCTGAACGCCTTGACGTTTGAGGTCTACAAGGAGCTCCGCGATCTATTTCGAGCGCTCGATACCGACCCCGAAGTGCGAGCGATCATCATCACGGGCGCGGGGCGCGCGTTCTGCTCGGGCGGCGACGTGGAGGACATCATCGGCGCCCTCCTGGGCCGCGATCTCAACGCGCTCCACGAGTTCACGCAGCTCACCTGCGACCTGATTCTCGCGATGCGGCGCTGCCGCCGGCCGATCGTCGGCGCCTTGAACGGCACGGTCGCCGGCGCCGGCGCAGTCATCGCGGCGGCGTGCGACATCCGCATCGCCGCGGAGTCGGCGAAGATCGCCTTTCTCTTCACCAAGGTGGGCTTGTCGGGCGCCGACATGGGGGCGGCGTGGCTGCTGCCCCGCATCGTCGGCCAGGGGCACGCAAGCGAAATGCTGCTCACCGGAGACTTCGTCGGCGCGAAACGCGCCTACGAGATCGGACTCTACAATCGCGTCGTGCCGCAAGCGCGGGTCTTGCCTGAGGCGCGCGCCATCGCCGAGCAGCTCGCGCGCGGCCCCTCCGCGGCGCTCGGCGTCACGAAACAGGCGCTCGAGGCCGAGGCGTCGCTCGACTTCGAGGCCGCGCTCGCGTACGAGGCCGAGGTTCAGGCCCAGCTGATGCAGGGGCCGAACTTCCGGGAAGCGCACGAGGCGTTCCGCGCCAAACGCGATCCCAAGTTCATGTAATGGTCGACACCGCGCCGATCCGGGCGTTTCTCGACGACACGCACATCGCGCTCGCCGAGCGCGTGAGCGACTTCGCGACAGGCGTGCTTGCGCCGCTGGCCGAGCCGCCCGACGACGCAGCAGCCCGCCTCCAGGCGCGCGACCTGCTCGGCAAGCTCGGGGCCGCCGGCTGGTTCGCGCCGATCCACGCACAGGATTGGCGCGCCTGCTGCATCATCCGCGAGGCACTCGGCGCGGCATCACCGCTCGCCGATGCCGTCTTTGCATTGCAGGCGCTCGGCACCGTTCCGATGCTGCTCTCCGGCAACGACGCGATGCGCAAACGCTGGGTCGAGCCGGCGATGCAGGGCCGCGCCATGGCGTCGTTCGCGATGACCGAGCCCGACGCCGGCTCCGACGTCGCGTCCCTCGGCGCGACCGCCACGCCCGATGGCGACGGGTACCTCCTTTCCGGCACGAAGACCTTCATCTCGAACGCGGGGATCGCCGACTTCTATACCGTGTTCGCGACCACCGATCGGTCCAGGCGCGACAAGGGGATCGGCTGCTTTGTGGTCGCCGCGGACACGCCCGGCATACGACTGGTGCGGTCGCTGCGTCTGTCGGCGCCGCACCCGCTCGGCGAGATCGCCTTTGAAAAGGTGCGCCTCGTCGGAGAATGCCGGCTCGACGTTGCAACCGGCGGCGAGGGGGAGGGGGGGGGCTTCAAGCTCGGTCTCGCGACGCTCGACTGCGTGCGCGCCACCGTCGGCGCGGCGGCCTGCGGGATGGCGGCGCGCGCGCTGGCGGAGGCGCTTGCGCACGCGAAATCGCGCCACCAGTTCGGAAAGCCGCTGGCCGATTTCCAGCTGATTCAGCAGAAACTGGCCCGGATGGCGACCGATCTCACGGCCGCGCGGCTGCTGGTCTATCGCGCCGCTTGGGAGAAAGACCGCGGGGCGCCCCGCGTCACGCTGGAAGCGGCGATGGCGAAGGCGTTCGCCACGGAAGCGGCGCAGCGGATCGTCGATGATGCGGTGCAGATCCTGGGGGGGCGCGGAGTGCTCGCGGATCATCCGGTGGACCGCTTGTACCGCTCCGTGCGGGCACTGCGTATCTACGAGGGCACGACGGAAATCCAACAGCTCATCATCGCCGGACAGCTCCTCAAGTGAAAATCGTCGCAATCGGAGGCGGGCCGGCGGCGCTGTACTTCGGGATCCTGATGAAGAAGGCGGACCCCGCCCACGAGATCACGATCATCGAGCGCAACCAGCTCGACGACACGTTCGGCTTCGGCGTCGTTTTCTCCGACGCGACCCAGAACAATCTGGCCGCCGCGGATCCCGAGACGTACGACGCGATGGCCAGCCAATTCGCGCATTGGGACAACATCGACGTGCACTATCGCGACCAGGTGATCACGTCGAGCGGGCACGGCTTCAGCGGCCTGTCGCGCCGCGCCCTGCTCGCTGTGCTGGGACGGCGTTGCAAAGCGCTCGGCGTCTGCGTGGAGGTTGGCAAGGAAGTCGCCGATCCGGTCGTGTACCGCGGCGCCGACCTGCTGCTCGGCGCCGATGGCTTCAACAGCGTCGTGCGCAAACGCTACGCCGCGTTGTTTCAGCCCGCGATGGACGAGCGCCCCAACCGTTTCGTCTGGTTGGGCACGACCCGGCCCTTCCCCGCCTTCACGTTCTACTTCAAGCGCGACAAGCACGGCTTATGGCGCGTGCATGCTTATCAATATGAACAGGGGCACTCGACCTTTATCGTCGAGGCGACGGAAGCGATGTGGCGCAGCGCCGGCCTCGATCGGGCGAGTGAGGACGACACCGTCGCGTTCTGCGAGCGGCTCTTTTCCGAAGAGCTGCGGGGTCACCGCCTCCTCAAGAACCGCTCGCTGTGGCGGCACTTCATCACCGTGAAAAACGCCGCCTGGTCGCATGAGAACGTCGTCCTCGTGGGCGATGCGGCGCACACCGCCCATTTCTCAGTGGGTTCGGGCACGAAGCTCGCCATCGAGGATGCGATCGCCCTGGCCGGAGCCCTGCAACGGGAGCCCGATGTGCCGGCGGCGCTCGCCGCGTATGAAGCCGAGCGGCGTCCGGCCGTGGAGAGCCTGCAGCGTGCCGCGCAGGTGAGCCTGCAATGGTTCGAGGATACCGAGCGGTACATGGACCTCGAGCCGCTGCAATTCGCGTTCAATCTGCTGACGCGCTCGTTACGAATCACGCACGACAACCTGAAAGTTCGCGACCCCAAGTTCGTCGAGTCGGTCGATCGTTGGTTTGCGGCGACCCCTCCCCCGTCCCCCGTCCCCCCTCCCATGTTCACGCCGTTCAGGTTGCGCGATCTCGTGCTGGTCAATCGCGTCGTCGTCTCGCCGATGTGTCAGTACTGCGCCGACGACGGCATGCCGAACGACTGGCACCTGGTGCATCTCGGCAGCCGCGCCGTCGGGGGCGCGGGCCTCGTGTTCAGTGAAATGACGGACGTGTCGCGCGAAGGGCGGATTTCGCCGGGTTGCACCGGGATGTACAAACCCGAGCACGTCGCGGCGTGGCAGCGCATCGTCGATTTCGTGCACATGAACAGCGACGCGAAGATCGCGATGCAGCTGGGCCACGCCGGCCGCAAGGCGTCGACGCAGCGCATGTGGGAGGGCATGGACGAGCCGTTGCCGGACGGCAACTGGCCCATCATCTCCGCCTCTCCCCTTCCTTATTATCCGCACAGCCAGGTCCCCAAGGAAATGACGCGGGCGGACATGGACGAGGTGAAAGACGACTTCGTGCGCGCGGCGAAGATGTCGAATGAGGCGAGGTTCGATCTGCTCGAATTGCACTTCGCGCACGGCTACCTGCTCGCGAGCTTCATCTCGCCGCTCACGAACACGCGCACCGACGCGTACGGCGGCTCGCTCGAGAATCGCATGCGTTTCCCGCTCGAGGTGTTCGACGCCGTGCGCGCCGTGTGGCCCGATCGCAAGCCGATGTCGGTGCGGATTTCGGCCGTCGACTGGGCGCCGGGCGGGATGCAGCCGGCCGACGCAGTCGAGGTCGCCCGCCTGCTCAAGGCGCATGAGTGCGACATCACCGACGTCTCCGCCGGTCAGACCGTGGCCGATGCGAAGCCGCAGTACGGCCGCCAATTTCAGACGCCGTTCGCCGACCGGATTCGCCATGAAGTGGGGATCGCCACGATGGCGGTGGGCAACATCTCGTCGTATCAGGACGTCAACACGATCCTCGCGGCGGGTCGCGCCGATCTCTGCGTGCTGGCGCGGGCGCACCTGTGGGATCCGTACTGGACCCGCCATGCCGCTTATGAACAAGGGTATCCGCTTGCCTGGCCAGATCCGTATGCGACGCTGAATCGGTATAAGCCGCGAACCTAGAGGAGTCGGGAGTCAGGAGTCAGGATCTGGGCAGCATTCCCTGGCTCCCGACTCCAGACTCCCGATTCCGGGATAAACATGACCGTCACTTACTCGAGTTACCTGAAGCTCGATCAGCTCCTGTCTCTCCAGGCGCCGCGCCCCGGTGAGCTGGAGCACGACGAGACGCTGTTCGTCATCATCCACCAGGTGTACGAGCTGTGGTTCAAGGAAGTGCTGCACGAGCTCGACTATCTCCAGCAGCTGCTGCGCGCCAACGATACCCCGCTCGCCGCTGCCACTCTGAAGCGAATCCTGACCATCCTCAAGACGCTCGTTGCGCAGATTGATGTACTCGAGACGATCACGCCGCTCAACTTCCTCGCGTTCCGCGACCGGCTCGAATCGGGGAGCGGCTTTCAGTCGTCGCAGTTTCGCGAGATCGAGTTCATTCTCGGCAAGAAGGGCCGGGGGTCGTTCGAACGATACCCCGAAGGAAGCGTGAGCAGAGATAGAGTTCAGGCTCGATTCAATCAACCCACATTGTGGGACGCGTTCCTTCATTATCTAGCGGCAAACGAATACCGAATACCGAAAACCTTGCTTCAACGCGACTACACCAAGTTCTACGAACCGTCGCCTGAAGTGCAGCGGATCCTGATCGAGGTCTACAAGCAGAACCCCACCGTCGCGCAGATCGCCGAGCGGCTGGTCGATCTCGACGAAGGATTCATGGAGTGGCGTTATCGCCACGTAAGAATGGTGCAGAGAACAATTGGGACCAAACCAGGAACCGGAGGCTCAGCAGGTGCTGAGTATCTCCTCACGACTCTGAATCAGCCCGCGTTCCCCGACCTTTGGGCGATTCGCGCCGAGTTGTGATCGATCCACAGCAGCTCGCAAAACACTACAGCCGCTTTCGAGTCACCGAGCGGATCCTCCTCACCGGCCACTCTCACCAGGCGTGGCCCGATGTCGGCTTCGAGGCGCAGTCGCAGGCCTGGCTCGATACCGCCAAGCACGTCGACGACGTGTGGGACCTCGCGTTCGCCAAGGCCGACGAAGTGCGGCGCGGCTTCGCGCGACTGCTCGACGTTTCCCCGGACCAGATTGCGCTCGCCGCAAACACCCATGAGCTGGTCGTGCGGTTCCTGTCCGCATTGCCGCTGCGCAAGCGTCCCAAGCTGATCACGACCGATGCCGAGTTTCACACGATCCGCCGGCAGCTCGACCGGCTCGCCGAGGAAGGGATCGAGGTCGTCAAGCTCCCTGCCCTGCCCGCCGCAACGCTCGCCGAGCGCCTCGCGAAAACGGTGGACGACCGCACCGCGGTGGTCCTGGTCTCGGCCGTGCTCTATACCAACGCCCACGTCGTCCCGAACCTCAAAGCCGTAGTCGTTGCGTGCCAGCGGGTCGGAGCCGAGTTCCTGGTGGACGCGTACCATGCCTTGAACGTCATTCCCTTCTCCCTGAAGAAGGAAGGACTGGAGCAGGCGTACGTCGTTGGCGGCGGCTACAAGTATTGCCAGCTCGGCGGCGGCAATGCCTTTCTGCGAATGCCGGCTGACTGCGACCTGCGACCGGTGATCACGGGGTGGTTCAGTGAGTTCACCGAGCTCACTAAGCGCCCGTCCGGTAAGGTGGAGTACGGCCCCGGCCCGGCGCGGTTCGCCGGCGCGACCTACGACTACACGAGTCATTATCGCGCCGCCGCGGTGTTCGCGTTCTTCGAACAGCAGAAGCTGACGCCCGCGGAATTGCGCGAGCTGAGCCAGCACCAGGTCGGGCAGCTTCTAAAGGGCCTTGGGCACGATCCCCAAGTTCCCCTCACGGCGATCGGCGGTTTTGTGTCGTTTCGCGCGCCCCGCGCGCCCCATACTGCCCAGTTACAGCAGGCATTGCGGCAACAGAACATCTGGACCGATTATCGGGGCGATCTGCTCAGGCTCGGCCCGGCCCCATATGTCACGGATGGGCAACTGGCCACGGCGACGGCGGCTCTCCGCGAGGCTGCAGCGCACCGGTCCTGATATATATTGGTCGCCGTAGCCACTCCATGACGAGGACGGCGACATGATTTTCCAAAAGTTCGTCACCGTAATTCGCGCGTTCTTCAACAGCATCGCCAACGCCCTGTGGGAGCGCGACCCCATCGCCATCATGCGGCTCGAATACGACCGCTCCGTCGAGCAGCTCCAGGAAGGCCGCAAAGGCCTGGAGCTCTATCGCGGGCTGGTCGAGCGCGTCGTGCGACAAACGACCATGGGCAAGTCCCAGGTCGACAAGCTGAAGGCCGAGGTGAAAGCCTACCTCAAGGCGGGCGATCGCGAGACCGCCGGCAAGTTCGCGCTGCAGCTCCAGAAGGCGGAGGGCGACCTCGCGCAGAACCAGGAGCAGCTCAAGCTCCACGAGGAGGCGTACGAGAACAACCTCAAGAAAATCCAGTACGCCAACAAGCAGCTCGCCGAAGTGCGCGAGAAAATCGAGCGCTACAACGCCGATCTCAAGATGACGGCGGCCGAAGCCGAGATCGCGCGCATCGCAGGCGACCTGAACTTCGACGTGACGACCGACTTCGGACAAATCGAGCAGATCATCCAGCAGAAAATCGATACCAACCGCGGCAAGGTACGGGTCGCGGCCGATCTCTCCTCGCGCGGGGTCGCCGATATCAAGGCGCGCGAGCGCGTCGAATCGCAGCTCGCGGAGGACGTGTTGCAACAGTACGAGGTGGAGCTCGGCCTCAAGTCGCCCGAGACGACGCCCGTAGTCGAGGGCAATAAGAACCTCGGCCCGGCCACCGACAAGAACTCCTGACGGAGCGCATAACCATGGCGAACGGAAGACCCAGGGGCGCATTCTACGTCGTCCTGCTGCTCGTCATCGCGGGCCTGGTGTATCTGGGCCTGCACCGCTACGGCGGCAAGCAAGGCGGGCTCGGATCGCTCATCAACCCCTCGGAGACCTCGCATACCGAGGCGAGCGACACGAGCACCGTCACGACGGCCAAAGAGTACACCTACGTCCCCGCGCAGCGCCTGCCGCCGGTCCGCGGCATTTCGAACTACAAGCCGCTCACCAACCGCACCGTGCGCATGGCGCTCAACGTGTGGGCCGGGTGGGCGCCGGTGATCTACGCGAATGGCGGCTTCAAGGCCGGCAAAGTCTGGCACACGCCGAGCGGTCAGGACTTCAAGGTCGAGCTGGTGCTGATCGACGATCCCGTCGCGATGCGCGACGCCTACGCCGCCGGCAACCTCCACATCGGCTGGGCCACGCTCGACATGATCCCGTTGTTCGTGGAGCAGCTGCGCCGCGACTCGCGCACCATGCCGCGCGTGTTTCAGCAGATCGATTACTCCAACGGCGGTGACGGCATCGTCGCGCGCGAAGCCGTCCGCAACATCGGCGACCTGCGCGGCAAGACGATCGTGCTGGCGCAGAACTCGCCGTCGCACTACTTCCTCTTGAACTCTCTCATCGACGCCGGGCTGCAGCCGGGCGACGTCGAGCTCAAGTTCACGCAGGATGCCTTCCAGGCAGCGGCGGCATTCAATGCCGATAAATCCATCGCCGCGGCGGTGAGCTGGTCGCCGGACATTTACAACCTGTCGAAGGTCCGCGGCAATCGGCTGCTCGTCTCCACGCAAACCGCCAACAAGCTGATCGCCGACGTCTGGTTTGCGCGCGCCGACTTCGCCAAGGACCATCCCGACATCATCGAGGGTCTGGTGCGCGGCATCTTCGATGCGATGGAGGCGTTGAAGACGCAGACGGCCAAGCAGGAGGCGGCGCAGCTGATGGCAACGGGATATTCGATTCCCGCGACAGACGCGCTCTCGATGCTGGGCGACGCCCACTCGACCAATTGGGCCGAGAACCGCGAGTTTTTCGTCAACGCGAACAATCCGGCAAACTTCGAGCGTACCTGGAACACGGCGTACTTCCTGTACCGGCGCGTCGGCATGGTGTCGAATCCGGTGCCGTTCGACCAGGTCATGGACTTCACCGTCATCAAGAAGCTGGGCGGCGAGCCCCGCTACGCGAACCAGCGCAACGAGTACCAGGTACAGTTCGTGCCGACCACCGCGACCAGCGTGCAGGCCGAGAACACTGAAATCCTCACCAAGACGGTCGTGATTCACTTCTTCCCGAATTCGTGGGATCTGCACAAGAAGGTCATCAGCCAGGTCAACGGGCAGGACCGCGAAACGCCGTACGACCCGAACGTCGACTTCGTCGTCGACGAGATCGGACGGCTCGCCGGCCAGTACGGCGCCGCACGCATCGTGATCGAGGGACACACCGACGCCTCGATGAAAGGACAGATCGATCCCACGGCCGTGAAGGAGCTGTCGACCCAGCGCGCCAACGCCGTGAAGGAAGCGGTGCTGCGGCGCTTCCGCACGCTGCAACCGAACCAGTTCCTGGCGAGCGGCATGGGGTGGGACAAGCCCGCCGACCCGACGGACCCGATGAACAACGCCAAGAACCGGCGCGTGGAAGTGAAGGTGTACCCGCTCGAGGCCACTCACTGAGAGCGCCGTTGTTCGCGCTGCGCGTCTACCCGCGTCCCCTCACCGCGCGGCTCCTGGGACTCGGCGCCATCGCGCTCTGCCTGTTGCTGTGGTGGGCGTTCACGTGGGGCGCGACGCCGGAGACGCGCTGGATCTCGCCCGTCGTGCTGCCCTCACCGGGCGAAGTGCTGCGCAGCCTGCCGAGCCTCTGGACCGAGCGTGCGTTGCTCGAAAGCGTCGTGGCGACGCTGCGCCGCGTGCTCACCGGGTTCGCGCTCGCGATCGTCGTCGGCGTGCCGCTGGGGATCGTGGCGGGCGCCTATCGCGCGTTCGACGCCGCGCTGGCGCCGATTGCGCTGTTCGGCCGCAACATCCCGATCGCCGCCCTGATCCCGCTTACGATTCTCTGGTTCGGCATCGAAGAGACCCAGAAGACGATGTTCATCTTCCTGGCAACGGTACCGTTCGTGTTTTCCGGGACAGTGGACGCGGTGGTCAGTGTGCACGAGCGCTACGTCGAGTCGGCGCAAACCCTCGGCGCGAACTCGCGGCAGGTCGTCACGAAAGTGCTCATCGCGCTGGCCCTGCCGAGCATCTACAACAACCTCCGCACCCTGTTCGGCCTGGCGTTCGGGTACATCATGCTGGCGGAGCTGATCAACGCGAAGTACGGGCTCGGCTATCTGCTCAGCACCAGCCAGCGCCGTGGCCTGACCGAGCACATCATCCTCATCCTGATGATCATCGGGCTGCTCGCGTGGGCGATCGACAGGTTGCTGCTGTGGTTCCAGGCGCAGCTGTTCCCCTACCTGCAGCGCGCGGAGTAACCGTGGCCGCACTTGCCGAGCCGCGACCCGCACTACCCACCCGGCCCCCGATCGTCGAGTTCAACGGCGTCTCCAAGACGTACGAAGACGGCTTTACCGCGATCAAGAACGTCACATTCCGGGTCGAGGATTTGCCGGGTAAAGGCGAGTTCATCACGATTCTGGGGCCGTCGGGGTGCGGGAAATCGACGATCCTGCGCCTGATCGCGGGGCTGCGGCCGCAGTTCCCCGCGACCACCGGGAGCGTCCTCGTGGCGAGCAAACCGGTCAGCGGACCGGGCGCGGATCGGGGGATGGTGTTTCAGGACTACACGGCGTTCGAGAACCGCACGGTCGAGGAAAACGTCAGCTTCGGGCTCGAATGCCGCGGCGTTCCGAAACGCGCCCGTCGCGAGCAGGCGCTCGAATGGATCAACAAGGTCGGCCTCGATCCCGCGCGCGACGCGCAAAAGTACCCGTCGCAACTATCGGGGGGAATGCGACAGCGCGTCGCGATTGCGCGCACGCTGATCCTGCACCCCAGGATCATTCTCATGGACGAGCCGTTCGGCGCCCTGGACCCGACCACCCGGATGCGGATGCAGGATCTGCTCGTCACCCTCTGGCGCGACCTCCAGGCGACGGTGTTTTTCGTGACGCATTCGATCGAGGAAGCGGTGTATCTCGGCGATCGCACGTACGTCATTTCCTCCGCTCCCGGCACGATCCTGCACGAGGTGGCGGTCCCGCCCCCCGATCGCCCCGCGGCCCAGATGCAGAAAGAGCCGGAGTTTCTCAAGGTCGTCTTCGAGCTGCGCGACATGATCGAGCGGCTGCAGCCTTCGACCCGCGCGGGTGACTGATGGGCATCGCGCACTATTTGTGGCGCGCCTTCACCTCGCGCTGGAACCTCCTGATCGTGTTCGGCAGCAGCGCCGCCGCCATGCTGTCGCCCTGGCCGGACGTGCTGCTCCCGCTGATCGGCGCGGGCGAAGCAATCTACCTCGGCGGCCTGGTGTCACTGCCGCGGTTCCGCCAGGCGATCGACGCGCAGGACGCCGATCGTGCCCGCGGGTTGAGCCGCGCCAACGCGCCGAGCGCGTCGCTGTTGATCGCCGGCCTGCGGGCCGAGGCGCAGAAACGTTTCAACGATCTGCGGACGCGCTGCCTCGAGATGCGCTCGATCGCCCGTGCGGCGCAGCCGGTTGGGGGAGGGCTCACAGACGTCTGGACGCCGTCGCTCGATCGCCTGCTGTACGGGTTTCTGCGACTCCTCAGCCAGCAGAACACGCTGCTGCGCTTCCTGCGCTCGACAACTTCCGACGACCTCACCAAGCGCCTCGAGGATCTCAAGAAGAAACTGGATGACGCGCAGAAAACGGGCGACGACCGGATCATCCGGTCGATTCAGGAGAGCGTCGACATCGCGCAGCAGCGGCTCGAGAACTACGGCAAGGCCTTGAAGAACGCCGATTTCGCGGCGCTCGAGCTGGATCGCGTCGAAGGCAAGATCCAGGCGTTGATCGAGATGGCGGCGGCCAACCGCCAGGATCCCGATTTGCTCAGCAGTCAGGTCGATGCCGCCGCGGCAAGCATGAACCACACCGAGGCCACGCTCAATCAGCTGCAGCAGATCACCGGCGTGACCGACGAGCTCGACCAGGTTCCGGCCATCCTGGATGACCCAGCCAAGTCTTCCCCCATCGTCCGCGATCGTGGCTGAAGCGCACCCCCCGCCCCCCCCGCCTGCCCCGTTGCTGCCCGCCTGGGCGCCGCCCTGGGCCTCGCAGCTCGCGGAGCTGTGCTTCTCCGGCACCACGTCCGTGTTCCTGCTGCACGGTAACTCGAACGACCTCATGCCGCGCGGCGAATCGCCCGACGACGGCTACGGCACGATCGCCGACATGCTGGCGGAGCAGCTGTTCGGCAAATGGGACCTGGTGCTGCACTACGACCTGGGTCGAGGGCTGCGCGCGTTTGCCGGGCGGAACGAGAAGCGGCTGCAGAAGATGATCGTGCTGGCGAACGAGAAGATCGCCGACCTGAGCACCGTCAAGAACGATCCCGGCGTCGTGCTGCAGCTCATCGACCGGTTCGTGCGCGCGAACATCATCGCAGCGGGCGACAAGTCGCTCAGCTTCGCCGTGATCATCGACCAGGCATCATTTCTTTTCCCGTCCGGGGAGCCGGGGCGCACCAGCTTCGCCGCGGCGGCGATGCTGGTCACGCTGCTCAACTGGGCGAAGAGCCCGCACGTCAAGAAGATGCCGATGGCGTTCGTCTTGATGGATGAGCGCCGCTCCGATTTGAGCGACCGCCTCACGGGCAGCCCGCATGTCGCACCGATCGAAGTCCCGTTGCCGACGGTCGAGCAGCGCGAGCGCTTCATCAAGGCGACCGTAGGAACTCGAGAGTTAGCTGCGTTCTCCGACTTCGACGTCGGTACATTGGCACGACTGACCGCCGGCATTTCACTGATCGACGTCGCCGTGCTGGTGAAGACGGCGATGGAGACGGGACAGCGCCTCGATGCCAAGCTGTTCCGCGAGCTCAAGAAGCGGTTGATCGAGAAGCAGACGCAGGGGCTGCTCGAGTTCATCGAGCCGAAGTGGACGCTCGACACCGTGAGCTCGACAGCCTGCCCATGGGGTACCTGCTCTGCGGGCCCGTGGGCACGGGCAAGACCTTCATGGCGCAATGTGCCGCGGGCGAGATCGGCATTCCCTGCCTCATGCTCAAGAACTTCCGCTCCAAGTATGTCGGCGAGACCGAGGGCAATCTCGAGCGCGTGCTGTCGGTGCTGCGCGCAATGGGGCCGGTCATGGTCGTGATCGACGAGGCCGACGCCGCGCTCGGCAGCCGCGAGTCGGAAGGCGATTCGGGCACGTCGAGCCGAGTGTTCGGGATGATCGCGGCGCAGATGGGCGACACGCGCTATCGCGGAATGATTCTGTGGATGCTGTTGACGGCGCGGCCCGATCTGTTGCCGATCGACCTGAAGCGCCAGGGTCGCGCCGAGGTGCACATCCCGCTGTTTTATCCGACGGATGGGGACGAGATCAAGCAGATGTTCGTGACGATGGCGCAGAAGCTGGGCGGCACGCTCGCGGTCGAGGATGTACCGGCGGTGCCGTTCATCGGCCAGCTCTCCGGCGCCGATATCGAAGGCATGGTGGGACGCGCGCTGCGGATTTCGTTGCTCGCCGGCAAGGAGACGATCACGCGCGAGTCGCTACAGCAGGTGTTCGGCGAGTTTCTACCGTCCACGCAGGGGATCGAGAAGGAGATGCAGGAGCTGGCGGCGATACTGGAGTGCTCGGACCGGCAGTTTTTGCCGCCGGCGATGGCGAAGCAGATCGATGGCGACGGGCGGTCGCGGGTACAGCAGAGGTTTTTGGAGTTGAAGCGGCTTGTAGACGCCATCTAACGCCCGTTGCGCTCCCTACGTTCCCACCGTGTCGAGGCCGAGGGCTCGGGCGGCTGCTCCGAGACGCGCATCGTGTGTCGCCAGCACAACGTCGTCACCCGTGGATTCTCGCCACGCGAGCGCGCTCGCGAGATGACTCGATGATCGCCAGACTGCTCAGCACGTCATAGACCGCGGCGCGCCGTTCGGCGATCTGGAGCTCCGCTATCCCCTCCGTCAGGCGCAACCGGTCCAGGGTGCGCAAGCACTCGACCTCGGCCAGTGCGCTGGTCGCCCCGCCGTCGAGCGTCCGCCATTCGCGCAGCGTGCCGGCTTGCCCCAGCACCAGCCGCAGGATCACCGAGGACTCCACGTACGCGATCACCGCTCGCCGCGCTCTTCGGCGAGGAGGTCCAGAATGTCTCGCTTGGCCTTGAGGGGCGCCGGCAGACGGACATCGCGCGGCCGAGGGGCCCCCGCCCCGGGTTCGCGCACCACCAGGCGCGACGCATCCCCGGCCACCGGCTCCAGCCGGGCCACCGGCGTGTCACGATCGAGCACGGTGATCGTCTGGCCCCGTCGCACCCGGCGCAGGTACTCGCTCAGCCCGCACGCCTCCGCTTCCACACCGCCTCTCACGTCGACGCGATGATTGAGCCGGGGATGCCGCACCAAATCCCCCACCGACCCGCACATCCCCGCCTTCTCATCATACGCCCCGAACACGAGCTTGCCGACTTTGGCCAGCACAATCGCCCCCGCGCACTGCGCACACGGCTCGACCGTGACGTAGAGCGTGCAGTCGGTCAACCGATCCGTCCCGAGCGCGTCGAGCGCGCGCTCGATCGCGAGAAACTCGGCATGACACGTGGGATTGCCGCGAGCTACGGTCTCGTTATGCGCCTCGGCGATGATCTCATCGCCACGCATCACAACCGCGCCGATCGGTACTTCGTCTTTAGAGGCAGCAAGCCGCGCCTGTTCGAGCGCAGCTCGCATCCCGCTTC
>WNGF01004890.1_pt1 | contig 20129 bp, 14 predicted proteins | sample 5400641 | NCBI WGS metagenome assembly WNGF01 (sample SAMN13153371, study PRJNA577476) | soil metagenome | isolation source: 80 cm soil or saprolite under grassland replicate 2 | place: USA:California | collected 2016-06-15
GGTAGCTTGCCGCCCCAGAGTTCTTTCAAAAATCCACTTTTCTCCAGATTCTCGGCAAAACTATTGTCGACGATTTCGTTGGCTTTCTTGGTGATCTTGGTGCCGGCCTCGCGGGCAACGTCGACGGAGTCCACCACGGCGTTAAGCGGCACGACGAGGCGCCGATTGACATGTTTCTTGGCGTAGGCATCGTAAGAAGACTGCAGAACCTCCTCGTCCTGGACTCTGAGAATCTTTGCCACCGACGCCTTTGCTTTTTCCGGATTGTCTTCGACGAATTTGACGGCCTCCGCCAGTGCGGCGACCAAACGTTGCACCGTTTGGCGGCGCTCGCGAATAGTTTTGGCGTTCGTGTGTAAGGAGCTGTAGATGGCGGGCAGACCCAGATCGTTAAGATGATAGACGAGGTTAAAGCCGTCTTTCCGGCCGCGAGCGTCCATCGGCGGAGTAAACGGTCCGGAATCAATGACTCCTTGCAGGATGGCATTGTAGCGTTCCGGCTGGCTGCCTCCCACCGGCCGAATCTGCGTGTCTTGGAGGTTGAACTTCTTGACGAAGACTCGCAAAAGCCGATATGGCAACCCGCCGACCGATCCGACGCCGATGCTTTTGCCTTTCAGGTCCGGGACGGTGCGAATCTCCTTGCGCGCGATGATCACGTAGGGGAGTCCCACCAAAGGCGATGCGACGAGGACTCCATCGCTACCGGCGGCCATGCCCGGAATTGTCGAGTCGCCGGCGCAATAGAGAAATTGGATCTCATCCGTCGCCAGCGCCGCCAAATTGATGTTCGTCCCGGTGCGGATCACGACATGCCTGGCCGATATCCCGTACTTGGCGAAGAGGTTTTGATCCAGAGCCGTGTACATGTGAATGAATCCGCCGCTGGTCGCGCAGGTGGCGATGTAGACACTCACTGGAGCCTCGCCAGGCTTGGCGAGGTATGGGTTGGCGCTCGTAGAAATCGGCGTAAGAATGGCGCTCCCGAGCAGGGCGATCATCAAAGCAAGACGCAATCGCATCTTCATCGGCTTTGATTTCTCCGGTTGCAGCCGATGAAACACCATCGACCGCCGATCTGTCAACAGAATCGGCAAGTCAACTTGAAAAAGCGGGTCGATGGCAATATGACTGGCTGCAATCGCCGCGTGCGCGAATTTTTGGAGGCTCTTCATGCTTATTCTGTCGAACGAAGACATCGAAAAAATTCTACCGGTGGGCGCTTGTCTCGACGTGCTCGAAGAGGCCTATCGCGATCTCGGCAACGGTATGGCGGCGACCGTGCCGCGCTACGATGTTTTCAGTCCGACCAAGCCCGGCGAATTCTATGAGTACAAAACCATGAGCGGGGTTCTGCCCAATCGCAACGTCGCCGCGCTGCGACTCAATTCGAGCGTCGTCAAATGGTACGAAAAGGCCGGCGGCGTGCGCAAAGACAAATTGCCCGTCGCCGGGGGCGACAAATTCGTCGGATTGGTGATGCTCTTCAGCACCGAGACCGGCGAGCCGCTGGCAATTTTTCCCGACGGCTACGTGCAGAAATTGCGCGTTGCTGGCGCCAGCGCGATCGCGGCGCGCTATCTAGCGCGCAAAGATTCTCAAGTGATGGCATTGCTCGGCGCAGGGTGGCAGGCGAGTGCGCATCTTGTGACCATGTCGATGGTGCGCGAGTTGAAGCAAGTGAAGGTTTTCAGCCCGACCCCCGAATCGCGGCGGCGCTTTGTTGAAGAATGGTCGGGAAAGGTTTCGCCAAGCTTAATCGAATCGGACAGCGCCGCGGCAGCGATCGACGGCGCGGATATGGTGATCTGCACGACCAATTCGATTTCTGCGCTGTTTCCGGGTGAAATTCTACAGTCAGGGATGCATGTCTCGTGCGTGAAACCTTGCGAGCTCGACGTTACGACATACCAGCGTTCCGATCCGCTGATTATTCACTGGCCCGAAGCAAAACCGTTCCAAATTGTCATTGGCGTCGACCGGCAGTCGATTCCCGACGTGAGCGATGGTTGGCAGCATCCGCTCACGCGCGAGGATGCGGCGATTTGGGATTTCCCGACGCTTCCGCAATTGGTCAACGGCCAACATCCGGGCCGAACCAAAGATGATTCGATTAGCTGCTTCTGCAACAACGTCGGCCTCGGATTGCAATTTGCCGCGGTCGGCAGCGAAGTGCTGGCACGCGCAAGGGAGGCACGGGTGGGCCGCGAGATTCCGACGGATTGGTTTCTGGAGTCGGTGCATCCGTGAACGGAAGGAATTGGAGTACTGGAGAGATGGAGTGTTGGAGTGACGTGAACACCGAGGGTAACGTGACATTCGATAGTGAAAGAGTGAAATGTAGTTTTTGCGCGCTTGTGCTACTTGCCCTCGCGTGTCTTTGGAGGGAAGGCGGATGAATAGTGTAGAAGATCTCGATGTGTTCAAATTGGCTCATCAATTGGCACTCAAGACTTATTCGGCAACCAAAGCGTTGCCGAGAGAAGAATTGTTCAGTCTAGGAGATCAAACGCGGCGCGCTGCCTCTCGCCGGCAATCATTTCGACGTTTCGAGAATTCCCGAAACGTGGAAGTTCCCCTCCGAATCTGTCCTTGAACTATTGAACCCTTGAACCTTTGAACGGGACTTAGTCGGTTAACGTTTGGAACGGAGCGAAGCGATTGAACATTTGGAAGTTGTTAGTTGTAGTAGAACGGCGCCAGGATTCGAGTTAGCGTAAGTCTCCGAAATTGACGATTGTCACGCGACGGTTTACAGTGGTGACGTGATCAAAACGTTCGCGGACAAAGCCACCCACGAACTGAGATGTTTACGACGTAGAGCTAACGGACTATCACTGAATCGAGGTGCGAGATGACTATTCGCAATGATAAGCAAAGACTCGTTCGGCCTACCCATCCGGGTGAAATGCTGCGTGAGGACTTCCTGCCCGACTATGGTTTGAGTGTATCCAGTTTCGCCAAGGCACTCGGCGTGTCACGCCAGACTGTCAATGAATTGCTTCGCGAACGCCGGTCCGTGAGCCCTGAAATGGCACTGCGTCTTTCTCGTAATAACACGCATAGTTCATAGGGGTTCAGCAGTTGTCGTTAAACGTTTTGAACGGAGCGTAGCGGTTGAACGTTTTGAACGATTGGAACGGTCCGCAGTATTGATTATCCTTTTGCCTTTATCCTTTGAAGCACGTCCACCGCGGTTCTCTTGAGCACGATCCACGATCACGAAATCACGAACATGAGTATCCCCCCACCACGATCACGTTCACGGCTTTTATCCGTTATCCCTTTGCCTTTATCCTTTCCCCACGCCTCCCTTGTCAGAGCGCCGGTGATTCCAGTAAAGTAACACCAATTTCGCCCGAGTTGTCCCCTCGCAGTTAAATGTCTTGAGCGGAGCGCAGCGGTTGAACGGTAGATTCCGCTCATGGTGAGTTTAGCCTGTCCTGAGGCCGCTCGAAGCATCGAACCATTGGAACGATTTGAACCGGCGAAGCTGGATGTAGTGTGGAGGAACCTCGGCCGAATCAGACCCAACATTAACCCGGAGCACCGCAACACTGCGCCAGAGATTTTTCAGAAACAATTTCGGGTTCCATCAGCGTAGAATGAGCCGTTTATTCCAGCAAGGATCGAACTCGGAATCACCGATGTGTGATGCAGCCGAGCGGGCTGCCGAGGCATTAATCAAAGACTCTCCTGTCAACAACGAAATTAAAAAGTTCTCTGACCCCATTCTTCTGTCGCGCCTCGTGCCTCAAGTCTCACGCCTGGGTTTATCACGAGCACGTCTATTCTCTGACCCACGTCCACGGCAGTTCTCCCCGCCACGAGCACGAACACGTCCTTTCTCCGACCTGAACCGGTTGTCTTCTTTGCCCCGAATCCAGTAAACTAGGGCCAATCTTGGCTGATTTAGACCCGACATCAAGCCAGGGCGCCGCACCACCGCGCCAGAGATTTTTCCGAAAGAGCTGCTGGTTTTCAGCCGGGTATAAAGATGAATTTATGGGGGACTAGAGCAGGGCAAGCTTGGACTCGCCAATGTGGGATGCAGCCGAGCTTCGAATTTCCGAGTGTCATCACGCCTCTTCTGACTCATTAGATCCCGAATATCGATTGGTAATTGTCAGTTGATTTGGGGTGCGGTTGGTTAATATACGGATGTGCTTTCCGCACGAGATCAAATAACAATGACCGAACCACTTCCCGATAGAGTTATACGACGGATCGATGAGGCGACTGAATTGTACCACCGCCTCATTATACTGGTGGAACCAGCTGGCTCTGGAAAGACAGCGGCACTTCAGGAGGTTAAGCGGCGCGCTAATGCTCCGGTCGTGAACGTAAATCTCGAACTGTCGCGTCGAATGCTGGATCTCACCGAGCGCCAGCGGGCTCTGCAGGTGCCGCGCCTGCTTTCTGAGCTTGTGAGTGCGTTTGATAGTGATGTAATCCTGCTCGACAACATCGAAGTCCTGTTTGCGGTCTCGCTCAAGCAGGATCCGCTGCGGCTTCTGCAAGGGCTCTCGCGCAATAAGACGGTTGTCGTGGCTTGGACGGGGTCCATCAAGGGCGAGCACCTAACCTACGCGACGCCCGGTCACCCCGAATATAAACGTTATCAGGTACGAGATTTCCTGGTAGTGAACGCAGAAGCTGCAATATGAAAACACGGAGTAAATCTGCTTGGAGGCGGACGGAATGAAGTACGGAGAGCTAATTCAATTTGAACCCATCGAATCCGTAGTTCAACTGCAGGATGCTGGCGATGCAACAGCTGCCCGGCAACTGGTACAGACTTATGTAATCTCCGAGGAAATGGCCGAGAGGTTAGTCAATCTCGTTTTTCCTCACCTTCAGTTCGACCAGCCGATGGATAACAAGGGTCTCCTGATCATTGGCAACTACGGCACCGGTAAGTCTCATTTGATGTCCGTGATCTCGGCTCTAGCAGAAAATGGCGAGCTGCTCTCAGATTTGAATGACAAGACCATCGTTGAAGCAGCAGGCAAGATTGCGGGCCGCTTCAAAGTCGTTCGCACAGAGCTTAGCACCACCATGTCACTTCGCGACGTGACATGCATGGTGCTTGAGGAGTACCTCAACTCGATTGGCGTAGACTACACTTTCCCATTAGCGGACCAGATTCCCAATAATAAGCGCGCCTTCGAAGATATGATGTCAGCGTTCGAACAGGTCCATCCCGACAAGGGCCTGCTTTTGGTGGTTGACGAGCTGCTCGATTACCTGCGCACGCGCAAGGATCAGGAATTGATCCTCGATTTGAACTTTCTTCGCGAGATCGGCGAGGTGTGCAAGGATCTACGGTTTCGCTTCATGGCCGGCGTACAAGAAGCTATCTTCGACAGCCCTCGGTTTTCGTTTGTAGCTGAAAGCATCCGCCGGGTGAAGGACCGTTTCGAACAAGTCCTCATTGCCCGTAGGGACGTGAAGTTCGTTGTGGCTGAGCGCCTACTCAAAAAGACCGCACAACAGCAGACAAAAATTCGGGATTACTTGACGCCTTTCGGAAAGTTCTATGACCGCATGAACGAGCGTATGGACGAGTTTGTTCGACTGTTTCCTGTTCATCCCGATTATGTAGATACGTTTGAACGGGTCACGGCAGTGGAAAAGCGCGAAGTCCTTAAAACCGTGTCGCTCGCCATGAAGAAGCTGCTTACTCGGGATGTCCCGGCAGACCGGCCAGGGGTTATAGCGTACGACACATACTGGACGACACTCCGCGAAAACCCGTCCTTTCGCGCCGTACCAGACATCAGGGCTGTGATCGATTGTAGCCAGGTGTTGGAGGCTCGCATCGAACAGGCCTTCACGCGACCCGCCTACAAACCGATGGCATTGCAGCTAATCCATGCCCTATCTGTCCATCGGCTTACTACCGGCGATATTTACAAGCCTCTCGGTGCGACGCCAGAGGAACTGCGGGACGGTTTGTGTCTATATCAGCCGGGTATAGAAGAACTGGGCGGAGATCCGTCTGATGATTTGCGCTCTCAAATTGAGACAGTGCTGCGGGAAATTCACAAAACCGTTAGCGGTCAATTTATCTCCTCCAACGTGGAGAATCGCCAGTACTATCTTGATCTCAAGAAGACCGATGACTTTGATGCGTTAATCGATAAGCGCGCCGAGACTCTCGATCCGTCTAAACTAGACCGTTACTACTACGAAGCGCTTAAACGAATCATGGAATGCACCGATCAAACTTACGTTACCGGCTATAAGATTTGGCAGCACGAAATTGAATGGTTGGAGCGCAAGGCAGCGCGCGAAGGATATCTCTTCTTCGGCGCGCCAAATGAACGGTCAACCGCGGTGCCCCCGCGCGATTTCTATATCTTTTTCATTCAGCCTTTTGAGGCACCACCGTTCAAAGATGAGAAAAAGCCGGATGAAGTGTTCCTGCGCCTGACGCACATCGATGAAAGCTTCCGTGCGTCGCTCCGCAAATATGCCGCAGCGCTGGACCTTGCGTCGACGGCTTCCGGCCATGCTCAGTCGACTTATAATTTGAAGGCATCCGACTCTCTCCGTGAGCTAGTGCAGTGGTTGCAAAAAAGTATGACTACGGCGTTCGATGTCACTTACCAGGGTCGATCTAAGTCTCTAGTGGAATGGGCAAAAGGCAAGTCGATTCGTGATTTGTCCGGAATCGGCTCCCGTGAACGCATCAACTTTCGCGATCTGGTCAATACTGTCGCCGGTATCTGTTTAGGACCCCATTTTGAGGATCAAGCTCCGGACTATCCATCCTTTTCTGTCTTAGTCACCGGTGCAAATCGAAGCCAGGCAGCCCAAGACGCGCTAAGAGCTATTGCCGGGCAGAGCCGCACAAAGCAGGCGACGGCCGTGTTGGATGCCCTTGAAGTTCTTGACGGTGATCGCCTCGACCCGTACCGGTCAAAGTACGCAAAATATATCCTTGAGATCGCCACCAAGAAGGGGCAAGGCCAAGTAGTTAACAGAGCCGAACTGATACAGGATGCTCTCGGTGTCGAGTATCTCGCGCCGCAGACGCTCCGGCTCGAACCGGAATGGTCGGTAGTAGTATTGGCATCGTTGGTCTATTGCGGCGAGCTCGTATTAGCGCTCCCCGGTAGAAAACTCGACGCTACCACCTTATCCCAACTGGCAGGAATCGATATCGATGAGCTTACCCAGTTCAAACACATCGAGCGGCCCAAAGACTGGAACATTCCCGGTATCACCGCACTCATCGAACTTCTGCGACCGTACTGCGCATCGGGTACAACGCTCAGTCCTGGAGAAGCTCAAGTCATTACCATGGGCGGGGAGAAGGCTGATGATGTAATCACAAAAATCCAGACAACAGTCTCCCGTCTGGTTGAAAAAATCGTAGTCGCTCAACAGAGCCTCCAGGGTGGATTGTTCCTTTGGGGCCTGAATTTGGCGTCGGATCAAGAACGACAGACGAAGAATGAGAAGTTCGCTGCGTGCAAGGCATTCCTGGAATCATTGCAGGCCTTTAATTCCTCCGGAAAACTCAAAAACTTTCGCTACGATGTTCAGGAGATCAACGGTCACCGTGTTGGCCTACAGACTCTCAAAGAAATCGATTCCCTACAGGAATTGGTACGGGACCTTGGAACCACGGCCTCTTACCTCACAACAGCCGAAGCTGTCTTGCCGGCCACCCATGAGTGGATCGACAGGATGAAAACGGCGCGCGCCGAGATTCTCAAAGAGACGGGAGACCCCACCAGGGCCGGAGCTACAAATTTCAGGCAGCAGTGTCAGCGAAAGCTTGCCGACCTCAAGAAATCATACCTACAAACCTATCTCGGTATGCACGCGAGAGCGCGGCTCGGAGTAAACGAGGATAAACGCAAGGCCAATCTGATGAGCGATGATCGGCTGAAAGCGCTCCAGAAACTATTGGTTGTCGACATCATGCCCCGGCAGCAATTGACTGACTACCAGAATCGACTGGCAGATCTCAAAAGCTGCTTTTCGCTCACCGAAAAGGAGCTAGAGAGTTCACCAGTTTGCCCTCACTGTAACTTCAAGCCCAGCACGGAAGAGCCAACCAAAGGATCCGCTGCGACCGGCCTCGATAAGCTGGACGACGAACTCGACAGCCTTGTCGAGACCTGGACTCAGACGCTGCTTACAAACCTGGAAGATCCGACTACTCAACGGCGAATAAAAAAGGCGCTATCGGCGAAACAAAAAAAGCTGGTGGACGCGTTCTTAAAATCAAAGTCGTTACCGGAAGAGATTGATCATGATTTTCTCGATGCGCTTAAGGAGGCATTGACGGATCTTGCGTTAGTGCCCGTTAAACTGGAGAAGTTGCGCGAGGTTCTACTCTCTGATGGTGCACCGGTTACTCCAGCCGTAATGAAGAAGCGATTCGAAGATTACCTGGATCAGCTAACGAAGGGAAAAGAGCAAGGCAAGGTCCGAATCATCCTCGAATAGAAGTGGTTCATGATGAGTAAAGATCAAAACCAGAGCGATCTCAATCTTCAGCCGGAAGCTACGCCGAAAGGGGCAATGGAATGTCTCGGTATAAGCTTTCCGAATGACGAGGAGCGACGCAAATATTTTTTAGAAAAGCTGCGTAAGAAGCTCAAAGATCCGGAGTTCCGCAAGATCGACGGATTTCCTATCGGGTCGGACGAGGATATTCTTGTTCTTTCTGACCCACCCTACTACACCGCATGTCCGAACCCATTTATTGAGGATTTCATTAAGAAGTACGGCAAACTTTACGACCCAAACGAGCCATACCGCCGCGAGCCGTTCGCTACGGATGTGAGCGAAGGCAGGAACGACCCTATTTATAATGCTCACTCATACCACACTAAGGTGCCGCACAAAGCTATCATGCGATATATCCTACACTATACCGAACCTGGTGATGTAGTCTTTGATGGGTTCTGTGGAACAGGGATGACCGGCATAGCGGCGCAACTCTGTGGAGATAGAACGACTGTCGAATCTCTCGGATATAAGGTGGAAGACAGCACCATCTATCAGCCAGAGACAGATCAGAATGGGAAGACGTTCTGGAAGCCCTTTTCGAAACTCGGCACGCGCTGGGCGATTCTGAATGACTTGTCCTCTGCAGCAACTTTCATTGCGCATAACTACAATACGCCAGTGGAAGTGAAAGCATTAGAAAGCGAAGCGAAACGGCTGCTGAAGGTTGTGGAGGATGAATTGTGTTGGATGTATCAAACAAATCACTCAGATTCCAAGACTGCATGCGAGATTAACTATGCGGTATGGTCAGATGTATTCGTCTGTCCCGACTGCTCCGGTGAAGTGGTCTTTTGGGACGTTGCGGTTGATCAAGACAACGGTGTCGTCCGACCGGAGTTTAAATGTCCCAGTTGTACTTCCATTTTGAGCAAGAGATCTCTAGATCGAGCCTTTCTGACATTTCATGATCACGCATTGGGAATTCCAGTTAGACAAGCAAAGCAAATCCCCGTGCTCTATAACTACAAGCATGCTGGACGAACGTATACAAAGCAACCCGATGCAAGGGATCTTAATCTTTTGGCGAGAATAAATGCACTAGAGCCGAGAGATTGGTTCCCGTCGGTTCGCATGCCTGAAGGAGACGAATCTCGTAGGAACGACGACGCCGGTATCACGCATGCACATCATTTCTACACAAAAAGAAATCGGTTGACGCTTGCAAGGTTATTTGCGGAGTGTCCGACATCTTTATGCAAATGGTTGATAACTGGGATTATGCAACGTTCCTCAAAACAGCATCAGATAGCAATTTCACGAGTTGGAGGACCAAAAGAAGGAGAGGGCGGCGCAACCGCTGGTCACAGACGCGGCACCCTTTACATCCCTTCTAACCAAATAGAGTTTAATCCATTCCTGTTGATTCCAGAAAGACTAAAAATGGCGTTGAAGGCAGCAAAAAGACCATGGATAGGAAGGAATAATTCAATCATCGAGACAGCATCAACGACACAAACAAGGATAGAAGAGAACCAAATCGACTATATCTTTACTGATCCTCCCTTTGGGGGGAACATCATGTATTCGGAGTTGAATTTCATTTGGGAATCGGCTCTCAAGGTCAGGACCAATTCCGATCAAGAGGCAATTACCAACAAAACTCAAAAGAAAGCTCTGCTCGATTATCAAATGATAATGTTTAGGTGTTTCTCTGAATATTTTCGGACTCTCAAACCTGGTCATTGGATGACCGTGGAGTTTCATAATACACAGAACGCCGTATGGTCGTCTATCCAGGAGGCGCTGCAAAGAGCCGGATTCGTAGTTGCTGACGTCCGGGTACTCGACAAAAAAATAAAGACGCATACTCAGAGAACTGCCGGAGGCTCGGTGAACAAAGACCTGGCTATTACGGCTTATAAACCGAACGGTGGTCTTGAAGATCGATTCAGACTTGAAGCTGGAACCGAGGATGGGGCATGGGATTTCATCCGCACACACTTGAGGCAACTCCCAGTGTTTGTCTCGAAGGACGGCCGTGCCGGAGTCATTGCCGAACGGCAGAACTTCCTACTTTTCGACCGTATGGTTGCCTTCCATGTCCAACGCGGTGTGACTGTTCCGTTGTCCGCTTCTGAGTTTTATGCGGGACTGGAGCAGCGCTTCCCTCCACGTGACGGCATGTACTTTCTTCCAGAACAGGTCGCCGAGTATGATAAAAGGCGCATGACCGTCCGGGAAGTTCTGCAACTTGAGCTCTTCGTCTCTGACGAGTCTTCAGCAATCCAATGGCTTCGACAACAGCTTACGAGAAAACCACAGTCGGCAGGCGATTTGAAACCTCAGTTCATGCAGGAAATCGGAGGATGGCAAAAAACCGAGAGGCTCCTCGAATTAGACGAGTTACTGGAACAGAATTTTCTCCGCTACGATGGGAAGGCCGAGGTCCCGAGCCAGATTCACAGTTACCTGTCCACCAACTTTAAGGAGCTACGTAACCTGTCTAAAGATAGCGAAAGCCTTCGGATCAGGGGCAAAGATCGCTGGTACGTGCCTGATCCAAACAAGGCCGGGGATCTAGAGAAGCTCCGTGAACGGGCGCTGTTGAAAGAGTTCTCGGACTACCTTCCTCCTGACTTCAGACCCGCTAAGCCGGATTCGCAAGCAGGTTTCATTCCCGGCTTGGAACCCAAAACAGTGCCCATTCCTCGTGGCAAACGAATGAAAGTGATTCGCCTCGAAGCCGTTCGGGCAGGATTCAAGTATTGTTGGCAGAATCGCGACTATCGAACCATCATTGCTGTCGCTCAGCGAGTCCCTGAGAACGTTCTCCAGGAGGACCCCAAACTCCTCATGTGGTACGACCAAGCAGTGACCAGAACGGGAGAGGCTCAATGATCACCAAGTGGAAGGTCTTCAACTTCAAATCTGTGCGTGAAGAAACTGAACTTAGGATGGCCCCCCTAACAGTATTTGCGGGCGTAAACAGCAGCGGCAAAAGCACGTTCTTGCAGTCCATTCTTCTCGTGGCTCAGACTCCTGGCTAACAAGGTGAGTTCACGGTCTGTCGTCCTCAATGGAGCGCTAACAAAACTTGGGCAGTTTGACGATCTCAGGAGTGAGGAGAGCGATGCAAATCAAATAGTAATTGGATGGACCTGCAGGCCCATTCAAGATCCGCGAAGAACAGGCAACCGGGTCTCTGGATACCGTCGGTCACCCGTCTTTTATAGCACTAGAGCTAATGCCATGTCGTCTATCTCGTGTGAAATCGGATTCGATACCGACGATTCTGGTGCACAACGCGAGGTGACTCAAATTCAACCACGTCTGTTTTCCTCAGTCGTATCGTCTGTGATGCGCGCGTCGGACGGAAGCGATCGTGCATATTCGGTGTCGATTCGGAGAGCCACGGCGACTGATGCAACATCAGATCATCGATGGACTGAGGCTAATTACGCGGATGCGGCCGTTATTCGTGAGAGCTTGCAATACAAGGTCGCCCTTGACGACGACTCCATGGCCGAAATTCACGAAGACTATGCATCAGCCGAGTCGGTCGGGTGCACTATGCGACATTTCCTTCCCGAACGGATTGCACTGGGTATCGATTTGGTGCCCGAGACTGCTCATTTAATTATCAATGCTTTTATCGGCGAAGGCCCGCGTGGAGTTCCGCGCCGTTTGTTCGTCGACGGTGACGCCATCGTTCCTCGATCTTTAATCGATTATCTTTTGAACGTTACTGAGAAATTGAAGGAACCTGACTTCCGGAAGTTACTGGAGAACAAATTCAATCAAGAATCTCTTTTCGGTGAGACCCCGGTCACGCTGGACTCATTCCTCGATGTGCTGAGGAGTATGTCGCCTCGGGCCAGGATAGAGTTTCGGCGCAAAATTGCCGAGGATCAGAATTTTGAAAATCTGGTTCACTCCGCAGTTCGAGGGGAAAGAAAAGAAGACTTGAGCATCGTGCTCTATCGAGCCCCTAGCGCTATTACCGAAGCATGTTGGTATTTGGATGAGTTCTTTACCACTTCGGTTCGCTACCTTGGTCCGTTGCGAGATGAGCCGAAATCACTTTATCCACTTTCTCCAACTGCCGATCCTTCGGATGTTGGTTTAAAGGGAGAACACACGGCAGCGGTCCTGGAATTACATAAAAATCGCCCCGTCCGCTACCTACCAACATCTGGATTCTTAGGTGATGAAGTCAATCTGACACCAATTACGCGGACGCTGGAGGCAGCGGTTGTTGACTGGCTTCAATATCTCGGCGTCGCTGACAATATCCAAAGCCACGACAAAGGCAAGTTTGGCCACGAACTCGTTGTTAGTATTGCTGGAAGCAAGCGACATCATGACCTGACTCATGTTGGTGTCGGAGTGAGTCAGGTTCTTCCGATACTTGTCGCCAGCCTCTTAGCTGAGCCGGACACAACACTGATCTTCGAACAACCCGAACTCCATTTACACCCAAGAGTGCAGACACTTCTTGCAGACTTTTTTCTCTCCATGACTCAGCTTGGGAAGCAGTGTATCCTGGAAACACACAGCGAATACCTTGTGAATCGAATTCGTTTCCGAACCGCGGCTGCTACTACGAGCAACCCCTGGCTTGAAGCAGTGAATCTATACTTCGTGGAGCGAGGACCGGATGGATCATCGTTTCGTGAAATTGCTATGAACGAGTTCGGTGCGATTCTTGACTGGCCGGACGGGTTCTTCGACCAAAGTCAGAACGAAGCGGAGGCTATCCTACGGGCTGCGGCCATCAAGCGCAAAAAACGGCGAGGAATTAGCAATGGCGAGCGCTAGCGTTACCATTGATGCTGGTGTTCTTGCCGTCCCAGGGCTTAACGGAGCGGCGGAGGACGCTCATCGGTATATCGAAGCTCTGCTTGATTGGGCGAAGCTTCTTGACGAGCCATGGGTTGCGTACTGCGAAAACAACAGACGAAGTTGGTCGCGAAGGGGGTATAAACCATCGGCAAAAAGAACCTCAGATGACCGCTCGCTCGGAATTCAGGAATACGACGTTAATACGGTTGCGATAGTTATTGATCGCCTTCTGGTGCATACACCGTCTTTCGAGACATACTTCCGCATACGCGATGCGCTCACGGAGGACGTTTCGACAACGCCGGATATTTTGCAGCTTTGTACTGGAAATGGATTACAAACCGACCTTGCGAGGTGTTTAGTACTAATAGCCATTCTCCGTAAACACTGTGGCGAGGATATTCTTGAAAATGCTTTGATCTTACGCAAATCTCCGAGCCGAAGGGTTCACGTACGAGCGCTCGTGCATGAGATTGAACACGAGCGTGACGGTCTCGACGGAATGTTACCAAAGCCACCCGAATATTTCGAAGGCGAAGTCTTGGCATGTGACAATTTCCGCGGACTACTTGCATGCGTGGACGAATCGTCGGTTCTCCATAGCGCCACGGATGATGGTGGCGTCGAAATCGCCATAAGGATCGGGCTATACAAATCAAGACTGGCGCGATTTATGGAACCTGACTGGGATGATATGAAGAGAATGCATATTGGGCCGCAATTTGTGCTAGCTATGCACCAATGCTGCATAGATGCGCCAGCATCCTTTCCTGCTAACGCACTCCGTGCAATCAGCGAAGCGATTGACAAGCAGAATATGCGTAGAGCGCACGCACTTCGGACTGGTTCAGGCGGAAATGATCCACAAATCATCAGACGGCGTGACAACGCCAAAGGATGGCGCCGTGATGTTGATTGGGAGTACCACTTGCATTATTGGGAATCTGAAGATGGTACCATTGAACTCGCTTCAATAGGTGTTCACGGCGACCTGACGATACCAGAGTAGATTAAATGATTGGTACGTGGTTCTTCAGTCCCGACCACGCGCAACTGTGTCAGGTTATGGGAGTCGAGACGCTCTGGGGCCAGACGATCTGCCGCGTTTGGTTTCCTGGGCGCGATCTGGTTGTTCGCATTCCTGTCACCAAACTGAACTCGGTGGAAGGTGTTTCTCCTCGCTCGCCGGATGATCTCGCTTATGTTGCAGCCGCTGCTCGCGTGGCGGATGCACTTACCCAAGACGTATTGCTTGCACCCATTGAGTCCTCCGTTATCCCACTGCCTCACCAAATTCGAGCCCTAGCGCGTGCCGTTTCAAGTGACCGGGTGCGCTATCTTTTGGCAGACGAGGTTGGCCTCGGCAAGACGATTGAGGCCGGGCTTATCATGCGCGAGCTAAAGCTCCGCGGGTTAATCAAACGTACATTGGTAATCGCTCCGAAAGGGATCGTACCGCAGTGGGTGAGTGAAATGCAGATCCATTTTGGCGAATACTTCCAGCTTGTATTGCCGGACGATCTTCAAACGTTGAAACGAATCGCACCCTTGTCGAGTACCACAATTGGAGACGATGGGAATCACAAAGCGATGTCACCGACAGCCAACACCTGGCGAATGTTTTCACAGGTGGTGGTGCCGATGGATTCGGTGAAGCCTCTCGAAAAGCGGCGTGGCTGGACTGCCGCCGAAGTGGGAGAATACAACCGAGAACGTTTTGATGATCTCATTTCTGCGGGTTGGGATCTGATAATTGTGGATGAGGCTCATCGACTCGGGGGTAGCACTGAACAGGTTGCACGATTCAAGCTGGGCCAAGCCTTGTCTGAAGCTGCGCCGTACTTACTGCTACTTTCGGCCACCCCGCATCAAGGTAAAACCGATGCGTTTTACCGGTTGGTTTCCCTGATCGATCCCTTGCAATTTCCTGACATAGGCAGCGTCTCGCGCGAGCGGGTACAGCCGTATGTGATCCGCACGGAAAAGCGCCGCGCAATCGACGCTGAAGGGAAACCGCTGTTCAAACCCCGGCGAACACAACTCTCTCCCGTTTCTTGGGAAGATCGTCACCGTGAACAAAAACTGCTCTACGAGATCGTCACGGAATACGTCCGCGACGGATACAATCAGGCGATGCAGGAAAAGCGCAGCTACATCGGCTTCCTGCTTATCTTGATACAGCGACTGGTAGTCTCGAGTACACGGGCCATCCGAACCACTCTTGAAAAACGTCTCGAAGCTCTGGCCTTGCCCCAGGAGCAACTTGAATTGTTCCCTTTCTCCTCGGATGAAGAATGGGCGGATCTTGATGGCCAGGAGCAAATGGAAACGCTGCTCCGTAGCCGTCTCAAAGCACTCAAGAATGAGCGTGCCGAAGTTACGCTATTGTTGGAAGCGGCGTTTCGGTGCGAACATATTGGACCGGACGCAAAGGCCGAGGCATTGCTCGATTGGCTTTATCGCCTCCAGTCGGAGGAGAGTGATCCAGAACTGAAGGCGCTCATTTTTACCGAATTTGTCCCTACTCAGGAAATGTTGCGGCAGTTCCTCAGTGAACGCGGGTTTGCGGTCGTTTGCCTCAACGGCGCTATGGACCTGGAAGATCGCAAACGGGTCCAGGAGTCTTTCGCCCGCGAGAGCCGCATCTTAGTCTCTACGGATGCCGGTGGGGAAGGGCTGAACCTTCAATTCTGTCACGTGGTCATCAACTACGACATTCCATGGAATCCGATGCGACTGGAACAGCGAATTGGGCGAGTGGATCGTATCGGTCAATCCCAGACAGTTCGCGCGATTAATTTCGTTTTTAAAGACTCCGTCGAGTATCGTGTACGGGAGGTTCTAGAGCATAAGCTCGCGGTCATCTTGGAGGAGTTCGGAATCGACAAGACTGCTGATGTGCTTGATTCCGCTCAGGCTGGCCAAATGTTTGACGAGATGTATGTCGAAGCAATACTGCATCCTGAAAATGTCGAGGACTCTGTGGAAACGGTGCTCGCGCGCCTGCAAGAAGAGATGCGGCAAGTCCGCTCCGCCGCCTCGATCCTTGGCGCGGGGCAGGATCTTGATCCCGATGATGCCCAGCGAGTTTTGACGCATCCTGTGCCTCATTGGGTTGAGCGCATGACCGTGAGCTACCTTAAATCCCATGGCGGTGAAGCCGAAAGAAAAAAGTTTGGGTGGAACCTCAGATGGCCTGACGGGGAAATAGACAAGAACGTTGTCTTTACCGCGAAGGAATCTGAAGAGAGTCCCTCTGCTCGACATCTCACATTGGAAGAGCCAAAGGTGAGAGGATTAGCAACGCGACTTCCTCTTTTCGTGGTTGGGCAGCCGGTGCCGATTGTATCGATCGCCGGGATCAGCGACGAAGTTCAAGGCATGTGGTCCCTCTGGCGTATTGGCATCGTGAGTACAGCGTGGAACGGCCGGAAAATTATGCCGCTCTTCCTCGCTGATAATGACCGGGTATATCTGCCGACGGCACGACATATCTGGGACCAGCTTCTCACCATACCCGCGCAAGTACATGGCAACCTTGATGTCGCGACTTCTCAGTCCGCCTTTTCTAAGCTGCAATCTGTGGCGGAAGAACAAGGGCGCGACATTTACGAGTCGCTCCTGCAAGAACACCGGACGCGTTTAGTACGGGAGCGAGAAAAGAGCGATTACTCTTTCGCGGCACGTCGTAGAAGCATTGAAAGAATTGGTTTGGCGCAGGTTCGTAATCATCGATTGAGCTCACTCCAAGAGGAAGTACGAGGGTTTCGTGAGCTGCTTGAGCAAAAAGCCCAAGCATATCCAGAGATGGATCCTTTGCTCGTGATTCGTGTAGAAGGCACCGATCATGAGTAGTTGGCGCGATCAAATTCTTAAAGAGTTCACGCCGAACGTTTCAAGATTAACTTTGGTCGCCGATCCCGACGGTCTTCTTCTCGAAGAACGGATTCTTGAAGGTCTCCGAGGTCGGGGATTCGAACTGATTCCTTTCGAAGATCACATCGCTTTCCGATACGCCTACGAATCGAAATTTCGCTCGCACTGGGATCAGGGCGAACAGACGGACCTTGTGGTCATACTACGCACTCAGGCGAGCGCACTCAGCTCTCTGCCCTATGATCTTTTGCAGTCGGGCCGCAGGCTGTCATTCAACCTCGGCGATATTTTTCCGAACCTTAGCTACCCGGTGCTGATGGCCCTAGACCGCGGCGATTTAGATGCTTTGTATGAAGCCCAAGAGAGACATGCGCCTGGCCAGCTCGGCGACAATGCCACCAAAGAGTTTATCCTACGACATGTCTTTGAAATCGTGCCGGAGCTCATTAAACAGGCTTCGGACCTACTACGGATTCTCCTTCGGCGGCATTATCGAAACCAGCAAGTTCCTCCCATGCTTAATGAACGGCTAATCCAGATTCTCCGTCAAAACAACACCTTTCGTGACTGGCCGGTTGAGAAGCTGCTGTCAGATAGGGAAACCTTTTTCGCATTTCTTCAGGAGCGCTGGCCAAGCTTCCTCGACCGAGTGGCTGCGGAAGAGGAATCTGCTGTTAGAGAAAATGGAAAGTTTTACGGCATAGCGATCGACGGGCCAGTTGATTTGCCTCTTGAACATCATGATATCCGAATCTATATCGACAATCTGTTCGTCGAGGGACTGCTCCATCCCGTGCCCCATGCGCGCGCACATGCTCTTTCCCAGACTTGGGTTAGCATCGGGGTCCGTACGGATGTTGCCGAGGATCGATCCCATCGCCTGACTAAGCTCATCGCAAGCCTTGAGACATCGATTCCGACCGATGACGCCAGATATGGTGACTGGCTTCATTACGCTCATGGATGGGCGGAACTGATCGTACTTTCAAACGAACAAAAGGACCGCGTATCTGAAACAACGAGCCAAAGCATCAATAATCTGCAATCTCAAATGGACGCCGGTTTCACCAAATGGGTCAAGAAGCGTTATGCTGGCCTCGTTAATTTGCCGCCTTCCCCTCCCGTTATGCTGCATCATTTGCCGCGATTCCTTGCTCGCCAAATGGCGGAAGACCGGACTGCTAAAATCGCGCTTCTCGTCGTAGATGGACTTTCGTTGGATCAGTGGCATGTCATGCGTGATTCGCTTGTCACGCGACAACCGGAATTCCATTTTCGGGAGCATGCGACCTTTGCCTGGATTCCTACAATCACGTCAGTCTCTCGACAAGCAATTTTCTCCGGAAAGCCTCCTATTTTTTTCCCAAACAGCATCTTTACCACGGCGAAAGAATCGGTGCTTTGGGCGCTGTTCTGGGTCGACCAGGGTTTGACGCCAAGCGAGGTCGTCTATGCGAAGGGGCTCGGTAATGGAAATTTGGACAGCCTTTCAGAAATGCTTTCCCAGCCGAAACTAAAGATAGCTGGGTTGGTCATCGACAAGGTCGATAGGATCATGCACGGTATGGAACTGGGCACGGCGGGAATGCATAACCAAGTGCGGCAATGGGCTCAGCAGCCTTACATGAATAATCTTCTTCAGTTAGTTCTGAGCCGAGGATTTCGAATTTATTTGACGTCTGACCACGGCAACATCGAAGCAGAAGGTTGCGGTCGACCGTCGGAAGGTGCCGTGGCCGACCTTCGGGGTGAACGCGTGCGCATCTATCCTGAGGCGATTCTTCGAAAAAACGTAAAGGAACGCTTTCCGAGTGCTATCGAATGGGAGCCCATAGGTCTTCCAGATACGTGTCTCGCGCTTGTTGCTCCCGGCCGGCGTGCTTTTGTGCGCGAAGGAGAACGAACCGTGAGTCATGGTGGGTTTTCAGTTGAGGAACTCATTGTCCCACTAATCGAGATCGAAGGTAACGTTTCATGAACCGTCGGGCGGATCGAATCGGGTTCAGTCAGCGGGTGCGTTTGGAGTGGCTTGAGCACACAGCCAATTACGTCCTGGCAGGTAACGAGAAATCCGCTCTTAACGAAGCTCTACAGGAACTCCTGAGGGAAAAAATCTCTGTTGGTGGGCAAGCGATACGAGGGAATCGCGAGAAGATCATTACGATTCTTTTGAAGGTATGGGTTACGGTGCCGCGAGAACTGGAGTCACTGCGCCTGGACGGCTTAGACCTGATAAGACGGCTACCACGCACCGAACATGTCGCTGTTCATTGGGGGATGGTAATGGCGAGCTACCCATTTTGGGCTGGCGTAGCGGCTCAGGTCGGCCGGCTACTCAAACTTCAAGGAGCTGCGGTTGCGGCCCAAGTGCAGCGTCGAGTGCGAGAGCAGTATGGTGAGCGAGAAACAGTGTCTAGGGCAGCTCGCCGAGTGCTGCGGTCGTTTCTTGATTGGGGTGTGCTCAGCGAAACGACGGTGAAGGGAGTTTACAGTTCTGGTATATCCCAGGCCATCGATGATCCGCAGCTACTTAGCTGGTTAATTGAAGCGACCCTACGTGCGCGTGCCAATGGCTCCGTCCCGCTGAAGGAACTAATCGAGAGCCCGAGTCTCTTTCCGTTCCGGCTCAATTCGAGTCATGCCGAGGGGCTTGTCAGTGCTTCTTCTAAGCTCGAAATATTGCGTCACGGTTTGGATGATAATCTGGTGATGTTGCGGTAAGAGGAGAAGCATAGAGGGTCTTGCAATAGGGAAAGATAAAATGCGGTCACCCATTAGCAGCGGCTTGGCAATGCCGCGGAATCTTGCAGGTGCGAATCCTGCCCAGGTAACCGCTAGCCACGGGCCTGGAATTCAGCCTTGCAGTCAGTCTGGTAACAGACTGATTGATGCGTAGGCAGAAGAGGAGGCGAGGTGCAAAGGTAACAGGTGGTGCTGAC
>WNGF01003992.1_pt1 | contig 20113 bp, 19 predicted proteins | sample 5400641 | NCBI WGS metagenome assembly WNGF01 (sample SAMN13153371, study PRJNA577476) | soil metagenome | isolation source: 80 cm soil or saprolite under grassland replicate 2 | place: USA:California | collected 2016-06-15
CCCGGGACCGTCGGTGATCATCGCCGAGAAACCCCGGTCCCGACCGCCACAACCCGGCGACGATCACACGATCCGACCGCGGACCGACCCACCAGCCACCCCCGACGGTGATCGTCGCCGGCTTCCAACGGTCAGGACCGCCACACCTCGGCGTGGATCACCGGGCCGAGCGGCGGCCCCCGGCCGGCCATCCCACTGCCGGCCACCCCGCGGCCGGCCAGCCCCCGGCCGGCCACCCGCAGCCGGCCGGCCCGCAGCCAGCCACCCCGCAGCCAGCCACCCCGGGGACCGTCGGTGATCATCGCCGAGAAACCCCGGTCGCAACCGCCACAACCCGGCGACGATCACACGACCCGGCCACGGACCGACCCACCAGCCACTCCCGACGGTGATCGTCGCCGGCTTCCAACGGTCAGGACCGCCACACCTCGGCGTGGATCACCGGGCCGAGCGGCGGCCCCCGGCCGGCCACCCCACGGCCGGCCACCCCACGGCCGGCCACCCCACGGCCGGCCACCCCACGGCCGGCCACCCCGGGGCCGTCGGTGATCGTCGCCGAGAAACCCCGGTCCCGACCGCCACAACCCGGCGACGATGACACGATCCGACCACGGACTGGCCCACCAGCCACTCCCGGGACCGTCGGTGATCATCGCCGAGAAACCCCGGTCCCGACCGCCACAACCCGGCGACGATCACACGATCCGACCGCGGACCGACCCACCAGCCACCCCCGACGGTGATCGTCGCCGGCTTCCAACGGTCAGGACCGCGACGATCACACGATCCGACCACGGACCGACCCACCAGCCACCCCCGACGGTGATCGTCGCCGGCTTCCAACGGTCAGGACCGCCACACCCCGGCGTGGATCACCGGGCCGAGCGGCGGCCCCCGGCCGGCCACCCCACGGCCGGCCAGCCCGCTGCCGGTCGGCCCGTCAAGCGTTCCTGATCGCCTACGACGCCGACCCCTGGAATCGATCAGCCGGCGACGCCGGCGTCGGGCCGGCCACTACGCTGGGCGGGCACGTCGCCGCGAGAGAGGATCCGCCGTGCGGACGCTGGTACCGGGCGGAGGCGCGGCCCGGGAGGTATGCGTAGCGGGACGCAGCGGTCGCCGGCCAGGTGGCGTTCGTGGCGACCGCGCGGCCGCGGCCCGGCAGGGCGGAATGCCCCGAGCGGCTGGCCGGCATCCCGATGTGGCCGCGCCGGACGCGGTGAAACGGGGCGTGCCGTGATCGACCTGGCCGGGCTGGGTCGCGAGGTGGCCGCACCGAGCGCGGTGACCCCACCTGCGGCACCGGGGCAGGGCCGGCTGGGCGAGCTGGCCGGCTGGCTGGCGGCCGCGCAGGGGCACTGGCCGCCGGTCGAGCCGGCCCGGCCGCGGGTGGTCCTGGTGGGTACGGCCGTGCCGGTCGCACACGACCTGCCGGTGCAGGTGGTCGAGCCGACCGGCGACGTAGAGCCGGCGTTGGCCGCCGGTATTGCGGCGGCGAATGCGGCGGCCGACGAGGGCGCCGACCTGCTCGTCGTGGTGGGCACCGGCGCGGACGTGGCGGCGGCCACCGCGGTCGCGGCGCTCGCCGGCCTGGAGCCGACCGACGCGGTGGCCGTGGGCGACGACGACGCGGCCTGGCGGCGGGATGTGGTCGCGGTGCGGGACCTGCTCCGGCTGGTCCGCCCGCACGCCGGCACCCCGTACGCCCTTCTGTCCACTGTGGACAGTGCGGTGCTCAGCGCGCTGGCGGGGCTGGTGCTGCAGGCGGCGGTGCGGCGTACGCCGGTGGTGCTGGACGGCCTGGCCGCCTGCGCCGCCGCGGTCGCCGTGCACCGGGTGGCCCCGTACGCGGCCGAATGGTGGCTGGTGGCCGACCGCGCCTCCTCCCCGGCACAGCAAGCCGCGCTGGAACTGCTGGTGCGGCGGCCGGTGTTCGAGCTTGGCACCGCCGCCGGGTACGCCGGCCCGCTGGTGGTGCCGCTGCTGCGCACCGCCGCCCGACTGTCCACACCGGACACACCCGGAGCACCGGTCACCCCCAGGGCGCCGGTCACCCCCAGGGCGCCGGTCACCCCCGCGGCACCGGAGACTCCCAGGGCACCGGAGACCCCCAGGGCACCGGTCACCACAGCGGCACCAGAGACCCCCCGGGCGCCGGAGACCCCCGCGGCACCAGAGACCCCCCGGGCACCGGACACCCCGTCGGCGGCATCCGCCAGCCGGACGGCACCGGAGACACCGGCGGCGGACGGCGCACCGGAGGCGGGCGGTCCGGCGGAGACCGCCCCCGGTGCCTGACCGCACGCTGACCTGGCTCGCGGCGCGCCGGTTCGGCCATCGTCGGCGACCGGCCCGAGTGTCAGAGAGATGGCACGCGTACTTTTCCGGGCGGTCGCCGCTCTGCCACCCTGACACGATGAGCAGACCCCACGAAAACGCTCCGCAGGCTCGTTTCCGCGGGGACCCCGGCGACCCCGACCCGGCCCCCATCCTGGTCACCGGCTGCTCCTCGGGCGTCGGGCACGCGCTGGCCTCCCGGCTGGGCCGGGCCGGCCACCTGGTCTTCGCCACCGCTCCCCAGGCGGAGTCGATCGCCGACCTCGAACGCGACGGCTGCCGGCTGCTGCCGCTGGACGTCACCGACGAGGACTCGATGGCGGCCGCGGTGCGGGCGGTCGAGGACGAGCACGGCGCGGTGTGGGGGCTGGTGAACAACGCAGGGTACGGCGAGTACGGCGCCATCGAGGAGGTGCCGATGGAGCGGGTGCGGCGCCAGTTCGAGACGAACGTGTTCGGGCTGGCCCGGATGTGCCAGCTCGTGCTGCCGGCCATGCGGGAGGCGAACCGTGGCCGGATCGTCAACGTCGGCTCGATGGGCGGCCGGCTGACCTTCCCGGCCGGCGGGTACTACCACGCCACCGAGTACGCCGTGGAGGCGATCACCGACGCGCTGCGGTATGAGGTGCGGCCGTTCGGGATCGCGGTGTCGCTGGTGGAGCCGGGGCCGGTCAGCACCGGGTTCGAGTCCACCGCGGGGCGCACCCCGGCCGCGGCCGGGGACCGGCACGGGCCGTACGGCGAGCTGACCGGAGCGTTGCGCAGCAGCATGGAGCGGCTGCACCGAAGGCCGCTCGCCTGGGTCGGCCCGGACCGCGTCGCGGCCGTGATCGAGGGCGCGCTGCTCGGCCGGCACCCGCGCCCGCGGTACCTCGTCGGGGTCACCGCCAAGGCCGCGGTGGGCGCCCGGGGAGTGCTGCCGGACCGGCTCTGGGACGCGGCGCTGCGCGCCGGGATGCGCACCTGACCCGCGGGCGCCGGATGCGGCCCTACCGGGCCCCCCGCAGCGCCGGATACGGCCCTGACCACGCCCCACCCGCGGCACTGGATGCGGCCCTACCGCGCCCCACCCGCGGCACTACCGCGCCCCACCCGCGGCACTGGATGCGGCCCTACCGCGCCCCACGCCGCGCCCGATGCGGCCCGACCGCGGCCCCACACCGCGGCGCCGGATACGGCCCTGACCGCGCCCTACCCCGCGGCGTCGTACTCGCGGACCAGCTTCTTCGGTGCGGTGCGGCGCCACGCCTCGGACAGCAACTCCGCGACCTCCCCGGCGTCCGCCCTGGCGAGGGTGACCGACACCCAGCCGTACCGCCCGACGTGGGAGGCCGGGCGGAACGCCTCCGGCTGGCCGGCCACCAGCTCGGCCTGATCCTCCAGGCTGGCCTTCAGCGACGCGGCGGTGCCGTCCGGTCCGAGCATCGCGAAGATCCTGTCCCGGACCCGGAACGTGGCCTCGCCCCAGGTCTCCTTCTCCACCGCCTCCGGCAGCGCCAGCGCCGCGGCCCGGAACTCCTCCCCGGTCACCTCGTGTGCGCCGGCACGAACGGGGGCTTGACCACCTTCGCCGCCGACTCGCGGCCGCGCACCTCGACCACCACCTCGTCGTCCTGGCCCAGCCCTGCCGCGGTGTCCAGCAGCGCCAGTGCGATGCCGTGCCGCAGCGTCGGGGAGAACGTGCCGCTGGTGACCTCACCGACCCGCTGCCCGTCCCGCAGCACCGCCATGTGCGGCCGCGGGATGCCGCGGTCGGTGCTGGCCAGCCCCCACAGCGTCCGCGCCGGGCCGGCCCGCTTCTCGGCGAGCAGCGCGTCCCGGCCCCAGAACGCGGGCTTGTTCCACCCGACCGCCCAGCCCGCGCGGGCCTGCACCGGGGTGATGTCCAGGGACAGGTCCTGGCCGTGCAGCGGGTACCCCATCTCGGTGCGCAGCGTGTCCCGCGCGCCCAGCCCGCACGGCCGGACGCCGAGGCCCGCGCCGGCGGCCAGCAGCGCGTCCCACAGCGCCGGGGTGTCCGCCCAGGACGGCAGCAGCTCGTAGCCGTGCTCACCGGTGTACCCGGTCCGGCAGACGACCACCTCGCGGCCCTGCCAGCCGGACACGGTGAAGCTCATGTAGTCGTGGTCGGTGGGCAGCCCGAGTGCGGCCAGCAGGTCGGCGGAGCGCGGGCCCTGCACGGCCAGCACGCCGTACTGCTCGTGCAGGCCCTGCACCGTGACCCCGGCCGGCGCGGCGTCGGCCAGCCGGCGCACCACCTCGGCGGTGTTCGCCGCGTTCGGCACCAGGAAGACGTGGTCGTCGCCGTACAGGTACGCGATCAGGTCGTCCACCACGCCGCCGGACGCGTCGTCGCAGCACAGGGTGTACTGCGCCTTGCCCGGCTCGATCCGGCCCAGGTCGTTGGAGAGCGTGGCGTTGACGAAGTCGGCCGCGCCGGGGCCGGTGACCCGGGCCTTGCCCAGGTGCGTCACGTCGAAAACCCCGACGGCCTCCCGGACCGCGGCGTGCTCCCTCAGCACCCCGCCGCCGGAGGCGCCGTACTCGATCGGCATCTCCCACCCGCCGAAGTCGGCCAGCTTCGCGCCGAGCCCGACGTGCCGGTCGTACAGCGGGGACCGCTTGAGCTCGCTCATGGCCGGGACGCTATCGCCTGCCACCGACCGCACGCCCGCCACCGACCGCACGCCCGCCCGCCCGACCGAACACCCGCAACCGACCGAACACCCGCAACCGACCGGACATGCCGATCGGGGCAGCCATCTCCGGCCGGTGCGGGCCGTGCGACGTAGCATGCCGCGGTAACCCACATCAAGGATCGGATGACCGTGGCAACCCTCGCGCTGCTCGACTCTCCCACGCACACCGAGCCCGTCGACGCGGTCATCGTCGGCACCGCGATCGGCGCTGGCGGCGTCGTGCTGGCCCCGGGCGCCGAGCGGCTGGACGAGGCAACGGACGGGCGGCTGGCCGAGGCGCTGGCCATTCTCGGCGCCACCGGCAAGGAGGGCGAGGTGGTCAAGGTCGCCACCCTCGGCGCGCTGCCGGCGCCGCTGGTGGTCGCGGCCGGGCTCGGCGCGCAGGCAGACCGGTACACCACCGAGGCGGTACGGCGCGCCGCCGGGGCGGCCACCCGGGAGCTGGGCGGCCGGACCCGGGTGCTGTCCACGCTCGGCCTGGTCAACGGCGCGCAGCCCGACCCGGCGCTGCTGGTGGCGGCCGGCGAGGGCGCGCTGCTGGGCGCGTACCGGTTCACCCGGTACAAGACCGACGCGGGCGCACCGGCGCCGGAGCAGGTCTCGCTGGCGGTACCGGACGCGAAGGACAAGGCCTCCCGGGCCGCGATGCGGCGGGCCACCGCGGTGGTCGCCGCGGTGACCTTCGCCCGCGACCTGGTCAACCTGGCGCCGAACGAGCTGTACCCGGCGGAGTTCGCGGCGCGGGCCGCCGAGGCGGCCGGCCAGGCCGGGGTGGACGTCGAGGTGCTGGACGAGAAGGCACTGCGCAAGGGCGGGTACGGCGGCATCCTCGGGGTCGGCGCCGGGTCGGCGCGGCCGCCGCGGCTGATCCGGCTGAGCTACCGCCCGACGGGGGCGAGGACCCGGGTCGGCCTGGTCGGCAAGGGGATCACCTTCGACTCCGGCGGGCTGTCCATCAAGGGCGCCAAGGACATGGAGTGGATGAAGAGCGACATGGCCGGCGCCGCCGCGGTGGTGGCCACCGTGACGCTCGCCGCCGGGCTGAAGGTGCCGGTCGAGGTGATCGCCACGCTGCCGATGGCGGAGAACATGCCCGGCGGCTCGGCGTACCGGCCGCAGGACGTGCTCACCATGTACGGCGGCCGCCGGGTCGAGGTGCTGAACACCGACGCCGAGGGCCGGCTGATCCTGGCCGACGCGATCGCGCGGGCCTGCGAGGACTCCCCCGCGTACCTCGTGGACGCCGCCACCCTGACCGGTGCGCAGCTCGTCTCGCTGGGCACCCGCACCGCGGGCGTGATGGGCAACGACGAGGACTTCCGCGCCCGGGTGGTCTCCGCCGCGGCCAAGGCCGGCGAGGCGGTGTGGCCGATGCCGATGCCGGCCGAACTGCGCACCGACCTGGACTCGCCGGTCGCGGACCTGGCCAACATCACCGGGCACCGCAACGGCGGGATGCTGTCCGCGGCGCAGTTCCTGTCCGAGTTCGTCGCGGACGGGGTGACCTGGGCGCACATCGACGTGGCCGGCCCGGCGTTCAACACCGGCAGCCCGTGGGGCTACACCCCCAAGGGCGGCACCGGCGTGCCGGTGCGCACCCTGCTGGCCGTGCTGGAGGACATCGCCGCGAACGGCTGACGCCGCCTCCGCCCCGGCACCGGGGGCGAATGGCCGACGCCGCGCCCGCCCGGCGCGCGGGGTCAGGTGAGCGGCGGCAGGTCGGAGTCGTCGACGGCGCCCTGGTTCGCGCTCGGCACCCCGGTGTCGCCGGTGGCCTTGCGCCTGGCCGACCACTCCCGCATCCGCTTGGGGTAGCCGACCAGGTTCGTGTCGTACACCGGGATGGCCAGCCGGCGGCCGAGGTCCCGGGCGGCTTCCGGACCGGAGATCCGGCGCCGGGTCCACTCCCCGTCCGCGGCGACCAGCACGACGGTGGCCTCGGTGACGGTGGTACGCGGCTCGACGTACGCCTCCACACCGCGCCTGGTGCGGACGAACTCCTCGAGGTGGCTGGTGTCCTCGCCGCTGGCACGGCGCACACCGCCGTTGCGCCGCTTGCGCCGCCGGAACAAACCCAACGCTGGGCTCCTTTCCCGACCCCGGCCGGATGGGCACTGCCGCGCCGGACCTGCGCGCGCCGCCCTGCTGGTCCAGCTTCCCACGCCGCGGGCGCGGCGTCAGGCCGCTTGTGGCGTGGATCCCTGCCGTCGGTCCCCGCCGCCGCTCCCCAGCCGCCGGTCCCCGCCGCCGGTCCCCGCCGCCGGTCCTGGCCGCGGCACCCTCGTCGCGCTGGGGAGCCTCCCAATGCCAAGATGGTCGGTGGTCCCCCAGCGGGACTCAGCCGATGGCCGGTAACGACCACCCGAGGAGCACCTGTGGCGGACACGAGCGTCGACCTCGTCATCCTCGGCGGAGGCAGCGGCGGGTACGCCTGCGCTCTGCGCGCCGCCGAGCTGGAGATGAGCGTCGTCCTCATCGAGAAGGACAAGGTCGGCGGCACCTGCCTGCACCGCGGCTGCATCCCCACCAAGGCGTTGCTGCACGCGGCCGAGGTCGCCGACACGGCACGGGAGAGCGCGCAGTTCGGAGTGCAGACCACCTTCGACGGCATCGACGTGGCGAAGGTCAACTCCTACAAGGACGGGGTCGTCAACAAGATGTACCGCGGCCTGTCCGGGCTGATCAGGTCCCGCGGCATCCAGTACGTGGAGGGCGAGGGCAGGCTGGTCTCGCCCACCGCCGTTCGGGTCGGCGAGGACACCTACACCGGCGGGCACGTGGTGCTGGCCACCGGGTCGTACGCGCGGACGCTGCCCGGGCTGGAGATCGACGGCGAGCGGATCATCACCAGCGACCACGCGCTGCTGCTGGACCGGGTGCCAGCCTCCGTGGTGGTGCTCGGCGGCGGCGTGATCGGCGTGGAGTTCGCCAGCGTGTGGAGGTCCTTCGGTGCCGAGGTCACCATCGTCGAGGCGCTGCCGCACCTGGTCCCGCTGGAGGACGAGGCCAGCTCGGTGCTGCTGGAGCGGGCGTTCCGCCGCCGGAAGATCGCGTACAAGGTGAACGCAAGGTTCGCCGGGGTGGAGCGCACCGAGTCCGGGGTGAAGGTGTCGCTGGAGACCGGCGAGTCCATCGAGGCCGAGTTGCTGCTGGTCGCCGTCGGCCGCGGGCCCATCTCGGACGGCCTCGGGTACGACGAGGTCGGCGTGCAGATGGACCGCGGGTTCGTCACCGTGGACGAGTACTGCCGGACGAACGTGCCCACCATCTCCGCGGTGGGCGACCTGATCCCCACCCTGCAGCTCGCCCACGCCGGCTTCGCCGAGGGCATCCTGGTGGCCGAGCGGCTGGCCGGCCTGGCCGTGGTGCCGATCGACTACGCCGGCGTGCCGCGGGTGACGTACTCCGAGCCGGAGGTCGCCTCGGTGGGGCTGACCGAGGCGCAGGCGGTGGAGAAGTACGGTGCGGACAAGATCGCCGTGCAGAACTACGATCTGACCGGCAACGGCAAGAGCCAGATCCTGAAGACCTCCGGCGCGGTGAAGCTGGTCGCCGTGAAGGAGGGCCCGGTGCTCGGCGCGCACATGGTCGGCAGCCGGGTCGGCGAGCTGATCGCCGAGACCCAGCTCATCTACAACTGGGAGGCGTGGCCTGGCGAGGTCGCCCAGCTCATCCACCCGCACCCGAGCCAGACCGAGGCGATCGGCGAAGCGCACCTGGCGCTGGCCGGCAAGCCGCTGCACGTCCACTGACCAGCTCGCTGCCCGCACCGGCAGAACGCAAAGGAGTCGCAGACCAATGCCGGTCTCCGTCACGATGCCCCGCCTCGGCGAAAGCGTCACCGAGGGCACTGTCACCCGCTGGCTGAAGAAGGAGGGCGAGCAGGTCCAGGCCGACGAGCCGCTGCTCGAGGTCTCCACCGACAAGGTGGACACCGAGATCCCCTCCCCCGCGTCCGGCGTGCTCACGGCGATCAAGGTCGGTGAGGACGAGACCGTCGAGGTCGGCGTCGAACTGGCCACCATCGACGAGGCCGGGAAGGGCGGGGGTACGGCGACGGCGCCGCCCGCCGAGAAGGCCGAGGAGCCGGCCGCCGAGGCCGCCGCGCCCGCACCCGCCGAGGAGAAGCCGGCCGAGCGGCCCGCCGCCGAGGCGGCTCCCGAGCCGGCCGCGGAGCCTGAGCCCGCTGCGGAGCCTGAGCCCGCTGCGGAGCCTGAGCCGGCCGCCGCGCCAGCCGCCCAGGCTGCGCCATCGCCATCGCCAGCGCCGGCAGCGGCCACGGCGCCGGCCGCCCAGACCGCGCCGGCCGCCGCCACGGCACCCGCGGCGCCCGCACCTGCGGCGACCGCCGAGGCCGAGGAGGAGTCCGCCGAGGGCGAGGACGGAGCGGGCGCGTACGTGACCCCGCTGGTGCGCAAGCTCGCCGCCGAACACGCCGTGGACCTGGCCACCCTCAAGGGCACCGGGGTCGGCGGCCGGATCCGCAAGCAGGACGTCCTCGAGGCGGCCCGGGCGGCGCAGCCCGCGCCCGCGGAGAGCGTCCCGGAGCAGCCCGCACCGGCCGCTGCCCCCGCGGCGGCCGGCCGGCCGGCCGCCGCTGCCGCCCCGGCACCGGCCGCTGCCGCGCTGCGCGGCAGGACCGAGAAGATGTCGCGGCTGCGTACCGTCATCGCGCACCGGATGGTCGAGTCGCTGCAGGTCAGTGCCCAGCTCACCAGTGTGGTCGAGGTGGACGTCACCAAGGTCGCGCGGCTGCGCAACCGGGCCAAGGCGGCGTTCGAGGCGCGCGAGGGCGTGAAGCTCTCCTTCCTGCCGTTCTTCGCGCTGGCAACGGTGGAGGCGCTCAAGCAGCACCCCAAGGTGAACGGCTCGCTGGACGTCGAGGCCGGCACCGTGACCTACCACGACGCCGAGCACCTGGGGGTCGCGGTGGACACCGAGCGTGGGCTGCTGGTGCCGGTGATCCACAATGCCGGCGACTTCAACCTGGCCGGGCTGGCACGCAAGATCGCCGACCTGGCCGACCGCACCCGCCACAACAAGATCAGCCCGGACGAGCTGTCCGGTGGCACGTTCACGCTGACCAACACCGGCAGCCGCGGTGCGCTGTTCGACACCCCGATCCTCAACCAGCCGCAGGTCGGCATCCTCGGCACCGGCGCGGTCGTCAAGCGTCCGGTCGTGGTGGACGACCCGGATCTGGGGGAGGTGGTGGCGGTCCGCTCGATGGCCTACCTCGCCCTCACCTACGACCACCGGCTGGTGGACGGGGCCGACGCCGCCCGGTTCCTGACCACGGTGAAGGAGCGGCTGGAGGCGGGCCAGTTCGAAGCGGAGCTCGGTCTGGCGTGAACCGGCCGGCCATGAAGGTCGCGGTGACCGGGTCGTCGGGACTGATCGGGGGCGCCCTGGTCACCGAGCTGCGCGGGGATGGCCACACCGTGGTGCGGCTGGTCCGCCGCGCCCCCGCCGCGGCCGACGAGGTCCGGTGGGACCCGGGTGACGGCAGGCTCGACCCGGCCGCGTTCGCCGACGTGGACGCCGTCGTGCACCTGTCCGGCGCAGGCGTCGGCGACCATCGGTGGACCGAGCAGTACAAGCGGGTGGTGTACGAGAGCCGGATCGAGTCGACCCGCACGGTGGTGTCCGCGCTGGTCGCCGCCGGGCAGCGGCCGCGGACGCTGCTGTGCGCCTCCGCGGTCGGCCGGTACGGCAACACCGGAGACCGGGTCATCGACGAGCGGGCGCCGGTCGGCGACACGTTCCTCGCCGGGGTCTGCCGGGACTGGGAGGCCGCCACCGAGCCCGCCGCGGAGGCCGGCGTACGGGTTGTCAACCTGCGCAGCGGGCTGGTGCTGTCCCGCCGGGGCGGGCTGGTCGGCCGGACGTTGCCGCTGTACCGCTTCGGCCTCGGCGGCCGGCTCGGCAGCGGCCGCCAGTACTGGCCGTGGATCAGCCTGGCCGACGAGGTCGGCGCGATCCGGTTCCTGCTCACCGCGGACGTACACGGCCCGGCCAACCTGACCAGCCCGGAGCCGGTGACGAACGCCGAGTTCACCCGCCGGCTCGCCCGCGCGGTGCACCGGCCGGCGCTTGCCTTCGTCCCCCGGCCGGCCCTGCGGGTCGTGCTCGGTGAGTTCGCCGAGGAGGTGCTGGGCGGGCAGCGCGCCGTGCCCGCGGTGCTGGAACGCGCCGGGTACCGCTTCCAGCACGCCGATCTGGACGCGGCCCTGCGCTGGGTGCTTGCCCGGTGACCGCACCGCGACATCCGACAGGCTCAGGACGGAGGCTGCCAGACCAGGTGGCCACCGAGGAACCGGACGGTGCGCGCCCAGGCCAGCTCCGCCGAACCCGGTCGGTACGCCGGCACGTCGGCGTTGGCGAAGGCCTGCCGGGAGCCCGGGTACTGGAAGGTCTCCACCGGGGTACCGCCGGAGATCAGCCACTCCGCGAACGCCGCCGGCGCCTCGGGCGGGTCCCAGACGTCGTGCTCGGCGAAGTGGAACTGCACCGGGCAGCCGATCGGCGCCCACTCGTCGGCCTCCAGCATCGCGTAGTACACCGTCAGCGCGTCGAGCGGCACGACGGTGGCAACCTGCAGCGCGAGCCAGCCGCCCATGGAGTACCCCAGCAGGCCGATCCGCTCCGCACCGCGCCGCCGCAGGTGGTCCAGCGCGACGAGCAGCCGCCCGCGCGCCAACTCCACGTCCATGGCCCGGAACATCCGCTCCGCCTCGAAGTCGTCCCCGGTGGTCTTCCCGTCGTACAGGTCCGGCGCCAGGGCCGTCATCCCGGACCCGGCGAGGGCGTCGCACCGCTGGCGCAGGTGCGGCAGGAGCCCGTACCAGTCGTGCGCGACGACCACGCCGGCGCGGACCTCCGCCGCCTCGGCGAGGTAGCCGAACGCCGCCGTCCGGCCCTGGCCGATGCGGGTGAGCCCCGCCGCGTTGGTCACCACGCCACCTAAGGAAGTTCGAACGTATGTTCGAATCCTAGGTCGACCGGGTCCCCGTCGCAACCGTTCGGCAGCGTTCTGTCAGACCCCTCCCCTAGCGTCCGCGGCATGAACCGCACCGACCGTCTGTACGCGATCGTTGAGGAGCTGCGGGCGGTGGCCCCGCGGCCGCGTAGCGCCCGGTGGCTGGCCGACCGGTTCGAGGTGAGTTGCCGCACCATCGAGCGGGACATCAGCGCGCTGCAGCAGGCCGGGGTCCCGTTGTACGCGGAGCCGGGCCGGACCGGCGGCTATGTGGTTGACGTTCGTACCACGCTGCCGCCCTTGAACGTCACGGCGGCCGAGTCGGCGGCGATCGCGCTCGCCCTGGAGGAGTACGGCGGCCCGTTCGCCGCCGAGGCCCGCACCGCGCTGGGCAAGGTGCTGACCGCCATGTCGGGCCCCCAGGCGCGGGCGGCGCACGAGCTCGCCGGCCGGGTGCGGCTCATCTCCGGTACGACGCCGGTGCGCGGCCACCCGGCCAGCCAGGTGATCGAGGAGGCTGTCGCCCGGCACCGGGTGGTGCGGCTGTCCTACATGGACAAGAGCGGCGAGGTGACGAGCCGGGACGTGGAGCCGGTGTCGCTGGTCGGCTCCCGGCAGCAGTGGTACCTGATCGGCTGGTGCCGGCTGCGCGGTGCCGCCCGGGCGTTCCGGCTGGACCGGGTGCAGCGTGCGGTGCTGACCGGCGCGCAGGCACCGCCGCGGCGGTTCGACGACGTGGTGCCGCCCGGGGCGAAGCTGACCACCCGGGTGCTGAGCCTGCTGCCGACCCCTGGGTAGGTCGTTCGCAAACGCCGACAGGCTGTTGTCGCCGCCGCTGGAGAGCCTTGGGGGGTCAGGCACTCCAGAGAGGACGACATCATGGACCAGGTACCGGGTGGGATCGGCTGGTTCGAGGTCGGCACGGCCGACCCCGACGGCGCGGAGCGGTTCTACGGCGGGCTGTTCGGCTGGACCTTCGACAGGGACGACGGCCCGATGGACTACCGGTTGGTGACCACCGGCGAGGGCAAGGGCCCGAGCGGCGGCATCCACGGCCACGGCGGCGCGATGCCGAACTACGCCGTGTTCTGCGTCAAGGTGACGGACGTGGCGGCCACCGTGGCCCGGGCGGAAGGGCTGGGGGCGAAGACGCTGGTGCCGCCGACCGGGGACGGCTCCGCCGTTGTCTTCGCGCACCTCGCCGACCCGGACGGCAACCACTTCGCGATCTACTCCCAGCCCGCGCCGTGACCGCGCCGCGGGCGGCGGTCAGCCGGCGAGGTCTTCGAGGACGGCGGCCAGGGCGTGGATGCCGGCCACGCAGTCGGCGTCCGCGGCGTACTCGGCCGGGCTGTGGCTGACGCCGGTGGGGTTGCGTACGAACAGCATCGCGGTGGGCACCCGGGCGGCCAGGATGCCGGCGTCGTGGCCGGCGCCGGTGGGCAGCTCGGGCGCGCCGCCGCCGAGCGCGGCGACCAGTCGTTGGCGGAGCGTCGGGTCGAACGCCACCGCCGGGGTGACCGATTCGGTGCTGACCGCGACCTCCACTCCGTCCCGCTGCCCACGCTCGGTCGCGGCCTGCCCGATCGCGGCGACCAGCTCCTGGAGGGTGACCTCGTCGGGAGCGCGCGCGTCCAGCCATCCGTCCACTGTGGACGGTACGGCGTTGGTGCCGTTCGGGACGACCGTCACCCGCCCGAAGGTGGCCAGCGCGCCGGCCAGCCGCGCCTTCTTGCGGGCGGACAGCACCGTGTTCGCGAACGTCAGCATCGGGTCGCGCCGGTCGGCCAGCCGGGTGGTGCCGGCGTGGTTTGCCTCGCCGGCGAAGCGGTACCGCCAGCGGCCGTGCGGCCAGATCCCGGTGGCCACGCCGATCGGCGCGCCGAGGTCTACCAGCCCGCGGCCCTGCTCGACGTGCAGTTCCACGAAGGCGCCGATCCGGCCGAGCACCTCAGGGTCGGCGCCCGCCGCGCGCGGGTCCGCACCGGCGGCGCGCATGGCGTCGGCCAGCGACGTGCCGTCGGCGTCGGTGAGCGCCAGCGCCCGGTCGCGCTCGATGGCCCCGGACAGCAGTCGGCTGCCGAGGCAGGCCACCCCGAACCGGGCGCCCTCCTCGTCCGCGAAGGCAACCACCGCGACCGGCCGGGCCGGGGTCACGTCGCGGTCCCGCAGTTCGTCAACCGCGCAGAACGCCGAGATCACCCCGAGCGGCCCGTCGTACGCCCCGCCGTTCGGAACCGAGTCCAGGTGGCTGCCGGTGACGACGGCGCCCGGCCCGGGCGTACCCCACCAGGCCCACAGGTTGCCGTTGCCGTCCACGGTGCGGTCCATGCCGCGGGCCGCCGCCTCACCGGCGAACCACTCCCGGCAGGCCAGGTCCGCGGCCGTCCAGCCGAAGCGGCGGTACCCTCCGCTGGCCGGGTCCCGCCCGATCGGCGCCAGCGCGTCCAGCAGCGACCGGAACCGCACCGCCGTCGCCGACCCGCCCGCGACGGCTCCCCGTCCGGCGGCCGGCCCCGGGACGCCAGGCCCTGGGGCACCGGACCCCGGGGCGGCCGGCCCCGCAGGCGGCACGGCAGCCGGCCGGCCGGCGCGGTCAGGCCCGGACAACGGCCTCCTCGTCGGTCTGCGCGGCCGGCTCGTCCGCGCGGGACAGCCGGTGCGGCCACCACACCTTGGGGCCGAGGTGGTAGGTGATCGACGGCACCAACAGGGATCGCACCACGATGGTGTCCAGCAGCACGCCGATCGCCACCGCCGTACCGATCTCGGCCAGGAACACCATCGGCAGCACGCCCAGCACCGAGAACGTCGCCGCGAGCACCACCCCCGCCGAGGTGATCACCCCGCCGGTGACCGCCAGGCCGTGCAGGGTGCCAGGCCGGGTGCCGCTCCCGATCGACTCCTCGCGTACCCGGGTCATCAGGAAGATGTTGTAGTCCACGCCCAGCGCCACCAGGAACACGAACGCGAACAACGGGAAGGAGGTGTCCGCGCCGGCGAAGTGGTACACGTGGCGGAAGATCAGCCCGCACAGCCCCAGGGTGGCCGTGAACGACAGCACCACTGTGACGATCAGGATCAGCGGGGCGATCAGCGCCCGCAGCAGCAGCGCCAGGATCACCGCGATCACCACCAGCACCACCGGGATGATCAGGTTGCGGTCCCGGCGGGACGCGTCCTGGGTGTCGAGGTTGATCGCGGTGAACCCGCCGACCAGCGCGTCCGCCCCCGGGACCGCGTGCACGGCGCCGCGCAGCGCCCGCACCGTGTCGTAGGCACGCTTGCTGTCCGCCGCGTCGGTCAAGGTGGCCTGCACCTCGACCAGCCCGTCGACCACCTTCGGGCGGGGTGGTGGGCCGCCGGGGGCACCGGCCGGCGGCGCCCCGGCTGGCTGGTCCGGCACCACGAACACGCCGTCCGGGTCGACGCCGGGCACGCGGCGCGCGGCCTCCACCACCGTCTGCGCGGCGGACGCACTGGCGATGATCACGGCGGGACTGCCTGCGCCGGCGGGGAAGTGCCGGGCCAGCACCTCCTGCCCTACCACGGAGTCCGGCCGGTTGGTGAACGCCTGCGTCTGGGAGAGGCCGTTCGTGTTGAGCTGGGTGAGGCCGAGCGTCAGCCCGACCAGAGCCACCGTGGTCACCGGCCAGATCACCCGGGACCGCCGGCCGACCACCGCGGCGACACGGCCCCACAGCCCGCTGGTCTCGTGCAGCTGCGAGCCGTGGTGCGGCACCGTCGGCCAGAACACCCACCGGCCGCACAGCATCAGCAGCGCGGGCAGGAAGGTGAGCATCGTCAGCAGGGTGGCGACGATGCCGATGGCGGCGACCGGGCCGAGGCCACGGTTGGAGTTCAGCTCCGACAGCAGCAGGCAGAGCAGGCTGAGGATCACCGTGGAGCCGGCGGCGAAGATCGCCGGCCCGGCGCCGCGCAGCGCGGCCCGCATCGCGTCGAACCGGTTCTCGTGCTTGCGCAGCTCCTCCCGGTACCGGCTGATGAGCAGCAGCGCGTAGTCGGTGCCGGCGCCGAAGACCAGCACGGTGAGGATGCCCTGGCTCTGCCCGTTCACCTTGATCACGTCGTTCTTGGCGAGCAGGTAGACCGCGCCGGCGGCCAGGGTGTACGCCAGCCCGGCGGACAGCACCGGGACGACCCACAGGAAGGGGCTGCGGTAGATCAGCAGCAGGATGACGATCACCACGATGCCGGTGACCAGCAGCAGCCTGGTGTCGATGGTGGAGAAGATCTTCAGGAAGTCGCCGAGCAGGCCGCCCGGGCCGGTGAGGTGGTGGTTCAGCTCCGGCGGTGAGCCGTCCTCGACGATCTTCCTGACCTTGTCCACCGAGTCCGCGAACTGCTTGGCGTCGCCGTTGCCCTCACCCGTGAACGGCACGACGATCTCCAGTGCCTGCCGGTCCGCGCTCTCGATCGGCGGCGGCACCGGTGGCACCACGGCGGGAAGCTCCGCGAATGCGACGGCGTCGTCGTCGGCCGCCCTCCGGTCCGCCTGGGTGACCCCGCCGGGCCGCTGGTACACCACCAGCAGCGTGATGGTGTCCCGGGACCTGAACTTCCTGATCAGCTCCTGCACCTTGGTGGCCTCGGCGCTGCCGGGCAGGAACGACGCGTTGTCGTTCTTCTGGACATCGGACAGCTTTCCGGACGCCGGTCCGGTGAACGCGCCCACCGCGAACCACGCCACGACCAGCCCGATCGCGACGAACAGCAGGTGCCGGCCACCGGCCCTCCGTCCCTCCGCCATCCCCGCCTCCCCAACGGCGAGCGAGCATTCCGACCTGGTAGGACCGTATAGCAGGCCGCCGACAGAACGGATGCGAGCACATGACGCCGAGGCCACAGGAGGCGAGCAGATGACGCCGAGGCGAGCAGGAGCAGAACAGATGAGGCCGAGGGGACAGGAGCCGAGCACATGACGCCGAGGGGACGGGAGCCGAGCAGATGAGCATCGCGCAGGTCGAGGAGTTCACCGCGCTGCGCCCGCTGCTGTTCTCGGTGGCGTACCGGCTGCTCGGCACCGCCAGCGACGTCGACGACGTGCTGCAGGATGCATGGCTGCGGTACGAGGGCGCGGCCGGCGTGCGCGACCCGAAGCCGTACCTGGTGCAGGTGGTGACCAGGCTCTGCCTGGACCTGCTCGGCTCCGCCCGGGTGCGCCGCGAGCGGTACGTGGGACCGTGGCTGCCCGAGCCGGTGCGCACCGGGACGGCCGACGACCCGATGGCCGCGGTGGAGCGCCGCGAGCTGCTCAGCCTCGGCGCGCTGGCCCTGCTGGAGCAGCTGTCCTCCGCCGAGCGCGCGGTACTGGTGCTGCGTGAGGGCCTCGGCTACAGCCATGCCGACATCGCCGCCGCGGTGGGTGTCACCGAGCCGTCCTCCCGGCAGCTGCTGGCCCGGGCCCGGCGCCGGCTTGCCGACGGCCCGCCGCGGCAGGACGCCGACCCGGCCGAGCACCGGCGGTTGCTGGACGCGCTGCTGGCGGCGTTCTCGACGGGAGACACCGGAGCGCTGGTCGAGTTGCTGCGCGCGGACGCCGCGGTCCTGACCGACGGCGGCGGCGAGGTCAAGGCGGCGCTGCGTCCGGTGGTCGGCCGGGACAAGGTCGCCCGGCTGCTGGCGGCGCTGTGGCCGACGCTGCCGGAGGGCGCCGAGGTGGCGGCGGTGGAGCTGAACGGCCTGCCCGCCCTGGTGGCGTACCTCGACGGCCGGCCGCTCTACACCATGTCCCTGGACGTCGTGGACGGTCGGGTCGCCCGGCTGCTCGTCGTGGCGGCGCCGAGCAAGCTGCGCCATACGGGACCGCCGCCCGCGCAGTGACCGGGCGGGGGGTGAGCGGGCCGCGGGGTGAGCGGGCCGCGGGGTGACGAGGCAGCGGGGTGACCGGGCAGCGGGGTGACCGGGCAGCGGGGTGACCGGGCAGCGGGGTGACCGGGCAGCGGGGTGACCGGGCAGCGGGGTGACCGGGCAGCGGGGTGACCGGGGTCACGCAGCGGGCTGTCACGCCGCACCCCGCCGCCTCGTCTCCGGGGGTGGTAACGGAAGGAGACGAAGATGGCACGCATCCCCATGGACATCGAGAACCGCGGAACGCTCGGCAAGCTGCTGACCTGGTACTCCCGGCGCCGGTTCGGCCGGGTGGTGCAGCCGGCCGCGGTGATGGCGCACCACCGCGGGGTGGTGATGGCCAGCGGCCGCATGGAGCGGACGGTCCAGAAGAAGTGGACCGGCCTGGACCCGACGCTGCGCTGCCTGGCCGTGATGGCGCCGTCGGCGGCGATCGGCTGCGAATGGTGCATCGACTTCGGGTACTGGGTGTCGGTCAACGAAGGCGTGGACCCGCGCAAGATCGAGGACGTGCCGCGGTGGCGGTCCAGCGACGTGTACAGCCCGCTCGAACGCCAGGTGCTGGCGTACGCGGAGGCGATGACCGCCACCCCGCCGACGGTGACCGACGAGATGGTGGCCGACCTGCGGACAGCGCTCGACGACCGCCAGGTGGTGGAGCTGACCGCGTACGTCGCGCTGGAGAACTACCGGTCCCGCGTGAACTCCGCGATGGGCCTGACCGCGGACGGGTTCAAAGCCGAATGTACGGTGCCACGGCGGAGCTGACCCATTCGTAGCGCGCGTCCGGCTGCCGCTCCTGGTTGTCCGCGCCGTCGGTGACCTCGGCGAGGGTGAAGCCGTGCCTGGTGTAGAAGCGGCGGGCGACGTCGTTGGCCTGGAACACCCAGAGCTGTACGTGCTCACGCCCGTCGCAGGCGGTACGCAGCAGGGCGGTGCCGATGCCGCGGCGGTGCCACGCGGGGTCGACGTACAGGTGCCGCAGCCACCCGCCGTGCACCGCGGCGAAGCCGATCACCGAGCCGCCGACGGTCGCGACGTGCACCCGGTGGTGCGGCAGGACGTCCTCGGCGAGCCAGCGGCGGGTCTGCGCGTCGGTGTGGGTGCGAGGCAGGTAGGACATGATCGCGCGGGCCCGCAGGAACACATCGGCGACCTGGTCAGCGTCTGCCCTGCGGGCACCCCTGATGACGACTGAAGTCATGCCGGCAGCCTGCACCACGGCGGCCTGGGCCGTGATCGGTTTACCGCGAGTACGCTCGGACGGGTGGATGGGCTGGTCACGGTGCGTGCCGGGTTCGGGGCGGACGCGGTGCCGTACGAGCAGGCGTGGGCCGAGCAGCGGCGGCTGCACGAGGCCCGGGTGAACGGCGAGGTCGGCGACACGGTGCTGCTGCTGGAGCACCCTCCGGTGTTCACCGCGGGCCGGCGCACCGAGGCCTGGGAGCGGCCGCTGGACGGTACGCCGGTGATCGACGTCGACCGTGGCGGCAAGATCACCTGGCACGGCCCGGGGCAGCTCGTCGGGTACCCGATCGTGCGGCTGCCCGAACCGGTGGACGTGGTCTCCTACGTACGGCGGCTCGAGGCGATGCTGATCGAGGTGTGCGCGGCGCTGGCCGTGCCCGCCGGCCGGGTGCAGGGCCGCAGCGGCGTCTGGCTGGCGGCCGACACGAGCGGCCCCGACCGCAAGGTCGCCGCCATCGGCATCCGGGTCAGCCACCGCGTGACGATGCACGGCTTCGCCCTCAACTGCAACCCCGACCTGAGCTGGTTCGACCGGATCGTGCCCTGCGGGATCGCCGACGCGGGGGTCACGTCGCTGTCGAAGGAGCTCGACCGGGAGGTCACGGTGGCCGAGGTGCTGCCGCTGGTCGAACAGCACCTGCCCGCCGTCCTCCGGGTGCACCTGCCCGCCTGACCGATCCCGACGCCCCGGCCAACCCACCGCCGGCGGGCGCCCGCATCGTGCTGGCGCGCGAGATGATCCGCGCGTGGCAGACCGACGGGATCTTACAGACCGCGATGACCCCCGAGCAGAACCGGACCACGGCGGATGCCGTCGCGTCGAGCCGGCGGTTCTTCGGGATGCCGTTGCAGGACAAGGCCGCATGCGTCAGCGACCTGACCTACAGCGGGTACATCGCCTCCGGCGAGGAGGTCACGGCCGGGGAGGCGGACTATTCGGAGATCTTCACCGTGTGCAAGGACCTCGACGTGACCGATC
>WNGF01003827.1_pt1 | contig 20112 bp, 23 predicted proteins | sample 5400641 | NCBI WGS metagenome assembly WNGF01 (sample SAMN13153371, study PRJNA577476) | soil metagenome | isolation source: 80 cm soil or saprolite under grassland replicate 2 | place: USA:California | collected 2016-06-15
CTAGCTGGGGCTCTTCCTGCAACAGGCGCTCGAAAGCCTCGGTGGTGAAGGACCGAAGTCCTTTCAGGTATCGCCGGACGATGAGGTCGCGGTCGGGATGGTGCGCCAACCAGTCCCCACCGCGGAGCATCAGCTTGTCGACCTCGGCGCGATCGACCCAGTAGTGCTTGTCGTCGTCGAGAGTCGGGATCAGGACGTACAGGTGCTGAAGGAGGCCCGCCAGGGTCTGCTCGCCCGTGAGTTCGACGGTCAGGTACTGGCTCTGGCCCCACGCCGGAAAGCGCTCGTCCAGCTGGTGCGAGGTTGCAGCGACCTCGTAGCCGAGGGGCTCGAAAAGGCGCCGTAGAACCGGGTCGCCGCCTTTGGACGGCAACATAGCGAGCCGGGCGGTCAAGGGTATCGACGTGATGGCGAGCTCGGGCCGATCCTTGCTTGATCCCGACATCGCCGAACCGAAGACCTTGAGCAGCGCCGTGCTCATGAACGACGACGCGACGTAGGGTCGGTCGTTCACGTATTGACGGAGGCTGGCGCGGCGACTGGTTCGGGCCAGAGTCACAGGATTGATGTCAAGGAGCAATGCGACGGTGCAGCGCCCCTCGGTCGCCTCTGGATAGAAGACATGTGCCTTGCCAACCGAAAGGTCGAATGTTTGCGCCTTGGCCGGGTTCTTGTGCAGCAGGTAGCCGAGGTCCGTGGCAGGGCGGTGCGTCGTGGTGATGGTGAGCAGCACTTCAGCTAATCCTCCCGGCATTCGCCGGGCAGGAAGCTGGCGAAACCGGAACTACTCCTAGGCGGCGGGCTCGTCCGAAAGGCGAGCGTCAGCCAACCAGCTGAGCCTGCCTTGGGATGCATGGTGAAAGTTGTTTTGATCCATCGCCGCAAGCAATCCTAAAGCCGCGGGGAAGGGTTTGTGGGCCGAGGGCGGACTGTAAGCCGGGTTCTTCTTTCGCCAACTCGGCTCGGCTCTTCTGAATACGCGGCGACATCTAACGACATGCAGCGACACGATGCGGCTGGGTACTGAATGGGTACTGGTACCCAAAACCTATAGTCGTCCACCTCTTCATGCGTGGCGTGTCTCCCTGCGGCGCAATCTACGATGCGCTCGTGCGAAGGGTCTATCTGGATCCCGACGGCATGATCAGCGACTGGCTCGGCGTCGTAGTTGCTGCGAGCACCGGCGTGCAGTACGAACACCAGTGCGGCGGGACAGCTTGCTTCCACCGATCACTTGAGGGTTACTACGTTCCCATTGGCGGCGTGGCCGTCGCCAGCAAAGAAGAATTGCGCATGGCTGCTGGCTGGCGTGAACTCCGAGAATTCTTCGCAAATCGTGCTGGCATCGAATCACCTCGGGAAGGTGCGGCAGCTTGGAAGGACCCGACGGCTCTACCGGAGCTGTACCGACTCGTAGGGACCATTCCATGGTGGGTCCACGGCGGAGCACCGACGCGCACCGAACGGATACCGTTGACGATCGACAGCAATCGAGATGCGGAAATCGTCGAGGGATGGATCCCTGTCCTGCTCGGCGAAAGATGGCACAGGGGCGCTGGTTTGGCCGAACTCAGATTAGTTTCTAACGAATTGGCCACACCCGATTGGTGAAAGCGTGCAGGCGTCAGAGCGCAAGATGAAGCCGTAGGGCCTCATCAATTGCGAGCATGATCGCGGCCGGGACCTGTCCAATCTGCTCGCCTACCCGCTCGACCGCGATCGACCTGACCTGCTCGGCCTGAGCCTTCGAGTCTTGCTGAAGGCCCGTGGCGTCTGCCGGAAGCAGAACCTGAAACGGATACACGCGCTGGATGCTCGAGGTGACGGGAACGACCGTGATCACCCCGCGGCCAAGACGAGTCGCGGTGCTGTTGGCGCCGTCGTTGCTCACGATGACCGCCGGCCGCCGCTTGCTCGCCTCCGAGCCACGGGCTGGATCCAGGTCAACGATGCGGATCTCTCCGCGTCGCATCAGGAGGAGATGCCGTCTGCAGTAGTGGGCTCCCAGACATCCGCTTCGCCGTTTTCCGTCCATTCGCGCCATGCGCCCTCGTAGGCGGCGCTTAGCTCGGTCGCACGAAGCAGCCGAACCGCCTTGTGCAGCACAGCTGACCTCGATTCGTAGCCCTGCTTCTTGGCGTACTCGTCGAGGAACTCCACGTCTTCGCCCGGCAGACTGACGCTGACTTTCATACCCTTATCCTACCGTCGGTACGACTACGGTACGACAGCATTAGCGGCATCCTCGAGGAGACAGGAAGTCGCGGGTATTGATTGGTATTGACTGGCAGCCGCGAGGCAGAAACACTATATGCTGCGCCCTCGTTCGGGCATTTACGCGATATCTTGGGCAAATGGGTCGAGGGCGGACTGTAAGCCGGGTTCTATCAGAGTGAATTCAGTTTTCGGCCGCGAATACGAAACGACATCCAATGACAGGGCCCGATGGAGGGCGACTGTTCCCTAATTGTTCCCTAGGGAACGCGCGCTTACGTGTCGCCATCTCTCTTGCCCCACCAATATCGCCTGCGCTAATCGATTCACGTCCGTCAGGCTGTGCTCTAGCCTCCAGGGCCGGATCGTCGCGGGAAATACTTCAATCGTGGAGAAGGGCATAAGTCAGCATCACGGCCGCCTCAACCACGAGGCTGCCTGGCTGTAGTCCCGAGGGCACGGACTCCTCGGCCTCTTCCGGCGAAGGAGTCTCGCTGTGACCAGCTCCCCTGTAGAGGCCTGCTGCGCGATCTGGGTTTATGTCTTCTATGTGGATTACGTGGCCGAGCCGGACTCCGGCGGCTTCGCAGTAGATCTGGGCCTTACGGCTCGCTGCTTCGACTGCATGCTGGCGGGCCTCGGCCCGCAGTTCCCGCAGCTTTGTCGTCTGGTAACGCACTCGTTGGACCTGATTCGCACCCGCGTCGACCGCACTGCTGAGGACTTGCTCGATCCCATCCAGTTTGCGGACGACAAACCGGAAGGCCACGCTGGATCGATACCCAAGGAATTTGGCCGCTGGACCAAAGCCTTCGTAGGCGGTTGTAAGGTCGACCCGTCCAGCTTCGACATCAGTGTCCGGAATGCCGGCTTTCCTGAGCGCTTGCCGAACCGCATCTACTGCATTGCGCGTCTCAGAGAAGGCGGTACTCGGAGTCTGCGCGACGCGAACTACCGCGAGGTCTACTTCAGCTCGATCGGGTTCGGTGCGCACCACGTGGGATCCATACACGTTGATTCCGACAGGTCTATCGATTGACTGGTTGACATACATCAGCTTTCTCCTCGTTAGTTGGCCAACTCTGTCAGACCGGGTACGGACGGTCAAGGCCAAGCCTCTTGAGTTCGGCCTTCTAATCGATCCGCTCGTCGTACTCGTTCATCAGGACATCGCGGTAGTCACATCTGTTCAGCCTGTTCCTCTACTGCATTTACCATCGTTATTGGGGGGTAAATAAGCAGGACTAGAGCCATATGCTACAAATTACCCCGAAACTGGGGTATTATGCAGCATGCCATGGCACGGACGAGAACACTTCAACGGATCGCCTCGATAGCAGAGGACCAATGGGGCCTCGTAACCCGGCGACAAGCTCAGAAGGCTGGCATTCCAGCCACCACCCTGGAACGGCTCACTGCCAACGGGTCAGTCCTTGAACGGGTAGCGCAGGGTGTGTACCGCTTCACGGGCGCTCCCCAACCCGACCATCTGGATCTTCGAGCCGCCTGGCTGCAGCTCGCTCCTGAGGTTCCAGCCTGGGAGCGGACAATCGGAGATGGAGTCGTCTCCCACCGATCGGCAGCCGCCCTCTACGGGATCGGCGATCTACCTGCCGATCGGCATGACTTCACCCTTCCAGAGAGACGCCAGTCCCGCCGGCCCGATGTGAGGCTACACATCCGAAAACTGCAGCCAAGCGAATGGATAGAACTCCGCGGACTGCCGGTTACGAGACCGTCCAGAATCGCGTCCGACCTCCTGGAAGATCGCGAGGACCCGGAAGCTGTCGCGCGTCTTGTCGTGGAGGCGGTGAGAGAGGTCTACGACTATCCCGGTACATTCGCCGACTCGCTCACTCCTCATGCATCGCGCTTCGGCCTGCGAAAAGGTGATGGTCTCGCCCTTCTCCGGTGGCTTCTTGACCTCGTCGGTGACCGTGACACACCTCGATGGATGGAAGAAGCTCGCGCCCATGTTGCAGCGACCAGGGATGTCATCGGAGCTGTTAGTGGCGAGAAGGGCGGCCAGCGAACATGACCAGCCAGATCGGATATCAAACCCCAGCTGCTTTTCGTCGAGCCCTTACAGACCGGCTCAAGGGACTAGCCAACAAGGGTCGATGGACACTACCGCAGCTCCAGCGACAGATTGCCTACGACCGCCTGCTTGAGCGGCTGTACATGGTGAATGAGGCATGGGTGATTAAAGGCGCAACAGCGCTAATTGCTCGCAACATCGGCGTTCGCGGCACTATCGATGTCGACATCTACCGGGAGGTATCGGGTGAGGTGGCGGAGCGCGACCTCCGATTGGCCGCCGCGTTGGACCTGGGCGACTGGTTTCGCTTCGAGCTCGGCGCCGGGCAGCAAATGGATGATGGCAAAGGGCTGCGCGTACCGGTGACCGCCTACGTCGGCGTGACCGTGTGGGTGGAGTTCCGCGTCGATTTGGTCGGCTCGGATGTCCGAATGACTGGCGATGCAGACCGCGTGCCTCCATTGGCCGAGCTGCTAATGCCCAACGTTGAACAACACGGTTACCGCGCCTACCCCTTGGTCGACCACATCGCCGACAAATTCGCCGCCATTCTTCAGCGCTACGGTGATCTGCAGGCGCCGTCTACCCGATACAGAGATCTGGTTGACCTCGTTTCGATCGTTGGTGCGGCAACGGTCAACGCCGCGGCGCAACAAAAGGCTCTGCGATCCGAAGCGAAGCGTCGCGGCATCGTTCTACCGAAGAGGTTTGATGTGCCAGATCGCGCGTTGTGGGAGCGCGGCTACGCAGCGGAGGCCCGACGTTCACTGCTCACGATAGGGCACACGCTCGACGACGCTCTGGCACTCGTTCGCCCATTCATCCACGCCTTGCTCGACGAGACGGCCGTCGGACGTTGGAATCCAAGTGCCCAACGCTGGGAGACCTGAGATCTGTGTCCTCGACCAGCGATCCAGGAAGTCGACAGCACTCTCGTTGCGGGTAGCGATACAGAATGCCGCGCTACTGTTCTCCATGCCATCGGCGCGTTCCGCACGCTGTTCAAGGCGCGGCGCGAACTCGCTTGATGGACGAAAGAGACACTGTAAGTCGCATTCCACCGGCCCTTTTTTGGCGAGCTGTTCCCTGATTGTTCCTCTTAGGAGCGAAGTCCGCGTCCGAACTGAATTCAAAACGAGGGTTGTGGGCCGAGCGCGGCGCGTAAGCCGGGTTCTGTATCCCTCGCGGGACGGTGACCATCTGTCTGGGGCGCGGCTCACGCCGCGTCTCTAGCGACCGATACCCGAGGACTGGGCGAGCAGCCCTTACAACGTCCTCCTATTTGGTCTTGCTCCGGGCGGGGTTTACCTGGCCGGCCGGTCACCCGGCCGCCGGTGGGCTCTTACCCCACCTTTTCACCCTTACCTGACAGCGTCTCTCGAGAGACAGCCGCTGCCCGGCGGTTCTTTTCTGTGGCACTTTCCTTCGGGTCGCCCCGACTGGGTGTTACCCAGCGCCCTGCTCTGTGGAGCCCGGACTTTCCTCCAACGCTATTCAATTCGCCGGCGGTCACCCGTCCGCCTCGGCCCGGGGTAAGTCTACCCACGAACGTTCGAAAGCATGCGCTCCGTACGCACGGCCAGGACTTTCCCGTTGGTGACCTGAAATATGCCGTGGATGATGTGGCCGACGAACCCCTTCGCCTTGCGGTCCATCGTGATCGCCAGGACGCTTCCGCCCTCCGGGCGCGGCCGCACCTCCATCCGCCACGTCCCCCCGGACTGCGCCGCGTTGGCTTCCTCAACCGTGGCCGTGATGACCGGCTCGTGCCACTCGTAGCGCTCGATGGACCAGATGCCGAGACGTGCGGTGCCCTCCCTCACCCGCGCCCAATCGTCTCCACGCTCGAGCACTTTGAATGATGAGGGCGACAGGTCAGGCCACAGGTCGGCCCGCCGGGACCGAACTCCGTGAGGGCCTCCCACACGACCTTCGGGTCGAGATCGGTGGTCACGACGTAGCTGACCTTAGCCACCGACCTTCTTCTTGGGCATTTTCTCGTCTATCGCCTTGTTCGCCAGCGTATCGGCGCCGCGGTTCTCTTCCCGCCCGACATGCTTGATCTCGTAGGCGGGCATCTCGCTCAGCAGGCGCTTCACGTCCGCATGCAACGGTTGCAAGATCGGGTCCTTGACCCTGTAAGCGCCCTTCACCTGCTCGACGACCAGCTTGGAGTCGAGAAGGATCTCGAGCTGGTCCGGATTCCACGGGCGGACCGCCTTCAGACCTTCGATCAGGGCGTGGTATTCGGCCTGGTTGTTCGTCATCACGCCCAGCCACCGGTGCAGCGCACGCAGCCGCATGCCGTGCTCGTCTTCGATCAGAACCCCCAAACCGGCTGGACCTGGATTGCCCCTGGCGGCGCCGTCCGCTCGGAGGCGCAGGACCTTCAGGCGATCACCAGGATGCGCCCGCAGTTGTCGCACTGGTAGATCTCTTCGCCCTTGCGCAGCACCTGCATGCCCGAGGACGTGACGGTGACATGGCAGGCCAAGCACTGGTTGTGGTCGACCTCCGCCACCGGGGGAGTGGCCCGGACGCGCAGGTAGGCGTTCTGCGCCGCGGAAGGCACCTGTGCCCACGCAGCCTCGCTGTCCGCCTTGACCGTCGCCAGCTCGGCCTGCCACTGCTCCACGTCTCGTCGCAGCCCCGGCTCGTCCGCGGTCGACCGGTCGCGCGCCTCCTGCAGCCGCACGGAAGCTTCGAGCACCGCCTGCTCGGCGAGCTCGGCCTCCTCCATGAGACGCAGCTCCGCCTCCTCTTCCTCGGCGAAGCTCGCCTTCATGTGCTGCACCTCGTTGCTCATCTGCATCAGCTCGGTCGGGTTGCGGATGCGTCCGCTCATCAGCTCGCGCTCGCGCGACCGAAGCCGCGTGCGATGGGTTTCCCTTTCGCGGTCCGACTCGCGGAGGCGCAGCTGGAGCGCCTGCTGGGCTGCGCGCGCGCTCTCCAGCACCTCTTCCGCGTGGACGACGCTGGGGTCCGACGCCAGCAGCGTCTCCACGCGCTCGATCTCATCGCGCAGCTCTCTCTCCTTCTCGACCAACCGCATGTAGGCGAGAAGGAGCTGCGCCGGCTTCATTCGAGGACGACCAGGACCTGGCCCTCCCTGACCACCTCGCCCTCCTTCACGCGGACCTCTCTGACCGTGCCGGCGCGCGGCGCCGTGACCGGGATCTCCATCTTCATCGACTCCAGGACGAGCAGCTCGTCGTCCTCGGCAACCTCCGCACCAGGCTCGGTTTTCACCTTCCAGACGTTGCCGACCAGCTCTGCCTTGACCTCAGTCATCGTTCAACCACAGAGAATTCTGGTCAAACCGGGATGTTTCCATGCTTTCGCCAGGGCCTGTCGACCTTCTTGTCGCGCGCCTGCTCGATGCCCCCGACGATCACCCGCCGTGTCTCCGCGGGGTCGATCACGTCGTCGATCATCGCCCAGCCCGCGGCCAGGTAAGGCGTGATCTGGGCGCGGATCGACTCGACGAGCTGAGCGCGCGTCGCCTCTGGGTTGTCGGAAGCCTCGACCTGTTTGTTGAAGATGATGTTCACGGCGCCCTCCGGCCCCATGACGGAGATCTCGGCGAAGGGCCAGGCGACGATCGTGTCCGGCTCGTAGCCCTTGCCGCACATCACGTAGTAGCCGGCGCCGTACGCTTTCCGCATGATCACGGTGACTTTCGGCACGGTGGCCTCGGCGGTCGCGTAGAGCATCTTGGCGCCGTGCCGGATGATCCCCTCCTTCTCGACCTGCGAGCCGACAATGAACCCCGGCACGTCCATCAGGTAGACCAGCGGCACGTTGAACGCGTCGCACATCCGGATGAAGCGAGCCGCCTTGTCCGCCGCGTGGGAGTCGAGGACGCCGCCTTTCTGCATCGGCTGGTTCGCGACCACCCCGACCGAATGGCCGCCCGCCCGCGCCAGCCCGACCACGATGTTCTTCGCCCATGTCGGCTTGACCTCGAACCACGACTCGTGGTCGAAGACGGCCTTGATGACCTTGCGCACGTCGTAGGCCGAGCGCGGGTTGGCCGGAACGATCCTGTCCAGGCCCTCGACGGGGCGGTCGGGCGGGTCGCCGGTGTCGACAAACGGCGGCGCCTCGTTGTTGCTGGAGGGCAGGTAGGAGAGGAAACGACGCGCCGTGGCGATGCAGTCGGCGTCGCTCGCGAGCTCGTTGTCCCCGACCCCAGACTCGTAGCAGTGAACCTGGGACCCGCCCATGTCGTGGTCGGACACGTCCTCGCCGGTCGCCGCCTTGACCAGGCGCGCGCCTCCGAGGGCCATCGACGACGTGCCCTTGACCATCGGCACGAAGTCGGCGAGCCCTGGGATGTACGCGGTGCCCGCGGCGCACGGACCCAACATCGCCGCCACCTGCGGGATCACCCCCGACATCACGACCTGGTCGGCGAAAAGCCACCCTGTGCCCGCGAAGGTCGAGCCCGCAGCCTCCTGGATCCGCGCGCCGGCGGAATCGAGCAGCCACACGATCGGCTTGCGATAGCGGAGAGCAAGGTCGCGGATGCGCGCCGCTTTGAACTGCTCGCCGACGGCGCCCATCGAACCGGCCATCACGGTGAAGTCGTAGGCGATGACCCAGACCTGCCGGCCGTCGACGTCGCCGTGCCCCGTGACCACACCGTCCGCCGGAGTGCTGTCGGAGCCCGTGCGGTCCGTGGCAAGCAACCCAAGCTCGACGAACGTTCCGGCGTCGAAGAGCAGGTCGATCCGCTCGCGCACGGTGAGCTTGCCCTTCTCGTGCTGCCTGGCGACCTTCTCCTCGCCACCCATGGCCAGGTTCTTCTTGCGCCTTGCCCGCAGGTCGGTCACCCGCCCCTGGTACTCGTCACTCATCGCGCCGAATTCTATTGGCCGACCAGGAGGTCTTCCCGATCGCGCCAGCGGTCGAGGAAGCGATACATGTTCCGTTTGGAGAGGCGATCGCGCTCGTGCGGCTCGGTCGACTCCCACAGCCGGTGCTCGTGCCGCTCGACCGGCAGACCCCCGACCACGACGGCGCGGCCGCCACGGGCCCGCAACCGGAAGCTGAACTCCACGTCGGCCATCCGGTAGAAGCGAAACCTGGGGTCGAAGCCCTCGACCGCGAGCGCGTCCGAGCGCCGGAAGGCCATGCAGTAACCCTCGATCGCGTCGACCTCCGGGCCGGCGCTCTCTTCGAACTCCTTCATCGTGCCTCTGGCGCGCAGGCCGTACGGCCCGGCGACCACGACCGCAGGGTCGGCGAGCGCCGCGACCAGCGCTGGCACTGCGTCGCCCTTCAACTCGACCCCCGGATCGAACAGCACGACCACATCGCCGGCCGCGGCCTCGATGCCCGCGTTGGCCGCGGCGGCGAAACCAAGCGGCGGGTCTAGGGTGATGATGCGCAGGCGTTCGGCGGCCCGCTTTCCCAGCGAGCCCGCGACACGCGGGTCGCCCGAGTTGTCGACGACGATCGCCTCGAAGTCGGCCTTCGTGTGGGTGAACACCGACAGCAGCCATCGCTCGGCGTCGGGCAGCCAGCCGTGGACGACCGTCAGCAGCGAGACTGCCCGCGGCGCCGGTTGCGGCTCGAGGGCCGGCTGGGCCCTGATCGCCTGCAGCTCGCTGCCTGCCGGGCTGTCCACGACATCCCACCCGCCCGCGCGCAGCTGCTCACGAATCGCATCGGCGGCTGCAAAATCGCGGGCCCGCCGGCGCTCGACTCGCGCCTCGAGCAGACTCTGGGCTTCGGATCTATCCGTTCTTCTTGGCTTTGACCGCCGCGGTGAGCGCGGGAACGATCTTCAGTGCGTCGCCCACGACACCGAGGTCGGCCATCTTCATGATCGGCGCCTCGGCGTCCTTGTTGATGGCGATGATGATCTTGGAGGTCTTCATGCCGACGGTGTGCTGCATGGCGCCCGAGATGCCGACCGCGATGTAGACGCCAGGGCGCACCGACTTCCCGGTCTGCCCCACCTGCATCGAGTACGGCACCCAACCGGCATCGACGACCGCGCGGCTGGCGCCGACGGCGCCGCCGAGCGCGCCGGCGAGGTCTTCGAGGAGCGGGAAGTTCTGTGGCCCGCCCATCCCGCGGCCGCCGCTGATGACGACGCGGGCGTCCTCCAACTTCACCTTCTCGGAGGCTTCGACGACACGCTCGGTGATGTGCGCCCGCTTCGATTCCGGCGCGACCGCGACGTCGAGCTTCTGGATCTCGCCTGCCCCGGCCTTCTCCGAGACCTCGAACGACTTGGGCCGGATCAGTACGATGGCCGGCTTGCCGTTGGCCTTCATCGAAGCAACCTTCGCACCGCCAAAGTACGGCACCTTCGCGACGAAACCGCCATCCTCGGCCACCACATCGCTGGCGTTGGAGATGAGCCCTGAGCCCAGGCGCGCCGCGAGCCGGCCCGCGACCTCGCGCGAGTCGGAGGTGAACCCAAAGAGGATCAGGTCGGGCTTCTCCTTCTCGTACAGCGAAGCGAGCGCGTCGGTGGCCGGCTCGGCGAGGTAGTCGTCGAAGACCGGGTCCTCGTTGACGTGGACGACCTTCGCGCCGTGCTTGCCCAACATCGCTGCGGCCGCCCCGGCGCCGGCGCCCAGCGCAACAGCGTAGGTATCGCCAAGCTCGCGCGCCCGGGTCATCAGCTCGAGGGAGGTCGACACGACCTTGCCTTCGCTCAGCTCCGCGTAGACGAGGATTCCTGCCACGCCTACAGCACCTTGGCCGCGGCGAGCACCTGGACGATCTTGTCCACCGCGGTGCCGTCGTCCTCGATGACCTCGCCTGCCTTGCGCGCCTGTGCGTCGGCGACGCCCACGATGCTTTCCGCCCGCTCGCTCATCTCGACGCCCAGGTCGCCCGCGGCCAGCTGTTTGATCTCCTTGGACCGGGCGGCCATGATGCCTTTGAGAGACGCGTAGCGCGGCTCGGCGATGGCGGCGGTCACCGTGATCAACGCCGGCGTCGAGGCCTCGACGACCTGGTAGCCGTCGGCGGTCTGGCGGTGCACCTTGAGCGACGATCCGGTCGCCTCGACCTTCTTGGCGAAGGTCAGCTGCGGCATGCCGAGCAGCTCGGCGAGCATCGGCGGAACCATCCCTGTGCTTCCGTCATATGACTCCGTCGCGCAGATCACGAGGTCGGGCGCCTCGCTCTTGATGGCCGCAGCCAGCGCGCGCGCGGTCAGCAGCGCGTCCGCACCGGCAAGCGACGCGTCCGAGATGAGAATGCCCCGATCGGCGCCCATCGACAGGCCTTTGCGGATTGCGTCCTTAGCGCGCTCCGGCCCCATCGAGACCAGCACCACCTCTCCGCCGTGCGCCTCCTTGAGCTGCAGCGCCTCTTCGACGCCGCATTCGTCGCCCGGGTCGAGCACGACCTCCTTCTCGCGCGAGATGGAGTTGTCGGCCTCGAGCGTGAGGTTGGAGTTGGGGTCTGGTACTTGCTTGACGGTGACGACGATCTTCAAAGCCGGTGGCCCAATTATCGCTGGGCCGAAAAAGCGGCATGGAAGCGCTCCAGGTCGGCGGGAGTGTTGAGATTCTCAAACTCCGCGACGTCCAGCCCTTCGAGCCAGGTCACGTCCAGGTACTCGACGACGTCGTGGGCGATGTAGTTGCCGGCGTCCAGGGCCCCGACGATCGCCGGCAGGGCCGTCTTGCGGTAGGCGCCGCAGACTGGTTCGAACAAACCGTCATGGCGTGGAATCGCCGCGTCGCAGCCGCCCGCGGCGGCGACCGCAAGCTGGGCAGTCGACGGCGTGACGTAAGGCATGTCGCACGCGACCGCGAACAGCACGTCGTGGCGCGCTGCGATCAGGCCCGCCTCGAGACCGGCCAGCGGTCCGGCGGAGCGCTTGCGGTCGAAGACGACTCGATATGGCACGTGCTGCTCCATCTGCTCGGGTTCGGCGAAGGAGACCACCACCTCCGAGAACGCGGCGCCCAGCCGTTCCACCACGTAACGCAACAGCACGGTGTTCCCCACCTCGATCCAGGCCTTGGGCCGCCCCATGCGGCGGCTTTCCCCACCGGCCAGCACCAGGAGCGTCGCGTCCATCAGCATTAGTCTCGCCGTGCAGGCGATCGATTTTCACGTCCACCTGCCGACCCCCGACTGGCTCGACGTGTCGATGCGCGGTTATGTCGAGGCGGCGGAGTCGTACTTCCGCTCCAGGGTCGCGCGCAAGACGATCGAGGAGCTTGCGGCGGAATACGACGCGCTGGACGTCGTGGCGGTCCTTCTGGCCTGGGACGCGGAGACCGCGACGGGCCGGCCTCGCGTCCCAAACGAACTGGTGGCTGAGGCGTGCCGGGCCTACCCGAAGACCTTCGTCGGGTTCGGCAGCGTCGACCCCCTCAAAGGCGACCGCGCGGTCGCCGAGCTCGACCACATCGCCGAGCTTGGCCTGAAGGGCGTGAAGCTGCACCCCTCGCTGCAGGCCTTCGCACCCAACGAGGAGCGGCACTGGCCGCTGTACGAGAGGTGCCAGGAGCTGGACCTCATCTGTCTGTTCCACACCGGCACGAGCGGCATCGGCGCCGGGCAGCCCGGAGGCCAGGGCATCCGGATCGACTTCGCCCGGCCGATCTGGCTCGACCCGCCGGCGGCGGCCTTTCCGGACCTCAAGATCGTCGCCGCCCACTTCGGCTACCCGTGGCACCTGGAGCTGCTGGCGATGGCGGTCCACAAGACCAACATCTACATCGACATCTCGGGCTGGGCGCCGCGCTACATCCCGAACGAGGTCATGCGCGACATGAAGGGGCGCCTGCAGGACCAGTTCCTGTTCGGCAGCGACTACCCGTTCATCCAGCCGCAGCGCTGCCTCGACGAGCTCCGTACGCTCGGCATCCCGCCGCCGGTCCTCGAGAAGGTGCTCACCGGCAACGGGAAGCAGCTACTCGGAATTGCCTGACTTGTAAATCCCCACTTGACACAGCCCGAGTCCCGGGCCATGGTGCGGGCGTGTCCGCGCGCACCGCCGAGCTGCGTCGCCGCCTTCTCCTGAACGAGTCCGACGTCCTCCTCGACGACGTGGAGACGCTGCGCCTGCACGACCAGTCCGAGGCGCCACTCCGGCTGCGTGAGGCGATCCGCGCCCTGCAGATCCGCCTGGGCCGGCGCAACCCACCCTTGCCCGCGGCGACGCTCGACGCCGCGCACGGCCTGGTCTTCGCGGTCCAGCAGCGCCTGATGGCCGCGAACCCGCGCAACCCCCGTCCGCTGCGCCATCTCGGCAGGCCGTCGGGCCAGCCCGTGGTCACGCTCGTGCGCGAGGACCGCAGGTGGAAGGTGCTCACCCTCCCGCCCCCACCCGGGAACGGCGAGGACGCCGCCTGGATCGAACTCGTCGAGGCGACAGTCGAGCGTGCCTGGGACCGCTGGTGCTATGCGCAGCAGCACGCGCTGCGCGCGGCCCGGCTCCGCACCCGGCCCGACGTGGCGATCGCGCTGGCCGCCGCGGCCTGGAACAACTACTGGGCGCTCCTCCAGGACGCCGAGCGGATCAAACAGGCCCTCCACGGGCGGCTTGCTGGAGGAAGCCGCGCAGCTCGTCGGCGCTGACCCGATTTTCAGACTGGCGGACCCGGGACGCGAACATCTCCAGGAACCTCCGCAGGCCCACGTCGTCGAGCATGGTTGCCGCCTCGATGATCTCCGCCGCGGCATCGTGCTGCTCTGGATCGAGCACCTGGCTCAGGCTGCGCGCGAAGTCGTCCGGAAGCTCGCCCATGGCTTTGCGGTGACAATTAAACCCGTGCAGCCCGTTGTGATCGGCGACGTGATCTGGGAGCCTCCTCCCGAGGTCGTCGAGAAGAGCCGGCTCAAGCGGTTCATGGACCGCCATGGGATCGAGACCTTCGATGAGCTCCTGAAGCGCGCCGACGACGACATCGAGTGGTTCTGGGACGCCGCCGTGAGGGACATCGGCGTCGCGTTCTATCGCGACTACGAGAAGGTCGTCGACCTCTCGGGGGGCAAGCCGTGGGCCAGGTGGTGGGTCGGCGGCCGCATGAACATCGTCCACAGCTGCCTCGACCGCCATCGCGACGGTGAATTTCGCGACAGGGCCGCGATCATCTGGGAAGGCGAGCCGGGAGATGTGCGCACCTTGACGTACGGCGAGCTCGACGAGCAGGTGTCGCGACTGGCAGGTGCGCTCCGGCGCCTGGGCGTGCGCCAGGGTGACCGGGTCGGCATCTTCATGCCGATGTGCCCGGAGGTTGCCATCTCAGTCCTCGCGGCCGCCAAGATCGGCGCGGTCATCATCCCGCTGTTCTCCGGATACGGACCGGAGGCCATCGCCACCCGCCTGCGCGACGGTGAGGCGAAGGTCCTCATCTGCGCCGACGGCTTCTACCGCCGCGGCCACGTCATCCCGATGAAAGAGACCGCCGACCGCGCCCTCGTCACCTGTCCCAGCGTCAAGAAGGTGATCGTCCACCGCCGCGTCGTGCGCGAGATCCCCTGGACGCACGGCCGCGACGAGGTGTGGGAGGTCCTCCTCGAGGACCACCCGGACCGGGCGACAACCCAGGAGCTCGATCCCGAGGACCCGCTGATGATCATCTACACGTCGGGCACCACGGGGAGGCCGAAGGGCACCCTGCACGTGCACGGCGGATTCCCCATCAAGACCGCTCAGGACATGGCGCACTGCTTCGACATCGGAGCCAAAGACGTCGTCTTCTGGTACACGGACATCGGCTGGATGATGGGGCCCTGGCTCATCTTCGGCACCCTGCTGCTGGGCGCCACGATGATGCTGTACGAAGGCACGCCCGACCATCCGTCGGCGGACCGGCTGTGGCGGATGGTGGAGCGGCACAAGGTCACGGTGCTCGGGGTCTCCCCCACCTTGGTGCGCGGGCTGATGACGCATGGCGACGAGGTCCCCGCCCATCACGACCTGTCGAGCCTGCGCATCCTCGGCGGCACCGGCGAGCCTTGGAATCCAGAGCCGTTCCACTGGTACTTCAAGAACATCGGCGGCGGGCGAGTGCCGGTCATCAACTACACCGGTGGCACCGAGGTCTCAGGCGGCATCCTGTCCGGGAACGTCATCACGCATCTGCGTGCGTGCTCATTCGCGGGCCCGGTGCCGGGGATCGCCGCCGACGTGCTGGACGCGGACGGCAACTCAGTACGCGGCGAGGTCGGCGAGCTCGTGATCCGCAATCCCTGGCCCGGCATGACGCGCGGCTTCTGGGGTGACCGCCAGCGCTACGTCGACACGTACTGGAGCCGGTTCGAGGGAGTCTGGGTGCACGGCGACTGGGCGTACGTCGATCCCGAGGACTCGCTGTGGTACGTGTTGGGACGCTCGGACGACACGATCAAGATCGCCGGCAAGAGGCTGGGTCCGGCCGAGGTGGAGTCGATCCTGGTCGGCCACGGGGCCGTGGCCGAGGCGGCCGCGATCGGCGTGCCGGACGAGCTCAAGGGCGAGGCCCTCGTGTGCTTCGTCGTGCTGCGGCCCAACCAGCAGCCGACCGACGCGCTCGCCGCCGAGCTGCAGGACATGGTCTCGGCCGCTTTGGGCAAGCCGCTGCGGCCGAAGCAGGTGCACTTCGTGGGCGACCTGCCGCGCACGCGCAACGCGAAGATCCTGCGCCGCGTCGTGAGGTCGGTCTACACGGGCACCGACCCGGGCGATCTTTCCTCGCTCGAGAACCCGAGCGCGCTGGCCGCGATCGGCGCCACCCGCACTTAAAACGAGAGGACTTTGTCGGCCTCCATGGTCAGCCGGACGAGGTCAGGCGGCCCTATGTACCTGGCGTTCGGGGTGAGCATCTCCGGCAAGACCCCACGGGCCTCGGCGCACCCCTTTCAAACGTAGATCGCGACGTCCTGCTCCAGGCACTTGTCGAGGAGATCCCGAAGAGGCGGCACGCCGAGCCCGACCACGTTGGCGATGACGTCGGGTTTGACCAGCTCTGCCGCGTCACCGGCCAGCGCGATCGCGACCTCGGTCCCGGCCGGCCTGGCGCCGTTGACGGCGATGTGAAAGGGCACGCTGGCCCGAGTCGGTGCTTCGGCTCCGGCCGCGGTGACGATCAAAAGACCAGCCATGAGTACCAAGTATCGTCCATAACGGCTTGAGCGCTTGAGACTGACGCGCGCGGACTGGGTGCGGCTGCTGCTGCTCTGGCTGGGTGGAGTCGCCACCCGTCTGACGATGCTCGCCGTGCCGCCGCTCGTGCCGCTGATCCACCAGGACCTGCACCTGGACGAAAAGACGGTCGGGGCGCTCGTCTCAGGTCCGGTGCTGGTGCTTGCGATCGCCTCGGTTCCGGGGGCGATGCTCATCGCCCGGCTCGGCGTGCGCGGCGCGGTGCTCGCCGGGCTGGGCACGGTCGCGGTCTTCGGCGCCTTGCGTGGCTATGGTCCCAGCGTGCCGGTCCTGTTCACGTCGACCGTCATCATGGGCGTCGGCATCGCGGTGACCCAGCCGGCGTTTCCCGCGCTGGTGCGCGAGTGGTTTCCCCGCCGCATCGCCATCGCGACCGCCGTCTACAGCAACGGCATTCTGATCGGCGAGACGCTTCCCACCGCGCTGACCACCCCGGTCGGTGCACTGCCTCTCGCTCACGGCGACTGGCGTTGGGCGCTGGCGTCATGGTCGCTCCTGGTCCTGGTCAGCGCGTTTGCCATCGCCGCCGCGGCGCCGCCACGCGCTCCGGCGACGGCGGTGCCGCCCCGCTGGTGGCCCGACTGGCGCGCGAACCAGACGATCCGCATCGGCGTCGTCATGGGGATGGCTTCGGCGACGTACTTCGGGGCCAACGCCTACATTCCGGACTTCCTCGACCAGTCCGGGCGCCACGCCCTCATCACCCCCACGCTCGCGCTCCTCAACGCGTCGCAGCTGCTGACGGCGCCGGCGGTCGCGCTCTGGCCTCAGATCCTGACCGGCCGGGCTGGATTCATCGGGTCGGCGGTCTTGATGGGAATCGCCCAGGTCGGAATGGTCCTGACGCCGGGCGCCGGCGTGGCCGCCTGGGCTTTCTTGCTCGGCTTCTCGACCGCGCTCGCGTTCGTCGTCGTGCTGAGCCTGCCGCCGCGCCTGGCGCCGCCGGGCGGCGTAGCGCGCATGAGCGCGGCCATCTTCACGCTGCAGTACACGACGGCGTTCGTGATCCCGCTCATCGCGGGCGCGCTGTGGGACCTGACCGGTCAGTCCGTCTTCGCGTTTGCGCCCGGCATGGTCGCGGCGGCGGCGATGGCCTGGGGCGCCATGTCGCTGCGCATCCCGTCGAGGGGCGTCTAGTGGACTGTAAGGGTCGGATGTGGAGCAGGCCGAGGGCCCGAAGGCCAGCGTTCCAGGCGGCCGGTGCGAAGGCGCGGGTGGCGCAACGACGACCCCATCTCAAGATGCGCCTGGCCGAACGCTCAACTGGAGGTCGAGACTAACCTCTCCGCGATGGCCGACTCGATATTCGAGCCCGTGGACGGTGATCGCTTCATTCCGACCGAGGCGGCGCTAAGCCCATGGTCCGACCAGGCGCTGCACGGTGGGCCGCCGACCATGCTGATGGCACGCGAGATCGAACGCTTCGATTCCGAGCAGGAGATGCTCGTCGCGCGGCTCACGGTCGAGCTGCTGCGGCCGGTCGGACGGGTGCCGCTGACCGTCAAGGCCAGGATGGTCCGTCCCGGACGCAAGGTCCAGCTGGTCGAGGCGTCCCTGTGGAACGGCGAGGTCGAGGTTGCGCGTGCGACGGCGCTGCGCATCCGCAGGGCGGCGGTCGAGGTTCCGCGCACGTCCGATGCCCTGCCGCATCCGGCACCGGAGTCAGTGCCGGCGTGGTCGGGAAGCTGGCGAACGGGCGGCGTCTACCACCTTCTGGGTGTGGAGGCGCGCGGCCCTCAGTCCGCAGAGACGGCGCCGGGTTGGGCGTGGTTCCGGCTCAAGCTGCCTGTTGTGCCGGGCGAGGAACCCTCCGGCCTTCTGCGCGTGTGCGCGGCGGCCGATTTTCCCAACGGGATCAGCTACATGGTCGACCCGCGCCGGACGAGCTTCGTCAATCCCGACCTGACCCTTCGGCCGCGGCGGAGGCGCTGGCGACGATCTCCTCCACGGTCCCGGGGATGTTCGGATTCCGTGACTTCGTCGTGGCGCCGTTGATCGCGGCCTCGATGATCAGCGGAGCCGGCATCTCAGCGATTGTATGCCCGCTTCTCGGGATGGCTGTGAAGGCGCGATTGCGTGGCCGAGACCTCGCCAGACCAGACCCACCACCGAATCCGGAGCCGACAGCACGTCGGCGGCGGTGAAACGCAGGAGGTGGTACCCGGCGTCGAGGAGACGGTTCTGCCGGCGGCTGTGTTCGGTCGTAGAGCGGGACCTGCACCATCGGTTTCGGCAGTCCCGCGAGCACGAGGAGCAACCGGAGGCGGGTCTCCATGGGGCTCTCGGTCGCCGGTTCAGCGAGCTCGATTGCCCGGCGCAAACGGCGAACGCCACGGTGACCCTTGTGGTCTGCAACCCAACTTGTGAGCTGATTCACCTTGACCAATCGGCGGTGCAGTGCTGCGTCAATGATCACTACCGCATCGACCAGCGGTAGGGAGCAGCCCAGGTCGGCCACAGTCCGCACAGGTGAGGTGACGGGCAGCCCTTCGGCGAACGACTTCTCGAGCTCTTTGCTGCGGTGAATCACCACGCCCGCGATTCGTGTGATGTAGCAGTCGACATGGACGGTGACCTCGATTGGGTTGCACGCCGGTGTGTCCAGCCCATGAAGCCAGCCCGCAGTAGCTCTGCAGAACACCGCACCATCTGGGAGGCGGAGCCGCGCTGCGGATAGCAGTGCAGCGGGGGTCTCGCTTCGGCCGCGCAGTTGATCCTTGGTCAAGCGCTGGCTGCGCGCTTGCTCAAGATTGAACGGCACATTCGCGAGCGGAACAGGTATGCGGGGCTTGGGCGCCACAAATGCGATGCTCACTGGGCAGGAGCGCCGGATCAAGCCTGCCCGTTAACGCCGAGAGTGCAATGGAACGCTGTACTGCGCACCAGGACCGTCCTTCAAGGGCAGCACTCCAAGGCCAGCGCGCCGTGGGTCCTTTGTCAGTTCGTACATCAGCGTCCGGAAGTCCTCCTGGACACCACCTGATGCTTGGCGAATCTGTTCGAGGACGCGTTCGCCGTAGAAAGCCCAACGCCCCGCCACGAGCTACCGCTTGAACAGCCCGGGAAGTTCCTCGATAGTATGGATCGACTCTTCGAGTTCGATCGGCGTTTTGCCGGTATCAGCCATGGCCTCGTTGTAGCCGGGACTCCGACGGAGCTCAAGCGTTCTGTACCAGGCATCGATGACGTCGGAAAGCGCTGCAAGGTGATCATCGGCGAACCTCGCATCGAAGAGCTCTTGGACAAAGTGCCGGCGTCCTTGCTCGGAAAGCTCCGCCCACAGATCACCGAAATTTTCCTCGGCCAGCTTGAACGCTTGGTCCAAGAGCTGATCCGCTTGGAGCGCGCCTTCCCTCGGCGGCGTGTGTTTGGGCGGAATGCCTACGCGGGCTGTGCGCCCGCGGCTCGTGGGCATCCAGGAGGCCTGGGACGCGGCGGCTGTGTTCACGGTCGCCCTTCCAAGAGTACGCGCAGTCTAGCTGGCGCCGCCTCCAGCGCGCCGGGCTTGAGGACGATTGCGCCTTCGTTTCGCCGGTAGGGGTCACGGTTGGGGTCAAAAGTGTCTTTCTGAGTCGCTTTCGAGTTCAGAAGCTGGAGCGGGAGACGGGGTCCTCCGCCCCGAGTACCAATCAGCGCGTTGAATTCGTCTACCGGGTCACTACGGTGCGTCGACCAGCCCAAAAATAGTGACCCCAACGGATCGCCTCTCCGGCTTCGGAACCGGCCT
>WNGF01006412.1_pt1 | contig 20111 bp, 16 predicted proteins | sample 5400641 | NCBI WGS metagenome assembly WNGF01 (sample SAMN13153371, study PRJNA577476) | soil metagenome | isolation source: 80 cm soil or saprolite under grassland replicate 2 | place: USA:California | collected 2016-06-15
CGCGGCCGGCCAATCGGGAAGACCACCCAGCCGACCCTGATGATCCACCGGCGGGGTCAGGGTCGTTCCGGATGGCCGGGCGAGCGTCAAAGCGCGATGATTGACACGTGCAGCCGCGGCAACAGGCGCCAGGCGGCCGGCGCTCTCTTCGTCAACTGCGCCACCCGATCAGCCGGTGGCGGCGTGGGCCAAGGAGCGGCGGCCCGTGGCGGCGCAGCCTGGAGGACCGCCACGCTGGCGGGGTGGCGGCTGGCCTGGCCGCGCGGACCGGTTTCGACGTAGGCGCCGTGCGGTTCGTATTCGTGGTAGCCGCCCTGGCGAGCGGCTTCGGCCTGGCGGCCTACGTCCTGGCCTGGCTGCTTGTGCCGGCAGCAGGGGCGACCACCAACATCGCGGCCAAGGCGCTGACCGACCGGCGGGGCATCACGCTCGCCGCGGGACTCGGGTCGCTGCTTGTGGTCGTGCTGCTCATCGCATCTGCGCTCGGCGCCGGCTGGCTCGGCTCACTGGCCTGGCCGCTGGTCATCAGCGTCGCCGGCATCGTGCTGATCTGGAGAAACGCACCTGCGGATGAGCAGGCCATGATGCGCCGCCTAGCCGAGCCGCTGCTTGGCATGAGCGAAGGCACGGGGCGGTCCCGCACCGCGCTGCGCGTCTGCGTCGCGAGCGTTCTTCTCGCCAGTGGCCTGCTCACGTTGCTGTCCGGGCACGCGAGCCGCGCCTCGTTGCGGCCGCTTGGCGGGGTCGCGCTCGTGGTGGCGGCGATCGTCGTGGTGCTCGGCCCGTGGTGGCTGCGCATCGCCCGCGAGCTTGTCGTGGAGCGCCAGGCCCGGGTACGCGCGGAAGAGCGGGCCGACATGGCCGCGCGGGTTCACGATTCGGTGCTGCAGACCCTGGCCCTGATCCAGCGTCGCGCTGACGAGCCTAAACAGGTCATTCAACTGGCCCGCGCCCAGGAGCGCGAACTCCGCTCCTGGCTGTTCGAGGGCCGGGCGCCCGGCTCGATGGACGCCCAGGCGGCGACTCTTGCCGACGGGGTGCGGCTTATACAGCAGGACGTGGAGGCTCGGCACGGGGTGGCGGTCGAGGCCGTCACCGTCGGTGACTGCGCGCTGAACGAGGATCTGCGCGCTCTGCTCGCGGCCGGGCGCGAGGCGACGGTCAATGCCGCCAAGTGGTCCGGCGCGGACGTGGTCTCGCTCTTCGCTGAGGTCGAACCGGCGGAGGTGTCGCTGTTCGTGCGGGATCGCGGGCGCGGATTCGACCCGCAGACGGTACCCGAGGACCGCAAAGGGCTCGCCGAGTCGGTCCACGCCAGGATGACCCGCCGGGGCGGTTCGGCGACCATCCGCAGCGTGCAAGGCGCGGGGACCGAGGTGTCCCTGACCATGCCCCGTGCAGCCGGGGAACGCCAGCCGAGCCGGACATGAGCATGCCAGGCGCGCACGGCACGGGCGGCGACCGGCCGAGGGTCTTCATCGTCGACGATCATGGCCTGTTCCGCTCCGGGGTTCGAGCCGAACTCGGTGGCGAGGTCGAGGTCGTGGGCGAGGCGGACGACGTCGGCCCAGCGATCGTCCTGATCGCCGAGTCCCGCCCGGACGTCGTTCTCCTCGATGTACACCTGCCTGGCGGCGGCGGGCAGGCGGTGGTGGCGGCGCTGAAGGCCACGCACCCGCAGGTGCGTTTTCTCGCCCTGTCCGCGTCCGATGCGCCCGAGGACGTGATCGCGGTCATCCGCGCAGGCGCGCGGGGGTACGTGACGAAGACGATCTCCGGCGCCGAGCTTGTGGCTGCGGTGCGCCGTGTCGCCGCCGGCGACACCGTCTTCTCACCGAGGCTCGCCGGGTTCGTGCTTGACGCCTTCGCCGCCATGCCACCGGCCGGTGCGGACCGCCCGTCCTTCGATCCCGAACTCGACCAACTGACGCGTCGTGAGCGGGAGGTTCTACGCCTGATCGCCCGTGGCTACACCTACAAAGAGATCGCGCGGGAACTCTACATCTCCATCAAGACGGTGGAGAGCCACGTTTCCTCGGTGCTGCGCAAGCTCCAGCTTTCGACCCGCCACCAGCTCACGCGCTGGGCGACCGAGCGGCGCCTCGCATGACCGGCGGCTGGCGGTCGCGAGCTTTGCACTCCAGGATGTCGTGACTAGCCGGTTTTCGGGGGCCGGCGCAACACTGCGCAGTACAAAGCCGGTCTAGCTGATCATTTGCCCGGGGAAGTGGCCGGTCACCGGCTGGCCGTCCCGCCAGGTGACGACTCCGTTCACCAGCACGACAGACACCCCGGTCGCGATCTGCTCTGGCGCGTCATAGGTGGCGTGGCCGGTTGGCCCGTCCGGGCCGATGACGCAGATGTCCGCGGCCATGCCTGGTGCGAGCCGGCCACGGCCGCGCAGGCCGTAGACCTCCGCCGCGTTCGCCGACAGGTGGCGGACGAGCCGCTGGTATCCCATCGCGCGCCCGGCCGCCAGGTAGTGCTCTGCCAGCCGGGCGAACGCGCTGTGGCCACGCGGGTGGGGATGCTGGCCTTGGTAGATGCCGTCTGAGCCGACGCAGTGGCGCTCGTTGCCTGCCAGCCAGGCGAGGGCGTCGTCGGTAAGACAGGGCCGGTCAAGGTGCGCGCCGACGTAGAGTTCGGCGTCAACCAGCAGGTCGAGCACCCATTGTCCGGCTTGGCGCGAGGCACGGGCGGCAGCCTCGGTGATCACCTGCCCGGCGTGGTGGGCCAGGTGCGCGGGCAGGCAGCCAAGGACGATCAGGCGGAGGAATTCGTCGCTGAACTTCTCGTCGGCGAGCAGCGCCGCGCGCTGCCGCGCGTCGGTCAGCGCGGCGAGGGTTCGCGCGGGGCCGCCTGCCTGGATCTTGCTGGGGAGCAAGAGCATCGCGAGGATCGTGCTTGATCTCCGGTAGGAGTACATGTCGTAGCTGATGGCGACGCCGGCCGCGTCGGCGGCCCGAAACGAGCTGGCGATCTCGGCCGGCGGCCCCCACAGGTGGCTGGCGTGGACCGCGGTGGCCGCGGCGCGCCCGACTGCCACGAGTTCGTCGAGCCCGGCGCGGACATCGGGCCCGTAGGACCGCAGATGGGACACGTACGGGCGGCCCGCCGCGGCCAGCGGTCGCGCGAGTTCGGCCATCTCCCCGACATCGCCGAACCGGCTCGGCAGGTAGTCGAGCCCACTCGACAAGCCGACCGCTCCGTCCGCGAGGGCCTTCTCCACCTCGGCTCGCGCCGCTGCTCGCTCGGGGCGGTCCAGCGGCCGTTGCACCATTCCCGCGAGGTTATGGCGGATCGTGCCCTGCGAGGCGAGGACGGCGACGTTTTGGGCCAGTCGTCCGGCGACTGCCCGGCCGTACTCGGCCACCCCGAGGCGCCGCGCAGGCGCCAGGGCGCCGTTCACCGGGGCGAAGTACTCGTTCAGGTACCGGGCCGTTTGCGCGCTCGCGCCGATCCACGAGGATCCGTCTTGGCCGACGACAAGGGCTGTCACACCCTGGGCGAGCGCCCCGTCGACCCGGCCGCGCGCGAGCAGCGGCCCTTCGGCGTGGGCATGCGCGTCGATGAAGCCGGGACAGATGACGCTGCCCGGAGCAAGATCGATTACCTCGCACCCCGGCGGGACGGGCTCGACGATGTCCACTGAGGCGATCGCAGAGCCGTCGGTCAGCACGTCGGCGCGGCGAATGGCGCCGCCGATCCCGTCGGCGACCATGGCGCCGCGGAGCAGCGTCCGCGTGCTCACCGCTGGCCCCGTGCGAACACGTCGACGAGCGCGTGCGGCTCGACGCGAAGCTTGGTCGTGCCGTAGGCCGAGCGCCTGGTGGTCGACTTCGGCCCGGTCACAAGCGTCCTGGCCGACCGTGCGGAGAGCTGAGTCGCCTTGAACCCGTGCGGGAAGATCGCCGCGAGGTTCAGGGTCACCGGCCGCGGTGACAGGTTCACCAGCACAAGCTCCGGCCCCGCCGGTGTCCGCAGCGCCTCACCGACAAGTGCGGGCGTCCCTGCGCCCGCGAGCTTGGCGGCGCCGGTGAAGGCGAGGGGCCTGGCCGAGGAGGCGCGATGAAACGCGGACTGGATCGCCGAGAGTGCCGTGCCCCCGGCGGTCAGCGCGGATGGCACGGTCGGCGGGCCTTTGTCGCCGAACCCATGCCGGTCGGCGAAGATCGCGGCCGCTTGGGCGCTGCCGACCGTGGCGTTCAGCCCCACATAGGTGATGGTCGGATCGCTGAGGAACAGCAGCGCCTCCTCGGCCACGAACAGGCCATGCAGCCAGGTGCCTTGGAACACGTGCTTTGGCGTCAGGTCCACCAGGTTGAACTCGGTGATCCAAACCGGAAGCCCGCGGGAGCGGAACACGGCCAGCTCGTGCGCCTGGAGCTTCTTGAAATGCAGATACGGCACCGCGAGCAGGGCGGCCGCGGTGTCGCTTGCGTCGGAGACGCGCAGGTTCTCGTGCACGGTCACCGCGTCCTCGCCCCGAAGCAGCGGCAGCACGACCGCATTCCAGGTCAGCCGGCGCTCCGCGATGTAGGTGACGTCGGTGGTGTCTGTCGCAACGGTCGCGATCTTCACACCGGGAAAGGCGCGGTGGATGGCGGCGATCCACGGGTTCATCTGGGTGGCGTAGCTGGCGGCTGTCGGGAACCGCCTGGCGTAGTCCCTGTTGTTCGGGCCCGGCGGATCGCTTCTGAACCCTTTGAGGTACACCTCGTTGCCCAGCTCGACCATTGTGACGCCGACCCCGCTCGCGGCCGCAGAACGGAGGAAACTGAGCTGCTGGCCGAGCATGGCGGCGTTGTGCGCGGCCGAGCCGACCACGCCGCGATAGGTCACCGTGTTCAGGTCGAACAGCGGCGCGGCGGCTGCCGCGCGGAGCCCAACGGCGAAGACTCCAAGCCTGTCATCGATGGCTTGCGCGGGCTCTCCTGGCCAGCGACCCGGCTGGAACCAGCCATCCGGCCACGACCAGTAGTTCGCGACGGTGCCGCCCGCATACCGGATCACGCCAGGAGCGAATCTTCTGAGCGCTTTGTCGAATGAGCGCTCGTCCCAGCGCGGGCCCTTCAGGTTCACTCCGTTCAGGCCGAGCAGCGTCGGCTCGGCCGATCGGACCGGGCCGGCCAGCGACACCTGAACGCCACCGCCCGGCCGCGGGGTCGCAGGGGGGTTAGGCGCCGCAGCGGGCTCGCAGGCGAACAGGGCGGCGGAGGTCGCCAGCAAGACCGTCACCAACCCGACGTTAAGCTTCCTCATCAACCGCCCTCGACGTGGGCCACCTGGCCCGTTTCGCCCAGAGCACCATACCGCCGAAGGCGATCAGGTCCAGCGTGTAACGCTTCCATGGCCGGCGCGGCTCGCGGCACAGCCGGTCGTCGGTTCTGTGCGCGCGCAGCACGTAGTACGGGATGAAATGCAGCGCCGCCAGGTGGAAAACCGCGTCGGGCCCGAATGCCCCAACAGTGCGAAGATCCGCCGGGCGCCTGATGTCCCCGTCCACAACCGTGAGCCTGCCGGACGGGCGCGCCTCGAGAGGCCCGCGCCTGCCTAACCGGAAGTCGTCGATCACCAGGACCTCGGCGCCTGAGCCAAGCAGGCAGTGCCGGCGATCCCCCGGAGACTGGCAAACAGGCGACAAGCCGATCGTAGCGACTCGCGCGGCAACGGGGGTTACGATGCGATCGGTGAGTCTCGGTGAGCCCATGGCGCCACGCCAGCAAAACAGGGGCGAGCATACGAGCGGACAGCAAAGTGGATGGCAGTTCTGGATCGACCGGGGTGGAACGTTCACCGACGTCGTCGCCAGGCGGCCAGACGGCACGCTGGTGACCCACAAGCTGCTGTCGGAGAACCCGGAACGGTATCCAGACGCCGCCGTCGCGGGAATACGGCGCCTGCTCGAGGTCGCGGCGGACGAACCGATACCGGCCGACCGGATCGAGGCGGTGCGGCTCGGCACCACCATAGCCACCAATGCGCTGCTGCAACGCAAGGGCGAACCAACCGTGCTCGTGATAACCCGGGGATTTCGCGACGCGCTGCGGATCGGCTACCAGAACAGGCCGCGGCTGTTCGATCGTAAAATCGAATTGCCCGAGCTGCTGTACTCGCGAGTGATCGAGGCCGACGAACGGGTCAGCGCTGGCGGCGAGGTCATTGTTCCGCTCGACGAAGACGCCATGGAGCGAGCGCTGCGCGGCGCCTACGACGAGGGATACCGCGCGGTGGCCATTGTGTGCATGCACGGTTACCGTTTTGCGCGCCATGAACGGCGCATTGGCCAGATCGCCCGCCGCGTCGGCTTCACCCAGGTCTCGCAGTCGCATTCCACCACGCCGCTTATGAAGCTGGTCTCGCGGGGGGACACAACGGTGGTCGATGCCTATCTGTCCCCAATCCTCGATCGGTATGTCGACCGCGTAGCGCGTGAGCTGCGCGGCGTCCGGCTCATGTTCATGCAATCCAACGGCGGGCTCACCGACGCCCGGACCTTTCGCGGCAAAGACTCGATCCTGTCCGGCCCAGCGGGCGGCATCGTCGGCATGGCCAAGACCTCGGCGGCGGCGGGCTTTGACCGGGTCATCGGCTTCGACATGGGGGGCACCTCCACCGACGTCTCCCACTACGCGGGTGAGTACGAACGCCAGTACGAGACCCAGGTGGCTGGGGTCCGGATGCGGGCGCCGATGCTCGCCATCCATACGGTGGCGGCCGGCGGCGGGTCGATCCTGCACTTCGACAGCGGCCGTTACCAGGTTGGCCCCGAGTCGGCGGGCGCGAACCCGGGTCCCGTCGCGTATCGGCGCGGCGGGCCGCTCACCGTCACAGACGCCAACATCATGCTCGGCCGCATCCAGCCGGATTACTTTCCGCGTGTGTTCGGCCCACAGGGCGATCAGCCGATTGACGCGCAGCTCGTGCGGGAGCGCTTCGCCGCGCTCGCCGCGCAGATCGGCGATGGGCGATCGGCTGAGGACGTGGCCGCGGGATTCCTGGAGATCGCGGTGGCCAACATGGCCAACGCGATCAAGAAGATCTCCGTGCAGCGCGGGTACGACGTGAGCGAGTACGTGCTGGCGACCTTCGGCGGGGCCGGCGGCCAGCACGCCTGCGCGGTCGCTGATGCGCTCGGCATCACGCGCGTGCTCATCCATCCCCTGGCGGGCGTGCTTTCCGCATACGGCATCGGGCTGGCCGACGTCACTGCCATGCGCGAGCTCGCGGTGGAGGAACCGCTGAGCGATGGGCTCCTGCCGCACCTGGAGGCGCTGCTCGAGCGGCTGGACCGTGACGCGCGAGCCGAGCTCATCGGCCAAGGCGTCCCCGCGCAGCGGACCCGCTCGGTGCGCCGCGCGCATCTGCGCTACGACGGCACCGACAGCGCTCTGCCTGTCCAGGCGGGGCCGGCGCGCGACATGCTCGGTGAGTTTGAAGAGATCTACCAGCGGCGTTTTTCTTTCCTGATGCGCGACAGGCGGGTTGTCGTCGAGGCGGTGTCTGTCGAGGCCACCGGTGAGGCTGACGCCCACGATGACAGGCCAGCGTCTGCTGTCGGTTCCGGCGGGGACGCCTCCTCCCTGGGTTCCGGCCGGGACGTCTCGTCCGTGGGCGCCGGCCGGCAGGCCGGCGCCCACGGACGAGGCGTAGCCGTCTACGTGCGCGGCTCCTGGATCGACACACATCTCCGCGAGCGGGACGAGCTACAGGCCGGCGACGTGGTCAAGGGACCGGCGATCATCGCGGAGGCGAACGCCACAACCGTTGTCGAGCCCGGCTGGTCGGCGAGCATAAACGCGCTCGGCCACCTCATGCTGAGCCGCGTCGCGGCACAGAACCGGCGGGCGGCAGGCACCGCGGCCGACCCGGTGCTGCTGGAAATCTTCAACAACCTGTTCATGTCCATCGCCGAGCAAATGGGATTCCGGCTGCAGAGCACCGCGCATTCAGTCAACATCAAGGAGCGGCTGGACTTCTCCTGCGCGCTCTTCGACGCCGAAGGCAACCTCATCGCCAATGCTCCGCATATTCCGGTACACCTCGGCTCGATGAGCGAGAGCATCAAACAGGTCATCAAGGATCGCGGCGCCGTGATCAAGCCCGGTGACGTCTACGTGCTTAACGACCCATACCGCGGCGGAACTCACCTGCCCGACATCACGGTCGTCAGCCCGGTGTTCGGCGACGACGCGAGGATCCTCTTCTACGTCGCGTCCCGTGGTCACCATGCCGAGATCGGCGGAATAACCCCAGGTTCTATGCCTGCGTTCAGCTCACGGATCGACGAGGAAGGCGTCCTGATCCGTAACTGGCTGCTCGTGGAGAAGGGCGCGCTGCGCGAGGCGGAAACCCTCCGGCTGCTGACCAGCGCGCCGTACCCGTCGCGCAACCCGGCAAACAACCTCGCCGACCTGCGCGCCCAGGTCGCCGCGAACGAGAAAGGCGTCCAGGAGTTGCATGCCCTGGTGCGCCACTTCGGCCTCGACGTTGTGTACGCCTACATGGCACACATACAGGAAAACGCGGCGGAGTCGGTGCGCCGCGTCATCTCCGTGCTGCGCGACGGCAGTTACGCCTATGAGCTCGACAACGGCGCCGTGATCAGGGTGGCGATCCGGGTGGACAGGACCGAACGGACCGCGGAGATCGACTTCACCGGCACGTCGCCGCAGCTTCCGAATTGCTTCAACGCGCCCTCATCAGTCGTGACGGCGGCGGTCTTGTACGTGTTCCGCACGCTTGTCGACAGTGACATCCCGCTCAACTCCGGCTGCCTCAAGCCGCTGCGTGTGATCATCCCGCCGGGCACGATGCTGTCGCCCGCGTACCCCGCCGCGGTGGTCGCAGGCAACGTGGAGACCTCGCAGGCCATCACCGGGGCGCTGTACGCGGCCCTGGGGATCATGGCGGAGGGCTCGGGCACCATGAACAACCTCACCTTCGGCAACGACGATCACCAGTACTACGAGACGGTCGCGAGCGGCGCCGGAGCGGGCGACGGCTTCGCCGGCGCCGATGTGGTGCAGACCCACATGACGAATTCGCGGCTGACCGACCCGGAGGTGCTCGAATGGCGATATCCCGTTCGCCTGGAGAGCTACGAGATCCGCGCGGGCACCGGCGGCGCCGGGCGCTGGCCGGGCGGCGACGGCGGTCGGCGCCGCATCCGCTTCCTTGAGCCGATGACGGTCACCATCCTGTCCGGCCATCGGCGGATTCCGCCCTACGGCATGGCCGGCGGCGGTTCAGGCGCTCTGGGCCTGCAATGGGTCGAACGCCGCGATGGCTCACGGGCGGCGGTGGGTGGGTGCGACTCCGTCATGGTCGAGTCCGGGGACGTCCTTGTTCTCCAGACCCCGGGCGGCGGCGGCTTTGGCCTGCCGCGGCCGCCCGGGCCTGCGGTGAGGCCCGCGTGAGCGGGACGGACTAGCGCGAAGGGACCACCGCCACGTTGGCAGCGAAAATCTCTGACTTCTTGCCGGTTGCCTGCGTGGCGCTACCCCAGCTCAGGACCACCTGGCCGGGCGAGGGCGACGAGATGCCGAACGTGTCGCCCGGCCAGACCGATGTGTCGCCGAACTGATTCGATATCTGCGCGGGCTCGGACAGCCAGCCCTTTGTTACCGAGAACGCCCGAAGGTACTGCGCGTATCCCTGCGGATTGCTGCTGGACAGCCATCCGACGTAGGCGGTGCCCGCGTCGCCGCCCACGACCTGCATGATGTGCGGAACATCAAGCTGGTCGGCGGGCGCCTGCACGGGGGCGGACCAATCCTGACCGCGGTCGGTCGAGAACGACAGCCAGCCCACATCGTTCGGGCTGCCGTCGGCGCCCGTGCCCTGCGTGTCCCAGGTCGCGTACAGGTTGCCTGCCGTATCCACCGCGATGTCCCCGTCGATCCACCACTCGGCAAGCGACATTGTCCCGCCTTGCGCGCCCACTTTGACCGGCGCGGACCAGGTGCTGCCCTGATCGGTGGAATAGGTGAAGTAGCTATACGCGGGATCCATCGTGAATGTGGTCGTGTCGGTGATTTGATAACCCTGGTAAAGCACGTCAATCCGGCCGTCAGGCTCCACCGTCAATGGCGCGCTGTCCCCGCCGCTCGCCGGAATCCAGGGCTGATGTGCGACATCGGGCTCCAGGTCTTGCCGCGGTCGGTTGACTTCTGAATGACAACGTTCAGGTCCCCTGTGGCGAAGGCGCAGCTTCCGTTGGTCGCGCAGATATACGACACCGAGGTCCGCTCAGGACCGTAGTCCCAGGTGAGGTAAACCGTGCCGTCGGGGCCCACCGCGATGAAATCTCGGTCGCCCCAGTTCTTCTGATCGGGCGGCAGCAGCGACGAGACCTGAGAAAATGTGGCGCCATGGTCGAACGAGGCGGCCACCACGGGATACCACTGGCTGGATTTGGCGACCATGAACGCGGCGTAGACCGTGCCGTCTGGCGCGACGGCGACGGCTGGGTCCCAGGCATTCACGTTCGAGCCTGGTGAGCCAGGGACAAAGGTCGGCGCCTCGAAGGTGGCGCCACGGTCGGTCGACCGGGCGAACCCGATGCCGCGGCAGCCCATCCAGATCTCGTAAACGTAGCCGAGCTCAGCGTCGGCTGCCTGCTCGACCTCGGCGTTCTGCCCGGGGCACGCGCTGACCTCGCTGATCGGCCCGACGGTGTAGGTGACGCCAGGCGCGAGCGCCGCCGCGGGTAATGCCAGCGCAAGCACCAGCCCGCCAAGCGCTGCCACGGTAATAAGGATCCGGCGCCCGCTGAGAAGACGTTTCATTTCATTCGCCGCTTCCACTCGATGCCATGCGCTCCGCTCAATGCGGTGCGCTTTCCGCTCGATGCCGTGCGCCAGGGTGGCACGCCGAGTGTCAGGTGGCGCAGCCGTTATGTATATTTAATGGCTTTGGGTTTTACCGGTGCAGTCAGGCGAGCAGCCGGCTGCCGTTGAAAATACCCAGCTCCTCGCGGTACAGTTCCAGCCCGACGCCGTTGGGGTCGCGGAAGTACATGCTGTCAAGGACGCCACGGTCGGGGCCGAGGTAATCAATGCCGGCCTGCTCAAGCTTCTTTTTCGCGGCATCGAATTGATCCGCGGATATCGAGATCGCGAGGTGCTGCACGCCGCCGATCGTCTCGGTGAACAGAGGATGGTCGTGGCCGGGGAAGTCGAAGAAACCGAGCAGGTTGTGGTTGCCGATGTCGAAGAAGAAGTGGCTGGAACCGGCATAGTCGCGGTTCTCGACGAGTTCGACGAGGGGGAATCCGAGGAACTCCTGGTAGAAGCGGATGGTCTCCTCGACGTCACGGCAGATCAGCGCGAGGTGGTGTACTCCTTGCACGGTGGTCGGCGGGCGCTGGTCGGCCGGCCGCAGGTAGCGCTGGCGTAGCTGCTCGCGGCGGGCACGGATGTCGGCAAGCTCCTTACCCTCTGGCTGTGGCATGTTGTGCCTCCCTGCCTCGTTGCTGAGCACAGCGTATTCCGCAGGTGAAGGCCTGCGCCGCTCAGGCTTGCAAGCGCGCGAGGATGATCGCCGCGGCAAGCAGCGGCACCGCCCATGACATCGCCCGCAGGGCACCCTCCAGCGGCTCAAGCACCCTCGCCCGGTCGAGCGTGCCTCGCGTGCCGTCGCTGAACGTGATCACGCCGGACAGGTGGCGGGTCCGCCGCCGCACGGTGCGCGCGGGCGTGCTCAGGCAACGCTGCGCGTGCGAAAACGCCGCTGCCGCGAGCGTGGCCAACACCACTGCGGCCACTCCTGCGCCGGTCAGCGGCGGCGCCTGCGCCACATAGCCAACCGCGACGGGAAAGCCGCCCCACCCGGCAGCGAAGCCGAAGTCGTTGTGCAGCCGGCCGCCGAACAACTCGAGGTTGTAACCGAGCACCAGGCCCACGCCCACGACGATGAAGGGGATCAGCGCCGGGCCGCTCCGCGACACCGCGACAACGCCGAGGCCCACAGCGCCCGCGAGGGCTATGGTGGCGACCGCCCAGAGGGTTCGGTCGGAAATTGCGGTGCCCAGCGGCCGGCCGTGGAACTCGTCGAGGGCGTGCGCCGCGATTCCGACCGCGAGAAAGAACGCGACGGCCGTGACGGCGAGCGCGAGCCAGTTGAGGTGTGGCGCCAGGCCCGCGCCGATCACGGCGTAGGAGACGTGCCACACCGTGTAGGGCGGGTGCAGCAGCGTCCACCAGTCCGCCCGCCGCCCGCCCCGCCTGCCGTAGAACGCGGGCGGGAGCTCGCCGTCCGCTGTCTGCCTGGCGCTGGCGCTGGCGTCGTGCGCGCCCGCCATCGGCGCGGCCCCGTGTTCAGCCCCGCGTTCCGTACCGCGTTCTGTACCGCGCTCGGCCATTGGCCCGCCGCTCGGGTCAGCCATTGCCCTTGCGCCCCCACATGATCAGGCCACCGCCGAGGCTCATCCTGCGGACCCGCACGTCCTCGATCCCGGCCTCCCGCCACGCGTCCACCGTCCAGTCGATCGGATAGCGCCGGTAGTGCTCGCTGATCGAAGGTCCGAGGAACCGGCCCACCGCCGCCCATTCAGGCCCTCCGGTCAAGAAGCCCGCCGTCGGCAGCACCAGGCGGGTATACCCATTCCAGCTCAGCCGCCACACGGGGTTGGCAGGCACCGCGAACTCCAGGTTGGCCACCGCGCCGCCCGGACGCACGACCCGGCTGAGTTCGCGGAGCGTAGCTGCTGGGTCGTCCACATAGCGCAGCAGGTAGGTGAACGTCAGCGCGTCGAAGCAATGGTCGGGGAACGGCAGTTGCTCGGCCCGGCCCGCGACGAGGTTGATCCGCGAGGCCTTGCCACGCCGCGCGACCTGCTCTTTACCGCGGCGCAGCATCTGCTCGGTGATGTCCAGTCCGGCGACGGTCGCCCCGGAACGTTCGGCGAGCATGAGCGCCACGCCCGCCGTGCCTGTCGCCACATCGAGGATGCGGGCCGGAGCGCGGTCAAGCCCGAGCAGGCCGCTGACCATCGCCCGCCGCCAACGCCGGTTCTGGCCGAACGACAGAACCTCTGCGAGCAGGTCGTAGCGGGCGGGAAGGCCATCGAAAAGTTCGCGGGCGAGCGTGCCCGAGCCGCCGGACGGGCGTGCGGCGCCGGCCTCGCCGGACGGGTGTGCGTCGCCGGTGCCGGACGGGCGTGCGTCGCCGGCCTCGCCCGAGCCGTCGGAGGGGCGTCGTTGGCTGAGCATCCTGGTCTCGTCTCCCTCGCCGGTGCGGCCTAGCACTGCGTCGCCCTTTTGCGGCCTCGCGCTGCGTCGCCCTTGAGGCCTGGCGGCGCGTCGCCCTCAGGCCCTGGCACGACGTCGCCGTTGAGGCGTGGCACCACTGTATTCGTCGCCCAGAAGCATGACTTCCAGCCCAACGCCCGGTCGGCTCCGTGACGGCAGCCGCTCTCGGGCTGGCGCCGGGGACCGATTACTTCATGAAGGATCTGTGGGCGCACCGCACGACCGAGACCGTCGGCGTGATCAGCGCAAACGTGCCTTCGCACGGCGTGGCGTTGTACCGCCTCAGCCCTGACGCGAACCCCACAGCCGCGCCGCCGAACGCCACGATCGCATTGACCGGCCCGTCGAACATGACGCCCGGCCAGCCGGTCGCCGCCACCGAGACCTTCGCAGACAACGGCGACCTCGCCGCGCTGCGCGTCAACCTCGGCCTGCGCGCGCCGTCTGGCTGGTCTGTGACGCCAACCTCGCCCACCTCGTTCGCCGCCGTCGAGACCGGGCAGACCGTGCGGGCAACCTTCGAGGTGGTCGCGCCGCCAGGACGCCGGGATGTTCATGGTCTCGCACACAACGGGCTCGCTCGCGGAGGTGACCTTCGCCGACTTCAGCGTCCAGTGAGTTCAGCCCGCCAGGACCGCTGGTAGCATCCATCCCCAAATCGGGATCAACTGGGGAGACATGGCGGCACAGCACTACGACTTCGTGATCGTCGGCGGCGGCTCGGCGGGAAGCGCTCTGGCGAACCGGCTCTCCGCCGATCCCGCCAACCGCGTGCTCGTGCTCGAGGCCGGGCGGCCCGATTACCGCTGGGACGTTTTCATCCACATGCCCGCCGCGCTGACCTTTCCGATCGGCAGCCGATTCTACGACTGGCGCTACGAGTCCGAGCCGGAGGAGCACCTGCGCGGTCGGCGCATCTACCACGCCCGCGGCAAGCTGCTCGGCGGCTCGAGCAGCATCAACGGGATGATCTTTCAGCGCGGCAACCCGATGGACTATGAGCGCTGGGCCGCGGACGCGGGAATGCGGGCCTGGGACTACGCGCACTGCCTGCCGTATTTCAAGCGGATGGAGACATGCCTGGCCGGGCCGGATCAGTTCCGCGGCGGCGATGGCCCGCTTGTGCTTGAGCGCGGACCTGCGACGAGCCCGCTGTTTCGCGCGTTCTTCGCGGCGGTGCAGCAGGCGGGCTACCCGCTCACCGACGATGTGAACGGTTTCCGCCAGGAGGGTTTCGCCGCCTTCGACCGCAACATCCACCGGGGCAGGCGGCTCAGCGCCGCACGCGCCTACCTGCACCCGGTCATGAGCCGCGCCAACCTCACTGTGGTGTGCCGCGCATTCGTCACAAAGATCGTGTTCGACGGCAAACGGGCCGTTGCGGTGGAGTTCACCCGCCACGGGTCGTCGGCGCGGCGGGTCCGCGCGGGCGAGATCATCCTGTGCGGCGGCGCGATCAACTCGCCACAGCTCCTGCAACTCTCCGGCGTGGGCAGCGCGGACCGGCTCGCGGCACTCGGCGTCGACGTGGTCGCCGACCTGCCGGGCGTCGGCGAAAACCTGCAGGACCACCTCGAGGTCTACGTGCAATACGCCTCGAAGCTGCCCGTCTCCGTGGCACCCGCGCTGAAATGGCGCAACCGCCCGGCGGTCGGCCTGCGCTGGCTCCTGCTGCGCGGCGGACCAGGGGCAACCAACCACTTCGAGGGGGGCGGCTTCGTCCGCGGCAACGACGAAGTCGCCTACCCGAACCTGATGTTCCACTTCCTGCCCATCGCCATCCGCTACGACGGCTCGTCCCCTGCCGGCGGCCACGGCTACCAGGTGCACATCGGGCCCATGTACTCGGACGCGCGCGGCTCGGTCCGCATCACTTCGCTCGATCCGGCGGCCCATCCAGCGCTGCGGTTCGGCTATGTGTCCACCGCGCAGGACCGGCGCGAATGGGTAGAGGCGATACGGATCGCCCGCCGGATCCTGAACCAGCCCGCATTCGAGGCGTTCAACGGCGGTGAACTCGCGCCGGGCGCCGAAGTGGCCACCGACGAGCAGATCCTCGACTGGGTCGCCAGCGACGCCGAGACGGCGCTGCATCCGTCCTGCACAGCCAAGATGGGCGCGGACGCCGTGTCGGTGACCGACCCCGCGAGCATGAAGATCCACGGACTGGAGGGCCTGCGCATCGTAGACGCGTCCGTGATGCCGTACATCACCAACGGCAACATCTACGCCCCGGTCATGATGATCGCAGAAAAGGCGGCCGACCTGATCCTGGGCAACACCCCGCTACCGCCCGTCGAGGTCGCGTTCTACCGCCACCAGGCAGGCCCGGCTCAGGGCGGCGACCCTACAAGCCCCCCGCCGGACGGCGAAGCGACCCGGCAGGTCTGACCCGCCCGCGCCACCCGCGTCGATAAGGCTTCCTAACGGCTGCCGCGGCGCGAACCACGGCTGCCACGCATCACCCCTTGCGGTCATCATCCGGGACTGCGCGCTGATGCCATCGCCGCGTACACATGACGGGGGAGATCGCAGGCGCGAAGATGGCTGCCAGAGGTGGTGCAGATGGAACAAGGGTCGTGGAAGGCGACCTGCGCGGCGGCGGGAAGCCCTTTCCAGGCCCAGCCGCTCGCCCTGGCACACAGTGAAGAGTTCAAGCGCACGCGCCATCGTGGCCGGTTCGCCGACTCGGGTGTCGCCGCCGAGGCCCTGCGCCAGCTACAGGTCCGCACCCTCACGGCCGTGCTGGCCCGCCTGGACTACACCACCCCGCCGCGCAGACGGTCCTGGCCAACCTGATCGCCGTAGGCTCGGTCCCGCCGCCACCGTCCCGCCGCACATTCAAGATTCCTAACGGCTCGCGCGGCCTGGCGCACCCGCAACCGTCGCCACACCTTGGGGGTGCCGCCCGGCGCCCCACCCGGACGGGAACGGCACGCCTGCCGAAGGCGGCGCCACATCGCCCAATCACGGCAACACAGGCATCCTTCCTTGTCGCCGGAGCACGGAAACGGCGGCCTCCGCGGCGGTGCCGGACCGGGACAGGGACGGTCCGCGCCACGCTGCGTAATCAAACCCTCGTCTGGAGCAGCGCGCGCGGAGCCGTTCGGCGCGGCTTCGACAGTGGGTTTGGCGGTCCTTGGCAAAGGCACAGAACAGGACGTTCTGTCGCGTCGGCGAGTGCCTGGCGTCACTTGAATGGCGGCCACGGGAGGAGGGGAACGTGGATGGCGGGAAGGTTGTGAGCGAACCAACACGGCAGCCAGATATCGGTTACCGAGCCGTCCGCGGCCCCGAAGCGCTCAGCCAACCTGGGTGAGCGGGCAGCGGAATCGGTTTGCCGCAAAGATCAGGCTCTCGCCAGCTACAACTGTTCCCCGCCAGGGCCGCGCGACGATCGGTGCGCCTGGCGGCACCGGCGTAGAGCACATGTGCCATGCAGGACTCGATCGAGAACCACGCCAGCGTGTGCGCGGCTTTGATGAGGGTGAGAGCCACGTCATTGCGCCTACGCACTGGCCGCGCGGGATCTGCGCGGGCTCGCCCGCGCCGGGGACTCCACGGTGATGGTGTGGTATGGGTGACCATTCCGGCGGCCGGCCGTCTCTGCTTTCTTGCCATTACACGCGCCGTGGCACGTTGCCCGTGATGGTGAACACGAACCGCATCGCCTTGTGGCCCGGATCGGCGGTGGGGTCGAACATGCACGGGCAGCCGCCCTCGATCACCGTGATGCCGTGCTGGTGGCCATACTCGGCGGCTGCATGTGACACGCTTCCCGCGCCGGGCCCCCGGTGCATCCAAACCCGTTTGATGCCCAGGTCGGCGCACTCGCGCATGGTGGCCTCGGCTGTCTGCGGTTTCGTTCCGATCAGCACCCAGTCGACGCCACCAGGGATGGACGTCAGATCGTGATAGCAGGTGTCACCCTCGACCTGGTCCGCGTTCGGGTTCACCGCGAAAACCTCGTAGCCCCGTTGCCGCAGCCGCCGGTAGACCGCATTGCTGCCGTGTCCCTGCGGCTTCCGCGAGACGCCGGTGACGGCGACGCGCTTGCCCGTCAGAAACTCAGCCGCGGCTTGTTTCATGGTCTGCATCTCACTCCTCCTCCGGCTCGATTCGAGGCGCCATGCGGGCTCCTTCGATCCGGGCCTTGATGTTGTTCAGATCGCGCTCGAACATTGGCTGCTCACGGCGGCGCAGCAGCGGTGCTGCCAGGCTGAGGAGGCCATGCAGTTCCATCTCCACCCGCATGACCAGGTGGGCACCGTCCGCGGTGGGCAGCACCCTCCAGCTACCGCTTGCTGTCAGCGCCCGTGAATTGCCTGTCAGGGACCAGGTGGCCGGGCGCTCGTACCGGGTGTACTCCATGACCATGGGCGGGCCTTTGACAAACTCGGCCGCGTACCGGGTTCCGACACCGACGGGACCGTCGGTGAGTTTCTCGATGCGCTTCATCATCGGATTCCACTCCGGCTCGTTACTGTGGTCGCTGCAGTAGTCGAAGACCTCCTCGGGCGGTCGCTTGACGTCCACTTCCGCCTCAACGACGACTGGCCTCATTGCCCTACCTCAGTCATCTTGAACGCCTCCCGGCGGAGCCGGCGAGCACTCTGCTGATGGTTCTGCCGTGTCGGCTCGGTGCCGGACTTCCTTACGCCAATCTCCCTGCTCAACCCCTCAGTGGTAGAGGCACAAGGCCCGGCGCAGGCCGGCCAAAGTCCCGCGCAGTCACAACCCACGGGCGGATCCAGCCGCGGCGCTGGTACCTCTGCTCGGCCACGTTCATGTGTTTGGCGCCACTGTGAACGACCTGCTCCTGGCCGCAGTCACGGCGTGCTTGCGGCAACGGCTACTGGCCCGCGGCCACCAGATCGCCGGGATGGTGCTGCGCACCTCGGAGCCGGTGGGCAGCGAGGGCGTATGATCCTCTGGCTTAACGGGGCTCACCGCGAGCCCGATTTCCGGGCAGCACGGATCCGGCGTTTCGTGGAGTCGCGGAGAAGCGGGACACGTTCGGCCCGAGGGAGGTGCCAGCCGATGAGCGAAGAGCCGTTCCGGACGATCTTTGAGCCGTTCCGTATCCACTCGGTGGAGCCGATGCGGCTGACTACGCGGGCGGAGCGGACGGCCGCTCTGGCCGCCGCCGGGTACACCTGTTCGAGTTGCGCGCAAACGTACCGGATTCACCCGTCGCGGTGCCGTCCTCAGTGCGCGGCAGGGTGGGCGCGCAACTGCGGATGGCGGCCGGTCAGCGCGTGCCGACCGGTGGCGATCAACCACAGCGCGACCATCGCGGCCACAAGTGTTGCCAGCATCGCCTCACTCGCTAGCACAAAGGCGAGGATGCCCACCACCAGCATCACGATGCCGAGGGCGGTTGCGAGTGCGATGTAAGGGCCGGACGGGCGCGGGCCCTCCCGGGTGGCCCCGTATACCTCGCCCAGTTCCCGCTGGTTGGCCGTGCAGGCGGCCATGCCGAGCGCGAAGGCGATCACCGCCATCCACCGGGTGGACACACCCGGCATAAGGGTGTCCGCAGCCCACAGGGCGTACAGCACCGCCGCCACGGCCACCAGCAACGTGGCCAGTCCGTCTCTCCAGGTGAGGCGCATCGCCGCCTCCTCTCGACCCCGCCCGGATAGCCGGAGGGTCGCTTTTCCGGGCGGCTACTTTCACGCTCCCGCGGCCGGGCCTGGTGCGCCAGGTCCGTTAGTCCCCTGGCAGGGGCATTCGATCCCGCTGTCCCGGCTGCCGCCCTCACAGCCGATGACTGACCGTAACGAGCACGGGCCCGGAGGTGCGATCCCCAGCGAGCTGATACACGGGTGATCGTCACCTCAGTCCAGCGCGGAGAGGGAGAGGCGATCACCCGTGTATCTGGCGATATGGGCGGCGGTGAAGGTCCTCCCACCTCAGGGACGAGATCACGCTGCGAGGTTTGGCGGACACCTCTGGTACCACCACTTGCTCGCGTGATGCGGGACAATCGATTACAGATGGTGATCAGTAATTCTCAGGAGAGGCCAGCCCGAGCACTCTGAGCGCTCGACCGTGTCTATGACTCGTTCCACGAAAGCGGCAAATGTGATCGACGACAGTTTCGAAAAAGCCTTGTTACCTTCGAGCCCCCTTACGGGATCGAACGGTAGACCTTCTCCTTACCATCTATCCACGGGTTCACACTGTAGCCATCTGCGCATGCCCTGGCCAGGCTATGGCCGGCGCGCGCGCGTTGCTGTAAGCCAACTTATCTGGTCATCAAACCTCGCCGGGACGGCCAGGCCCGCGCCTAGCGGACTCACGCAGCCCGGGTAGCTCTGAGCCTAGCGGCCCTTGGGCAGCGGTCCACCCGTCCGCAGCTTTACCCGCGCCGCATCGGCTCGGTCGGTCTATGCTGACCTGCCCGATCACTCGCATCAACCCGCCGCGGTCCACGCCCACCTGCACCGGCACTGGGCCAACTCCCAACCGACCACAGCACGAGCTAAGGCCGCGCTACGGACCAAGCGTTACTCTTCTGCCGATGAGCGGACGTCAAGACGATGCCGGGCACTACCCGCCGGGTCATCGTACTAACTGCGTGGGCTGTATACGTAAAGCCAGATCTCTCGACCCTCGTCGTCGATCTCGGGCTCACTGGACTCCCGAATGTAGTGGGCATCGACACCGTCAGGATCGTCATCCCACGGCTCAAGGTCCCACTCATCTTCAAGAGTCGGCCGCATGCGCCACAACCTAGCCAGGGGCGGGCCCGTGGAGACGACGAAAGACCCCCCCTCTATGGTGGACCGATGGCGTCGGTCAAGCAGATCCAAGTCACCTTCGACTGCGCAGAACCTGAGCGCGTCGCTCGTT
>WNGF01004035.1_pt1 | contig 20094 bp, 23 predicted proteins | sample 5400641 | NCBI WGS metagenome assembly WNGF01 (sample SAMN13153371, study PRJNA577476) | soil metagenome | isolation source: 80 cm soil or saprolite under grassland replicate 2 | place: USA:California | collected 2016-06-15
CAGCCGAAGGCATCCGATCCCGCGAAGCCCTAAGGCTTACGCGGTTTTGGCCGAGCGGAAGGTTCCGGCCGCCTGCTTGGCCGACTGTTTGAGGCTTAGCGTCAGATCGTACTTCTTCTCTGTATGCGGATCGGGATTGAACACCGCCACCCACAGGGTCGCGTAGTCCCTTCCCAGCCCCGGCACCGACGTTCCCTCCGGAAAGAGCCGCAACATCTCTGACTTCAGGTCGGCTCTTCCGACCGGCGGCATGGTCATGAGCCACGCGTGATCCGAGTCGTTGCGCCCGTCCAGCAGCTTCACGTCGATCGATCGCGGCTCCCGGAGGTCGGCGGCGATCGCAAAGAATCGTGCCGTGATCGGTGCCACCACGATGGGGAACCGATGGTCGGCGAACCGCTGTCGCTCCTGCGTCAGCCGCTGCGAATTGTGCTCGGGATCACCGATCCGGTTGCTCGGATGCGTGAAGATCCGGGTCTCGGTGGTCGACTCGAGAATCCGGGCATGGGTCCAGAGGCCAGGCTCCGGCACGGCGGCGAGCAGAACACTCTTGACGAACTCGGGGTACTCCTCGGCCAGCCTCCCCTCGCTCACGAGAACGTTGTAGAGGTGCGCGCCCACGGACTTCGACTGGCCGTCGGCGCCGGGCTGGAACGTCTTGAGGCTGTTGAGCGCCTTGTTGACGAACCCGGCGTAGCGGTGCTCGATGTGCTCGAGGAGGATCGAGTAGCCGTACGCTAGGAGTCCTTCCTCGTAGTCCGTGCTTTTCTGGATCGGAACGCTGAGGAGGTAGTTGTACTTTCCCAGCTCCTCTTTGACCGCGTCCGCGAAGGAGAGCGTGCCCCGCCTGGGCGGCTTCGCGCAGCTCCGCTCCGGCCCTCGCCGTGGGAGCGCTGGCCGCCACGGGCTCCGGCACCGGAGCGGGCGACGGCTGGGCCGCCGCGGGCCGAGCCGCCGGCTCCGGCGTCTTCGGAGCAGGCTGGGCCGGCCGTTCCGCGACCGCTGCGGGCGGGGCGCTGACTACGAGCTTGCCGCGCGTCGCCGCGACCGCAAGCGTCCTGCCGAAGAACTGCGTCACGATGTCCTCGAGGGCGGCGAACTTGTCGTCGTCGAGCGCCTCGCGCCCTTCGATCATCGAGAGCAGGGCGGCGAACGAGGGCGTGCTTTCGAGGAACGCTGGGGCGTTCTCGCCGTCGAATGCCTTGGGGTCAAGCGCGGCCTGGCGGATCTCCCGCGCCTTCGCCTGGCACTGGACGAGCGCGCCGAAGTTCGATCCGTCGACGTGGGAGACGGTCAAGACGCGGTCGAGCACCGCCATCACCCGGGTGCGCGCTTCGGCCAGGGCCGCCCGCTTCTCCTGAACGGCGAGCGCCTGCACCACCGTCTCGAGCACGGGACCGAGCGCCTTGAGACTGTCGATCTCCGACATCCCCGGGGCGTTGATCGCGAGTGAGCGCGCAGCCTCCAGCACCCGCTGGCGGACGTCCACGAAGTCCGTACGGACCTTGGCAATTTCATCGAGCAGCGATTCGGCCGGCAGGGTGCCGGACCCCTGGAGCTGTCCCGCCGTCTGGGCGAGCGTCTCTGCCAGGCCCGAGAACCGTTCACTTAGTGCTGCGAAACTCTTGCTCAGTTCGTCGGCATTCAGCGCCATGGGATGAAATTGATTCTAACTCGTGCCGCCCCGGACGTGTCAAACAGTCCGGAAGGGGCCTGCCCGAGACCGGAGCGGCCCGATGCTCCATGGTCCCCGGTGATAGACTCCTGGCGTGGCGCACCCGCTCGAAGGCGTCATCGTTGCCGACCTGACACAGAATGTCGCGGGCCCATTCTGCACGCAGATCCTCGGGGATATGGGAGCCGAGGTCATCAAGGTCGAGCGTCCGGGGCGCGGCGACGATGCCAGGGCGTGGGCGCCGCCCTATTGGGGCCAGGAGAGCGCGACGTTCATCGCGCTGAACCGCAATAAGAAGAGCCTCGCTCTCGACCTCAAGTCCCCGGGCGGGCTCGAGATTCTGCAGCGGCTGGTCAGACGCGCCGACGTCTTCGTCCAGAGCCTGCGCCCGGGGGCCATCGACGAACTCGGACTCGACTTCGCGGGCGCTGCTCGCCTCAATTCGAGAATCATCTACTGCTCGATCACCGCCTTCGGCACGCGCGGACCGCTCCGCCACCTGCCCGGATACGATCCGCTGATGCAGGCTTACAGCGGCTTGATGTCGGTGAATGGCCACCCCGGACAGGAGCCCGCGCGGGTGGGAACGTCGATCGTCGACATGGGCACGGGGATGTGGGCCGCCCTCGGCGTCGTCGCCGCGCTCCGCCAGCGCGACGCAACCGGGCGCCCTGTCGAGGTCACGACAGCGCTCTTCGAGACGGCGCTGATGTGGATGTCGTATCACGCCATGGGCTATCTCGCCTCGGGCGCGGTCCCTCAGCCGCAGGGCTCGGGCACCGCGATGATCGCGCCGTACCAGGCCTTCCCGACCGCTGACGGGTTCGCGATGGTTGGCGCGGCGTCCGATGCGTTGTTCGCCCGCCTGGCAGCGGCGCTCGGCTGTCCCGAGCTCGCCGCCGACGAGCGGTTCAAGGACAACCCCTCCCGCGTGAGCAACCGCGCCGCCCTCGTCGAGACGCTCTCCAAGCGCACGCGCGAGCGAAAAGCGTCGGAGCTCGTCGAGACCCTCCGCGCGAGCGGGGTGCCGGCGGCGCCGATCCTGACTGTGGATCAGATGCTGGAAGAACCGCAAACGCGCGACAGCGGCGTGCTCGTCGGCGCACGCCACCCGCGCCTGCCCGACTACCGGAGCATCGGCCTACCGCTGACCTGGGACGGTGTCCGGCCGGCGGTACGGCGCGTCCCGCCGCTCCTCGGCGAGCACAGCAGCGACGTCCTCACCTGGCTCGGCTATACGCTCGACGACGTTCGCAGTCTCCGGGGAAACGGCGTCATCCAGTGACCTATCGCCACCTCCTGGTGACGCGCTCGGACGACGCGCGGGTCGTCACGGTCATGCTGAACCGCGCCGAGCAGATGAACGCGATGAACACCGCGATGGGCGAGGACCTGCTCGCCTGTTTCGACGGCTTCCAGCGCGACCCGGACGTGCGCGCGGTCGTGTTCACCGGCGCTGGCGATCGGGCGTTCTGCGCGGGCGGCGACCTCAAGGAGCGCAGCGGGATGACCGACGAGGCGTGGCGCGCGCAGCACGTGATCTTCGAGCAGGCGGCGTTCCGCGTGCTGCGGTGTCCGGTGCCGGTGATCGCCGCGGTCGAGGGGTTTGCCCTCGCCGGCGGGTGCGAGCTCGCCATCCTGTCGGACTTCATCGTCGCGAGCGAGACAGCGGTCTTCGGTGTGCCCGAGACCACGCTCGGCATTTTCCCGGGCATCGGCGGCACCCAGCTGCTGCCGCGGATCGTTGGCGCCCCGCTCGCCAAGGAGCTGATCTTCACCGGGCGCCGGATGCGGGCCGACGAGGCGAAGGCGGTAGGCCTCGTCAACCACCTCGTGCCGGCCGGCCAGGCGCGCGCAACGGCGACCCAGATCGCGACCACGATCGCGAAGAACGGTCCCATCGCCGTGCGTCAGGCGAAGAAAGCCATCGCCTACGGCGCCGAGACGGATCTCGACACCGCGATGATCCTCGCGATCGAGGCCTATAATGCGACCGTCGTGACCGAGGACCGGCTGGAGGGCGTTCGCGCCTTCAACGAGAAGCGGAAACCCGAGTTCAAGGGGAAGTGACGATGGCGTCGATCGATCTCACCCTCAGCGAAGAGCAGCGCGCGCTCCGCGCGGGCGTGCTGGAGATCTGCAAGCGGTATCCCGGCGAATACTGGCGCGACCTCGACGCCAGGCGCGAGTACCCGGAGAAGTTCGTCACCGAGCTCACCGAGGCGGGCTATCTCGCCGCGCTGATCCCCCAGGAGTACGGCGGCGCGGGACTCGGCATCCGCGAGGGCGGCCTCATCCTGGAATCGATCAACTACTCCGGCGGCAACGCCGGAGCGTGCCACGCCCAGATGTACATCATGGGCACCGTCCTCCGGCACGGCTCCGAGGCGCAAAAGCGGGAGTATCTACCGAAGATCGCGACGGGCGCGCTCCGGCTCCAGGCCTTCGGCGTGACCGAGCCGAATTCGGGCTCGGACACCACGAAGCTCCAGACCACCGCGATCCGCAACGGCGATCGCTACGTCGTCAACGGCCAGAAGATCTTCATCTCGCGCGTGCTCCAGTCCGACCTGATGCTCCTCCTCGCGCGCACGACGCCGGTCGACCGGGTGAAGCGGAAGACCGACGGCTTGTCCGTCTTCCTGATCGACATCCGCGACCTCAAGGGGTTCGAGGTGCGCCCGCTCCGCATGATGATGAACCACTCGACGAACGCTCTGTTCTTCGACAACGTCGAGATCCCGGTCGAGAGCCTGATCGGCGAAGAGGGCAGGGGCTTCCACTACATCCTGGACGGAATGAACGCCGAGCGCATCCTGGTCGCCTCGGATTCGCTCGGCGACGCGCGCTGGTTCATTGAGAAGGCGGTGGCGTACTCAAATCAGCGCGTCATCTTCGGCCGACCCATCGGCGCCAACCAGGGCGTGCAGTTCGCCATCGCCCGCGCGCACATCTCGACCGACGCGGCGCAGCTCATGCGTGACAAGGCGGCGGCGCTCTTCGACGCAGGACAGCCGTGCGGGGGCGAGGCCAACATGGCGAAGTACCTCGGCGCCGAGGCAGCGTGGGAGGCCGGCAACGCGTGCATCGACTGTCACGGCGGCTACGGCTACGCCGAGGAGTACGACGTCGAGCGCAAGTTCCGCGAGTGCCGTCTCTACAAGACGGCGCCGGTCAACAACAACCTCGTGCTCGACTCCGTCGGCGTGCACGTGCTCGGGATGCCGCGGAGTTAGTAAGGAACATCGGGGGGCCGCCGCCGCTCCCCCCAATTCCCCCCACCGGCCGCCCGTAGCGGTTGCGCTCAGAATCGATTGCGCCGGCGAAGCCGGCGCTCGAACGGCGGCGCGCCCGATCAACGCGGCGCGCTTTCTAGCGCGAGCGGCCTGGGGCTTTCCCTTCCAGGAAGGCGCGGAGCATCCACGCCATCTTCTCGTGCTTCTCCATCAGGCCGGTGAGGAAGTCGTTGGTGCCCGCGTCGTGATACTTGCTCGCCGCGGCGTCGCTGTCCGCGCGCAGCTGGCGAATGAGCGTCTCGTGGTCGGCCAGCAGGTTATCGAGCATCTCCTCGGCGGACGGATACTGGCCGGGATGCTCCTTGAGCCGGGTCGCCTCCTGGAACTCGGCCAGGGTCGCCACCGAGTGCCCGTCGAGCGTGCGCGCCCGCTCGGCCACCTCGTCGATGAAGGCGTCGAGCTCCTCGTACTGCGCGGCGAAGAACTTGTGCAAGTCGTTGAACTGAGGGCCGACGACGTTCCAGTGGTAGTTGCGGGTCTTCGTGTAGAGCACGTACTCGTCAGCGAGCAGGGCGTTCAGGATTTTCACTACACCTGCGCGGTCCTTGTCGGTAATGGCGATATTGGGATTCATCAAGGCCTCCTCTCCCTTGGATGCCGGCCGGCGCCGGATGGGTTCGCCCGGCGCCGTGCTACAGTTCTCCACACCCCGGAGGTGGACGATGCCATGAAACTGCCCGCGCGTATCACGCTTTGTGAAGTGGGAACCCGGGACGGGTTCCAGATCGAGCCCGACTTCATTCCGACCGAGCAGAAGGTCGAGGTGGTGAACCTTCTGTCGGAGGCCGGGGTCGCCCGGATCGAGGTGACCTCCTTCGTCCACCCCAAGGTCGTCCCCCAGCTGCGCGACGCCGAAGAGGTGATGGCGCGCATCGCGCGTCGCCCCGGCACGCGCTACGCGGCCCTCGTTCCCAACGACAAGGGCGCGGTGCGCGCGGTCGACGCCGGCGTCGACGCGATCCACACCGTCATCTCCGCCAGCGAGAGCCACAACCTCGCCAACGTGAACATGACGATCGCCGAGTCGATGGCGAAGCTGCGCTCGGTCATTCAGATGGCCGAGCGCGCGAAGGTCCCGGTGGGCTGCGGCGTGTCCACGTCGTTCGGCTGTCCGTTCGAGGGCGACGTTCCGCTGGGACAGCTCGAGAGCGTGGTGCGGCGCCTGACCGACATCGGTGCGCACGCGATCGGCCTCGCCGACACGACCGGGATGGCGAACCCGCGGCAGGTCGCGCGCGTCTTCGAGCACTTGGTGCCGAAGTTCCCGGGGATCGAGTGGACGCTGCACACGCACGACACCCGGGCGATGGCGATCCCGAACATCCTGGCTGCCATGGAGTACGGCGTCACGAACCTCGACGGCTCGATCGGCGGCCTGGGCGGCTGTCCGTTCGCCCCGGGTGCCTCGGGCAACGTCTGCAGCGAGGACCTCGTCCACTGCCTCTCCGCCATGGGGATCGAGACCGGGATCGACCTCGACCGGCTGATTGCGGTGTCGCGCCGAGTTCAGGAGATCGTCGGCCGGACGCTCCCCGGCCAGATCGTCAAAGCGGGCAAGTCCACGCGACGCTACCCGGTGCCCGACACTGTCGCGTCCCGCGTGTCGGCCGCGCGCGCGTGACCAAGCAGGCACGCCGGATGCTCGCGCTGATGGACCGCGCCACGACGCGCTGGCACATCCCCATCGTCGGCCGGGCCAAGGGCCGAGTCCTCCGCCGGCTCCTCGACCGCCACCGGCCCACGCGCGCGATCGAGCTCGGTTCCTTGCTCGGCTACTCGGCGATCCTGCTCGCCGGCTCGATGCCGCCTCGCGGCCGGCTCACCTGTGTCGAGGCGAATCCCTTCCTGGCCGGCCTCGTCCGGGCGAACGTCGCCGAGGCGGGCCTAGACCGGCGCGTGAAGGTGGTCGCGGGCGACGCGCTGCGCGTGATCCCGCTCCTGCCGGGCCGCTTCGATTTCGCCTTCATCGATGCCGCCAAGGAGGACTATCTCGACTACCTCCGCCAGCTCGAGCCGAAGCTCGTCCCCGGCGCCGTCGTTGTCGCCGACAACACGGGCATCGCCCGCCGCGAAGTCGCGTCCTACCTCGAGTACGTGCGGGCCGGCGGCCGCTATGACAGTCGCGGTTACGACTTCGACGATGACGCCATGGAGGTCTCGGTCCTGCGCCGCTGATCGGCCGCGAGGGACCGCGGCGCGGCGCCGATGTACTCGGCGCGCGGCCGGATGAGCCGGTTGTCGGCAAACTGCTCCAGCGCGTGTGCGCACCAGCCGGCGACCCGCCCGACCGCGAAGATCGACGTGCAGAAGTCCGGCGGGATCCCGAGCGCGTCGTAGACGACGGCCGAGAAGAAGTCGACGTTCACCGGCAGTGTCGTCCTTGCGCGCATCGCGTCGTAGACGCGCTCGGCGACCTCGAAGAGCTTCTGCCGGCCGGTCGCTTCGGCCATCGACTTCGCCATCCCCCGGAGCACCCGCGCCCGCGCGTCGTCCACGCGGTAGACGCGATGACCGAACCCGGGCACGCGGACGCGCGGATCGCCGCGCTCGTGCTTGGACAGCCCGGCCCGCGCCCCGAGGCGCGCCTCGACATAGCTCTCGGCGCGCGCGGGATCGCCGATCTCGAGCAGCATCGCCAGGACGTCCTCGTTGGCGCCACCGTGCCGTGGCCCCTTCAGCGTCGCGATCGCCGCCACGATGGCCGCGTGGAGATCGGTGAGCGTCGCGACGCCGACCCGGGCCGCGAACGTCGACGCGTTGAGCTCGTGGTCGGCGTGCAGGGTGAGCACCAGGTCCAGAACCCGCGCAACCTCGCGCGACGGCGCGCGCCCCTCGAGGAGCTCGAGGAAATACGCCGCGTGCGACACCGAGACCGACGCCGCCACGGGTGTCCGGCCCGTCCGGATCCGCTGCCAGGCCGCGACCGTCTCCGGCACGAGGGTCATAAGTCGGAACGCCTTGCGGAGGTTGGCCTCGGGATCGCTCGAGCGGACGTCGGGATCCCGGGTCGCGGCCAGCGACACCGCCGTCCGGAGCGCGTCCAGGGGATGGCTGTCGCGGGGGAGGGTCCGGAGCAGGTCGGCCACGGCCGCCGGGAGGCCGCGCGCCGCTTCCAGGCGCGACGCAAACTGGGCCGACGCGGCGGGCGAGGGCAGCTCGCCGTGCCAGAGCAGCGCCGTCACGTCCTCGAACGGGATGGTCCCGGCAACCTCGCCGATCTCGTAGCCCCGGTAGTAGAGCTTGCCCGCCGCGCCGTCGACCTGGCAGATCGCCGACCGCGTCGCGATGACGTCTTCGAGCCCTGCTTTCCATGCCGTCTCCATCGCCGCCTCCTCACTGTTTAGTTGATTAATATTTATTATACTTGATTTAGATTGATTCAGCACGTCGGCCCTGGACGAGACCGGCCGAGCCTGCTAGCGTCGGAAGGCGGCGCACCATGATCAGCGTGAATGGTGAAGAATACCTGACGGTCAAGGAGGCCACGCGCCTGCTCGGCGTGAAGCCGGCGACGCTCTACGCCTATGTGAGCCGCGGCGTGCTCCGGAGCTACCGTCAGGGGATCAAGCGCCAGCGGCTCTACCGGCGGGCGGAGGTCGAAGGGCTCCTGCGGCTGGCGCCCAGCGCGACCCGCGCCCCGAACGTGATCCCGCTCCGGGCCCCGGCGCGGCGAGCGCGGATTCCGCTCGCGGAGTCCTGGATCCGGGACTGACATGGCGACTCTCCGGCGCGCGGCCTTCCTCAACCCGGGGCGCGACCTGGCGGGCGGCGTCGACCTCGCGCGGCTCGCGGAAGCGCTCGGTTATGAAAGCGTCTGGGTGACCCACGGCTCCGGGCGCGACTCGTTCCTCGTCCTCGCCGCCTACGGCGCCGCGACAACGCGGCTCGGGCTCGGCAACGGGGTCGTCCCGATCTACCCGCGGCACCCGGTCACGATGGCCCAGGCGGCGCTCACGCTCTCGGAGGTGACGGGCGGGCGCTTCACGCTCGGCCTGGGCGTGAGCCACCGCGCCAGCATGGAAGCGATGCTCGGCCTCTCCCTGCGCGAGCCCCTCGCCGTGATGCGAGAGTACGTCGCCGTCCTCCGCGGCGCACTCGGCGGCACCGTCGCGTTCGCTGGGCGGCACTACCGCGTCAAGTGGAGTCTCGCAGTTCCCGAGCGTCCCGCCGCGCCGCCGATCTACCTCGCGGCGTTGTCCAGGAACATGCTCGAGCTGGCCGGCGAGATCGCCGATGGCGCGGTCCTCTGGCTCTGCTCGCCGGGCTATGTACGCGACGTCGCCGTGCCCGCGCTCGAGCGCGGGCGCGCGCGAGCGGGCAAAACACTGGCCGGTTTCGAGATCGTCGCTGCGGTGCCGATGGCGATCTCGGACGACGCGCCCGGCGCACTCGTCGCCTTCCGCGCCGAGCTCGCGCGGTACCTCACGCTGCCGTTCTACCGCGCCATGCTCGAGGCAAGCGGCCTCGGGAAAGAGCTGGCCCTGTTCGATCGCAGCGGCGAGGTGGCGGAGGGGCTGACCCGCGCGGTCGGCGCCGTCGGCGCCGCCGAGGCCGGACGATCATTCGTCCGGGCCTACCGCGAGGCCGGCGTGACGTTGCCCGCGATCCGCCCGATCACCTTCCCCGACGCACTGTGGTATCGCCGCACTCTCGAGGAAGCGTCGCACTGGTGACGCGCTTCACGGTGCTCGCCGCACTGCTCGCGACGGCGTGCGCCACCGGTCGTCCGGAGAGTGTTCGAACCCTGCCCGCCGACCGCAGTGCCGCCGTCCTGTACGTGGCCCTCGGCGACAGCACGGTCGAGGGTGTCGGCGCCACGAGCCCCGACCGCAACTACGTGAGCCGGCTGCACGAGCGCCTGCGCACCGTCTATCCGAGCGCGCGCGTCGTCAATCTGGGCGCGGGCGGCGCGACCTCGGCCGACGTGCTGCTGCGCCAGCTCGACCGGGCGATCGGGCTGCGTCCTCACCTGGTCACGCTCTCGATCGGACCGAATGACATCACCACGCGGGTGCCGGTAGCGACGTACGAGAGGAATCTCGAAACGATCCTCGGGCGCCTGCGCTACTAGACAGCGGCGGTCGCCGTCGTGAATCTGATTCCCGACCTGGCGGTGACCCCGCGTTTCAGCCGAAGTCGCCTCCGAGAGGCGGTCGGCCGCCAGACTATCGTCTTCAACGAAGCGCTCGAGCGCAAAGGCTGGGCCCACGGGGCCGAGTTGGTGAATCTCTACGCCGCCAGCCAGCGCGAGGTTCCGCTGCAGCCCGAGCTCATCTCGTCGGACGGCTATCACCCGTCCGACACGGGCTATGCGCGCTGGGCGGAGCTGGTCTGGACGGGAGTCGAGGCGCGGATCGTCGATAGGTAAATGACGAGCCTCGGCCCGGCGTCAAAGAGTGTAGAGAGGGATGGACGTGGGTATCGTCGTCGTTCTCCTGCTGACACTGCTGGTCGCCGGCGCTCCGGCCCCGGCCGACGCGGCAGGGATCAGGATCACCGTCACGAGCCCGGTCCCCCATCGCCGTCCCAACGACATCCACCACGGCCCGGTGGGCGATCACATCCATCGGCGCCCCGACGTCATCCATCGTCTCCCGGTGGTCGTCGTCCCGCAGCCGGTCTACATCACGGTCCCGCGGCGCTGCCTCGCCCCCGGCTATTGGGCCTACAGCTGGGTTCCCCAGAGCTACGTGTCGAACGTGTGGGTCGCCGGCTCCTACAACTCGGACGCCCTGTGGGTCGAGGGACACTACGAGCCCCGGGCGTATATCTGGGGGTACTACCAGCCATACTGGGTCTCGGAGCACTGGACGCTTTGCTAGTTCCTCGGCTCGCCTTGTCCAGACTGCGAGACCTCGCGCGGAGCGCCATGATACAAATGTAGACTCATGCGGGCCTACGTCGTGTCCCGCCTCGCCCAGACCACTCTCGTCGTGTTCCTCTCGCTCACGGCGGTCTTCGCCATGGTCCGCCTCTCCGGCGATCCGGTTCTCCTCTTCATGCCGATGGACATCCAGGCCAAGGACGTGAATGAGTTCCGCCAGCGTCTCGGCTTCAATGATCCGATGCCGGTGCAGTACGCGCGCTTCCTCGCAGGCGCGGTCCGCGGCGATTTCGGCGATTCGCTGCGTTATCGGCAGGACGCGATGGGCCTCGTGCTCGAGCGGCTTCCCGCCACGCTCCTCCTGGCCGGCACCTCGCTGCTCCTGACGTTCGCGGTCGCGGTCCCGCTCGGCGTCCTCTCGGCGGTGCGCCGCGACGGGCTGCTCGATCACGTCGCGACGATCTCGACGGTGCTGGGCCAGGCCACGCCCGGCTTTTGGCTCGGGCTGATGCTGATCTATTTCTTCTCGGTACAGCTCCGGTGGCTGCCCACGGGCGGGATGGGCGGCGTCGCGAATCTCGTCATGCCGACGATCGTGCTGGCGGCGTTCTACGCCGCCCGCGTCGCGCGCCTCACGCGCTCGGCGGTGCTCGAGGTGCTGGGCGAGGACTACATCCTGACCGCGCGCGCCAAGGGACTCGGTGAGGGGCGCGTGATCGGCAAGCACACGCTCCGCAACTCGGCGATCCCGATCGTGACGCTCGCCGGTCTCGAGGCGGGGCAGGTCCTGGGCGGGGCGGTGATCACCGAAACCATATTCGCCTGGCCTGGCCTCGGGCGGCTCACGGTCCAGGCGCTGCTCAACCGCGATTTTCCTGTTGTCCTTGCCGCGGTTTTCTTCATCTCGCTCATGTACACGGTGATCAACCTGGTGGTCGATCTCGTTTACGGATGGCTCGACCCGCGCGTCCACCTGCGATGAGCGCGAGCGCCGGGATTCCGGCAGTCGTTCGCGCCCGCGTGCGGCGAATGACTGATCCTCGCGCGCGGTTCCGGCAGGGCTCGGGCGTGGCAAAGGGGCGGATCGCGAGGGTCGTGCGGGCTCAGATCGAGCGACTGACTGATCGTCGTGGGAAGTTCCGGCGGGGCACGGGCGTGGCGAAGCCCGGGTGCCCGTGCCCTGTCCAATGAAAAAATGGCTCGGGATCGGCCTGACGCTGACGGCGCTCCTCGCGGCGTTCGCCGCCTCGTGGCTCTCCCCGCACGACCCACTCCGCACCGACTTCCCCCAGAGCCTCAAGCCGCCGGGCGTCGCGGGCCATCTCCTCGGCACCGATCAGCTCGGCCGCGACCTCTTCGCGCGCATTCTGCACGGGGCGCGCCTGGCGCTGTTCATCGGCGGCTGCACGGTCATCCTCACCGCGGTCGTCGGCGGCTCGCTCGGCCTCGTCGCGGGTTTCGTCGAGCGCTGGCCCTCGGCCGTGCTGATGCGCATCGCCGACGTGCAGCTTTCCTTTCCCTTCATCCTGCTGGCAATGACGATCAACGCCATCGTCGGGCTTGGCCTTCGCAACATCATCCTGAGTCTTTCGGCGGCCGGATGGGTCGTGTATGCTCGCGTGGTGCGCGGCGCGGTGCTCTCGGTCAAGCAGCGCGACTACGTCCAAGCGGCGGCGGCGCTCGGCATGAGCCGCACGCGCCTCATGGTCCGCCACGTGCTGCCCAACGTGGCGCCGTCCATCATCGTGGTCGCGAGTCTCCAGTTCTCGTCATTCATCGTGGCCGAGGCGGCGATCAGCTTTCTCGGGTTCGGCATCCAGCCGCCGACCCCAGCCTGGGGAAGCATGCTGTCCGAGAGCCGCGATTTCGTGTATGTCGCCTGGTGGCTGGCGGCGTTCCCCGGCGCAGCCCTCGCGCTCACGGCGCTCGGCGTCAACCTGCTCGGCGACTGGCTCCGCGACACCATGGACCCGAAGCTCAGGGTCTGAACGGCTCGACGCCGGGGCATGGCCACCAGTCACTTCTTCGCCTATCTGTCACGGATGAAGTTCATCCGTCGCTGGGGACTGATGCACAGCACGTATCCGGAGAACGTCCAGGAGCACAGCCTGCGCGTGGCGCAGATCGCCCACGCGCTCGCGATGATCCGCAACCGGCTCTTCGGCGGTGATGTGAGCCCCGAACGAACCGCGACGCTGGCGCTCTATCACGACACGAGCGAGGTCCTGACCGGCGATCTCCCCTCGCCCGTGAAGGAGTTCAATCCCGAGATCGAGCGCGCGTATCGCGCGATCGAGGCCGCGTCGAAAGAGAAGCTCTTCGCGCTGATCCCCGACCCGCTGAAGCCGGGCTACGAGGCCTTCTTCAGACCCGAGGCGCGCGACCGCGCACACCGCGAGCTGGTGAAGGCAGCCGACAAGCTCTGCGCCTATCTCAAGTGCCTCGAGGAGACCGGCGCCGGCAACCCCGAGTTCGCCCAGGCCGAGAAGGCCCTGCGCGCGAACGTCGAGGGTCTCGACCTTCCGGAGGTCCGCTACTTCCTGGAGACGTTCGTCCCGAGCTTCCGGCTCACGCTGGACGAGCTGAACTGAGCGGACCGTTGAAGTGAACCGACTGAAGGGAGACCTTATGCGTCGCGCGCATGCGCTGCTCGCCCTCTCACTCGGCCTGTCCCTGCTGTGCGCAGTCGCCGCCGAGGCGCAGGGGCGCGGCAAGGAGATCGTGGTCGGGCTGGGCACCGAGCCGCGCACGCTGCTCGCCGCGACGATTGTGGACTGGACGACCAACAACATGCTCGAGCACATCTACGATCGCTTGCTCGACCGTGATCCCAAGACCTTCAAGCCAAAGCCGATGCTGGCCGAGAGCTGGCGGATCGTCAATGACACGACCTGGGAGTTCAAGCTCCGCAAGGGCGTCAAGTTCCACAACGGCGAGGCCTTTACCGCGCCGTCGGTCAAGGCCACGATCGACTACGCGCTCGATCCGTCCAGCAAGAGCCACTTCGCCGCTGCAGCGTACTGGGGCCTCGTCAGGGAGGTGCAGGTCGTCGACGACCATACAGTGCGATTCCTCACGAAGCAGCCGTGGCCGAACCTCATCGACAGCGCGTCCCTCACGAACTCCCTCATCATGCCGGCCAAGGCGCTCCGGGAGCTGGGGCCCGAGAAGCTCGCGCAGCAGCCCATCGGCACCGGCCCATTCAAGTTCGTCGAGTGGAAGCGCGACGAGCGACTCGTCCTCGAGCGCAACCCCGACTACTGGCAGGGTCCCGCCGACGCGAGCCGGGTGACGTTCCGCTTCATCCCCGAATTCAGCGCGCGGCTGGCCGCCCTGCTCTCGGGCGAGATCGACGTCATGAAGGACGTGCCGCCCCACCTCGTCGAGGCGGTCGAGCGGAGCGGCCGCGCCAGGCTGCGCGCGACGGTGTCCTCACGTATCAATTACCTGGCGCTCGTGAACCTCAAGCCCGGGCCGATGCAGGACGTGCGCGTGCGTCGGGCCATGAACCACGCCGTGGACGTCGATGAGCTGATCAAGCAAGTGCTCAGGGGCCGGGCCACCCGCATGTGTGGGCCGCTATCGCCCGCCAACGTCGACTACGCGCCGGTCGAATGCTACAGGCACGACGTGGCGCGGGCTCAGGCACTCTTCCGGGAAGCCGGCGTCGACCCCACGAAGCTCCAGCTCACGCTCGACACGCCCGCGGGCCGCTACCCGCTCGACAAGGACGTGTCGCTCGCCATCGCGGCACAGCTCCAGCGCCTCGGGATCAAGGCCAACGTCGTCGTCAACGAGTGGGGCACGCATCTCGACAAGATCAAGAACAGGAACACCGGCGAGGTGTTCTTCCTGGGCTGGGGCCCCGCGCTCCACGGGCAGGGCACGATGCAGCCGCTCTTCCTCGCGGACCAGACCTACTCGTCCTACGGCCACAACCGGACCATCGACGACAAGATCGCCCGCGCCCAGACCCTCCTCGATCCCAAAGCCCGCGCCGACGCCTACGCGGAGCTGCAACGGCTCGTCCGCGACGAAGCCCCCTGGGTCTTCCTCTGGCAGCAGCACGACCTGTACGGCGTGGCGAACCACGTCGAGTGGACGCCGCGCGCCGACGAGAAGGTGTGGATGTACGAGGCGAAGGTGACGCCGCGATGAGCCTGACCGTCTTCACCAACGCGGTCCTGATCGACTGCACGGGCGCCGACCCGGTCGAGGGCGCCGTGGTCGTGGTCGAGGACGACCGTATCAAGGACGTCTTCCCCACCGGAAAGGTTGGCCCGCTCCCGGGGCCGCTGACGACGCTCGACTGCCAGGGTGCGACGCTCATGCCCGGGCTCACCGACGCCCACGTGCACATCTGCGCCGTCGAGGGCAACATCACCGACCAACACCGGTATCTGCCGCCGAGCCTTCTGGCCGCCAAGGCCCTCCGGCGCGCCGAAGAATGTCTCATGCAGGGATTCACGACGGTTCGCGATGCGGGCGGCGCCGATTACGGATTCCGTGAAGCCATCAGCGAGGGGATCTATCCGGGACCGCGGATGCTCGTCTCGGGCCGCTACATCTCCCAGACCGGCGGCCACGGCGACAAGCGGCGGCGCTCCGAGTGGATCGAGCCGATCGACTGCTGCATCGGAATGGTCGGCTCGATCGCCGACGGCGAGGCCGAGGTGCGCAAGGCCGTCCGCGAGCAGCTCCGACGGGACGTCGATCAGATCAAGATCATGGCCTCGGGCGGCGCCATGTCACCTTCCGATGAGCTCGACACCACCCAGTTCACGATCGGGGAGATGCGCGCGGCCGTCGAGGAAGCGCGCGCGGTCGGCAAGTACGTCCTGGCCCACGCCTACTCGGACTCGGCGGTCCGCAACGCCATCGAGGCGGGCGTGCGCTCGATCGAGCACGGCAACCTGATCCGCGAGGCCGCCGCCCAGGCGATCAAGGACGCCGGCGCGTTCCTGGTGCCCACGATGATCACCTACGAGATGATCTATCGGGAAGGCAAGCGCTACGGTATCGGCGACCACCAGATCCAGAAGATCAATCATGCCCGCGAGCAGTCCGTGCAGGGCCTGACATACGCCTACCGGGCCGGCTGCCAGATCGGCTCCGGCTCCGATCTCCTGGGCGACATGATGGTGCAGCGCGCGGTCGAGTTCGAGCTGAAGGCTCAGGTGATGAAGCCGATGGAGGTCTTGCTCTCGGCGACCCGGGTGAACGCCGCGCTCTTCCGGATGTCGGACCGGATCGGCACCGTCGAGGCGGGGAAATATGCGGATCTGATCGTCGTCGCCGGTAACCCGCTCAGGAACCTGCGCGTGTTCCAGGCCCAGGACAACCTGAAGGTCATCATGAAGGGCGGCCGGCTCGTGAAGCACACCCTGTGACGCGCCCGGCGCCGCTGCGACGGCCGCGCGCGGACGAGGCGAGCGAATGACCACGCACAAGGACTCGATTCTGGATCAGTTCACACGCCAGGCCGTGCCCTTCACCACGGCGCCGTCCATCAAGGACGAAGCGGCGTTACGGCTCATCGTGGAGTTCAGCGGGGCCGGCCCCGACGACACCGTCCTCGACGTCGCCTGCGGCGGCGGCCTCGTCGTCTGTGCCTTCGCCCGTACGGTGCGCCACGCCACCGGCATCGATCTGACCCCGGCGATGCTGGAGCAGGCCCGGAAAAACCAGGCCGCTCAGGGGCTGACCAACGTCACCTGGAAGCACGGCGACGTGCTGCCGCTGCCGTTCCCGGACGCGTCGTTCACGATCGTCACCTCCCGCTTCGCCTTCCATCACTTCCTCGACCCCCTGGCGGTGCTGCGGGAGATGAAGCGCGTGGCCGCGCCCGGCGGCAGGGTCATGGTCGCCGACAGCGCGCCGGCGCCAGACCGCGCCGACGCCTTCAACCGGATGGAGAGGCTCCGCGATCCCTCGCACGCGCGCGCCATGCCGGTCGACGAGCACAAGGCCCTCTACGCCAGGGCTGGCCTGTCAGAGCCACGCGTGACGTGGTATCGGCTGGAAGGCGAGCTGGAAGCCCTGATCGCGCGGTCGTTCCCGAACCCCGGCGACGACGACAAGATCCGCGCCCTCTTCCGGGCCTCGCTCGCCGACGACGCCCTCGGCATCCAGACCCGGCTCGAGAACGGACAGATCCGCTACGGGTTCCCCGTCGCCGTGCTCGTCGCCGACCGGTGACGGCGATGCGGATCGTCGATTTGAGCTTTTCCATCCGGCCGCACTTCCGCTGGAAGGTCGCGTCGCAGCTCGTGGCCGCGCACGCCTCGGGGCATCCCCTGCAGAGCACCGTGCTCACGATCGGCTGTCACGCCTACACTCATGTCGACGCGCCGCTCCACTACCTGATCGACGGGCGCGACATGGCCGCGATGCCCGTCGACCAGTGGGTGGGTGAGGCGGCCGTGGTCGATCTCACCCATCTCGGCGCCAACGGCGAGGTGACCGCCGAGGACCTCAAGCGCCGCGCCGAGCACGTGCGCGCCGGCGACATCGTGCTACTGCGGACGGACTGGCCGAAGCGGGTGAGCGTCGAGACCCAGCCGTTCTGGAAACAGGGGCCGTGGACGGGGCCGAGCGCCTGCGAGTGGCTCGTCGCCCGGCAGGCCAGGGCCGTCGGCTACGACTATCCGCCGGACCATTGCATCCGCGACACCATCGCCGAGCCGCGCCGGCGCCCGGCCCGGGAGGAGTACACCACGCACGCGATCTTCTTCCCCGCCGGCATCACGGTGATCGAGTACCTGACCAACCTCGACCAGATCGGTGCTCCGCGCTGCCGGTTCGTCGCCCTGCCGCTCAAGCTCGAAGGCGCGGACGGCTGTCCGGTCCGCGCCGTCGCGATGGTGGAGTGACCGCCCTGCACCCCGCAGTCGGATCTGAGATGCTGGACCCCGTGATCGATCTCCGCCTGGCGCCGATGGCAGCCGTGACCAATGCGCCGTTCAGGCTCGTCGCCCGGGGGTGTGGCGCCGGGCGGCTCACGAGCGAGGAGATCGACGCCCGCGCGCTCGTGGTGGGCAACGTTCGCACGTCAGAGCTCGCCCGGTTCCTGCCCGAGGAGCACCCGATCGCGATGCAACTCCTGGGTGCCGATCCGGACGTCCTCGCCGAGGCCGCGCGGCACCTCGAGGCCGCGGGGGCGGACGCGATCGACCTCAACATGGGCTGCCCGGTGGCGAAGATCGTCGCCAAGGGCCAGGGAGCCGCGCTGATGCGGGATCCGCTCGGCGCCGCCGTCGTCTTCCGCACCCTGCGAAAGGCGATCGGCGTGGACCTCACGATCAAGATTCGCGGCGGCTGGGACGATCGGACGGTGAACGCGGTCGAGATCGCCCGGATCGCCGAGGGCGAGGGGGTCGACGCGATCACGGTTCATCCACGGACCCGTTCGCAGCAGTTCAGCGGTGTGGCGCCCTGGGAGATCATCGCGCGCGTCGTCGACGCCGTCGCGATCCCGGTGGTCGGCAACGGCGACGTGCGGACCGCCGAGGACGCATGGGCCATGATGAGAGCCACGGGCTGCGCCGCCGTCATGATCGGCCGCGGCGCGCTCGGCGCCCCGTGGGTCTTCCAGGCCGCCGAGGTGTCGCGCCACGAGCGGGCGCGGATCATCCGGCGTCACTGCCACCTGATCGAGACGCACCTGCAGGGGCTGACCGCGCTCCTCCAGCTCAAGAAGCACCTTGCCTGGTACGCCCGCGGATTCTCCGGCGCGGCGAAGCTGCGTGAGGCGCTCTTCGCCCTGGAAACGCCCGCGGCGGTTCAAGACGCGTTCTGGAACGCCTGGTGACCCAGCGCTATTTCGAGGACTTCAAGGTCGGTGACCGGTTCAAGAGCGCGTCGCGGACCCTGACCGACGCCCACTTCCTGTTCTTCGCGGGCATGACCGGCGACAACCATCCGATCCACTATGACGACGAGTACGGGAAGAAGACGCGCTACGGCAAGCGTCCCGCGCACGGCCTCCTGCTCGCGTCCCTCACCGCCGTCGGCGCATCCACGCTCGCCCCGCTCGTCGAAGAGTCGATCGTCGCGTTCGTCGAGCAGGCCGCGCGCTTCCGCGCACCCGTGTTCATCGGCGACACGATCTATCCCGAGCACGAGGTCGTCAGCCTGGAGCGCAAGCGGTCGGCGGGCCTGCTCGTCCTCAGGGTGGCGCTCCGAAACCAGCGGGGCGAGGTCGTGCTCGAGGGAGAGCACCGCTACCTGATCGCCTATCGCCCGGCGACCTGAGCCGGACGGCGGCGCTCTGTCCGAATCGCGTTGTCGAGGGGCTGGGGGGGCGCCCGGAGCCCTCCATGTTCTCAATCGGATCGGCCGCGCGCGGCGATCTCCCACACGGCCTCGACCTTGTCCGCGCGCATCGCGTAGATCCGGTCGTAGAGGTTGATCGTCGGGTCGCAGTGCGGCGGGAAGAACTCGATGCGCTCTCCGAGCCGCGGCGCGCGCGAGTGATCGGTGATCGTCAGTCGCCCATGCTCGTCGCCCGCGAATCCGTACTCGACGCCGGGGCGCTCCACCGACTCGGGGGGAAACGGCTTGTCGGTCGAGAAAGCCTTGAGCCCGCCGTCGACCATCGCCCGCTCGGACGTCGGCACGCTGACGACCGTGGTGATTACCGTGAGCGCCATCTCGAAGTCGGTGAGCGTTTCGCCCGAGCGTCCACCGATGCGCCGGTAGTCGAGGTCCATCACGCAATAGGAGCCCGCCTGCAGCTCCGTGAGTCCCGGCAGCTCGATGTCGATGTCCCAGGTGCCGGTCGAGCCGCCCGCGACGATCTCGACCGGCAGTCCGGCGCGCTCGATCATCGTGCGAGTTTCCATGAGGGGCGCCAGGGCCGCGCGCGACGCCGCGTGCCGCGCGCTCCAGCCGATGACGTGCGCGCAGTGGCCTGCATAGCCCTGGAGCCCGCGGAAGCGGAGCGTCGGCTGCGCGGCCACAGCGCGCGCGAGCGCCAGCGCGGGTTCTCCGGGGGCGATCCCGGTGCGCCGGTTGCCCACGTCGACATCCACCAGGAGGTTGAGTGCCACGCCGTCGGCGGCGGCCTCGCGCCCGAGGTCCGCGACGTTCGCGGCATTGTCGACCACGAGGAGTGTGTCGGGAGCCGCCGAGACGAGCCGCATGAGCCGCCGGATCGCCGCGGGAGCGACAACTTCGGTCGTGATCAGGAGGCCGCGGACTCCGGCGCGCGCCATCACCTCCGCCTCACCGAGCTTCGCGCACGCGACGCCGAGCGCCCCGGCGGTCACCTGTCGCTGGGCGATCTCGGGACAGCGGTG
>WNGF01004534.1_pt1 | contig 20087 bp, 13 predicted proteins | sample 5400641 | NCBI WGS metagenome assembly WNGF01 (sample SAMN13153371, study PRJNA577476) | soil metagenome | isolation source: 80 cm soil or saprolite under grassland replicate 2 | place: USA:California | collected 2016-06-15
CAACATCGTCGGAGCGGCACGAGAGAGCGTCAATAAATGTCTAAGTGAATGGCAGCGGTCGGGTTGGGTGCACATCGAGCGAACATCAATCACCCTCTCGGATCGGACTATCCTTGAGCAAGTCGCGAATCAGGTCTGATAGGCGGGTGGAATAGTCTGATCTCGTCCCGGTCACGATGGCAGGGGTGGCACAGTGGCAAGGCAGGCCGGAAGCGTCTTTTCACCCTCACCCTGCAGTTACCTTGTGGAAGTAACCCGTCCTCTTGCCTCCAGACAGCCATGATCATCAAACCCCAAGAACCTACAGATGCGGCGCACGAGGTGATGAGAGCCAGCAGGCAAAGTAACGGGAGCGCACGAAAACGGCGCTAGGGTAAGATGGTGCGGTGTTTTAATATGAAGGTACCCCGCTCTCACGGGTCCCGGAGATCCGGCTTGAGGTACCCACTGAACAGAAAAATAAACGTCGCTGGGAGCAGCGGGACCCGCATCTCCGCTCCGTACAAACAACATCAGAAGGAGCCCCGATCGGTCATCGCGGATGCGAGAAATAGGCCACATCGAGGTGGGGTAGGTTGTAGATGCCGAGCAAGGAATCCTGAGTGCTCACGTTTTTAATTTTCTGGCAGTGTCTCGGACGGGTTCAACACCTTGGCGCGCGTGTTGCGCATTGCGGTGCTCACCTTGTTTGCGAGTGTGGCGAACTCCTTCAGGTGCTCGCCCATTTTCTTTCCGTTCGCTCTTAACTCGGTCGCGAGCTGCTGAGCTTCTTTCAAGATATCAGCCGCAATGTCCACCGCGGCTTGTGCGGCTGACTCAATGTCCTTCGCCGTTGTCTCGCTCGCTTCTATGATCGCAAGCGCTGAGATGTTGCCGATTTTCTCGATACGCTCGGCTGCGGTGATCTCCGGCATCTCACCGCCACCGTTCGCGCCATTGCTAGTGAAATTGCGCAATGCTGTTTCGACCCCGCGTTCAACCTGACTCAAATCGCGGTGACGTATTTCTGTCATGACAGCCCCCCGTTCGCTTTCCCCCCGAGACCTGGCACTCGAGAGCGTGCAGTAGTCAGATCCGGAGTCAAGCTCCGCGGGCTCGTTATCCCCGCTCTTCACCCTTGCTTGCTTGGGGTCGAAACGGCGTGGAATGGCGGCATCGCCAGCCCCTGCATGGTAACCGCGCAGATCCCATGGCGAAAGATCCATGTCTTGCGCGACGAGCCCCAGATCGGTGCGGAACTGATGAAGTTCAGCGAGCTCATTGCGCGGTCTGCGACAGTTACGCCACTACCCGAGGAGGCTCTCCAGGTGTTAGCGAGCCGCTGGGTTCCCGCCCTCGCTGAGCAATGTGCCTGCTGATCCATTCTAGAACCAACATTTCCTAGCGCCCTCCCAGCTATGAGCGCCTCTGCGAATTGTTACATTGCGCGACGGAGCCACTTCAGCAAGGTCGCTCGAGGATCCCGTGTGGAGCACCTCGAGTGCCTGGTGAGTGCCATCGGTCCGAGATCGCGGCCCAGATGCGAGAGGCGAGGGGAGAGGCGAGACTCGCAATAGTCGACCATTGCGGAGACGGCGTGCAGCGCTTAGGGTTGTGATCGTGTAGGGGCAGGGGTCATAACGGAGCACTCTTCATGAGTGCAACCGCAAAGATCGGCAACGTGGCCCCGGCGGAGACGAAGGGCGCCTGGGCAGCGGCTGCCCTTGCGTCTATGGGCGTCGTTTTCGGCGATATCGGCACGAGTCCGCTCTACACGCTCAACGTAGCGGCCAAAGCCGTGAGCCCGGCTGGACAAGTGACAGCAGAGGCGGTGCTGGGCATCGTTTCTTTGATCTTCTGGTCTCTCATCCTCGTCATCTCCATGAAGTATGCGATCTTGATCATGCGCGCCGACAATCACGGTGAGGGCGGCATTCTGGCGCTTCTCGCGTTGATTAGTCCGCGTCGTGCCAAGCAGAGCCGACGGCGAGCCATCATGGTCATCATCGGCTTGCTCGGCGCGACCTTGCTGTACGGTGACGGCGCCATCACGCCGGCCATCTCTGTTCTGAGCGCGATCGAAGGCATCAAGGTTTATGCTCCGCAGTTGGATCACGTTGTCGTACCCTTAACAATCGGTATCTTGGTAGTTTTGTTTGCTGTCCAGAACAAGGGTACTTCCTGGATTGGCGGCATATTTGGTCCCATTATGCTGGTATGGTTCTTTGTAATCGGCCTGCTCGGGGTTTACGGTATTGTGCGGGCCCCCGCCGTTCTCGCCGCGTTGAGCCCTCTGCCAGCAATCAGCTTTTTGTGGAACGCCGGCACATTGGCTCTGACCGTGATTGGAGCGGCTTTTCTTGCGGTCACAGGCGGCGAGGCATTGTACGCGGACATGGGTCACTTCGGTCGGTTCCCGATCCGCGCCGCGTGGTTCGGCGTGGCGCTGCCGGCGCTCACGCTCAACTACTTCGGTCAAGGGGCGCTACTACTGTCGCAGCCCGGCGCTGTCGATAACGCTTTCTACCAGCTGGCCCCGGAATGGTCGCATTATGGTCTGGTGATCCTGGCAACGCTTGCTACCGTCATCGCATCGCAAGCGATCATCACCGGGGCGTTTTCGCTGACACAGCAGGCCATCCAACTCGGTTTCCTGCCACGCATGAATATCGTTCACACCACCGGACACGAGATCGGCCAAATTTACATTCCCTTCGTGAATTCCGCGTTGGCAGCCGCTACTCTTGTGGCCGTCATCGGCTTCGGATCTTCCGACGCGCTGGCCGGTGCCTATGGTATTGCCGTTTCGCTGTTGATGGCGATCACGACGCTAATGGCGACATTCGTTGCTCTGCATTGGAAACACAGTCCCCTCATCGTGTACGCCGTGAACGGCGGATTGCTGGTGATCGATTTAGTGTTTTTTGCATCGACCTCGACGAAACTCCTCGAGGGTGGCTGGTTCCCGCTGCTTCTCGCCGCGATTATCGCGTTTCTCATGCTCACCTGGCGGAGGGGTGAGGAGATCATGGACAAGGTTCGGCTGGAGATTCGTTTACGCATGAAAGAGTTCATCGAGCGGGTCAAGGCGGATCCGCCGTTTCGCATTCCCGGCACGGCGGTCGTCCTCGGCCGCATGACGAAGGGCGTGCCACTGGCACTGACCCAGAATTTGCATCACAACCACGTACTGCACGAAAAAGTATTGCTGGTCGCCGTGACAATGACGGAAACACCGCGCGTATCGGATGAAGATCGGGTCGAGGTCACAGCGATTTCAGACGAGGTCACGCGGGTCGAACTGCGCTTCGGCTTCATGGAGCAGCCAGACGTCCCCAAGGGACTCGAATTTGCGGTGGGCCGTGGACAGGTTGCCAAATATGACCTGCAGCGAGTGACCTACTACACCGGTCACGAGACAATCATTGCTAGAGGACGCGTGCCGGGTCTGTCGCGTTGGCGGGAGCGATTATTCGCGTTGATGCATCACAATGCTCAACAGCCAGGCGCGTATTTTCAAATTCCGAGCGCGCAAATTGCTGAAATAGGCATTGAATTCGAGATTTGATCGAACTACTCCCGTCGCCGCTCAGCGCGCTCGCCAAGCAGGTTTCCTCACTGCTTTCGGGTCCACGCGCTGAGCGCACCGAGCCGCGGCACTGCGGGGTCGCGCTTATCTCGCAATTTGGGAGTTGGAGCGCCAGAATGGGCGTTGGCGAACTACTGTCGGGAGACACTCGGGACTTAGCTCTTCAGTGGATTCCACATTCCCTGCATCTCACGAGGAGACGGTTCACCGGGCCTCATCTGCCGTTACGATGATGTGACGGCCCGCAACCGCGAAAATCCTGGAATTCGTGTGGTGGTGCATCGCCGCCCCCAGGTCCAGACAGCTGGCGGATTGTCTTTTGCTTGCCAATTGTTCTAGTCACGCGTGGCAGTTCAACGAGGCCGCCTCAGCCGGGAAGATCCTCGCACCTGCCAAGACGCTCGAGGAAATGCATCGGGTGGTCCTTAACGATTACGTTGATGCGACGCTCGCAGCTCTGTTCGTTGTGGTGGTGTTTGCAATGACGGTCTATGGCCTGATTGGCATTCGACGAGCTTTGGGAAATTCCAGGGTCACGCGATCGAGGTCGGCGCCGCCGGGCCCGTGCCGGGAGGGATCCATGCCTGACATTCTGACGCTCAAGGAGTGAACCTTCCGGACCGCCCGCCTCATGGTCGGCATCCCCGACTATCAGGCTTATGTGGAGCACCGGCGCATCTTTCACCCGGACCAGCCCATACGAGGAGTTCTTCCTGGAACGCCAGAATGCCCGTTACGCAGTGGGGAATGGCAGGTTCCGAGGTTGCTGCTGAGCGGCAAGGCTTTTTGCCCTTTGGACCAAATCGTGAGCGTCTCTCGTCGCGCCGACACCAGTTGGTTTAGCGACCAATTGAAAATGGAGTGGGTACGATAGGAGGATGGCGGATAACCGCCGCGCTGCCGCTCAAGACACAGGTCGCGGCACGCGCCGATAGCGCCGATAAACAGGTGACCACATCTTCAGCCGAATCCGCGTTTCGATCTCGTCTCGGGTCGTCATCTGCGCGAGACCCTCGGCCTGGGCCTGAGCCGCAACCGCCACTGCAACCCGATATGAAACTTCGCGCAGCTCGCTGACCGGCGGCAGAAGGTTGGCGGTCGGATCGAGCCGCGCGGGCGAAGCCTCTGCAAGTGCCCGCGCGGCCGCCATGAACATGCCGTCGCTGATGCGCCGCGCCAGCACGGCCAGTGCGCCCAGGCCGACGCCCGGGAACACATAGGCGTTATTGGTCTGGTCAACCTTCCTGTACACACCGTTGGTCAGGACTGGCGGGAACGGGCTGCCGGTGCCGATGATGGCCTGTCCGTTGGTCCAGGCGAGAAGGTCCTCGGGCGTGGCCTCGCACCGCGACGTCGGGTTGGAAAGCGGGAAAATGATCGGGCGTTTCACCGTATCGGCCATGGTGCGCACCACATCGTGCGCAAATGCGCCCGGCTGACCCGAGACCCCGATCAGCACGGTCGGACGACCGTTTCGCGCCACGTCGAGCAGCCCGATCCGGTCCGGGTGTTCGAGCCGCCAGCCTGCAATCTCCGCACGAGACTGCACGAACGGCCGCTGGAAGGAGAGAATTCCGGGCATTCCTTCGACGAGAAGCCCTTCACGATCGATCAGAAAGAAGCGCGAACGGGCCTCGTTTTCAGCAAGGCCATCGGCGATTATGGCGTTGAGTAGAAGCGAGCTGATGCCCGATCCCGCCGACCCCGCACCAAGGACGGCAATCCGCTGATCCTTCAGCGATTCACCGGTGACATTCACGGCAGCCAGCAGAGTTCCGGCCGCGACCGCGGCCGTGCCCTGAACGTCGTCGTTGAACGTGCAAAGCCGGTCGTGGTAGCGCTCCAGCAGCCGTGTTGCATTGTTTCGCGCGAAATCTTCCCATTGCAGCAACACGTGCGGCCACCGCTCCATGGTCGCCGACACGAAGGCCTCGATGAAGTCGTCATAAGCACTCCCGCGTACGCGCTCGTGCCGCCAACCGACATAGACCGGATCTGATAAGCATTCTGGATTATCAGTCCCCACGTCGAGCATGATCGGCAACGTGCTCGCGGGATGCAGGCCACCGCATCCGGTGTAGAGCGCCAATTTGCCGATCGGAATACCCATTCCGCCTGCGCCCTGGTCACCCAGGCCGAGGATGCGCTCGCCATCCGTGACGACGATGGCCTCCACATTGTCGAAACGCGCGTTGGCCAAAATACTCCGGATGCGGCCCTGGTGGGGGACGCTGAGGAAGAGGCCGCGCGGCTTGCGAAAGATGCGACTGAATTGCTGGCAGCCCAGGCCCACCGTCGGGGTGTAGACGATCGGTAGCATTTCTGCGAGATCGCGCACGAGCAGTGCGTAGAACAGCACCTCGTTGGTGTCCTGCAGACCGCGCAGGAAGACATAGCGCGCGAAATCGTCGGGCAATTGCCGGAGCGCCTGAAGCCGGCGACCCACCTGCTCATCGAGCGTCGCCACGCTAGGCGGCAGCAGTCCATGTAGCTCGAAGTCGCCGCGTTCTTCCTCGGTGAACGCCGTCCCCTTGTTGAGTAGCGGATTGTTGAGGATGTCGTAGCCCGACAGATCCGTCTCGACGGTCGTTGCCAAGCCAACCATGAGAGGGTCCAGCACCTGTCAATGCAGCTTCACATGCGGCTCCGTGCGGCGCGTGAGCGCCCGCGCGATCGTGTCGAGAGCGACCTTGGTGGGGCCATGCAGGGCCTCTTGATGCATCAGATACAGCGAACGATACATCAATCTGGCAAAGTAGCCTTCGATCAGCATGCTCTTGCCGACCAGGAAGCCCATCAGGCTGCCGATCGTGCTGTATTCGCCTAGCGACACGAGCGAGCCGAAGTCTCGATACACGAAGGGCCGTAGCGCCTCGCCTGCCAACAGCCGATCGAGCTGCCTGACCAAATGGGACGCCTGCTGGTGCGCGGCCTGAGCGCGCGGCGGAATCGGTCTGGTCTCGCCCTCGGGCAGCAAATAGGCGCAATCCCCGATCGCGAAGATACGCGGGTCGCGCGTGGTCTGAAGCGTCGGGGTGACGACCAGCTGATTAGCTCGGCTGACCTCGAGCCCGTCGAGAGCGCCCAGCACGTCCGGGCCCTTCACGCCCGCCGCCCAGACGACCAGCTCGGACGGAATGAAATCGCCGCCCGCGAGCTCCACTCCATCGCTTCGAACCCGACTGACCTTCGCCTTGGGCCGCACGTCGACCCCGAGGTCCGCCAGCAGCCGGGCCGTGGCTTCCGAGATTCGCAGCGGCAGCGCCGGCAGGATGCGATCGGCGGCCTCGATCAGCGTGATGTGCAGATCCTTGGCGGGATCGATCCGATCTAGGCCGTAGGCAACCACTTCTCGCGTCGTGCGATGCAACTCTGCGGCCAGCTCCGTCCCGGTCGCGCCTGCTCCGATGATGGTTACGTGCAATTGTCCCGGCCTGACCGGAGCGGTCTGCGCGTGCGCCCGAATGCAGGCGTTGACCAGCCGTTTGTGGAAACGTACGGCTTGTTCCGGCGTATCCAAGGCGATGGCGTGCTGTTTCACGCCGGGAGTATTGAAGTTGTTGCTGATGCTTCCGACGCAGATCACCAACGTGTCGTAGCCAAACGAGCGCGGTTCGGTGATCTGGTTGCCTTCGTCGTCGTAGGTGGCGGCCAGGTGCACCTCCCGGCGAGTTCGATCGAGCCCGATCATCTCGCCGTAGCGGTAGCGAAAATGGTGCCAATGGGCCTGCGCGAGGTAGTCCAACGCGTGGTGGCCCACATCCATGCTTCCGGCAGCGACTTCATGCAGCAGCGGCTTCCACAGATGCGCACGTGAGCGGTCGATCAAGGTGGCTTGCACCTTGTTGCGCTTCGCCAGTTTGTCGCCGATGCGCGTGACGAGCTCCAGGCCCGCGGTTACGTGCAATTGTCCCGGCCTGACCGGAGCGGTCTGCGCGTGCGCCCGAATGCAGGCGTTGACCAGTTGTGGAAACGTACGGCTTGTTCCGGCGTATCCAAGGCGATGGCGTGCTCCGCCGCCTACGACGATGATATGGTGAAGCGAGTTCGTTAGCTCCGCGGCCCGCTTGTGGGCCGGGGCGGTCTCGGAGGGTTTGCGCGATACAAGCTCGTCGGACATGAGCTTATCCTGCGGCTATATCCGTGCGGCCACGCCCTTCCCGCGCATTCAGTCCGATAGTCCGGCGACACCGATCTGCCGGTAGTAGCGAATGGCGCCGGGGTGAAGCGGCAGAAACGTATTCCGCGTGATGTTGGCGGGAACCGTCGCGGCCGCCGCTGCGTGCACCTCCATCATCTGCTCGTGATGTTCGAATGCCGCCTTGACGACGCGGAAAACTAGATCGTCGGGCAAGTCCGCATGCGCGACCGCGAAATTGTAGAGGCCGACGGTCTGGTAGGCACGGTTGAGCGACGGATACGTTCCCGCAGGAATGCGCGAGGGGGTCAGCTCCGGCATCGCGAGGCGCAACGCGGCAATCTGCTCCGATGTCAGCGAGATGTACTGAACCAGGTCCTTGGCCTCCAGCTCGATGAACGATGGAAACGGCACACCGGCTGCCACCGCAAGCACGTCGAGACCGCGCCCGTGCACCTGCGCTGCGAGATCGGACCAGTCGCCGTAGACGAGGTCGGCCGGCACTTTCAGGGCGGCGAAGAATTCGGGAACGTAGGCGGCCGAGGTGCCGCCGCGCGGGCCGACGCCGACGCGCTTGCCGGACATTGCTTCGATGTTGCGAATCCCGGAATCCTGCAGGACCAGAAAATGGAACGGGGTATCGTACATCGGAAAAGCCGCCCGCATCGCCCGCGCCGGTTTGCGGCTCGACCACATGCCGGTAGCGTTCCACGCTTGGAGTGCAATGCCCGTCGTGACAAATCCGAGCTTCGCCTCGCCGGCCTCCAGGAGCTCGATGTTTTGCGCGGGACCCTCGGTGGGCAGCATGGTCACCGGAAAATCGAGGGCAGCGGTCAGTATCTTTGCCAGTCCCTCGCCATAAACGTAATAGGTCCCCCCGGACGAAGCCGTGCCGATGGTGAGGGAGTCCGGCCAGTTCGGCTCGGCCGACCGGGCCGGGCCCAGCCAGAGCAGCGCCGCGACCGCGATAATTGCTGTCCGAAGCACATGGGCATTCATGGCTCATCTCCGATACAGCGGCGCGAGCTGCGGCTCTCTTCCCTTAAGGGACGAGCGGAGCGGGCGGAGTCATCACCTTTTCAGGGTCCTCAGCTGCCACCTCTGTCTCATGTTCGAGTTGTTGGCGCATGCGTGCTTCGTCGAGCGCGCCCTCCCATTTGGCCACGACCACGGTCGCAACGCCGTTGCCGATCAGGTTGGTGAGAGCCCGTGCCTCCGACATGAAGCGGTCGACGCCGAGAATGAGCGCAATGCTCGCCACCGGGATCGTGCCGACCGAGGCAAGCGTTGCGGCGAGAACAATGAAGCCGCTCCCCGTGACACCCGCTGCTCCCTTCGACGTCAAGAGCAGTATGCCGATGATGCCGAGCTGCTGCCATAAAGTGAGCTCGGTATTGGTTGCTTGTGCAAGAAATACCGCCGCCATCGTCAGGTAAATGCAGGTGCCGTCGAGATTGAACGAATAGCCGGTCGGAACGACCAGGCCGACGACGGACTCCTTGCAACCCAGGTTCTCGAGCTTCACGATCATTCGCGGCAGCACCGATTCCGAAGACGACGTGCCGAGCACGATCAAGAGCTCCTCCTTGATGTATTTGATGAATTTGATGATGCCGAAACCCGTCAACCAGGCAATCGTTCCGAGAACGACGAAGATGAAGATGAGGCAAGTCGTGTAGAATGCAGCCATCAGCTGGCCGAGGGAGAGCAGCGTGCCGAGACCGTACTTGCCGATCGTGAACGCCATGGCTCCGAACGCACCTAGCGGCGCCACTCGCATGATGATGCCGACAATACCGAATAGCGCGTGCGAGACGATGTCGATGAAGTTCAACACCGGCCTCCCGCGCTCGCCGAGCAGGAACAGCGAGAAGGCGAACAGGATTGCGAAGAACAGGACCTGCAATATCTCGCCTTCGGCGAATGCCCCGACGATCGTCGAGGGAACGATATTCATCAGAAACTCGATGGTGCTCTGCTGTCCGGCCTTGGTCGTGTAGACCTGAATTGATTTGGTATCGATGGTCTTGGCGTCGACATTCATGCCAACGCCGGGCTGGAGGATGTTGATTACGATCAGGCCGACGATCAGGGCAAAGGTGGTAACCACCTCGAAATAAACAAGCGCCTTGATGCCGACGCGCCCGACCCGCTTCAGGTCCTCCATGCTAGCAATGCCGTGCACCACGGTGCAGAAGATGATCGGCGCGATCATCATTTTGATCAACTTGATGAAGGTATCGCCGAGCGGCTTCATCTGCTCGCCGACTTTGGGGTAGAAATACCCGAGTAAAATACCGATGATGATTGCGCAAACCACTTGAAAGTAGAGATGCTGATATAACTGCTTATGTCGGGCCGGTGCCGCGTGAGCCTGAGCTTGTGCCATCGTTTCCTCCCCGAATCGCGATTATCGCTGCGTCGCCGCCTCGACAGCAGTCACTGCCGTCGTTGCAACCCGTCGAACCGTGCTCGCTGGGGCATCAGCTTGGTCATCCATCGGCTTCCTACACAAGAAAGGGTTCTTCCGGGCACCCACGCGGTCTGACGGCCAGTCGAGCTCACCGGCCTCACATGAAGCGACCGATGGCTTCGCCCCACCCTTTCTGCAGCGCAGCAAATGCCTTCTGTGTCGCGCTCTGCATGTCGCTCCAGGCCTGTTCGTTGGCTTCCCGAACCCGCTGCAGCAGCGCGGTAGCCTCCTCGGCGTTCTGTTGCAGCGTCGCCATCGCCTTCTCGTACTCGGCACTAGCGGCGGCACCGGCTTCACCGAGGCGTTCTTGATGTTCTTTGATTTGCGCTTGCCAGACATCGATTTGTGCCTGGATCTGGTTTGCGAACTCCTGCTTCAGTGCCATATTCGATTCTCCTTTGCGCACTCACTTCAATGTTTCTTCGGCAGATAGAGATCAGTAATTGTGCCCTCGAAGGCCTCGGCTGCCATGCCGATGGTTTCGGAGAGCGTCGGGTGCGGGTGGATGGTGAGGCCAATATCCTCGGCGTCGGCGCTCATCTCGATCGCAAGCACCGCTTCGGCGATCAGATCGCCCGCGTTCGGGCCGACGATGCCACAACCAATTACTCGATGGGTGTTGTCGTCGAACAGCACCTTGGTGAGCCCCTCATCGCGCCCGAGCGAAAGCGAGCGTCCGCTCGCCGCCCAGGGGAAGATACCCTTGCCGAACTCGACGCCGTTGGCCTTGGCCTCGTTCTCGGTGAGCCCGGCCCACGCCACCTCGGGGTCGGTGTAGGCGACGGAGGGGATCACCTTGGCGTCAAAAAAGCGGTTCCGGCCTGCGGCGGTTTCGGCCGCAACCTTGCCTTCGTGCACCGCCTTGTGCGCGAGCATCGGCTGGCCGACGATGTCGCCGATCGCGAAAATGTGTGGCACGTTAGTTCTCATTTGCCTGTCGACCGGAATGAAGCCGCGCTCATCGACCGCGACGCCCGCGTTCTCGGCGCCGATCAACTTTCCATTCGGTCGCCGGCCGACTGCGACGAGGATTTTGTCGAATACGTCGCGCGCCGGCGCTTTGCCGCCCTCGAAGTGGACGACAAGGCCGTCGGATCCGACTTCGACCTTCGTTACCTTGGTCTTGAGGTAGATGTTCTCGTAGCGAGCCTGGATCCGCTTCATCAGCGGCGTGACAATATCCTTGTCAGCGCCGGGAATGATCTGGTCCATGAGCTCGACCACGGTGACTTTGGCGCCGAGCGCATGATAGACTGTCGCCATCTCCAGACCGATGATCCCACCGCCGATGACGAGCAGCCGCTTCGGGATGCCGTCGAGCGCCAGCGCGCCCGTCGAGTCGAGCACGCGTGGATCCTGATGGGGAATGAAGGGAAGCGTCAGCGGCTCGGATCCCGCGGCGATGATCGCCTGCTCGAAGCTCACGGCCACCTTCGCGCCGCCATTGCCGTCGATCGCCAGCTGGTTCACTGCGGTGAATCGCCCATAGCCGTCGAGGACCGTGATTTTCCGCTGTTTTGCCAGACCGCCGAGACCTCCTGTCAGCCGCTTGACCACCCCGTCCTTCCATCCGCGCAGCTTGTCGATCTCGATCGCAGGTTCGGCAAACCCGATGCCATGCGCGGTCATTTCCTGGGTCTCGCTGATGACCTTGGCGGCGTGGAGCAACGCCTTCGACGGAATGCAGCCGACGTTGAGGCATACGCCGCCGAGGGTCGGCCAACGGTCGACGATGACGACCTTCTTGCCGAGATCGGCGGCACGGAAAGCGGCCGTGTAGCCGCCGGGCCCGCCGCCGAGCACGAGGACCTCGGCATGATGATCGCCGCGGGCGGCGACCGGCGGCCTCGCCGCCGCACCGGGCGCCGGCGAACCACCCACCGCAACGGCTGCGGTCCTGGCCTCGGCCGTTTGCAATTTCAGGATGAGGTCGCCTTGCGAAACGCGGTCGCCGGTTTTGACCTTGACTTCGGCCACAATTCCCGTGGTCGGCGAAGGCACCTCCATGCTGGCCTTGTCGGACTCCAGCGTGATCAGCGGATCATCGGTCTTGATCGCGTCGCCCGGGCCGACGTGAACCTCGATGATCGGGACCCGCTCGAAGTCGCCGATGTCGGGAACCTTCACCTCGATCGTGTCATAGAGGCCGCTGGGCGATCCGTAGCTGGCCTGCCCGCCGCCAGGCGCCGATGCAGCATCCTCCTTGATGCGCTCCTTCGGAGGGATGGCCGCCGCACTCTCGCCCTCCAGAACCACGATCAGGTCGCCCTGCGAGACGCGATCGCCGGTCTTGACCTTCACCTCGCGAACGGTCCCCGCCTGCGGGGCGGGGACTTCCATCGTGGCCTTGTCCGACTCGAGCGTAATGAGCGGATCGTCGACGTTGATCGTGGCACCCGCAGCGACATGGACTTCGATGATGGGGACGCTCTCGAAGTCGCCGATGTCGGGAACCCGGATTTCGGTCGTGCTCATCCCATCTCTCCGCACCCAGGAGACGCGTGCTGTCCGCGGCTCACAGGACCATTCGGCGCACGTCCTCGAGCACGTGGCAGAGGTGGCGGGCGAACCTGGCCGCGAGCGCGCCGTCGATGACCCGGTGATCGTATGAGACCGAAAGCGGCAACATCAGTCGCGGCCGGAAATTCTCGCCATCCCACACCGGCATTGTTTTCGAGCGCACGACGCCGAGGATTGCAACCTCGGGCGCGTTGACGATCGGCGTGAAGGCGGTGCCGCCGATGCCTCCCAGGCTCGAGATCGTGAAGGAAGCGCCTTGCAAGTCGCTCGCTGCAAGCTTGCCATCCCGCGCCTTCTTCGAGACGGCGCCGAGCTCCCGGCTGATATCGTGGATGCCTTTCCGGTCAACGTCGCGAATGACGGGCACAACCAGACCCTCGGCGGTGTCGACGGCAACCCCAATATGGTAATATTTCTTTAGGATCAGGCTGTCTTTCTCGGGTGACAATGAGCTGTTGAAATCCGGAAATTGCTTGAGAGCCGAGACAGACGCCTTCATGAGAAATGCGAGGAGAGTGACCCGGAAGCCCTGCTCCTTCGCCGCAGTGTCAAGCTCCTTCCGGTAGACCTCGATTTCGGTGATGTCCGCCTCGTCCTGGTGCGTGACGTGCGGTACGTTGAGCCAGGCGCGATGGAGGTGGGGCCCCGAGAGCTTCTTGACGCGGGGCAGCGGCTTGGTTTCGATTGCGCCGAACTTCGAGAAATCGATGGCCGGGATCTCCGGAATGCCTGCGCCCGTGGGAGTTGCCGGGGCAGTCACGGGGGCGGCAGGCCCGCGAAGAAAGTTCCTCACATCTTCCTTGGTGATCCGGCCCTTCTCGCCGGTCCCCCTGATTTTCGTGAGGTCGATCTCGAGCTCGCGCGCAAGGCGGCGCACCCCAGGGCTCGCATGCACCTGACCCAAATCCACAACGCCGCGTTCCACGGCGCCGGCCGAAGGGGGTTGGGCTGGCGAAGGCATTGGGGGAGCTGGCAACTCGGACGGCCTCGGCTCCTGCTGCGTGACCAGAGATGGCGGCTGCATCGTGGCGCCATCACCATCACGCATCAGCAGAATCGGGGTGCCTTCACTCACCCGGTCGCCGAGCTTGATGAGCAGCTTCTCGATGGTTCCGCCGGACGGCGCCGGTACCTCCATCGTGGCTTTGTCCGATTCGAGCGTGATCAGAGGATCGTCGGCGTTGACCGGATCGCCTTCCTTGACATGCACTTCGATGATCGGGACGTCCTTAAATTCCCCGATATCGGGAATCTTCACTTCGGTCGCCAAAACGTCTCCTCCCTGCAGTACGACCTCATTGGGCCGCTTATCTCACGTGATGATTCTGATTCTGCTGCCATCTAAACCCTCCACGGATCTGCCTTCTCGGGATCGATTGCATACTTGCGAATGGCCTCGCCCACGACCGAGGGTTCGATCTTGCCGTCCTCTGCCAGCGCTTTGAGCGCGGCAACGGTCACCCAGTGCCGGTCCACTTCGAAAAAGTACCGCAACTTCTTGCGGTAATCGGAGCGCCCGAAACCATCCGTGCCGAGGACGCGATATCGTCCCGGAACCCAGGTGCGGATCTGGTCTGCATACAGGCGCATGTAGTCCGTCGCGGCGACGACGGGTCCCTCCCGGCTGCCGAGGCAGGCCTCGACGTAGCTTTGCCGCGGGGCTTCGGTCGGATGCAGCAGATTCCACCGCTCGACGGCCAGTGCCTCGCGCCTGAGTTCGGTGAAGCTCGTGACGCTCCAGACGTCCGCCGTCACGCCGAAATCGTCCGCGAGCAGATCTGCGGCGGCCGCAACCTCACGCAGGATCGTGCCGCTGCCCAGAAGCTGAACGCGCAACGGAGAACCCTTCTTTCGCCCGCCCGCGATACCCTTCGTGCTTCTGAAGGGGTACATACCTTTGACGATGCCCGCTTCGACGCCTTCCGGCATCGCCGGGTGCTCGTAATTCTCGTTCATCACCGTCAGGTAATAGAAGACGTCCTCCTGCTGCGCGTACATGCGGCGCAAGCCGTCCTGGATAATGACGGCGAGCTCGTAGGAGAAGGTCGGGTCGTAGGAGATGCAGTTCGGAATGGTCGCCGAAAACAGGTGCGAGTGGCCGTCCTCATGCTGCAGCCCCTCGCCGTTCAGCGTTGTGCGGCCCGCGGTCCCGCCGATCAGAAAACCGTGCGCCCGCATGTCGCCCGCTGCCCAGGCGAGATCGCCGATGCGCTGGAATCCGAACATCGAATAGTAAATGTAGAACGGAATCATCGGCACATTCGACGTCGAATAGGACGTGGCGGCACAAATCCACGACGACATCGCGCCGGGTTCGTTGATGCCTTCCTGCAGAAGCTGCCCGCTCTTGTGTTCGCGGTAGTACATCAGCTGGTTGGCGTCTTCCGGACGGTAGAGCTGGCCGACCTGGCTGAAGATGCCGAATTGGCGGAACATGCCTTCCATGCCGAAGGTGCGGGACTCGTCCGGCACGATGGGCACCACGCGCTTGCCGATTGTCTTGTCCCGCAGCAGCGTGCTGAGGATGCGCACGAACGCCATGGTCGTGGAGATCTCGCGGGCTTCGGTCGACTTGAGTTGCGCCTCGAAGGCCGACAGGGGCGGGACTTCCAGCGCCTCGGAACGCCCGCGGCGCGCCGGCAGGCTGCCGCCCAGCGCCGCACGGCGGGCCCGCAGATATTGCAGCTCCGCGCTGTCTTCCGCCAGGCGGATGAACGGTATCTCTGCGAGCTGCTCGTCCGGGATCGGAAGATTGAAGCGGTCGCGGAACTCCCGCAGCGAGGCTTCCCCCATCTTCTTCTGTTGGTGCGTGATGTTCTGGCCTTCGCCGGCCTCGCCCATGCCGTAGCCCTTGACGGTCTTGGCGAGGATCAAGGTGGGTTGGCCTTTGTGCTTCACGGCGGCCGCATACGCCGCATAGACCTTGAGAGGATCGTGCCCGCCGCGAACCAGGTTCCAGATCTGGTCATCCGATAGGTCCGCGACCATGGATTTGAGTTCGGGATATTTGCCGAAGAAGTGCTCGCGAACGTAGGCGCCGTTCTTGGATTTGAAGTCCTGGTACTCGCCGTCGACGCATTCCTCCATGCGCTTGAGCAGGAGACCTTTGGTGTCGCGGGCGATGAGGGGGTCCCACGGGCTGCCCCAGATCACCTTGATGACGTTCCAGCCGGCGCCGCGGAATTGCGCCTCGAGTTCCTGAATGATCTTGCCGTTGCCGCGCACGGGGCCGTCGAGGCGCTGCAGATTGCAGTTGACGACGAAGATCAGGTTGTCGAGTTTCTCGCGAGCCGCGAGCGAGATCGCGCCGGTGCTCTCGGGCTCGTCCATCTCGCCGTCGCCCATGAAGGCCCAAACTTTGCGATTTTCGGTGTCGGCCAGTCCTCGGAAATGCAGGTATTTGAGGAATCGGGCTTGGTAGATGGCCATGAGCGGACCCAACCCCATCGAAACGGTCGGGAACTGCCAGAACTCCGGCATCAGCCACGGGTGCGGATACGAGGACAATCCATTGCTCTCGACTTCCTGGCGGAAGCCGAGAAGCTGCTCCTCGCTCAGTCGGCCCTCGACGAAGGCCCGCGCATAAATGCCCGGCGACGAGTGACCCTGGATATAGACGAGATCGCCGCCATGTTCCGGCGAGGGCGCGCGCCAAAAATGCGTGAAGCCAGTATCGTAAAGAGTCGCCGCCGACTGGAAGCTCGCTATGTGGCCGCCGAGCTCCGAAGATTGTTTATTCGCCCGAAGGACGATGGCGAGTGCATTCCAACGAATGATGGAGCGGATGCGGTGCTCGATCGCGCGGTCGCCGGGATGCCGTTCCTGGTTCTCGGGCGCAATCGTGTTCAGGTAGGGTGTGGTGGCGCTGTAGGGAACCGGAGCTCCTCTTCGGCGCGCTCCCTCGAGCACACGCTCGAGCAAGTAGTGCGCTCGCCGCGGCCCGTCCACTTGTAGCACGCCATCGAGCGCGTCGAGCCACTCCGTGGTCTCGACCGGATCGGTATCGGGGATATCGTTCACGTCATCCTCCCCGACGCGCCGCGAACGCAACTTTTTTGGTTTCCGCGATAAGCATGGAACGATATAACAGGGTTGGCAATAGATTTCTGATGTCGTCCGATTGCACAGGGAAGCTTCAAACGGGAGCGTGAGGCTTTCGGATGCGCACTCCCGCCGATTGCTCGGCTTTGTCGGAAACGCGCGGGACGACGAAGGCAATGGTGTCCTTGTGCTCCGCGCGGAGGCTGGACGAGCTTCGACGCTGGGTTCTACGCGGTGGAGGATCCGGCGCTGACCGGCGATACGCAGACACCATCCATGTGATATTCTCACCAGGCGCAGGCTCGCGAAATGGGGGAAATGGATGGAAGATGTCAGTAAGGCAACCGGTCAGGCGAAGGGAGAAGCGATGCCGGTCGGGCCGCCTGCCATCCGGACCATTGCAATGCCGTCCGATACCAACCCTGCAGGCGACGTTTTCGGCGGATGGCTAATGTCGCAGATGGATTTAGCCGCCGGCAACTTGGCAGCGCGATGCGCGCGGGGACGATGCGCGACCGTCGCAGTCGAGGCCATGAGCTTTCATAGTCCCGTGAGGGTCGGTGACGAAGTGACGGTTTGGGCGGAGCTCCTCGGCATCGGCACCACTTCTATGAAGTTCAAAGTATCGGCGTGGCGACGGGCGCGCGACAGCGAACGAACCGCCAAAGTGACCGAGGCCGTATTTACCTACGTTGCCCTCGACTCCGAGGGGCGTCCCCGTCAAATCAAAGCCACTGGTCTTATGGAGGCGTGAAGCGGACAAGACCGCAACTATCGACGATTGGTATTCTAACTCATGGATGATGACCACGCTTGCATGTGTAATGATGACGGCACTTGCATGGCCGAAGCAAAGAAGGGGTCGGCATGAGACCATCGTCATCGGAGGCATTCGGAGCGATGCTGTCGCATCGCGCAGAATCGCGGCGAGAGGCCAGGATGCAGATCACCGGAATGCTCTATGGCGCCCGCCTGCTCGAACACGTCGAGTTTCCGGCGTCCGAGATCTTGGGTCCGGGTGCGACCGAAGACGAGATCCAGGGCCTGATCGACAGGCACAAGCTCATTTTCATCAAGCCGCTGTTCCGGGGCGGCATCGGCAAGAAGGGCAAGGCGGCGGAGAAGGCCGGCAGGCAATCGGGGAAGCGGAGGGCGGGTTGAGCGATAAAAACCCCGACTGGCTCTCCTGAGTCTCAGTCGGGGTTGGAAGGACTTCAGAACTCGGCGGGTAGATAGCCGTTGATCTCAAGCCCGATGCAGATTTCCACGAGAGTTGGCGTAGTCCAGTTCATAGGGTTTCTCCTCCTCGATAATCGCAGTCTACCACGGAAGACCGGCTCTACAGCCGGTCTCAATGCCGCACGTTTCGCGTGGTAGCTCCCTGGGGCGCTAAAGCCGGGAAAGACAGAGACCCCGGGCAGGCAATGGGAGCCGGGGTCTCAGACCAGGCGGACTCGATAGCGCAGGATTCACTCCCGCTCTTGACTCGGCCGCCCGCTTCGCCCGATTTCCCGACGATGAAGCCGATCATCCCCATTCGCCGCAAGGAGCCGTTCGACGATCCGGCTTATCTGTTCGAGCTGAAGCTCGACGGCTTCCGGGGGATCGCCGACAAGATCCAGGGCCGCATGCTCTCGAAGAACGGCAACCGGCTGAGGCGGTTCGAGCGGCGACTACATCGCCAATGGACAACGGGCGGTGAGCGCCTGAAGGGCGCGCCGGGAGGCAAGACCTATGTGGGTCCCGAGGGTCCTCCGGCCAGCCCCCAGGACCGCGAAGTCGTCAGCTTCGACGGCCGGGTCCTGGTGCTGCCCTGGATGGATCCGGAAGTCGCGAGCCGGTACGGCACCGGGGTCTACATGCGCTCTGGCGCGCGCGCGTGAGGCGGATTTAGGAACGGCCGAGGGTGTTCGACACCCCGCTCATCCGTCCCGCGTTTGCCGACGTTTCGCACGCGCATCGCGCTGCGACGTGGCTCGCGATCACCACCATCAGCTCGACGCGGTGGTTCCGATCTGACCGGACTCCGTCTCGTATCTCCGGAGAGCGTGCGCCGAAGTTGAACCGGCGAAGGTTACCCTTTGGATAAGAGCCCGTTATGGCAGACGCTTCTCCGTTCACAGTGAGCCGGTCAGATCAACCTCGGGAGCAATTCAATAGGTTCGAGAGAGTATCTCGACGGGGTCGGTAGGATCGACAACGGGCACGAGGAAGCATAGCCGGGGTGCGAGTTTATCCCCATCGATCTTGTTTTCGCGTATTGCTTGGTCCTGGAAATCCCGCCAAGCAGCGTGCTCTTCCGGGAGAGCTGATCGCATGCAGATCGGCGCTTCGCCATCCCACAAAGGCGCCCCGTCGTTCTCCAGTACCATCAGCTCTATTTCAATTGCCGGATTTTTCACAAACTCCGCTGCATCGGAGATTTGGTGCGTTTCCGGCAGCAATGCCTCGCCCGTTGATCTCAGCGACGTATACGCCCATTCCGCAGCTCCCGACTCCAGCCTTCCCGTGCGTTGGTGGAACGTCACGCGCTATTCGTTGCAAAATCGACGCGAGAAAATGGGCCGCATGCAACGACTCCAGCCTTCCCGTGCGTTGGTGGAACGTCACGCGCTATTCGTTGCAAACTCGACGCGAGAAAATGGGCCGCATGCAATTCGAGTGTTCGAATGGCAGGCACGGCCGCTTGGGCAGGCTTGAGCGGCTGGTTCGGATAACACAAGCAGCCGCTTCGTTACCGCCGTCGAGGAGTTGCCGCCCGATCACGCTGCTCTTGCGCGGAGATACACGGCAGTTTCAAATTTGTAGCCGCAGGCCTCGCATTCCCAAAGATGCCGGACGCAGCGCTCGTTCACATGCTCGGCCCAAGTCGGTGCGATTAGCGGATCACCACATTGTGCACAAGGTGTCAACTCGCCAACTGGTCGAGTTCTTGCACGGAAACCCATATCAAGCATGTAGTCCTCCCTGTTCTCTCCGCTCTTATCCGAGCGATTGTGAATGTCTGTTAAATGAGAGAGGTGAATATCCCGTGAAGACATTTGGGCAGCTTCCGGACAGCGTGTTCAAAAGCTATCCCGACCGATGGCGCTCCAATATCCGCTTCACCTCCCGCACCGCATCGATGGCACCGATATACTACCTCGTCTCTTCATCTAGCCCGGTTGTGGGCATAGTGGGGGTCACGTCGGATACGCTCATCGGGATGCGGCATTTGGGGCAAAGCTGGACCTCTCCGGCCCACATTGTTCTAGGTTCTGCGGTCATGGGGCGCCTTCTGCATTGGACCAATTCCGCACTCGAATGGTCTTTCGATCAAGAGGGCAGCCGTGCGCTGCAACACTCAT
>WNGF01003834.1_pt1 | contig 20083 bp, 12 predicted proteins | sample 5400641 | NCBI WGS metagenome assembly WNGF01 (sample SAMN13153371, study PRJNA577476) | soil metagenome | isolation source: 80 cm soil or saprolite under grassland replicate 2 | place: USA:California | collected 2016-06-15
TGGTGTAAAGCGGCGGTGTATGGCAGCCCGCGCATCCTTCGCGCTGAAACACTTTCTGTCCGCGCCTGGCTAGAGCATCAAACTTGTTCGGATTCGGCGGCGGCTTGAGCGAATAGATATACAGCGCCAGTGCATAAAGCTGCTCGTCGCTGTAGCGCGACCTCTTGGTTGGGTCTGGCAACTCACGGAAATCTTTTCCGCCCGGGATGAACTCGCCATAGCGGCCAAGCAGTTGAGTATCCTGATTGAGCGCCGCGTAGCGCATCAAGTCTCCGATTGAGCGTTGGCGCACCAGCCCCGTGCGATCGAGATAGCGGCGATCTTTGACTCCGATCAAATCCGCGGCCACCACGGCGTAGCGGACGCTAGTCCCTTCGCGAACGAAAACCCCGGCCCGCACAGCCTCCAAAGCCGCAATAGTCTCGTCCACGGACGTGAACTGCTCGGCTGGATCCGGCTGCATCCACGGAGCTCCGTGACGCACAGTCTCCTCACGATGCATCTCCGCAAGCATTGCTTGCTTCTCTTGATCATCGGCTTGGGCCGCGCGCCTTCTACCCCGAAAAGCAACGAGTTGGACATTGGGAAAGTTTCCCTGAGCTCCGCTTACGACAGAGCCGTCGGATAGTACCCGTGTATGGCACTCCGCGCAGGAGGTGCCTCCCACTTCGACAACCCCCTTCTTCCGGATCACATAACGTCTGAATGGAACGGTGCCGTCCTTGGCAACCGGCACCGTGGTCTGTTCGTAGAATCTTGGATCGAGAAAGGGCGAGCTCGACGCGTCCTGGTAAGCAATCGGCGCATTGAAGACCAGTTCACCCGCGCGAATCCAATCCGACTCTGTCTTCAACTTAGCAGCATCGAAGACGATTTCCGGCTCTTGCTGCTTGAGCCACTCCATATAGCCCGGCGGTTCTTTGCCTGGAGGATAGATGGGATAGCTCTTATAAATTTGCCGGACGGGCATCCGGTAGTAGTAGTCAGAACTGACATGCACGGGCGAATAACGAGGGTCGGCCAGCGGCACTTCGAGTTCAGCGACGGCCTTATCGTCCCAGGTCTTTGGAATCCGAGGCAACGTTCCGTTTTCAGGCTTCTGTGCGTGAACAACGACCATGACGGCGCTGATGCTGAGCAACACCAACAGAACCAGCATCATAAGTCTGGTGCGTCTGTCTCGCATTTCAATCCTCCCGATTGGCACCTTGCTGTAATCCCAAATAGTCATTGACTCCAGCTTGTCGGCGCCGCCGCTGCTCCATCCTTGTTTGAGTACTCGATCTTCTGAAACGTGAAGGAGACTTCCTGCATCGAGCGACCGGCGTTGCCGTTGATCTCGCGCACGGATGAAACTATCGCATTGGTGAGCCGGACGGTTTGGAAGACTTCCGTGCGACTACCAACGTTTCGGGTGAACTCAAACACCACCGAAGTCAGTGTCTCGCCGCTGGCACCCGCGTTCACGAAAAAGGTGGACGTTTCATCCAGAGGCTTAACGATCACAACCGGATCGTTTGTGCGCCGCATCGCCGCGCGACCGCCCGCGCCGCGCGCACTCGAGCCGGCATTAACGGCCGCCATGCTCGAGGATCCGCCGGCAAGATCGCGCGGTGATTGGCTGTAGCGAAACTCCGTTGCACTTGCCTTGGTTTGTCCCTGATTCGAATTGACGATCAGAGTTAGCGTGCCCGCGAAAGACGAACTACCTAAAACCAAAACTGCGATTGTCATTGCAATTAGTCTTTTCATAACGAGTCTCCTTAGTTTGAAAATTCACGGTTGCTTTGTCGCACGCGATCATTCCCTGCCGCGCTGTATGCCTGGCAAGATTCGTAACTTTGCACTGAATGGCCCATTGAAAGTCTGATCAGCCCAATTGATCGTGGCGTCGCCGTTGCCACTGATTCCATTCCAGTCGCCCACCGAGCGGATGGCAATCACCATCGCGTGCAAACTCGATTGGCCGTTCGACGACGGTTGCAACAGACCAATCAGGATTCCATTGACGGAGTCGCCGGCTGGATCGGTAAGCGTGAAGGTTCCGCCCCACGCATTCGTGGTCGCTGCATCCGGCGGGCTCAGATTGCTAAAGAACGTTCCACCTCTCCAGGTATTGTTTCCACGCGAATTTTCCTGATCATTTCCCTGGACGGTGCGCACGCTGCCATCGGCAAAACCAGCGAGTTGAATTGCAGGCAATCCATTCGCGTCAAAACTGGTCGGCGAATGGCCGAACGTGAAAGTGGAAAGCCCTGTGACATCACTTTGAAGACCAAAAGTGTCATTGCCGCGATTGGAACCGATAAGCGAGTCGAGAGTAACTCCCGGCAGGGAAGCCACATCTTCGCCGCCGGAGCCTAGCGCCATTTCCTGGTCGATAATTGCGATGAACGGGTTAATGACATCGGCGCCAATGCCGCTGTAATTATTGAGATCGGTAAATGACACGCGACCATCACCATTCAGATCGAGTTGATTGAATGCACGTTCCGTCGTTAAGCGCGACTCCAACCGGCGCGTGATTTCTGGAAAGTCCTGCGGCCTTTGCAGAATCAATTGGAAGAGAGTCTGCAAGGCGGCGGCATTGATATCGCCGAACATCTGCGAGCGGATCGATTCAGATTCCGGCAGAGGCGCTTCAAAGATGCCCCCCGTGTAATTTGTAACGACTCGCGTTGAACCCGTCTTGCCGGGAACAGCGGGTGTCCCCGACGCGCTCCAAACGCCGCCGCCCGCGTTCACAAAGATCTCGAAGAAGTAGCCATTGTTCTGACGGTGTGAGCAGTTCGAAAGATCGGAGCACTGAAATTGATCGCTCAAATTCAGCTCTTCGAAAGAAGCGGTGTACGTTTGATGGGTTGCAGAAAAATTCCTTTCAGCAGCAGCTATCACGCGTAGACTGGCCAGCGCCTTCTCTTTATTCGCGGCCTCGCGAGCTTTCTGGACGGCGGGCAACAGCAGCCCAATTAATATCGCGATGATTGCGATTACCACGAGCAGCTCGACCAGGGTGAATCCATTCTGGTGGGGCCTTGCGCGCGAAGGGTCCTTCTGTGTATTCAACATGACTTCCTCCTACTTGCATTTGTTTCGGTTTCAAAATATTCGGCCGGGGGATGCGGGATAGATTACGAGTGGACCGGCGGGAGGTCACCGTGAATCTTCACAGTCTTGAGTTTGGAGTTCCGCCTTCAGGCGGAAAGGCACGAGCCGCCTGAATGCGCAAACGCTGACCCTTCAGATCAGCCGGTTGCGAAGGGCTTTGGCGACCGCTTCGGTCTTCGAATGCACTTGAAGCTTTTGATAGATGTTTTGCAGGTGAAAGTTGATCGTGGTGGCTTGGACACCGAGTTTTGTCGCCGCGGTCTTGTAGTTGTGGCCTTCGACCAGCAGCCTGAGAATTCGCACTTCGTGGGGAGTCAGGTTGTAGTCGGCGCGTTCCGGCGGCCGAATCTCGCGAAATAACTTGATGACGCGGCGCGCGACTTCGGGTGACATCGGCGCTCCCCCTTCCATGGCTTCTTTCACGCTGGCAATCAACCGCGCCGGCTGGGTCTTCTTCAGCAAATACCCTGACGCGCCGGCGCACAATGCGTCAAAGATCCTTTCGTCATCATCATGAACCGTCAGCGTTAGCAAAAGGATCACCGGGTATCGTTCCTTAAATAGTCTTATGCCGTCGATGCCGTGCATTCCGGGCAGGCCAATGTCCAGCAACATAACGTCGGGCACGCGTGCCGCGATTTTCGGCAACGCTTCTTCGATCGAGCGAAAGCCGCCGGTACACTCGAAGCCTTCGGTGCCCCCGATCAAGGCAGTCAGATAGTTCCGGAACTCGTGATGATCCTCGATGATCGCGATGCTAATCGGCCCGGACGTCTGTCGTGACAAAGTCTCCAGTGAAGGCACAGCTTGATTTGTCATTGTCCGATTCCCCTCGGTTTTGCCAGTCGCGCCCAGCTTACGCATTAAGCAAACATCAGTCACTGTGAATTTTCACAGCGCCGGCTCAAGTACGACCGGCGATCGGGGCTACCAGGGTCAAAGTCATTCCTTCGCCCGCTCGCGAGTCCAGGTCGATCGTTCCGCCGAGCTTTTCAGCGCGACGTCGCATGCTTTCCAATCCGTGGCCCTGGTCCGCCTGACCGGCGACGAATCCCCGGCCATCATCTTTCAGCTCGAGAATTATCTGCCCACGCTCGATCCTGAGCGATGCTTTTGCAATCCGGCACCCGGAGTGGCGCGCGATGTTATTGATGCCTTCCTTGAAAACCAGAAAGACCTCGCGCCGGACCTCGGCATTTATCTTCACATTGTGATTCGCGCCGGGAGCGTCCAGATGAAATTCGATATCGCGGGCGGTCAAACTGTCATTGGCAAAACGGCGCATCCGGTGCGCCAGATCGATAACATTGTCGCGTTTGGGATTCACCGCCCAGACAATGTCTCCCATGGCTTCGACTGATTGCCGGGAAGCATTGGCAATGACGGCCAGCCGCTCCGCGATTTGCGCATCGACCTGACGCGCCTGCTGGCGCAGCATTTCGCTCAGGCCGGCGATCAGCGAAAGATTTGATCCAATGTCGTCGTGCAGGTCCGAAGCGATGCGCGTGCGCACTCTTTCAAGTTCAAGCAGCCGCGCGACGCGATAACGATAAAGTGAATAAACCGCGAGCATGACGACAGCAAGCGCCAACAGCATAAACCACCAGCGTTGCCAGATGGGAGGCGAGATCCGAAAACTGACCACTGCCGGCTGGGCACTAACAAGTCCATCTGAGTTCACGGCGCGAACCAGAAAGCGATAGCGGCCCGGTGAAAGACCAGCAAGATTCAGCGTCCGCTGCTCCGTCGGCGCGCTCCAATCGGCGTTGGTCCCTTCGAGTTTGTATTGATAGTGCAGCACGTCGCCGGGTTCGAAGCTCAGACCGACGAAGTCAATCTGCATTTGGTTTTGGTCTGCGACGAGATCGGGCAGACGGACGTTGTTTTCGCCGAGCGCAGAGAGCGGCTGTTGTAATCCGGCAACGCGAAGGCCACGGATTAGTATGGGCAGTGGCGCCGCCGGCTCGGGCGAGCCGGGCACGAAACGCGACAAACCGTTGTGAGTGCCGAACCAAAGGACGCCGTTGCGGTCGCGAAGGGCAGCAAGGAACGAGCCGCTCGCGAGGCCATCCGCGGTTGTGTAGTGACGGACGCGACCCGTCGCGGGGTCGAGCCGGTCGAGACCGCGTCCGGTCCCAGCGTAGATGTCCCCGCTCAAGTCTTCGGTGATAACTTCGACGCTGTTACTCGACAATCCTTCGGCAGTTGTGTAACTCGTGAAGGCTAGTCGCTCGGTCGTGGGAGTGTCGACGCGGAGCAGCCCGCTGCGCGAAAGGGCAATCCAGAGCCGACCTGCATGGTCTGTGTAGATGTAGTTAATCGAGCCCGGCGGTAGCCCATCTTTCGTGGTGAAGAACGTGAACGCGCCGTCGCGGTAACGAGCCAGTCCAGTGTTGAATCCGATCCAGATGTTGCCCGCGCGGTCTTCGGCGAAAGAGCGCGCAATATCGTCTTTCATCGAGGGAAGGTTTGCCGTCCCGGTCAGGTCGCCTAAAGTTCGATTGCCAGGCTCCCAGAGGACGAGGCGGTTGCTGCCGGAATCGAAGGACGAGCTCCATATTCTGGCCTTCGAGTCTTCAAAAATGCGGAAGATTTGCGGCTCGCCGTCTGTGCTTTCTGCTCCATAGACTGCGAGTGGTCGCGCTTTGACGAGTTGGGTGAAGTTGTCAGCGGCAGGAAAGTGGTAAAGCTGTCCGTTCATCGCCACCCACCATTCGCCGTTGCGCGCTTGCAGCGTCAGGCCCTCGCGGACCCAACCGAAGTTTTTCCCCTTCAGCGCGTTGGGAACAAACCACTTGAAGCGCTGCCCGTCGTAACGCCCGAACGTTTGCCAGTAGATGATCTCGCTCGAATGCAGCAGGTCAACCTTACCGCCCTCGAAGATGCTCGCACGCTTATCGCCCAAGACGTAGCCCCTGAAGCACACACCGCCAGCGCGGTCAGCCAAAATCCCCCCCACCGAATTGATGCCATCCTGCTCGCCATAAGTGATAAAGCCTTCGCGCACCAGCTTCATCGCTCCGGCGGTATTCGTGCCCAGCCAGAGATTTCCGCCCGAGTCTTCGTTGAGCGCCGTGACTTCCTGAAAGCTTAACCCGTGTCTCTTCGTGTAGGTGTGGAATCGCTGGCCATGTTCGTCTCCTTCCGGGAAGAAAGCGATCAGCCCGACATTAGTGGCAATCCAAAACTTGTGATCGGATGTCTCGAAGAGTTGGAAGATCCAATCGGTCGGTAAGCCTTTCGGTTTATTGTAGACTTCGGCGACTACTAACGACCCACGAGTGTCGTCGGCGACGAAACGAAAAAAGCCACCAAGCCTGGTCGCAGCCCAGAGCCGCCCCTGATGATCCTCCAAAAGGTCATGGATGACGTCGTCCGGCAAGCCATCGCGTTTGGTGTAGTGCTCAATGCGTCCGTCAGGCCGACGTCGAAGTAGTCCGCTGGCGCCCGCGACCCACAAAGAACCGCTGCGGTCTTCCAGCAGGTCATATATGTAAACCTCCAGTGCATGCCCGCCTGCCGTTCCTATGTCTACGGATAGGAGTTTGAAACTATTGTCACCTCGATCCAGACGGTAAAGGTGTTTCATAGTTCCGCACCAGATGGTTCCGCCCCGGTCTTCGTAGAGCGCATTGACGGCGCGGGCCTGGCGGTCGTCGTCTTCGGGAACCACGACGGTGAACATCGGTTCAGTTGTCGGCTTCTGATTCGCGAACGAAACAGTGGACGACGGCACGCCTTTCGGATTGAAACGCACCAGGCCGGCATTCGTCGCGATCCAAAGTTCACCATTGCGCGTCTCAAGCAAATCATTGACGGTCGCGTGCGGCAGTCCCTGATCGACTCCGTAATTCGTAAACGTGTAGCCATCGAAGCGGGACAGGCCTTCGCCGGTGCAAAACCAAAGAAAGCCGCGCGAGTCGCGCACAATTTTGTTGATGACATTACTCGGCAGGCCGTCGGCGACGGTATAGGCTTTTAGGGGCAGGCGTTCAGCTGCCGCGACACCAGGAAATAATAAGAATACAGCCAGTAAGAATGTTCTCATCTCCGAACGCCGCAAAAAATGAGGGAGAGTTTTCAGGGGCGAGGTATTATGTCGCTGGGTCCAGGTGATACTCAATCAATTTCATGCTTCGCGCTGCAAAATAAGATCCGCGATCGATTGCAGGAGGTTGGTTTGTCTTTCGATGCGTTCCAGCGCCCTGCACACATGGTTATGGACCACCTCAAGTTGTGCGCGCGTAGCTTCCAGTCCATAGAGCGCGGGGTAAGTAGCTTTGCGGGCGCGGGCGTCTTTACCCGGAGTCTTGCCAAGCTCTTCAGCGGTTGAGGTCACGTCCAGAAGATCGTCAGTGATCTGAAATAACAAGCCCAGATTCGTTGCATATTCTGTGACTGCCTCGAGCTCAGTCGCGTTTGCGCCGGCGATGATCGCTCCGCACCGCGCCGCGGCGCGAATCAGCGCGCCGGTCTTCAGCTGGTGAATCAGTTTCAGTTCGGAACTGCTTACGTCCGTTGATTCCGCGGCGAGATCATGCGCCTGGCCGGCCACCATCCCTTCCGGCGTTCCCGCAGCGCGGGAGATTTCGGCGATCAGTCGAACGCGAAGGTCGGGTCTTAGCAGCTCATCTTCGGCGATCGTTTGAAACGCGAGAGCCTGTAATGCGTCGCCGGCGAGGATTGCCGTGGCTTCGCCAAACTTGATGTGGCAGGTCAGCTGTCCGCGTCGCAAGTCGTCATTATCCATCGCCGGCAGATCATCGTGGATCAGCGAATAGGTGTGGATCATCTCGAGCGCGCAGGCCGGGCGCAGCAAGGCTGCAACCGGCGCGCCGAATGTTTGGCCAATGGCCAGCAGCAGCGCCGGCCGAAATCGTTTGCCGCCGGCAAACACGCTCCAGCGAATTGCCGCATGGACCGGCGCCGGTTCGTCGGTCTCTTTCGGGATCAGGCGATCGAGTTCGGAGTCAATCTGGGTGCGGCGGGAGGATAGAAATTCACGGGCGTCAGTTGCGATTAGATTAACCACAGAGGACACAGAGAAGGCCGAAGTAACAGAGTCTATTAAATAATTAAGCGCCAACGAAGGCAACGGCTGAAACTGCTACGAAACCCGACAGGTCAGGATTCTGTACCGCTTTACGCCCTTATTGAGTCTCACCGTCGTCAGTCGATCCCAGCTCCCTTTCGGGCTCGAATGGTCGCACCGTTGCGCGGCCCTGATTGTCGCGCATCAGGATCTCAATCCGGCGTTCAGCCTGATTCAAACGTTCCTGACAGTCGCGCGACAGTTTCACGCCCTGTTCAAAGAGTTCCAGGCTCTTCTCGAGCGTCAGCTCGCCCTGTTCCAACTGGCGCACGATGCGCTCGAGTTCTTCAAGCGATGCTTCAAAGTTTTTGGGTTTTGAATTGTTCATCCTGCAATGGAGCGCCGGCATCCCTGCCGGCGGTTCGCGGGTATCCCCGCTGCTTCGATCCAGTGGCTAATGCCTGCGGCTCGGCAATTTATTCAACTGTCTGCGAATACCGTCCTGCAATTGGGTGCCGGGTGACGGCAGATCGTGAACGATGCCGTCTGCGATGCGCTGAGCCAGCTTGTCATCCTGAATCGAAGTAATCAGCCAGCCGCCGGCGTGCGACTGCATTGTAAGCCGAAGCTGCTCGTCTTTGATATTCACGAGCGCATGTGCAGTCTCACCTTGCTCGGTGATGTCCGCAAAATGAGGGACGGACAATGCGATCAGCACAAATGGTTTTCCCGCGGCGAGATCTGTTAGTCGTCGCAGTTCCGCCACCATTTCGTCGTGAACGGTCTTCTTTAGATTGGGCGGTACGGACGCAGGAGACGGCGCAATCTGAACCGGCAAAGCGGAAGTAATCGCCGATGAATATGAACCTGCGTTACGCTGCCTGACTTGCGACACGAAATCATCAGTAATCTTGTCAGTATCGAAAATGCTGTCGATAGTCAACGTGTCATTTCGTTGCGCCGCATCTGCGAGCAGCGCAAGTGTATAAGCCGGGCCGCTCTGATAGTGTCGCCACCAAAAGTAAACGCCTGCCGCGGCGCCGATGAACACAACGAACAAAATAACTGCGATGATGAGCAACGGCTGCGCAATGCCGCGACGACGGCCTGCGCGGGCCGATGTTCGGGACGCGGCAGCCGGCGCGCCCGTCGATCCGTCAAAGTCGATAACGATTCGATTCCGGCCCATTTTATTCGATTCCCTCGACTCGACAACCAAGCGCCCCTTTTCGCAACCGCACGCGCAATGCATCACCTGGTGCCACCGCAGTCGCTTCGCGCACCACCCGACCTTGTGCGTCCTGGGCGATCGCATATCCGCGCTCTAAAACTCTGAGGGGTGACATTGCGTCAAGTGCCGCCGCCGCCAAGCCAAACTTCTGCCTGGCCAGGTCTAATCGGGTTGTAATCCCTGCGTCACGCGCCTGGTTCAGCGCCGCAAAGCGTGCCTGGGCAGCGCTGACATGGGCGCGAAGTTGCGCCGGCGATAAGCTATACGACGCCGCTCCCAGCCGTCTTTGCGCGCGCTGCAGGGCATTCGCGATCAATCTCTGCAAATGATGTTCGGCATCGTCAGCGCGCGACATCGCATCGCGCAATCTCGTGTTTACTTCGTCAAAGGCCGGCGAAAGCGCAAGTTGTTGTACCTGAGCGCGCGCGCCGCCGATTCTGAATTTGATTGAGTGCGCCAGATTTGTGACCAGGCGATCGAGTTGCGAGCATAGTTGAGTTTCGTGCGTCGCTACAATTTCCGCCGCCGCTGACGGCGTCGCCGCCCGCAGATCCGCGACAAAGTCGGCAATCGTGAAATCAGTTTCGTGGCCGACGGCCGAGATTACGGGGATCACCGACGAACGAATGGCGCGGGCGACTGCTTCCTCGTTGAAAGTCCAGAGATCTTCGATCGATCCACCGCCGCGCCCGACAATCATCACGTCGATCGCCGCTTCGTGACGCCCGTCGCGCAAGGCGCGGCCATGATGTTCGTTGAGAAACCTAATCGCGCGCACCACTTCATGAGCAGCGCCATCGCCCTGTACGCGCGCCGGCACAAATAAGACATGCACCGTACGGGTGCGGCGTGAAATCACATTCAGAATGTCGCGGATCGCTGCGCCCGAAGCCGAAGTGACCACGCCAATCCGTTGCGGAAAAAAGGGAATCGGCCTTTTCAATTCCCGGGCGAACAATCCTTCAGCCTGCAAACGAGCTTTTGTCTGCTCGAAAGCTAACTGGAGCGCACCGGCGCCCACGGGCTCCAGCGCTTCGACAATCATTTGATACTCGCCCTTCGGTTCATAGACACTCAGGCGCCCGCGCGCGCGCACCTGCAAACCGTCCTCAGGACGAAACCGAATGCGTTGATTGCTGCTGCGATAACACGCGGCGCGGAGTTGGGCGAACTCGTCTTTCAGAGTGAAGTACCAGTGGCCGGAACTAACGGAACGAAAATTCGAGATTTCGGCTTCGACCCAAACGGAAGCAAAGCGACGTTCCAGCTCGCCGCGAATCATGGCCGTCAGCTCCGACACGCTGATTGGCCGGCGCTCGGTTTTGTCAAAGAGGGATGCGAGAAGGGGTTGAGACATTGGCACTATTGCGGCATGGCGATCGCGGGACTCAACCTCACCGCCGCGCCCTCGCGATTGACCCGCACGCGGAGGCGCCGGTGGTTCGCGGAATTCGAGGCATAAGTGATCGTGTAGGCGGTGCGGAGTTGCGCCACCACCTCGTCATAAGCGCGCTGCAGATCTTCCATTTTCCTGATCTGATAAAAGACGCCGCCCGATGCGCTGGCGAGTTTTTGGCCCTCTTCGGCGGCGCGAGTGGTAATAGTCAAATACCGAGAGCGCAAGGGATCTACGGTAATCGTCGGTTGCGGCACGCTCGATTCCGGAATCAGTCCAGAAGGAATGTACAGCGGATAAACCAGGGCGCCCGATTCGCTCAGCGCTTCCAGCACCGCCGGGAAAGGAATAAACGATTTGTTGTCGTCGCCATCTGAAAGCACGACGATGGCGGTCCGCTCGCCCCGCAAAGGCTTAAGGGTATCGGCGATCACGTACGCGAGCGAATCGAACAACGCGGTTGCGCCGCCGGCTTCGATGTCGTCGAGCTTGCGCGAGAGTAGTGCCCGATCGGTTGTGAAATTCGAGATGACCTGCACGTCATCGCGAAAGCTGATGATCGAGATACGATCCTGCGGGCTGGCGGTGCTCAGGAAATCGCGCGCGGCTTTGCGAATGAAATCGATCCTTTCTTCGACGCTGCCGGACACGTCCAGGAGTAACACCAGGTTGAAAGGCTCAGTCGCCGGCCTGACGTTGGTGATCTTTCTCTCCGCGCCGTCTTCATAAACCGCAAAGTCCGACGGGTTCATCCCGCTGATTGCTCGCCCGTTACGGTCAGTGATGCTGGCGTTGACCCGCATCAATTCGGGACCAGCAGCAGTAGCTATTTCTCCCGGCGCGCGCAGAGTCACGAGTGAAGGCTCGCTGCGGGGCGGCGGCAAAGTCTTCGCATAGTCGCCGAACATTTTCGGGCTAACTTTCCGGATGGCATCCATCAAACGACTGTCACCGCCGCGAATAATAGCGCGCGCGGCCTCAGTCAAAGGGCGCTCGTGCAAATCCGGCGGCACCATGCTGGGATCTACATTAAGAAGAATAACCCCCCGCCGGGTCCTGAGATCCAAACGCACCGGCTCGAGTTTTGCTGTCTGTGTTTCCGGATTTTCGGCGACTCCATCTTTATTGCCGTCAGCGTTTGTTTTGTCGGCGGCTTCTGTCGTCTTGCTGTCGGCAACTTCCTTTTCCGAACCGAAAAGTTTCCAGCGTTTACTCTTCTTTACATGTCGGCCGAGGGTTCCCGAGATCGTAAATCGCCCACCGCGGCCTTCTTTCACTTTCGGCAATTCCACGTCGCTGAGATATCTCGGGCGGCTGGCTTCCCAGAGAAAATTAAAGCGCAAAGAATCGAGCGAGACGTCGGCATGAATCGTTCCCGTATTGGTAACGACTTCGGCGAACTCGAGATTACCGACGACATCGACCATGCCGCTGTCACTTTCAATCTTGACGCGCGAGCGTTGCGGCACCCGGAGGGTAATGTCTATCCGATCATTATCGTTTCGTTCGCGGACATCTATTGTGTTGCCATTAACCCGCACGTCACCAGCTGCCACCGGCGTGCCGGGCGAAGTAGCCTGCAAACTCATCTTCTTTTTTGATTCGTCAGAGGCGAGCACGCTCACCCGGCCGTTGCGGTTTTTGATCGTCAACGAAACGGGCCCGGATGCGTTTAGCTCGCGCTCATATCCCTGCGGTGCAGGAGAGGTCCCGGCGCGCCATGCCGAATGCGTAAGGCCGTTCGCCAAAGGCAGAAGCACCGCACCGAGAACGAGGAGAACCGTTGCGCTTGATTTGAAGTGAGTCCGAAGACTTCGGCGGAAAAAAGCTGTGCCGAGCATGACGACTGATCTTGCCTGCACGATGTGCCGAGGTCAAGTATGAATATCGCTGGAGGCAGAATTCCAAATTCGGGGGCGTTTGCGATCTCCGTGCCCTCCGCGCTTTCTGTGGTGAGTAATTCGCACAAAACAACCACCACCGAGACACACGGAGTACACTGAGAACAGAGATCCGAGACTTCGCGATCTGGAACTCGCGACCGGTTCTGATAGAATCACCGCGAAATTTCTGATGACGGAACGCCAGTACAAATCCTTCGCCGAGTTCTGGCCCTATTATGTTTCGGAACACAGGAAGGCGGCGACGCGTGCATTGCACGCCATCGGTAGTACTGCCGGATTAATCCTGATGCTGGTCGTCATTGCGATCGGCAAGTGGTGGCTGTTTCCGCTGGGACTCGTCGCCGGCTACGGTTTCGCCTGGGTCGGTCATTTCTTTATCGAGAAGAACAAGCCTGCGACTTTCAAATATCCGTTGTGGTCATTCATGGGCGATTGGAAGATGCTGGCTTTCATGATCGCCGGCAGAATGGAAAAAGAGATTCAGCGTCTGGACTCCCGATCAAGTTAGCAACTAACCACTAACCACTAACCACTAACTACGGACAATGGACAAGATCAATCTCGCGCAAAAGCTTTCGATCATAAATGATCACTGGAACCCTCGAATTGTCGGTGAGCTGAACAATCAGTATCTCAAGCTGGTGAAGTTCGAAGGGCCATTCACCTGGCATCATCACGAGAATGAAGACGAAATGTTTTTGGTGGTGAAGGGCCGCTTCCGGATGGACTTTCGCGAAGACAGAAATGATCGCGCCCAGTGGATCGAAACCGGTGAGTTCATCATCGTGCCCCGCGGCGTCGAACATCGCCCATTTGCCGAAGAGGAATGCGAAGTCCTGCTCTTCGAACCGGCCTCTACTTTGAATACCGGCAACGTCGAGGATGAATTCACGCGGAAAGAACTCGAAACAATCTAACTACTCGTTTAGCGGCGGGCTACCGCCCGCCCTATTTATGCGGAACGATCTGGCGGGCAGTAACTCGCCTCTAAACATTCCCGAAGAACCGGTCTACTCAACTCTCACCCGATCCGTTTTCCCTCGTCCGAAGATTTCCGGGTGATACATCTCCTCCGCTTTCGCGGGCGGCACAATAAACTCGCCCGGCGTCGTGGCGCGCGCAACGTAAGAATATTTGTAGACGCCTTCCCACAATAACGAAGTGAAAGCTTCAGCGCGCTCGTCGCGAAGGTTCTGATGTTCGAACCATTCCGGCCGCCACCACCACCAGCCGTAACCATACGAGCGGCTCCCGTACTCTCCTATGCCGGTCTGTTTTTCATCTCGCGGGATGCTCCCCGTAGTTGCCAGCGACGGATTCAATGCTTCGAATCCTGCCGGCAGCGGATCGGTTAACGCGACGTGATAGCGCCGCGCCGTCGCGACCATCGTCAGCCGCACGCGAACGCGCGCGCCGGCCTTGATGTGCCATGTTCCGTCAGGATCGCGTGCCACGTCCTTTGGATCATCCACGGGTTCATAGCTGCGCTCGACGGTGAAACCGTAATCGACGGGTTTTAGATTCAAATCAGCCGGCGCGTAGTCCATCCTGATGCGATAGTAAAGTCTACCGGCGCCGTCCTTACTTAATAGGAGATTTTGCGCGTTGCTTCGTTGCGCAAGATAACGCATCGGCACGTTAATCTGCCGGCGATCCGTTGAGCGACCTCTGAATTGTTGTTCGCCCGCAAACTGTTCGCCGAGCCAGGCACGCGCAACGAAATTGGGTGTTACCTTTTCGAAAGTATTGAAGTAACGATTGAGAGCGAGCAGGATAAAGACATTTTCCTGCGTGTTCTCCCAACGCCCCCGCGTGCGATGGGCAAGCAATCCGCGCACGACCTTCGGAATCAGATCGCTGGTCGGTTGATCGCCAATTAAGGCTTCGAGAATCACGCCATCGGCACGCCGATCCGAATTCAAGATCAGGTAATCGGCGTCGCTGTACGAGCAGACGAAGTGTGCGGTGCCCGCGGTCTCAGTTACTCGATTGTTGAGCAGGTGACGAATCGCGGCGACTTCGTTAGCCGAGCCTTTGTCGTTTGCCAGCACCGAAAGCAGCCAGCCGACTGATTCGAGCGAAAGTTTTTCCAGTCCGGCTTCGGCGATGAGCTTTCGCGCCCGCGCCGTGTCACGATCGCCCATCTGCGCGCGCACGTAGAGAGAATACGCGATGATGGCGCGTCGCGCATCGATGCTGTAGGCGGCGGGAATGTGCGACTCAATTTCCCGCAGATACTTCTGCAACTTATCGGACATCTCTTTCGGCACGTCATACTTTTTCTGCCTGGCCCGCGCCAGCGCGTGCGCGACGTGAATGCTCAGGTACGGCCACGATTCGTTCCCGCGCTGCCAGAAACCAAAACCGCCATCTTCGTTCTGCATCCCCTGCAGCCGTTTCAGATCGCGCGCGACGGCGGCTTCCATCTCATGGGGCGACGGCAGATCCTTCGCTTCAAAGCCGGTCAGAACGTCGCGCAGTGCGGCGATTGTGATGATCAGCGACGCCAGCTGCTCCGAACACTCGTAGGGATAGCTGGTGAGATAGATCACTGCGTCCGTCAGTTCCTGCAACTGCGTTGATGAAGTTTCAATCTCGAGTCCGCCAAATTCCGGAAATACGTTAGCGGGCGCTTTGACCGGTTGATTGATCGCACCTTCGTCGATCTCGCCATAGGTGGCGAATGCTTCGGTAGTCGCCGGCGTCCATACCGGCAACTCAACTTCCGCCGCGTCTGACCAGCGGCCGGACACGGCGCCAATCTGAAAACGAGCGGTTCCGGCCTTGACCGCCGCGGCGGGAATGCGCACTTCGACGCGATCGTTTGCGGGGAGGGTAACGCGACGACCGGCGGTGCTGCGTCCAACGTCCAAAGCCGAAGGTCCAACGTCTGTTCCGCTGCCCTGACTTTGGACATTGGACATTGAACTTTGGACGAATGAAGCGTTGCTTGCACGCACCGCCACATCAACCGTCATCGCGTTATCGGTTTGATTCTGCAGCACGATCGGCAATTCAAATTGATCGCCGAAATTCAGGAACCGCGGCGCCGAAGGTCTGGCCATCAGAGGCAGCCGCGCCGTAATTGTTGATTCGCCGGCGCCAAACTGTTTGCCGCCGGCAACTGCAACTGCCATTACGCGATAGCGCGTGAGATTGTCCGGCAATTTCACCTGCACTTGCGCACGCCCCCTCGCATCGGTGCGCACAGAAGGAGTAAAGACGGCGAGCGCGTTGAAGTTTTCGCGGAGACGGATTTGTGCTGGTTGTCGACCGTCAGGCACCGGCGTTGGTTTTGGCGGCGGCAGCATAGCGAAATCGGCCACTCTGGATGCCGCTATCACGTTTACAGTTTCGGACATCGACGCGAGCATTTCCCTTCTTCCACCGCCTCCACCGCCCGGCCCTCCGCCGCCTTCGTTCATTCCATCAATCGCAAGCCGCACATTGTTTCGGGAGTGATAATCAGATGTGTCGCCCTCTCGCTCGGCGTAGAAAATCGAAACTGGATCCGCGAGCGTGTAACTCGCCAATGCCAACACAGACTCATCAACGACGACCACCGCGACTTCACTATCTGTCACGGCATTGCCACGGGCGTCCCGCGCTTCAACGTTGATCAAGGTGTTGCCGCCGGGTTCGAGTGTTTTATCACGCGGTGTGGCGACGACATTCAATCTGCGCGACACAGGAGGTATCGAAAGATTGATCTCGCCGGATGCGTAGGCGGGTCGCATCGCGTCTGTCCCACGTCCAATGTCCAATGTCGCACGTCCCGTTCGCTGAGATTCACTTTGGACATTGGACGTTGGACGTTGGACTTCCCTGGCTTCATTCCCAACCACATCTACCTGCACATGAATATTTGGCGTCCACGCTTCATCGATTGGAATCCGCAGAGTGTAGGTCAGCGAGTCCAGGCGAAAACGTTCAGTCTTCAGGATCCCCGAGCGACGCAGCGTCATCACAGCTTCGGCCGGCGAGAAAGGCGCCTGCACCAGAATCTGTGCGGTATCGCCAGCTTTGTATTCCTTCCGATCGGGAATCAATTCGACTTTCTCTTCTTCCAGGCCATTCTTCGGCGGCTGTTTTCCGCCGGCAACCCACAATGTCAGTTCGCTTTCGTTCGCGCGGCCGCGGTCGTCCTGAATTGTCGCCGTCACGCGATAGGTTCCACCTTCTTTCGAAGTGAAAGTACACTTCACCGCGTCCTCCGCGGATTTAATGGAGCAATCCTGCGGATTCGTTTCGACTTCCTTCCATTCGCCTTTGACTTGTTTCCAGTCGAGCAGCACCGCGCGCATTTTCACTTCACGATCCGCGATTGCCTTGCCGTCGAGGTCCGTGACGATCGACTGGACGACGAGCGGTTCGCCCTGCTGCACGAATGTCTTGTCGCTCTTCAATCCGACATAGAGATTCGCCGGATGCACGAGCATGGTCGCCGTCGAACTCCATGTTTGCCGGTTCACATCCTGGACGCCGGCTTCCGCTGTCACCGTCGATGGCCGTGCCGGTTTCACGGAATCAAAATCAATTCGCAAGCGATGCTTGCCACCTGCATCGGTACGGCCACTCAACTCCTCTTCGTTGCTGTCCTCTCTGTCGCTTTCGTCGGTCCACCACGGAATCCATTTCCCAAACGTGTAATCACTGCGGTTTGGCGGCGTGAAATTCGCCGGCGTCGACCTGACTTGCCATTTCACATCGGCGTTCGCCAAGCCTCCGCCGGCAAAATAGTTCGCTGCCACAGATACTTCAGCGCGGTCGCCGACGAACAGCGGGCCGTCGCTTTCGATTTTCGCGGTGACTTCAAACTCGGGCCGGCGAAATTCCTGCACTTGGAACTCGTGAGTGTAATTCTCGTTGTCAAAACCCTTCATCCTGCTCTTCGTTTCAAATTTCACCTTTGCATTGCCGAGATTCATATTCGCCGGAAGTTTGAAGGTAGTATCGAATCCGCCGAAGAGGTTCGGCGTCAGTTGGCCTTTTAAGACTTCGTTTTCTTCTTCGTCCTTGACCGAATAACTCACGAGCTTAATCGCGCCATTTAGCGGGCCAATGTCCCCGCCTTTGCCGGCCCCGACGCGCCGAATCCAACCTTTGAAGTGGACTTCTTCGCCGGGCCGATAGAGTTTGCGATCATCGAAAACATACCAACGCAATTCGTCCGGTTGCGGTTTCTGTTGCCACGAGCCGTTAGTCGCCCACCAGTTTTCGGCGTTCTCAGGCAGGATGGCCACGTCGTTGCCACGCCGCGCGACCAGTACGCCCGCCGGCTCTGAAACGGGTTTCAAGAGAAGGTGCGCCAGCCCATCCTGACCCGTGACCCCTGAAACATTCGAAGGCACTATTTGCATCAGCACGCCGCTGAGTGGTGCGCCGTCAGAGAGCGAGTTAGCCCAGCCGACCAATTCGTCATTGTCGGCGAAGGCATCAAGACCGATCTGCGTCGATTGCACCCAGGCGAGCAAAGGGCTGTGATAAATATCCGAAGCCGGAGTGATCGATTCGACCGCCACAATCACCTGACCAAAACCATCTTTGAGCGCCGGAGATAGATCGATCGCAGTCTCGATCATTTCATTCGGTACTTGTTTCAGATCGATCTGCTTAGCGAGGACTAAACGACCCGGAAGCGTGGCTCTCCTGGCAATCGGATCGTTCGGGTTTCGATAATGTAGTTGCCGGTAAGCCTGAAACTTCATCCAGTCTGCGGGCTCAACTGCGTACAGGCTGACTTTCATAGATTGATAATTCAGGCTGTATAGCGACAGTTGTCGCGGTCCAACCGGATCGAGCACCACAAAGCCAGTCCCACCAAGATTAAACCACGGTTGTGCCGGCCCGACTTTGAACTCGACAGTTTCGTCATTGCCAAGCGTTTGATCGAATTGATCGCGAAGCGATTTGTCGATGGTCACGCGGTAGATGGTGTTCGGCTTCTTTGATCCTTCGATCGTAAGCCCGTTCCACGAAACGCTGGCTTTCATTCCGGCGATGGGTGGATCTATTCGCACTTGGGATTCTATGAAAGTGTCCGGTTTAACCTTATTGCTGAACTCTAGACTCCATTGATCGTACGGAGTGCACTCGCGCGTGTTGACGTAACTGCATTGTGCCTTCATCAATCGCATCGGCCCGAAAGTCATGAACGGAAAATTCTGATTCTGTTTCGTTGTTAGCGGGCCTTCGGCCGAAGATGTGCCGGCTAAGATCTCAACGTCTATGTTGGAGCCCGGAGGCAACGCGTTATCGGTTTTGCCGGAAGAGTCGGTCGCGCGAAACACAAGCCAGCGATCTTTCTGGGCATGGTTCACCAGCTCTTTGAAGTTTTCATCGGCGTCGATCTCTTCCTTCGTTGCCAGTCGAATCGGCACTTGAGTTGATCCTGCGACGACCTTGATGTTTCTCAGAACAGCCTGCGGATCGATCCGCTGATCGAATTCGGCAAACATGAGAACATCGCGACGCTGAACGGTCGCCCTTGCGGGATAGAAATTGGTAACGGTTGGCGGCGGTGTGGTAAACGTCCAACTCTTTGTCTGGGCCAGTGAGCCGCCGTTTACAGATTTCACGCCTGCCGGAACAGTAATCGTGTATTGAGTCGCCATGGGAAACCGAACCTCAGGCTCGAAGAGCAGCGTCCTGGTACCGATCCAATGCCACTTGCCGGGAGGCTGCGGCGAAAGTTTTACCGGAACATTCTCAACAGCTTCTTCCTGCGAGATCACAGCCACCATCGGCTGCGAAAACGAGACGCTCAGATTCGGCGCCAGCGGTACTTCGCCTTCGGGTGAGTAACGGAGAATCTCGAGCGGTCCGGCGACGGCCTGGTCAGGTGGCGCCATCTCACTCGGCGCGGGAAACGGCTGCCTAACGGTGGCGCCGGTGCGCGGCGGCGGCAGAGACTTTTCGCGCAAAGCAAAGGCCGCCGCGTCGCTTGGTTCAGCTTTGATCGGCGGCAGGCGATTGAGAATTGCGCGGACCTCTGCATCTGAAAGCTGCGAAGCATTCGCAACTTTATTCGCTGCTTTCGCCTCCGGTTGTCCGGGCGCTTCACTGAGACGAAACTTCAGTCCCTGGTCCTCATCGGCCTCGTCGCTGTTGGCAGTTTGTTTGGAGAAAATCGTCGCCAGGAAGTCATAGGTCCGATCAAGAATGCCTCTGGTTGAATCATCGCTTACGGAAGGCGGCCCGCTTAGCGACCTAACACCAGCGATTGACTGCGGAACAGAGGCGAGAACGAAAGAGTAAACCAGCAGCAGCGAGATAAGACGGCTCGGGAGAGTCATGGGTTTTGGACTCCTCGCCTGAAATTGAAGGTTCAGGACTTGCGAAATCGATTTAGGTAAGTCGCCAAACAGCAGCGAGGGGAGACTAGATGGTTTGGGGCTTAGACGCAATCAACG
>WNGF01021131.1_pt1 | contig 20068 bp, 22 predicted proteins | sample 5400641 | NCBI WGS metagenome assembly WNGF01 (sample SAMN13153371, study PRJNA577476) | soil metagenome | isolation source: 80 cm soil or saprolite under grassland replicate 2 | place: USA:California | collected 2016-06-15
CCAATCCTGAGCGGCTTCTTCTTTTCCGCGTCCGCGAATCGTTTTAGCCAATCGCGTGGCCATTTCTCGGTGCGTCCGCCAAAGTCTTCGACGAGCTTTCGAGAATCATCGCGCGACGTGCATGCAATTTCGAGTTGCAACCGCTTGCGCCCGGGTCTGGATATAATCACAAGACTGCCGCGTGAACGCGCTTGCAGAATATTCTCATGTGCACTCAGCCAGCGTGGCTCGGCTAGTTTGCGCCAGAGATGCATCATTTCTGCGGAAACCACGCGCGCTCGCGATCACGAACTTCCCGACTACACGAACCTCCGTAAGTGTTGTCCCTGTGGGCCGTTTCGGCGAGGGCGCCGAAACTTGCACGCGACGCGTGTGCGCTCTCCGGAGTTGTTGTACTCCGCTGAGATCTTTTCGAAACTACAATATCGATCTTATTTTTTCTCGGAGGCTTTTTCGCCCTTCATCTCTGCCATCTTTTGCGCAAGGCCGGCGGCGAATTTTTCGTACTGAACATTATCGACCGTGAAAGTGCCGAACATGTAGTTCGAGTTGTCCCAGGACCAATTTTGGTCCGCATCGGTGTAGATCATCTTTGATGTGCGACCCTGCGCATATTTGTGGTGAAGGGGATCGGCCCCCGGTGGATTTACAATTTTCGGCGAGCCGCCGAGGCCACCTTCGATCAAGTGACCGTGAAAAGTACCATACTGCCCAATAGTGATCTGGTGTTCTTTGCCCGCAATTTTTCGGGTGATCGGCACATGGCGTGTCTCGGTTTTCTTTGACACGCCGGGCGTTAAAATCGCCCCGGCGATGGCTTCGAGCGCCTTGCGCTGCTCCGGGGTTGCCTTCTCGTCGATGTAATTGTAGGCAAAATTCCAGTTTCCGTACGATTCCATCATTGTCTGGCCTTCCGGACTTTGCCCCATCGAAGCGACGGCGAGTCCGTCGAGTTTCACTTTTCCGTAATTGCCTTTCTGAATGAAAAGCACCTGGCCACCGCCGCAGGTCATCTTGGTCGGTTTGGAATTGAACCAGCATGGACACGCAGCGTCGCACGAGCAGGCTTCTTCGAGTTGGCCGGTGATTTTCCACGGAGTTTTGTCTTTCGGTTGATCGGCAGCTCGTAGCGCTTCTCCCATGCAGAGGAGCCCCGCAACGAGCGCACACGGCAGGAGAAGGGAGGTCGTTTTCATAGCGCCGATTCTATGGCCCTGAGCACGGCATTCACAAGCCGATTTTGAGGATCCTTACTCCAAGCGGAGGCTGTGTTTGCTAAAGAAAGTGGCGTTTTGCGAATGCTCGTCCTGAACCGGACTTGAGATACTTCTCGAACGCGATGGCCATCTCTTCTTGCGGGAATGCGAAATAGGCGACAAGAACCCAAGGACGAAACTTGGCGGTATGCGGCGAGTAGCCTTCATTGTGGTCTTTAAGTCGCTGTCGCAAATCGCCAGTTGATCCGACGTTCAGTTGCTTTGGATGAGACCGCGACTTTAGCAAGTAGGCGTAGAACATCGGAAAGCTGGCCTGCCAGCCGTAGCTTGGCCTGTTTGGGCGGTCCGCCTTCGCTAAAGCTCCGGCGCACTCGCTCCAGCCCCCGCTTTGCGCTTTGCTCCAAGCGGAGGCTGGAGCGGGTGACGAGGCTCGAACTCGCGACGTCCTCCTTGGCAAGGAGGTGCTCTACCACTGAGCTACACCCGCAATCTACCTAGGAAAACCGAGCCGAGATGGACCGCCCGTAAATATCCTTTGCACACTGATTTTTTTACACTGTACGCTTGAGCACATGAGAACCACATAGAGTGAGATCGGCACATTTCAGAAAGTCGGCGAATGTCTTTATCGGTATTCATCCAACGGCGTCTATTATGCCCGTATCCGAGTCGATGGCAAGGAAATCAAACGCTCGCTTGAGACTACAGATCGGCAGATCGCCAACCGTGAGCTGGCAGACTTTAAAAAGAAACAGCGCCAGCTTGATCGCTCCAAGGGCAAAATCACTTTGGCCAAATTATGTGACCAAATCTCGCAACGGTTCAACATCAGAAACCAAAAACGATTGAGCGCAAGACCTTGATCATTCGCCGGTATCCGCGAAGCTGATGTATCGCAGTGAGACCTGCTATGCTACCACTTGTCAGGCGTGATCTAAAGCATCTCTTTTTGACCATCTCGCTCGCCAGGGTCGCTGTGCGCGGCGGTCTGTTTTTATGCGTGGCGAATTTTTTTCGCGTTACAAGAATACACTTTTACCTATGAGGGAAATCCTATAACGCGCTTATGAAACGATTTGTTAAGACAAAACGCGAGTTGGCTGAATGCCTTAGCGTCAGTCGCCCGACGCTCGACAGGCTCTTTAGGCGCTACCCAAATCCCGGAATGCTCGAAGATGGCCGGTACGACGTTCGCGAGTGGCACGATGCGCATTTGTCCACGTTTAACCGTGGCAGCGAAGAAAGCGTTACCGATGATTAATGATCGTAGGAACGGCTGAACACCGCGGCTGATTTGTTGCTCTTTTCCGCTCCTCATCGGAGAACTTTGCGCTACGATATCGGCTCCCGCGATGGAGCCTTCCAATCCGTTTCTTCGATCACCCAATCCTCTATTCGCCGTACGATTACCCCAAACGCCACTGGGAACTAGCGCCGGTATCTGAACGCCGAAATGTGCTTTGAAGCAACAAACCAGAAACGAATACTTTCTTGAAAACGCAAATCGGCAATCGACATTCGGGCGTTGCGGGCATCCGAGAGACTGGTGCTTGCAACGGCACTGTCATTGCCATGGAAGCCGCTCCGCGAAGTGAACTCGATGTTCTGGGAATCAAGAAAGTATGCAGCGGCAAACGGCGCGAGGTTTTTCAGACGCTCGATTGGGATAAGATGCTGCCGGCGACTTCGTTGCCTAACTGGCAAACCCCTGAATCTATGACCGTTGCCTCGGCATAAGTCTGAACTTTCATGTTGCATTCTAAAATATACCGGTTTCCCTTCATTCGTCCGTCGATTCCTCCAGTTGCGGAATGGGTGCACTATCTGGAACCGGCATATCGCGCGAAGTGGTTTTCGAATTTCGGACCGGTCGTACGGCAGCTTGAAACCCAATTGACCACACGGCTATGTCATCCCGATGAGGTCATCACCACAGCGAGCAACTGCACCGCCGGCATTAGCGCGGCACTCATCGCTTTGGACGTGCGTGGCGCTGTTCTTATTCCAGCATTCACCTTTCCTGCGACCATGTCTGCAGTCATCATGGCTGGTGCGAAAGCATGCGTTTTAGATGTAGATCTTGACACTTGGTGCTTGTCGGTCGCACTACTCGAGAAAACCTTGCGCGCGGGGAACTGCGGCGCGGTCATACTCGTCGCTCCTTTTGGATTGCGGCAGGATTTTTCCGAGAACTTGCAAATTTGCCGGCGATACAATGTGCCGGTGCTGATTGATAATGCAGCAGGGCTTAGCGGAAAGGGGTCAGCCGTGTTCGATGAAAACTCTTTCGAAGTTTTCTCGCTGCACGCAACAAAGCCGTTTGCGATTGGGGAAGGCGGGGCCATTAGGTCCCGGCTGAGCCGGGCTCAAGCACTGCGACTAGCCCTCAATTTCGGGCTCGAACATGGGATTGCACAAAAGGGTTGCTGGGGGATCAACGGTAAACTGCCAGAAGTTTCCGCCGCAATTGGTCTTGCAGTGCTCGAACATTTCGACGAGGTCCTCGCCCATCGCAGAGCAGTTGCGCAATGTTACATCGAACTCCTGCGCGACTATGATGGTTTGATTTTCCGAGAAGATGTAGGGGACGCCCCGTGGCAATCGTTTCCGGTTTTATTTCCCTCTCCTTCTGCCGCACAATGCTTTATTCACCGCGCCGCGGAAAAGGGGTTGCAGGTGCACCGTGGTTACGAGCCGACTTTAGAAGATTGGCCGCGCACGTGCAAATTCGATGCTTCGCCGAATGCTTGTTCGCTCGCTGCGCGAATGGGATTGTTGCCGGTCTATTCGGACACCAGCGAAGATGAGATAACCGCAATCAGCCAAATCATGCACGACAGCTTGCAACACGCACTTACGTGTTAACTTCCCACTGTGCTGCCGCAAATCGAATTTCGAATTCCCATCGCACCGACCATATCTTTCTACAATCGCGTGCATTTTTTTTGCGCAGCCTTGCGCCGGCTGGGACGAGGATATGCCGATACTCTCGTTCGCATTGTTGTGGGCGATTACGCCGATCTCGATGAAGTGCGCCGCACCAATGCCTGGGCGACACAGTACAATTTACAGTGGCACCGAGTCCCGGAGGAGGTTTCGGCGGCGCATCATTATTATGGCACCTCCGATTTCCGCTACGCGTTGCCAGAATCAACCGCAGATCTGGTTGTACTCGCCGACGCCGATACCGCGCTCGTCCAACCAGTAGCACAAAATCTTTCCTGGATGCTGTGCGACGAGCCTTGCATCGCCGGCCACATGGCACACATACCGCCACTATTGAAATTTCTCGAAAGATCTGATCTCGCGGCACGGGATTTCTGGCCGTTTTTGTTTCAGGAATTTTCCATTCCATTTCCAGACGAGCTTTATCGATATTCGAGAGACCTTGCAGAGGAATTCCCGACCGCGCCCGCTTACTACAATCTCGGCTTTGTCGCACTAAATTGGTCTGCTTTGCGCATCGTGAAAAACGCGATATTCGATGTGCGCGAGCGATTAAATAAGATCATTCAAAGTGAGATGCGCTGCCAAATCGCGCTGACGCTCATCAGTTACAAGCACGCAATGAAGCGGCACAACTTGTCAGCAATTTTTAACGCCGCCAATGACGACGCCTACCTCCGGCACAATCAGGTGCGCCCAGACGAGATCAAAGTTCTTCATTACCTCCGAACTAACGAACTGGATCGCGATTCATTCTTGACTAATGCAGGGCGCGCCATTTTCCTAAAGGCTAATTTCTATAATCCTGTGAACCAGCTTTTGCAGCAAATCGGACGCGAGATTTTCACCGAGAACTTGGAATTTGCGCAGTTACCTGCGGCTTAAAATTCGATCTGATGCAAACTTTCAATGGGACCTTTTTGACTCGGCGGGAGGTTGAAGCGCTCGGCGCGACCTGTCGTGGCGATGAAGTTCAGATTCATTCCTCGGTCGTGATTATCAACCCCCATGGTCTACAGGTTGGGAACCACGTACGGGTCGATCCATTTTGCCTTCTGTCGGCAAGCGGACGCATCACGTTGGGTGATCACATTCACATTGCCTCCCATTGCTCGCTGATCGGCGGCGGGGGCATTGAACTGGAAGATTTCGCTGGAGTTTCGCACGGCGCCCGGCTGTTTTCCGCAGCGGATGACATGGGGGGATCTCATCTCACGGGTCCCACTGTGCCTAACGAGCTTCGCAACGTCGCAACTGCGCCGATCAGGTTGAAGCGACACACTGTGATCGGCACGAATGCCGTGATTTTTCCAGGCGTTACAATCGGAGAAGGTGCGATCATCGGAGCTCTCTCTCTCGTGCGGGAAGACGTTCCCGATTGGTCGATTTATGCCGGCATTCCGGCAAAACGAGTTGGAACTCGCCGAAAAGATCTCTTGACTTTGCTCGCCTCAGAGGGTCTACAAGAAAATTGAATTGAACCCAGACGCGCGAAGAGAGCGAAAAGGTCAGGTTTCTCCAGGGTCAATATCAGGTGCCAGTTCCGCTTACGATCCATGAATATAGCGGCTGGGATTTCATGACGCGTGACCTAATGAGCCCTACCCTGTTGTGGAACAGGAGGAAACTGGTATTTCCTAGTGGGAACAATTCAAACTATGGCAAACTTGGATTGCATTACTATTCCCAGCCACCTGCAACGTAACGCCACCAATGTATTGGCGGATGGTGTCGAGCACACCGGAGAATCTCTGCTCAGGGGACTGGCTCGAAGGATGGCCGATCGAACCTGGGGGGTTCGACCTGTTAGATACTGGCTATGGCGTCCGGTTTACTCAGACGTTGACTAACACACATCTGGCATTCGCGTCCTATACCAGCGTTGAAGTGACTGCAACCGCAACGGCGCAACAAGCAACGGTGCTGATCACGGAAGAACAGCCCATGGCTTGAATCGCGTAGCGGGAACGGTTGCTTAAAGAGGCTGCAACGCGCAAAAGCCGGACGCACCGGGTAGGTGAACACTGATTGATTTCTCGCGAACTCGTTTGCGCAACTTTCTAGCTAGGTAAATGTATATTGTTGTTCAACTTAACGGCTTGTTGTTTACAGTTATGGGTGAGGCAGTGGCCCAACTTTACCCGCTTATTGTTTACAGTTGTAGGTGAGGCAGTAGGATCAGATCCGCTATCGTCTTCAGCAGGCAGGCCGCCCTCACTCCAGAAACACCAGCTTTTCCAAAGCTACCGACAGATAGCGGTCATCCCTCGACGCCGGGTGTAGGAAGCGAACTGGAATTACGTAAGGGGGACTCAATGTCAAAACGTTGAGGCGTCATTCGCAGCCGCAGCAGCTTTGGCGGTGCAAGGAACCCGATCAGAACCGTCTGGCTCGCGGCCAACCAGGCGAAGCCATCCCCCGGCTCGAATTCATGAAATCCCCGCCGCCCCGGAATATCATTGACACTTATCTTCTGTCCGGGTTGAACGCGCAGCACAGACAGCGAAGGGGTACCATCGGCCGACATTCGCCCCAACGCCGAGACGTTGCGGACGCGCGTGTAAAACAGTACCTTGGCTTCATGATATAACGCAACGTCCAGCGTATTCAGATCGACGATCCGCTGGATATTGTGTGCCGTCCACTCGGCACCAGGTACGCCGCTAGCGTTCGTGTGATATTCGCCCAAGTTGAACTTGGTAGCGCAAGCATGCTGTGCCAAGGCCAAAGTAGATTGCATGTCTTCAACCAGACCGAAGTCGATCGCTCGCAGCGTAGCCAGCGCTTGATCCACCAAGGCGCCTGGGTCACGTGGTTGCCAGAAAGCAGCAGCCGACGGATCGCTCATTTCCGGGTCGCCGCACAGCATGCGGCACATCAAGTTGCGAGTCTGGGTATAATTTTCTGGTACGCGGCTTTCGATAAAATCGTCGAACCCAAACCCCTCTCGTAGCTCCAACCGCTCCGTTTCACTTTGAGGCGCGCGCTTGAGGAACCGGAATAGCGACATTACCCTATCCACCGGGTCACGCAGGATGGTAAACGGACGAAATGTGTCCAAACACTTGGCGAACGCATGAATGGGAAAGTGTCCGACCAAGCAATCGATATCCTGAATTTCGTCTGAGACGATCCGATCGATCTGCGCCTGCTCCATCTCGTCGGCGCCGCGCAGCCGCCTGACCCGACGGTCACCGAATACGTTCCCTAAGACCGTCAGAAACGAGCCGCCACCTGTTTTTGGAATGTGCAGGAACAGCACGGGCTTATCCCGTGACAGCCTCTCGGCATCAACGAGGTTCGGGGAGCCTTTAGTGGCAAAGGACCTGGAATTCATCGCGGCACATCTACTGTTCTACTCACAAAATAGCATGACAACAAGGGCGTGTTACCCAAAGCAGGTTCGCTCAATTTTGTTGTACCCAAGGCGGCGACGATTTGGCAAGGCTCTGTTCCCATGATGCGAGCACAGAAGAAGGAGGAAGCTCGTCTGCGCATCCCGGAGCCCACTCCGGTGGCAATTCGACGATCGGGATTCTATAGGCCTCGTGCAGTAGCCAGCGCAGCCATGTATTCCCCGTTTTCGGGGCCGACAGAATTACGATTTTCAGCCTGTCGGGGTCGACAGGAAAGCCATTCAATATCATTTGTGATTTCCGGAAGCCCGGCGGGGATGGAATCTATCGACTAACCCATTTTACTGCAAGGCCAACAATGGCAAATGCAGCGGTTCAGCCCGAGGTATCTTCGGCTTCGGAACCTCGATCACGCACTCCCTCTTCTCCGCGAGGCACGACTTAGATGGTGATCGAATCAGTACATGATGCCGCTCATGAGGATCGCCGCTGGCAAAGCATCGGCATCGCGTGAGATGACGGATGAGGTCCATCTAATTTTTTCGCGCCGCTGCGAATACGGAAACACCGAACGGAAAGTCAAGGTATCTCAAGAAAACGCGTTCCGCCGCAAACAAGCTACGCAGTACCGGATTGGATAGGTTGCGGGCGTAAGCGAAGTCTCCCTCTTCCTTGTGTGGTCGACGGCCGTAGCGCGCAAGTAGGCGGACAGCCGCTATTGGTGGAAACAGGAACGTGTTGAAATAAGTCATGCGCTCGATCGTAAAATCGGCAGCCCGCAACTTCCATTTAAGCTCGCGAACAGTGTAACGTCGGTAGTGGTGATTAACGATGTCCTGCTGTCCCCATAGCCACATATAGGCAGGCACCGACAAGGCAATCCGACCTCCCGGTTTCAACTTTTGGTTTACGATCCGAAGCGCTCGCGCCTCATCTTCAATATGTTCGAGCACGTCAAACATCGTCACGCCGTCATACGATCCATCCCGAATTTCCGATGGAAGCCGATCGACGGATGCTCGGAACACGGGGACGGGGCTTCGCGCTGCTGCCACTTTAGCTAGGACTTCGTCCGCCTCGACGCCTTCGAGCCATGCATCCGGTGGGTAAATTTCGAGAAGGTTGTAGCCCGGCCCGACACCAATTTCCAAAATTCTCGGTTGCTGCGGCCATCCCAGGCGGGCAAGCAAATCGCACAGCACAAGCCTGCGCGCCCGGAACCACCAATGCCGTCCTTCGAGCAATGCGTACTGCTGAGCATAACTCTTTTCCATCAGATCGTTAGTTTCGAAGTTGTGAAAACGCCTCGGTTAGGCCCCCTTGACCCGGGTCGTCCGTCTCGCGATGATTCACACATCAAATGCCAACTGTCGGTGCAAGCATTGAGAGCCCAGTAGAGTTTTCCATCGCGGTACTTTGTTATCGTGCAGAAGAAGAAATCATTCCGTTCGTGGAGGATCTTCACGAGATAATGTCGTTGTTTCGCTTCGAATGGGAATTGATTCTCGTTGCGAATTTTTGGCAAGGCTCGAACGATCGAACCCCCGTGATCTGCCAGCAGCTCGCCGAACGGTTGCCTAATGTGCGCGTCGTGGCCGAGCCGAAAAAAGGGGCGATGGGCTGGGATATGCGCCGAGGGCTTGACGCCTGCCGCGGCAAATATATCGGAGTTATTGACGGAGACGGTCAGATCCCAGTCGAGGCGATATTTTCCTGCTTTGCCAAAATAAGGAGCGATGATTTTGACGTTGTAAAAACCTATCGTGTCCACCGCCAGGACGGTGCTTATCGAACTCTGGTTTCTGTCGTGTACAACTGGCTTTTTCATCTCTTCTTCCAGGGCTCCAGCCGACTTCGGGACGTAAACTCGAAACCGAAGATTATGACACGTGAAGCCTATGGGAAAATGGTATTGGAGTCTAACGACTGGTTTATCGACGCCGAGCTAATCTTAAATTGCATCGATCTGAATTTCCGCGTTTATGAGATTCCTGTTGAATTCCACTCTCTGGGGAGCCGGAAATCGTTCGTGAAACCGGCTGCAGTGCTGGAATTCCTTAAACATATGATTGAGTATCGGTACCGTCGGCGTCAGCACAACGGGAAGCGCAATTAATGGAGACGCTCTTTGTCACCGGTGGCAGTTCAGCATTGGGACAGCATGTCCTGCGCAGGCTGGCATCGCGCGTCCACGTTGTTGCCGTCATGAATCGGCGTGATGTGGGGATTCCAAATGCTGGAATGCAGGTGATCCGCGGAGGACTGGAAGAATGCCTCCGACAGCCGGGCGCTTTGCAGGCGGCGCAGATCGTACTGCATATGGCTGCTGTGACGCACACGGATGATGCATCTGAATACCTTCGGGTGAACAACGATCTCACGAAGCAGCTGCTGTCGGTCTGCAATTCGCGGCAACATTTTGTCTACGTCAGCACTATCTGCGCACATCCGGATGGCGGCGCTTACGGCCGTTCCAAATGGTTAGCCGAAGAAGCGATTCGCGCCAGCGGGCTAGAGTATACTATCATCCGGCCAGCGGAGATTTACGGTTCCAAAGGCACCGAGGGAATCGACGCGCTTATCGCAGTCGCACGCAAGATGCACATCCTGCCAGATTTCCGCTCCGGTGGCTCAATCAAGTATGCGCCTATCAGCGTAGAGGATGCGGCGCAATTCATTGCCGAGGCAACAGCTCAGCGCCGCTGCAGAGGTCAAACTTACACCCTTTGCGCCGAGCGGCCGTGCACCGCCGTCGAAATGGCGCGAGCCCTCCGCAGATCAGTGCGCCCTCTTTTTGCAGTGCCAGTGCCGGTTATGATCCTTCGTGCGGCAGCCGCGTTTCATTTGCCTGTCCCGTTCAAACGCGACCAGCTGGATCGCCTTGTGGTGCCAAAAGTGTACAGCGATACGGCGGCGCGCCGCGATTATGATTTCCGGGCCCATCCGTTTCTGGACTACCTGGCGGCAGGGCAGTGAATCACAGCTCGCGCGGACCTCGGCAAATGACGGCTTGGATCGTGTAACGAAACCAATATACTGGACGGCGGATATATTCATCTACAATAGAAAAATGTTCTGAGAGTAACGCCCGCCAAGCCTGATCGGTTTTTATATTGCCGCCGCGGTCGAGCTTCATGAATATCCGTCCCAACAAATCATCATCTGCGCTGAAACAGGGCTTGTAAAAAATGAAACGACCCTCCGGACGCAGACACGCTCGTGCCAGGCTGAATATTTCGCTTATCTGGATGTCGGTCAGGTGATGGAGCACCCCCAGCGAAAGGAACGCATGGGCCCCCTGCGCTAACTCGCGCACTCGTGGACTGTGGGCGTCTCCGCACAAGAACCGTCCTCGGCTCGCATATCGCGATTGCGCTAAGCGAATGTAATCAGGGTTAGGATCAAATCCAAAGTAGGTCACAGGGGGCAGAAACTCCAAAGCGCTGCCCGTCCCGCAACCTGCATCCACAATCTTATCGCCAGGCCGGAAAACGACGTGCGCTCTTACAAAGGCCACTCGGTCACGATCCGCGCCCACGAACCTTTGCAGCAGGGCGTCGTCAACCTGTGCCGCGTGGATTCTCGTATACACAACACATCTTAGCTCGACTTCAGCGCAGCGCTTCCCAAACGACCTCGACCGCCGCGCTCGCCAATCTTGCCCCATGTTTGTAGGTTCACAAGACACTAACGTACCTCGAGTAGTTCGTAAGGATCGCAGGCAAAGATTATCGACGAAGTCCGAGCCCTTATCTTGTTAATGAGTTCGTCTTTCAACCGATCATAATAGTGATTCAACAGGATTATCTTTGGTTCGGGCAACTCGATTACCGTCTCGATTCTCTTGAAGTTCATGTGTCCGGAAGCAAAAATTCAACGTCCGCAAATGAGCCCCACCATGTGGAAGCCAATATGGTAGGTGCCTCCTTCTTTCGCGGATTTATCATGCCCACTAGTGAGACCCGCGTCGTGCGATCTGTCGTGGGCTTGAATAGTCCATGGTCGGCTAAATGTAAGCTGTACCCGGCGCGCGAGAAACCGGTCCTCAGCAAGACCAGAGTTAAAAGGGCGAAGAAGAGTTTAGGCCATAACTCGAGCGTGAAGATAGGAACGGCCAAGAGAAAGGCTCCCATCGCTACCTCAATGACAAGGTAACGAGCTATTCCAACGGATAGAGTGGCCCAGTAAGTGGCAGTAGTCGCGACTGAAAGAAGTAGGCCAGCTGAGAGTGAGATCCAATTCTTCGAGGCGGAGCGCCAATAAAGGAGCATCCCGAATGCGATCAATGCGACCAATCCGATGAGGTTCACTCCAAAGCTGTCATGAACTAGCGCGATTCGTTGCCGCAGGAGAAGCACGTTCACATGGATGCTGCTTGGCATGCCCTGCGCTTTAATCCAGTTAAATAGCTGCTGCCAGTTCGCCAGATACCCATGTCCGACGAGCTCGAATAATTTGTAGGCCTCAAGGGTTAGCGTTGGGATCAGAAAACCGATCAGCAGCGCGGTGGCGTATTTAACCATGAAAAAGGGCAATAGGAGAGCGACCACCGCCAGAGCAGTGCGAATAATCATTGGCGATGTTCCTTGAGAGTGAAGGGCTATCTCAGCCGGACAACCATATGGCCGTCTTTGACGATTGCGGACCCTGAGACGGGCCAAACCGGCATCGTGGCCGCGATTTGTTCGCCATGCTTTTGCTGCGCGGTATTCGCATAGAAGCAGGCCGCCAAGACCAGCAGCGGGAATCCAACCGCAGGACAAACCAAAATGCCAGCAGCGGCGATAGCGATCGCCAACGGTACGACGTGCCGGATTTGGCAATAGGAGAACGTCTCGAAAAAGAACGGAAACACCGCAACGATGATGACTGCAACGGCCCGTTCTACGGGGCGAGTGATGCCCCACATGCCCGTCAGAATGGTCACGGTGACGGCCAGCAGCCCTACGCCGACCATGAGAACTAACGAAGGCGGATAGACAGCCCAAGTGGCCGCTCTAAGCGCCTCTGTCGCGTACCGGCCGTATACGCACCATGCGGCCTTATCTCCACAGACTTGAATCTCGTAGAAGGCGTCCGTATTGAAGGTTGGCGATCCAATCTCTGCCGCGTATGCTAGGACTAGCGCTACGACTACGAGACCAACGAACAGTCGGTCCTTCGCTGCTTCCGCCAGAAGATTTTTGAGTTCGCGAAATTGCATCGACGAATCATAGAGAACCGCATGACGAAGCTCACCTAGCAGGCTGTTGAAGAAGTATCCAGCTTGGCCTTGAGACCAGCTTCGTCGCCGTTGTGATAGGCGAATAATTGAACATCAAATTCATAATCTGCAATTCATTCATCCGTTTCGAGATGGCGTAATCGTTCATCTGCCTGATGGGCTCTCGATTTACAAGTCTGGAATTACGCGCGGCACCTCGCGCCCATCCTTAACCCTGCAATTATAGGCCGCGGCTCTTTGAGAGCCTGAACGAAACCCGCAGGATGTCAAAGCACTTGAGGAGCAAATTGTGCACCGCTTCCAGGCCGCTGGGCGCGAGTGTATTTGCCGCGGTGCAGCAGCGCTGGCGCCCGATAATCAATCAAGTGGACTTGAAAGCCCATGGCGAGCGCTCTTCACAAATTTACATCTTGACAATGACGGGCCCTGTAAACCAGTTATCGCTGTGGCTAAACATTTTTTGATCGCTTTTATAAAGAGCGCCTTGCCTGGAATACGGCAATACTCCCCGCTTGGGCTGATGGCGGCAACATTGATATGGGGATCGACGGGCTGTAGTAAAACCGAGAAACCGGAAATCGTTGCGCCGCCTCCAGCGGCCTCCGCTACTGCGGTGCCTGAGCCAGCTGACGTCATCGGGCGAATGATCGCTTTCGGCGCAGGCGGGGGATCGGAACGGTTTCGGGTGTCGGGCTGGAGCAAAACAGAAAAGGATTTTACATGGACAGAGGGTAATTCTGCTAAACTGGCCTTACCAATCAAGATGGATGCAGGACAGTTGACACTTCGAATGGACTTGGTCGGGTTCGTGCACCCGCCGACACTTGAAGTTCAAAATGTTGAGGTGTTCGTAGAGAATCAGAAGATTGCTCGCTGGGAAGTCGGCGGAACCGGGGCCGCGTTCACGGCCGTAATACCGGCGGAACTTACGAAGGGGTCTAGGACCCTTAACATCGAGCTTCGGCTGCCGAATGCCACGTCTCCGAAGTCGCTGGGCTTGAGTGATGATGCGCGCATTCTGGCGGTCGCGTGTGCCTCTCTCGAGCTGAAACTCCCCTGAACGGTCGACCCCGACCGAGGCGTTGACATATGTTTGGTTGCGGGCCGTTATTGCGCCCAAGCGCCTTTCGTTTTAGCGAACGCCGTAATACGGTCGGCCGCGGCGCCATCAAATTGAAGTCGTCACTACGCTGAGACAGTCGTTATCCTTTCCCCTAACCTCCGTAGGTGTTTAACAAACGAACACCTACCGTCCCCGTGAGACGGGTCAAATGTTTAATTCATGACCTACATTTCGCTCACCCATCTCGAGATGGCGTAATCGTTCATCTGCTTGATCGAGAACTTGCCGGTTACGTCCTCCAGCATTACACCCTCGTAGTCGCCACAAACCTCTGAGCCGGAAAAAGGCTTGGGCCGGATGAGAAAGCGAGTCCCAGCCGTCGACGTCGTCGGCGCTCGTCGCAGCGCCCAACTGTTCCGCGTGGCACTGGAACGCCCAAGCGGTGATCCGGCGAATCCGCGCGAGCATGTCGTCTTCAGGCCGGCTGGAAGAATAAGATAACCTGGTTCACATCGATAAGGTTGTAGTCGACCCGCGCGAGCTTCCACTGCGGGAAACGCGCGCCGAAGTAGCCAAGGGATATGGACGTCTCTCCGAACGTGATGTCGCCGTCGATCGGGAGCCGGTTGTGCGGGATGAAGGCGAACCCCGTCTCGTCGTGCGTCTCGATCATCGCGGCAGCCGTCGCGCCAGGGCTGTCACGCTGATACCAGTACTCCTTGGGCCGGATTGTTAGCACCAGCACGCCCGTGTCGGCGATGTGGTCGCGAAGCGTGCTGAGCACAATGTGAGCAGTCTTCTCACTGAGATGAGTGAACACAGAAAACGCGTAGATGAGGTCGAACCGGCGGGCGAACGGCAGTGACCTCGGCAGGTACTCCGAAAGCGCGAGGTGTGCCTTAACGCCATGTTCTCGGCAAAGCTCGATCGCCGTGTCCGAGGGGTCGACCGCGTAAATCTGCTCGTGCGCGACGTATTTGTACAGGAGGCGGATGAGGCGTCCCCACCCGCAGCCATAGTCGAGCACCGTGGCATCCTCGATGGCGTGCCCCGTGATCGCCTCGTAGCCGGAGACGAGCGTCCTCACGAACGCTGTCGACTGCCGGAGCAGGGAGATCCCTTGATTTCCGGTCCAGGTGTCCTGGACGGCGGCCGGCGGCATCGACGGGAAGAACGCCTTCAGGTCTGGGAACTCCGGCGGCACGTCGAGCAGCAGATGTCCGAAGGCGTCCAAAGGAATATTGCGGAGCAGGCGCGGCACCTCGCGCGAGGGAACTGTCGCGATCTTCCGATCGATGGCGCCATATTCTTCATCGAACAACGTGATTCTCATCGTCTCGCGCCGGCACTCTACCACATCGTTCTGCGAGCGGAAGGCGCTCGCTACCGAGACGAACTCGACGCTGTGGGCGCCGTCGTCCTGGTCATAAGGCCCGGCTCGTGAGAACGCCGCAGTCGGCGATCCGATCAATCTGGGCGGATTCCATGTCTCGGAAAAGAGGAACCGCAAACGTCGACCTTGCCAGTTACTGCTGGGGAGAGAGCGGCTTTAACTCTGGCGTTTCTGTGAAAAGCCCGCTACTTTCGAAGATAAAGGTCGTGATGTCGTAGCCCCAATTCACCGTGACCAGTGATCCCTCTGACGATATTGGATTGCCGTGATATTCAGGCGGCTCGATCAAATGAACAACATTCCCGTCAGGCGCCAAGGATGCACAAAATCGAGTCGGCTCGTTTTTTCTGACGAGCGGAGTAGTAAAGACATGCACTCCACCGGGGCGAAGCGTTCGGGCAATTTCACGGCAAGCGGCAGCGGGATCAAAGAGGTGTTCGAAAACATCCTGGGTGATGTGCAAATCAAAGCTCTCGTCACCGAAGCTCAGTTGCTCAAGATTTTCGCAGCGAATGCCATTCACGATCGTTCCTGTGGCTACGCCCGGATAGTAATGGCTTGCAATGTACGCGGGCGCCTCCTTGGCTAATCTCCGATTCGCCCCTCTGCCGAGCACAGGAGATGACTCGTGGATCGAAAGGCTTCGCCACTGCGGGAAGAATCGTTCTATACAAAACATAAGTGCTCGCTCCCGCGGGATGGAATCGCAGTTTGTGCACCGATAGTCATCCCGCCACCAATCGCTCGTGGCTACGAACTGAGTCCTCGAATCACAGCAGTAACAATACCCATCGTTTTGAAACATCGCGCTGTTCCAGTCTTACGCCGGCGTTGTTCGGTCATAAATAAACATTTTATATCTTTGATTGAAGGTCCACAATTTCAAATCCAACTCTCCTTAGGGATGTAGAGATCGTGCGTGCAAAAAGAAGAGGTTACGATGGATATGACGAAAGAGGGATAAGCGTCTAGCTGCCTACGATGCGGTATTCGAAAGGCAACCAAATAAAACTATCGAGTCGGCTCGTAATCATAGGTTGTGCGGCGCCGTGCGAATGGGTGTTGGTTTGCGATAGAATTTATTGGTCGTCCAGTCGTAAGCTACAAGCACAATGTTTCTCTGGGAAGAAACACCGGATAAATGTAGTTGCCATCCGCTTTCCGAGGGCCCACCCATGGCTTGGATATCCGCGCGACTCTTATGGATAAGAATCGGAGCGAGAAGATCAACGGAGCCATCCTCGTTCAAATTACCCACGAAAGATGCGTCTGGAAGCTCGTGCTTCCATGGTAGCGCCGCCCAACCCTCGATGTCCATGCCGTTCTCCAACTGGTCGGTCACCTTGTCAATGTTTCCAACCTTATCATTTACCACCAGCATTCCTGCCGGTATTCGGCGGATGGGAGGGGTCATACCACGTATCAAACGGTGTTGTGATATCTCTTTGATGAGTTCAGTTCGATCTGCACGTTCAATGACCCGGGACAATTCGGCGTCTACGGGAAATACCGGGGCGATCTTTAGAAGGGCGAAGATCGGTTCGTATACGTCGTGCAACGCACGGCCCCATCGAAGCCTAGCGGGCTCTGAGTAAAGCGACCATGCTGCCAAAGCGATTGAAATGTAAATCCAAGCCTGGCAGATGAAATCTGAACGCAGCGTAGTCGGAGGTCTGAGCATGAGCGCGACACTCATCAGCGTTAGGCCAACCGGCAGGAGCACGGCGTACGAGATGTAACGCGACTGCACCAAACCCTCAAGTCCAAGTCCCCCAAGTCCCCCGCGCGCGCTGGCAATCATTGCACTGCTGAGTATTGCCCAACAAGCTAGAGCAAGCCCGATGGAGTAAAGCGATGAGTCGAATCCCGCGTCTTTGCGCCCGCGCAAGACGAGCCAGACAAAGAATGAAGCTAGAACGAGCGATATCGAAATAGTCAACACCAAAGACCCAGCCAAGTGATCCGGCGCCGAGCGAGAAAGATCCAGGAACGGGTTCGCTAGAACTAGACAAACCCCGCGGAGCACTCCCCCGAAATTGAAATTGTACATCGGGGAATGCGGCTGAGGCGAAATGAGCAGAGTGAGAGAGACAACGACAAGTGCGACAGCAACAGCTAATTCAAGCAACGTCTTGCCGTTCGTGTGCGCAAGGTACTGCCTGAGGAGAATCACGGATAATATCAGAGGTACCAGAAGCCCATTGCCCACCGAAAGAACGGCGACTGCCGTGGCTAAGATGATTATCGTGAGGCGTACCGCCAACCGAGTCGACCGCGAGAGGGACGCGATGGATGCAATCAGCGCCAGGATTGGAATTGGCCAACCCAGCGTCAATCCGCACAGCCAAATCTGCCACTGATTTGTGCCAAAGAGAAAGAGGGATATCGGAATCAATGCGACATATGCGATCCGCTCTCCTTTCGCCGCAGCTTTTACGGCAACCCAGCAGAGCAGGCTGAAAATCATCACTGTAAATACGAAAGTCACCCAGCATTCCAGGCGATTGTCCCAAGTGAATAGACAGGCAAGGACAGCAAAGAAGAGTCTGGGAATAACTGGCAGGTGTTCGACGTGAAACCGCACGAGAAGAGACAGCGAAGTTCGGCCCTCTTTCATAGAAACGATAAAAGGAACATTGTCCCATTGGTCGTGGACAGGAAGGGGAGAGGCAAACCGGTATATAAACATCGAAAGATAAAGCACCGGCAAAGTGCTCACACTCAGACACAACAAACGCATGGTGCGCCCGCTGTTCTTTTCACGCATGAGTCGTCTGATCATACTGATTTCGTGTACTGATCTGTAAATGAATTGGGCGGACCTGATTGATTTTGGTTAGTCGCCGTGCCTGGACGGCGCCGTTTTCGCCGATGAAAGCTTTTATGCATGATCGAGCTCATGTTTCGCGTCCCAGCGATAAAGATCCGCCTTCACAAGCTAGAACCTAGCCATCGAGGAGCACAAGTTCGCGCTGTTAAATTTACATTGTTCGCGCTGCGATAGCGCGCTCGATCCAAATTTGGCCGCCAGTATTTCGCAAGCAATTTGGCATATGTTTCTCAAACCACTCGCGATGCCGCGCGATCAAATATGCGGTGAAAAGTTTGATCCGAAATTCACCGTTGAACTGGAGAAATGCGCGAAGTGCATATTGTTCGTTCCATCCCCGACCTTCGCGTAACCACTCGGGCGGATACTCGAATCGATCGAATACATCATGGAAATGTATGAGGGTGCCTGGATTTAACCTTGGAAGAATCTCAGAAAAGAGCAACTGACAGTCACTACCTGCTTTGAGTACATGACTAGAATCAACAAACAGGATATCACCTGCTTCGAGTGTGTCGAATAGCGTTAAGTCCACGTCTTGAAGTTTCCGTGAGATCAGCCGAGGTTCATGACCCTCGTTAGGGCGTAAGAGCGAGATCAGAAGTTCTGGATAGGGTTCCACAAAGGTGCAGTCAATGCCGCCACCGAAATAGCGTTCATTCGTATCGAGGATTAGAGCAGACGTGTGACCGGACCCGATCTCTAAAATTCGACGTGGTTTGAGCTCGCGAATCATGCAGAAGAGGATGATCGCGTCGCCCCACGAGTACGAGGGATTGTGAAAGGCGAATCTGAACCGCTCGTTCTTTTCTGCTGGAAATGGAATTTCAGCATAGTATCGAGAGAGTTTTTCCAAGAGAGCTAGCTGTTGATCTTCTCTTAGATCGATCCCGCTGTACGATGCCGGCGCGGCGGTGATTGCCCGTTCAATGTCTTCAATGCTGGGAATCGGTGAACAGTAGTGCCCGGGTGGTACGTATTGCGGCGGCTGATGACTTTCCATGTGTCTTGCTGTCGAGTGCTCGCGAGGTATTGAATTGCAGCGCGGTCTGACGATGTCAAATCATCATACTTTTTGATGAGAGGCTACCAAGTCAGCAAATGCCTGGACGGGCAGGCCATGTCGGATCGCGAACTGGCAAACACTGTAGTGCTCGGTATAAGCATTTGCCGGTCCCCGCTGATTTCTGGCGACAGCATCACGCGACCACGTTTCATTGGTATCCAGAAAAATTTCTGAGGCGGGATCAATACTATGAGCGGCGCCCATCCGGTATAGATCTGCGTTAACCAGATAGCAGCTACCAACGGAATCCAAGCGATAGATTGGCCCGGGCTGATCGAAGTACGGCGCCGTGAAGCGGGCCCAGCGCCCATTTTCAACGAATCCAGCTATATCAAAGAACCGTCCGGGGCCAAATCCATCTTTATGGACAGGTTCGGTAATTTCACCCTCCATCAATACAAACGGTGCAGCAATGCCGCCTTCAGCACGCTGGATTAGCTGTTCTATAAGGAAAGGAGGATAATCGATGATATCGGCGTCCACCCAAAAGATCCATCGTTCATCTTGAAGGTAGCGTTCAACCATGTGTTGCCGAAGAGACGCCATTGCGGCCTGACGATGCGGATGCGGTTGACCGCGCAGAGGCGCTTCACCGCAATTGTCGTGAACAACACGACAATTCCGCATGCCCTGAAGAGCCCGATCGGCTAGCTCCTTGGCGCGCTCGAGGACTCCCTCCTCCAGTTGCGGGTTCACCGGCGTTAAAACCAAAACTGAATTCGCAGTACTGCTGGGCCAATGCTCCAGCGATAATTCAGTCGAAGGCATCGTTCGATGTGATGTTAGATCCAAACGATTGGGATGAATCGCAACAGCCTTGAGTGGCTCACCACCCAGAAACGTTTCGAGAGAAGCGACAAAGTCTTTCGCTAGCTGCGGTCTCATACATGCGATGTCGCCGCGGAGACATACGTTATGACGATTTCGACCGAATTGGTGGTAGCAGCCTAAACAAGACAACGATTGGTCACTA
>WNGF01003842.1_pt1 | contig 20056 bp, 13 predicted proteins | sample 5400641 | NCBI WGS metagenome assembly WNGF01 (sample SAMN13153371, study PRJNA577476) | soil metagenome | isolation source: 80 cm soil or saprolite under grassland replicate 2 | place: USA:California | collected 2016-06-15
CTTCTTGCCCGTCTTCGGATCGATCGCGGTCAGCGCGTTGCCGCCGGAGCCGACCGGTGACGTCAGCTTCCCGCCGAGTCCCATCGATCCGCGCGGATCGGGATCGGTCAGATAGACGATGTTGAAGCCGTTGTTCTCCTGCGTGTAGAACAGGCCGGTGTCGGGCGAGTAGGTCGGCGGCTGCCAGTTGGTGACGCCTCCTTCAACGGGCGACACGAGCGAGCCCGGGATCGTCGCCTCTTTCTCCGCGTTCGGATCGGGCGACCCGTTCTCGCGAATCCCCTTCGCCCAGTTCGTCGTCTCGCCATATTTCACCGTGACGATGTGCTCGCCGGTGACGCGATCGACGGTGAAGAAGTAGCCGTTTCGCGCCGCGGTCGAGACGAGCTTCCGCGGCTTCCCGTTGACGACCGCGTCAATCAGGACCGGCGTCTGGGCGGAGTCCCAGTCGTGCGTGTCGTGCGGCGATGTCTGGAAATACCACTTCATCTTCCCCGTGTTGACGTCGACCGCGATCAGCGAACAGGCAAAGAGGTTGTCCCCTTTGCGTCCGACGCCCGTGTATCCAGGAGTGGGGTTGCCGGTGCCAAAGATGTAAAGGTTCGTCTCCGGATCGAAGACGCCAGGGATCCACGCCTGTCCGCCGCCGTGGCGCGCGGCCGCGAGGTTCGGCCATGTGTCGAGGCCCGGATCGCCGGGCTTCATCGGCACGGTGTAGAACTTCCACTGGAGCTTCCCGGTTTCGGGATCGAACGACTGCAGGAAGCCGGGCATGTCGAGGTCGTTGCCGGTCCCGACGATGACATGGTTGCCGATGATGATCGGCGCCATCGTCGAGAAGTACTGCTCCTCGAAGCTCGCGAGGGGCACGTGCCAGTTCTCCTTGCCGGTGCGCGCGTCGAAGGAGACGAGATAGTCGTCTGGCGTCTCGACATAGAGGTTGTTGTGCCACATGCCGACGCCCCGGCAGCCGATGTGCGTGCTGCCCTTCGTGCGCCAGTAGTAGCGCCACAGGTTATGGCCGTCGCGCGCGTCGAGCGCCCAGACGTTGTCTGGCGCGCACGCGTAGAGCACGCCGTCCACCTGCAGCACTGCCCCCTTGATGGACGCGCCGCCCGCCGCGGGGAAGTCCTCGGGACCTTCACCGCCGACGATCACGGGCTCTCCGCCACCGCCGCCGCCGAACCCGCTGCGGCCACCGCCAAAACCTCCGAATCCGCCGCCGGCAGCGGGCGGACCGGCCGTGACGTGGCCGACCCACGCGAGCGTCAGGTTCTTCACCGTCGACTGGTTGATCTGCGTGAGCTTGCTGTAACGCTTGCCCGTGTAGTCGCCCGAATACGTCGGCCACGAGTCGGCGAGCGGCCGTCCGATCGTCGCGGGGTCGAGTCCGCCCTGGCCACGCCCCTGCGCCCGTTGCGCCTGCCCCTGCGCGGGTTGTCCTTGTCCCTGCGGCTGGGGCTGTGCCTGCGCGAGAAGCAGGACCGGCGCCGCCGCTATCGTTGCTGCGATTCCCAGTTTTCTGAGTGTCATTTCACGGTCACCAGGTAAGCCGTCACGTCGTGAATGTCTTTATCGGTGTACGCGCTCAACAACTTCTTGTGCCCCTCGAGCGGATCGTGAATCTCCACGCGCGGCACGTCGCCGGCCCTGCGGAAGCTGCGCGGCACGCCGTCGGCCGGCGTGAGCACGACAATGAAGTCGTCGATGCGATCGAGACGTCCTTCGACGCGCTGTCCCTGCGGCGTGGTGACCGTGACCGTCGTCTGGGCGCGCGATCCGCGTCCGCCGCCGCCTCGCCCTCCGCGTCCGCCACCGCCGCTTCCCGCAACCCACGCGTTCTGCAGCTGCACGGGCTCCGGGTAGCGTGACGCGATGCCGGCAAGATCACCCGACGTCGAATGGCACGATGCGCACCTCGCTTCGAAGTACGCCTTGCCCGCGGCCGGATCGCCCACGACAATGTTCAGGCCGACCGGTTCGGCGCCCGGCGGAGGATTTCCCTGCCCCCGCATCGTCGCCGCGACGCTGTGGATGTACTCCGCGATCGCCTTGACGTCATCGTCGGGCAATTGCGGGAAGGGGGGCATGGGAGGCATGCCGGGATTCGTGCGGCCGCCGTGGACGACCGGAAGAATCAGCTCGCCGTGCTGATCGCCCAGGACGAGCGTCGAACGGAGCAGGTTGACGCCGCCCAGGTCGCCGCCGCGGAGGTCCGCGCCGTGACAGAGCCGGCAGTTCACTTCAAAGAGACTTTTTCCGCGCGCGATGACCGCGGGATCGCCCGGCGGCCGCTGCTGCGCGGGGAATGTTGGGATTTGCCCACGTCCGCCGCGCCCCCCCTGGGCGGGTGCGCCGGGACCTGGCGGCGGCGTCTGCGGCGGCCCCTGCGCGGTCAGCCGGGCTGCTATACAGATCGTCAACAGCATGGCCGCGAGGGCCAGACTACGGGTCGTTCGCATTTGCGTCACCTCTCCGGGCAGCCCGCCTTCGCCAAGGCTCCGGCGGACAAGGCGATGTAAACGCTTACAAGTTTACCTGCGCTTGAGCGGTCCGCCTGAAGGCGGACACTACGATCTTTTCAACTACGATCTTTTCAACTGTTTCCAGTTGTCGAGACAGTGCTGCACCATGGCGAGCTCCCCCTCGGGACCGGCGACCTCCTGCTCGACGAGGTAATACTCGACGCCACCTTTTTTCTCCGCAGCTTCGAAAATCTTCTTCCAGGGCGCCTCGCCCTCGCCGAACGCGACGGCGTAGCCCTTCTCCTTGCTCCAGTCCTTGCAGTGCACGCTCTTGATCCGGCCGGGCTGCGAATTGATCCAGGCGACAGGATCTTCACCGACCTCGACGCAGGTGCCCACGTCGAACTGCAGGACAACCTCTTTCGGTGTGCCGGCGGCGATGATGTCGATCGGCCGCTGCCCGTCGACCTTGCGCCACTCGGTCTGATGGTTGTGATATCCGGTCGCCATGCCGAGCGGCTTCAGCTTTCCGGCGATCGAGGTGAGCTGGCTGGCGACGTTCTTCCACGAGTCGAGTCCCGTCGCGCGCGGCGCGCTTGCCATGATGATGTACTTGCTGCCGAGTATCTGGTTCAGCTCGAGGGCCTTCGTCAGACCATCGTCCGTGAACGACGGACCATTGTTGTGCGTCGAGTGGCACTTCAGGCCGGAGGCGTCGAGCTGCTTGCGCACCTCGCGCGCCTTCTCGGGCGTCCACTCGAGATACGGCGCGTAGAACTCGACGACCTGGTAGCCCATTTTTCCCACGGCGGCGACGGTGCCGAGGAGATCTTTTCCAAGGTCGCCGCGGACAGAGTAAAGTTCGAGACCGACCGGAACCTTTTTTGCGGCGTCGAGCAGCGCGGACGCGGCGAACGGCAACGCTGCGGCCGCGCCAAGGAACGTACGGCGAGAGATATGTGTCGTCATAAGGGCGAACAATAGCAGAAATTGCGGAGGACCGAATGTCTCGACGGCTGATCGTCATCACAGTGATCGCGGCGTCTCTGGCGCTTCGCGGCCAGGCGCAACAACCGCCGCCCAACCCATCGAACCTGGGGTCGGATGCGAACGGGAACCCGCTGCGGAAGGCGCTGAAGACGGGTCATATCTCAAACTATGACGAAGCGAAGGTTACGTCCTATATCCTCCCGGATCCGCTCATCCTCACGAACGGCCAGCGCGTGACGAACGCGCAGACATGGAGGACGAAGCGCCGTCCCGAGATCCTGAAGCTGTACGAGACGGAGATCTACGGGCACATCCCCGCGAACACGCCGAAGGTGACCTGGGAGGTGGTCGACACCGATCCGGCCGCGAAGGGGAACACGGCGATCATGCGCCGCGCGGTGGGCCGGATGGGACGCGCGGCGGACGCGCCGTCGATCAAAATGATGATCTACACGCCGTCGAAGGCGAGCCGCCCTGTCCCGTTGATCCTGCTCGTCAACTTCGGCGGCGGTCCGCAAGTGGAAGGACGCGGATCCATGAACGCCTTCGCGGATCCACCCGTCGCCGCCGACATCCTGTCGCGCGGGTGGGGTTACGCGATGGTGGGCTACAACGACATCCAGCCGGATCGCGCGAACGCGTTCAACGAGGGCGTGATCGGCACGACGCTGAAGCCGGGACAGCAGCAGCCGGGTCCTGACGAGTGGGGCACGATCGGCGCGTGGGCGTGGGGCGTCAGCCGCATCATTGATTACTTCGAGACGGACAAGCTCGTGGACGCGAAGAAGATTGCGGTGCAGGGACACTCCCGGATCGGTAAGACAGCTTTGTGGGCTTCGGCGCTCGACGAGCGCATCGCAGCGGTCTACGCGAGCTGCTCCGGTGAGATGGGTGCGGCGCTGGCGCGCCGCGACTGGGGGGAGACCGTCGACGACATGGCGCAGAACTTCCCCTACTGGTTCGCGGGCAGCTTCCAGAAGTATGCAGGTCACTGGAACGACATGCCGGTCGACGCGCACATGCTGATCGCCTTGAGCGCGCCGCGGCCCGTCTACATCACCGGTGGCACGCAGGATCAGTGGGCGGATCCGAAAGGGGAGTTCCTGGCGGGCGTCGCGGCAGGACCGGTTTACCGTTTACTCGGAAAGAAGGATCTCGGCACCACGGAGCTGCCGCCGCTCGATACGCCGTTTATCAACGGCGACATCGGCTGGCACTATCACACGGGTGGCCATGCGGCCACACCAGCTGACTGGAAAGCCTTCCTCGACTTCATCGCGAAGTACTTCTGATGACGGTGAAGGGTTTTATCGGGCTGCTGTGTCTCATCGCAGTCGGACTGACTGCGCAAATCCTGCACGCGCGAGCGGCCCTCGGCGTGCAGCGCTTGAGCGACGGCATTCTCCTGCCGGTGAACGGCGGCTTCCTGCGGCTGCAGGTCAGGAACGACTCGATCGTTCGTGTGCTGTTCTCGAAGGCACGCGAGCCGCGCGTGGACGAGATGGTGATCGTGACGCCGCAGCGGACGACGGCGCCGAAATGGACGCTGCACACCAGTTCCGCAAGTGCGACGCTGACGACGGCAAAGCTGCGCGTTACGGTGAATCTCGCCGATGGGGCGGTCGCCTTTGCCGATTCCGCTGGGCGACAGATCCTGGCGGAAGCTCCCGGCGCCCACCGCATGATCCCGGTGACGGTGCAGGGGGAGCAAACGTTCAACATCCAGCAGCTGTGGCGCGCCAATGACGATGAATCGCTCTATGGGCTGGGGCAGCGGCAGGAAGGCAAGCTCGATCTCAAGGGCTATGACTTCGACCTGTGGCAGCGCAACACCGTGGTCGCGATCCCCTTTGTGGTCTCGAGCCGCGGCTACGGCATCCTCTGGGAGAACACTTCGTTCACGAAGTTCGGCGACATCCGCCCGTTCGAACCGATTCCTCTTGCCGTCACGCCTCCCGGCGCCGAGGGAGAGATCGTCGCGCCGGCCACCGGCGATTACCAGTTCCAGACCTATTCGAATCTCGATATCAAGGTGTGGCTCGACGGTCAGCTCAGAATCGATCACTGGAAGCAGAACTGGGCGACCGAGTACGACCAGTTCAAGATGCACCTCGAGGCTGGACGTCACTATCCGATCAAGATCAGCAGCAGTCCCGGAGCGACACTGCGCGTCATGTGGAAGACGCCGCCGCCGGCGCCGGACACGTCACTCTGGTCCGAAGTTGGCGAAGCGGTGGACTACTACTTCGTGTATGGGCCCGATCTCGATCGGGTCGTCTCCGGATATCGCGCGCTCACCGGCCAGGCTTCGCTGCTGCCGCGCTGGGCCTACGGATTCTGGCAATCGAAAAACAAATACAACACGCAGGCGGAGGTCCTGAAGACGCTCCAGGAGTTCCGCTCGCGTCAGATCCCCATCGACAACATCGTCCAGGACTGGCAGTACTGGAACCCGGACGAGTGGGGCACGCACCAGTTCGACGCCGCACGCTATCCGGATCCTGCCGGCATGATCAAGGCGATTCACGATCAGCATGCCCGCTTCATGATTTCCGTGTGGGGGAAGTTCTATCCGAACACGGCGAACGCGCAGGCGCTGCAGGCCATCGGCGGGTTGTATCAGCCGACGCTGCGCGAAGGGACGCGCGACTGGCTGCAGAGGAACTACACGTTCTACGACGCCTTCAGCGCACCCGCGCGTCGAATGTTCTGGGACCAGGTGAACTCGGCGCTCTTCAGCAAGGGCGTGGACGCCTGGTGGATGGACGCGACCGAGCCCGATATCGTCCAGCCCTCGCCGCCGACGCTCGAAGCGCTGCGTCACGACATCGACAAGACGGCGGTGGGGACTGCGTCGCGCGTGCTGAATGCCTACTCGCTCGTGAACAGCAAGGCGGTGTACGACGGACAGCGCAGCGTTTCGCCGAACCAGCGCGTGTTCATCCTCACCCGATCCGGATTTGCGGGCATCCAGCGTTACGCCACGGTCACGTGGTCCGGCGATATCACATCGGAATGGACGACGCTGCGGAAACAAATCACTGCGGGGCTCGGCTTTTCGATTTCCGGCAGCCCATATTGGACGAGCGACACGGGGGGCTACACCATGCAGCCGCGGTTCACGAACGCGCGGGAGGGAAGCGCGCTCGACGAGTGGAGGGAGCTGAACGCCCGCTGGTTCCAGTTCAGCACGTTCTGTCCGATCCTCCGCGTGCATGGCGCCGATCGCCCGCGCGAGATGTGGAACATCGGCGACGAGAGCACGCCGGTGTACCAGGCGGAGCTGAAATTCGACAGGCTGCGCTACGCGCTCTTTCCGTACGTCTACTCGCTCGCCGGCATGGTGACGCACGACGGATACACGATGATGCGGCCGCTGGTGATGGACTTTCGCGGCGATGTTGCCGCGCGCAACGTTGCCGACCAATACATGTTCGGGCCGGCGTTCCTCGTCAATCCCCTCACAGAGTACAAGGCGCGCACGCGCGGCGTGTATCTGCCTGCCGGCACGGAGTGGTACGACTTCTGGACCGGGAAACAGCTGCGCGGCGGAGACACAATCACGGCGGACGCGCCGTACGACGCGATACCTGTGTTCGTCCGCGCTGGATCGATCGTTCCGATCGGCCCGGAACAGCAGTACATCGGCGAGCGAGATGGGGATGTGACGCTCTACGTCTACACAGGGCGTGACGGCGCCTTCTCGATCTATGAAGATGACGGGCTGTCGTACGGCTACGAGAACCGGCAGTTCTCCAGGGTCCCGATCACGTGGGCTGAGAGTTCGAGGTCGCTGCGTATCGGAACGCGCTCCGGTTCGTTCCCGGGAATGCGTGCAGATCGCACGTTCGACATCGTGCTCGTCTCGCCTGGCACGGCGATCGGGTATGCGTCCGCTGTCACGGGCAAACGGATCTTCTATCGGGGTGAGCCGGTGCGGGTGAACTTCTAACGCGAAGGTGCTAGTTGCGGGCGTCGTCGTCGACGTGGGGAAGCGGGCGCATGGCGCGCAGGAGGCGGTACGGATCGCGCTCCTCGAGCGCCTCGAGCTCGCGTCGCATTCGGCGGTGTTCCTCGATCGCCGCCTCGAGCCGTTTTTCGAGCGCCGAAATACGTTCTTGATACTCGGTCGACGGGTTTCCCCGTAGTTTGCCCACGTTTGTTGCTCTCGGAGCCCTACTGTGCAGTGTTAATGCCAGCCCAAGCTCGGTGGATTGGGGATTCGTGCGATTAGGGATTCTCGATCAGGGATTAGGGATTCTCGATCAGGGATTAGGGATTCGGATTTTTGGTTAGCGGCAAATGTCATGTCCGCTATCCGGAATGCTGCCGTCAATGGCGAGGAACTGCCAGTCGTAGCTGCCGGGACGAAGTGTGAGGTTCAGCACACCGAAGATGGACACGAACGTCTCGATGTTGGGCTGCGAGCGTGAAAATTTGTAAAGCTCCGCCCCCCCGGTGCCGACCACGAACTCACGAATCCCGCGCTGCTGATCGCTCAATCCGTCAGGGTTCTGCGGGGAAAACCGCTGATACAGGTGATCGTGACCGTTGATCACGATATCGACGCCGGCGTCGTACATCACCCGCCACAACTCGCGGGTTTCCGGAGTGGACCCATTCGGGCCGACCGTGAACAACGGGTGATGGAAGATGGCGGCCATGCAGGGGGCGCGGCGCGCGGTCAGGTCGTCCTTCAGCCATGACAGCTGCGCGGAGCCGGGCCCCATCGGCACGTTGCTGTTGAGGGACACGACGTGCCAGTCCGCCGCCTCGAAGCTGTAATACCCCAGCCCCGCGGGACCGGCGCTGGATCCGAAGTACGCGAAATACGGGGCAGCGCCGGGACTCTCATATTCATGGTTCCCTGGCGCGGGGCGGGTCCGCCACTTGTGACGGCCCCACGACGGGTCGTAGCAGTCCCGGAACTGTTGTACGGTTCCCTGGAAATAGGCGTTGTCTCCAGCAGTGAAAACAATGCCGTTGATGCCGTCCAGCAGCTTGGCGGTCGCTTCGGGCCCGGAGGATCCACACATTCCTATATCACCGGCGCCGGCGAGCACGGCGATGCCCGTGCCGCCGCCACCGGGGGGTGACGGCCCCACGCCATTGCTGCCACACGCGCACGCGGCGCTCGCCAGGACGCATGACACGAGCCTCCGAAAGGCCCGCCCGAAGGATATCGACACCGGTCGGCCTCCGTGCTACCGTTCGCCCACACATACCGCAGCGCTGGGGTTGGATCCGCGTGACAGCATACCAGAGGGCGGAGGAGCGCCTATGCCGGATCGCGCGTTATCGCCGCACCAGGTCCTGGTCGCTCCCCGCGAGCCTCTTGTGGCGGGGGGACCGGCGGAGGAGTACGAGCGGCGGGTCCACGAGCTGTTCCGGACCGGCTGCCGGCACCTCATCGCGGATCTGCGCGGCGTTTCCTCGATTGACAGCGCGGGAATCCGCGCGCTCGTGCGCAGCCATACCACCGCACAGCGCATCGACGGGCAGTTCACCATCGTCGCGCCGCAGCCCGATGTCCGTCACGTGCTGGCGCTCTCGCGCCTCGATTCCGTCTTCCACATCCGCGAATCGCTGGAAGAGGCGCGGGTGCCGGCGTGGCGCCAGAGGGACGTCCACCTGATTCTGGGTGGCGCAGCGTTGTGTGCCGCATTGTGGTGGGCCAGCGCCTCGTTCCCCGGGTTGCCCGCGTCATTGCGCCCCTGGTCGGTGTTCGTGCGCGACATGGGGAAGTTCGTCGCGGCGGGGCTCATCGGGCTGCTCGTGACCGCCGTGCAGCGGCGCTTCCAGGACAAGCCGATGACGCAGGCGATGGAGCACGCCGAGGTGCTGCTCTGCGTGTCGGGCGCGCTGGTGATGATGATCATCGGCGAGTCGCTGGCGCGCGCGTTCGGCATCGCGGGCGCCGCGAGCATCATCCGGTTCCGCACGCCGGTCGAAGATCCCAAGGACATCACGGTGCTCTTCATCCTGATGGCGCTCGGCATGGCGACCGGGATCGGCGCCCTGGGCATCGCGGCATCCGGCACCGCGTTCGTGTGCCTGTTCATGGTGCTGCTCGAGCACGCGGGGGGCGGACGGCGCCGGACGATGATGGTGCAGATCGGGGCGGCGGGGAAGGAATTCCCGGTGGCGCACGTGCAGGGCGTGTTCGCGCGCAACCACATCGTGTTCGAGCCGCGCGAGCTGGCGCAGAAGAAGGAAGTCACGATGGTGTACCACACCACGCTCGATCCCAGCGTCTCGCTCGAGGACGTGAGCGCGCAGCTCGTGCAGGGGGATGCGGGTGTGACCTCCGTGTCGTGGGAAACGCCGCGGCGGAACGCCTGATGACGGCCGCACCCGACCGGATCGCGATCACGCCTGAGGAACGGCGCGCCGCGGTCATTGACGTCATCGGCGCCGCGCGCTCGCGGCTGCTGCTGTCGCTGTTCCGCTGCGACGACTTTGCCGTGCTCGACGCGCTCGCCGACGCACTCGGCCGCGGCGTGCGCGTCGAGGTGCTGATGACCGACCGCGCCAAGGGAGGCCGCAAAGGACGGGATCAGCTCGAGACCGTGCTGAGCGACGCGGGCGCCACGCTGCATCGCTACGGCGACGCGGTCGTGAAATACCACGCGAAGTACATCGTCGCCGATGACTCCGCGCTCGTCGCGTCGGCCAACTGGACGCACAAGTGCATGGAGCGGACCTGCGACTTCGCGCTGATCACGAAAGATCCCGGCGTCGTGCGCGCGCTGGCGGCGGTGTTTGCGATCGACTGCGCGCAGAAGGCGCTCGCGTCCGACGTCCTGCACGAGCGGCTGATCATCGGTCCTGAGAACGCGCGCGAGCGGCTGACGGCGCTGCTCGGGCGCGCACGGCTGAGCATCGAGATCGTCGACCCGAAGCTCACCGATCCCGCGATTCGCGAGCTGCTGGCGGAGCGGCGCAGGGCGGGCGTTCGCGTGACGTGCCATGAGGCGGACCGCGTCGGTTCGCTCGCGGCCCACGGCAAGCTGATCGTCGTCGACAACCACACGGCCGTCGTCGGCAGCCTGTCGCTGTGTGCGGTGCATCTCGCGTTCAGGCGCGAGCTCGCGTTGACGACGACCGATCGCCGCGTGATCGCATCGGTGAACAGCTTCCTGTCCTCGCTGCCGGATCTGCCTGGGCGGCCTGACCAGCCTCCGCTAAAGCTACGGCGGTCCGCCGAAGCCTCGGCCAAGGCGGAAGGCCCGCACCACCGACATGGCGAAGGCGGCCACGATGCGGCTCCGGTGGCCTCGAAGTCATCCCGACCGAGGTGATGGTGTTTATGAGAATCGCACGCGTCCTCGTCGTGCTGCTGCTCGTCAGCAGTCCGGCCCTCGCGCAGAACGCGCCCGACACGCCGAAGCGCGAGGGCATCGCCTGGCGCGATCAGCCGTCCGTGAGCGCGGGCCCGTTCAGGCTCGACGTGCACGCAAAGGTGCAGGCCGACATGCGCCGCGCCGACCAGGACCTCGATGACGTGGGCGGGATGTATCAGACCGCGCTGAAGCGGATCGGGGTCGCCGGGAAGCTGACCGATCGGATCGAGTTCGACGTCGAACGCGAGCTGCGGAAACAGAACCCGTGGCGCAACGTCTTCGTGAACGTCGCGATCTCGAACCTGCTCGAGGTGCGCGCGGGAAAGTTCAAGATGCCGTTCGGCTACGAGGAGCTGACCGGAATCGTCAATCTCGATTTCGCCTACCGCACGCTGCTCTCGCAGATTATCTCCCCCGCGCGCGATGTGGGGGTGATGGCGCACGGCCGCTTTCTCCGCCGCGTCTTCAATTACCAGGCCGGCGTGTTCCGGCACGATGGCGAGAACGCGCGGTCGAAAGAGCCGATGTTTCTCCTTCCGGGTGAAGAGCCGCCGAAGTCCGATCGCAGCGTTGCGGCGCGGCTCGTCGTCGAGCCGTTGCGCCACGCGCCTGGACCGCGTGACCTCCGACGACTGTCGCTCGGCGTCGCGATGACCTCGAGTGACGTGCCCGAGGGTTTGAACAGCCTGCGCGGCCGCAGCCTGTTCGGATCGGAATTCGCGGAACGCATGTACGTGATGGGCACGCGTCGACGACTTGGAACCGAAGCGGCCTGGCAACCCGGCCCCGTGTCGGTGAAAGCGGAGTACGCACGTTCGAATGAAGAACGCAAGCGTCAGGGAATTTTCGACGACGACGTCTCCGACTACGTGTCGTCTGCGTGGTACCTGAGTGGTACCTGGGCGCTGACGGGAGAGCGGAAGGAAGGCAACATCGAGCCGCGCAGTCCCATGTTTCAGGGAGGTTTCGGCGCGATCGAAGTGGGTGTCAGGTTTGAACGCACTCGCTTTGCGAGTGCCTTGAAACAAGGCACGCCGTTTCTCAATCCGCGCGCCGACCCGCTGCTCGGCAACGCGGAAAGCATCTTTACGGTGGGAGTTAACTGGTACGTGAACAAGTGGGGGAAGGTCGTCGTAAACGGGATGCGAGAAGCGTTCGAGGATCCCGACCGTACCGCCGTCCCGGGCCGCACGAGTGGGTGGGCAGCCGTCACGCGGCTGCAGTTCGTGATGTGACGAGAAGGGAAGGTTTGCTGTGCGCAGGTTCCGCACCTTCGGCGCGTTTGCGCTGGTCGCGATGGTCCTCGGATCCAGCCGGCTGGCTGTCGGCCAGGACACGACGCCATCGCTCGCCGACCAGCTCTTCGACAACCAGGTCCTTCAGCGGATCGATCTGACGATCAACACGCGCGACTGGGAAAAGCTCAAGGCGACGTTCGAACTGAACGAGTACTACGCCGCCATGATCTCGTGGCGGGGCCAGACGATGCGTAACGCGTATGTGCGATCGCGGGGGTCCGGATCGCGCAGCGGAACGAAGCCCGGGCTCCGCGTCGATTTCAACCGCAACGCCTCGGGCGCACAGGAGTGGCTCGGCTTCAAGTCGCTGATCCTCGACAACATGAACCAGGATCCGAGCGGCATGCGCGAGATGCTCGCGTTCCGTTTCTTCGAGCGGATGGGACTGCCGGCGCCGCGTGAATCGTTCGCGCAATTGTACGTGAACAGCAAGTTTGCCGGCCTGTACGTGATCGTCGAGCCGATTGACAAGCACTTCCTCGCGCGCGTGTTCGGCGCGCACGAGGACGGCAACGTCGAGAACGATGGCTACCTGTTCGAATACAAATGGAAATATCCGTACCTCCTGTGGTACCTGGGCCCGGAGCTCGAGAAGTACAAGGAGATCCTCGAGGCGAAGACCCACGAAACCGAGTCGATATCGGGGATTTACGACACGGTGCACCGGATGGTGCGCGAAATCAATGACGCGCGCGACGACCTGTTCGAGAAGAACGTGTCCGACTACCTCGATCTTCCGCTGTTCATGAAGCACGTGGCCATTCAGAGCGAGCTCGCCGAATGGGACGGCCTGCTCGGGTATGCCGGCATCAACAACTTCTACTTCTACCGGTTCGAGAAATCGAGGCGGTCCCAGTTTCTCGTCTGGGACGCCGACAACACGTTCCGCGCGATCGACTACCCCATCACGGCGGAGCACGACACCAACATCCTGATGAAGCGCGCGATGAAGGTTCCGGCGCTGCGCAGCACGTACTTCAATTCGCTGCTCGAAGCGGCACGGTCCGCCGAGGAGTACAGCGAAGACGAGGCGGCCGCGGACGCGAAGCTGAAGCTCGCGCCGCGCGGGTGGCTCGAACGCGAGATCGATCGCCTCTACACGCAGATTCGCGCAACGATGAGGGCGGATACGCTGAAGGTGTACCCGAACGACGACTTCGAAAATGCCATCCTGTACATGAAGCAGTTCGCGCGCGAGCGCGGCCCGTACGTGCGCTGTGAGGTGGTGAAGATTACCGACCCTTCGAAGGTCTCGAAGGTGTGCGTGGCCGAAGGCTCTTAGCTGCGAGCGTGGCGAACTCGACGAATCCGTCCATCGTGCGACCCTTCGCTGGTTTGCCGCTCTTCGCTCCCGCCGCGTTGACGCGAACGTCCGCTCGGGGGGCAAACCGCAGAAGCTCCGTCATCCACTGTCGGGGAAGCCCGGCGGCTTCCCCGAATGCGATCGCCGTATCGACGTACGGCGCCGCGATCACCGCTTTTCCCGCGTCGAGCGCGGGCTTGATTTCCCACCGCACGCGGAAAGCCAGATCCGACGCGTAGACCAGCAGCAGTGTCCGCGGCGCCAGCCTCAGCGCTTTCTTCCCGGCGGCGCGCAGCTCGTAGAAGGCTCCCGACGCGTCCCACCGGCTGATTCCCGCGCGCACGTCCGACTTGCGCTTCATCTTCCGTCGGAGTTCCTCGGCGTGCCGCTCGATGTCGCGGCCGCGCACGCCGTCAACCGCGACCAGCTGTCCGAGCGGCCGGGCGTCAGCGGCCATTGCCTGATGATTCATTGACGGACAGCCACTCGGTCACCGCTTCGACATTCCATTTCGCCCAGGGGCGCCGCGCCTCGGTCGTGAACGCGTCGCGGATGCGGCGATGCTGGTCGTACATCGGCTGCTCGGCATCGATCGTCATGAATTCGAAGATCAGCGCCAGGGCGTCGTATTCACGAATGACCCGTCCGATGAACCGCTTGTAGCTCGCGAGCGCATCCGCGTCGCCGGTGACGTCCTGGCCGGCCTCGTAGAAATTCGGCTGACGCGCGGCGGCGATGCGCGTCGCCGACGTGCCAGGCGAAATCGAGAAGTAGAACACCATGTCCGGCCAGAAGAGCGGGTCGTAGACGTGGAGCAGCCAGTCGAGGTCGAGTCCTCGCGCGGCGTCGCGTGCGAGACCCGTGAAGAGAAAGCGATCCGCGAGTACGATCCGTCCCTCCCAGAGCGCCGGCAGGATCTCCGTGTGAAGACGATGACGGAAGTCGGCCGCGTGCAGCAGCGAGAATTCGAGCGGGCTCAGCGCGTGCACCTTCTTGCGCGACTTGATCAGCGGCTTGATCAGCGGCGACGAGTTCCACTTGCTCGTCGTCACCTTGTGCCCTTCGGATTTCAGCCACGTCTTGAACAGCTTCCGCTGGGTGGTCTTGCCGGCGCCGTCCGGCCCTTCGAAGGCGATCAGCAGGCCGCGGCGCCGCTCACGCTCGCGCACGAGGGACCGCAGTTGCGCCAGGCTCATTTTTTCCGGAGCCCTTCCTGAAGCTGCTTGCGCTCCTCCGCCGACAGCGGCGCGCCCGCTCTTTCGGCACGCGCGGCGTACTGCGCGGCTGCCGCGTACGATCCCTCTCGCAGATAGATCTGCGCGAGGTAGCGGTTGGCTGCCCCGTGAGCGGGATCCAGCGTCAGCGCTTTCTTGAACGCGGCGATCGCTGCCGCCATGCGTCCGCGCTGCACGTCGAGCGCCCCCTCTTCGAGTGCGAGATCGAATTCCAGCTCCATCTGGCGGTACTCGGACGGCGCGAGCGGCCTTCCCGGCTGTGGCCCGCCTCCGCCAACGCTACGGCGGGCAGGCCCGTCGCCGCCGAGGCTCTGGCGGGCAGGCCGCGCAAGGCGCAGCTGCTCCGCCGCCTTATCCAGCAGTCCCTTGGATCGATAGGCGCGCGCCAGCTGGATCCGAAGATCCGCACGGGACGGATCGAGCTCGGTACCCCGCGTGAACGTCTTCACCGCATCGTCCAGCCGCCCTGCGTCGATGTACAGCATCCCGAGACTGAGGTACGCATCGGCCAGGGCCTGTCCGGAGCCGATCACCTGCTCGAGCTCCTTGATGGCTTCCGCGCGCTGTCCAAGATCGAAGAGCGCGAGCCCCAGGTAATAGCGGGCTTCAGCGGATCTCGGGTCCGCCGCGAGCGACTGCCGCGTGAGTTCAACGGCGCGTTGCGGGTTCTTCAGCTGCCGTTCGGCTTCCCCCTCCAGCGCGAGCAGCTGCGGGTTGCCGGAGGCCTGTTCGAGCGCCGCCTCGATTTCCTCGCGCGCGCGCTGCGGACGGCCGATGTCGAGATAGATGTACGCGAGGTAGAGGCGCGCGGGAACATAGCCGGGGCTGAGCGCAAGCGCCTGCCGGAGCTCCGCGATCGCTTCGCTCATCATCTCGGGGGACCCGACGCCCCGGTACGCAATCCCGAGCAGCATGTGCGCCTGCGCGACGCTCGTGTCCACCGCGAGGATCGCCTTCAGCTCCCGGATGTCGTCAGTGAAGTGAGGCGTTGCCGAGAAGATGTCGCTCGAGACTCGGTTCAGCCGCTGCTGGACCGCGGCATCCGGCGCGGATTGCGGGACGCCTGGCGCAGGGGACGCGCCGAGGGCTGCGAATACGGCGCAAACCACAACTCCGACCCGGATGTGCATGGAGCGCCACTAGTAAAGCACAGTTTTTGTGCGCTCTGTGTTCTGTCTCCTGTCTTCTGTCTTCTGTCTTCTGTCTTCTGTCTTCTGTGTTCTGTCTCCTGTCTCCTGTCTCCTGTCTCCTGTCTTCTGTCTTCGCGCTGGCCAAAAAAACGGGGTGGGCCGAAGCCCACCCCGTCTCTGATACACCCGCGCGTTTCCTAGAACTGCACGCGCACCGTGAACTGAATGAAGCGCGTGTAGTTGTTGTTGATCTGGTTCGTCGACCACTCAGTCGCGGCGCCGAAGCCCGCGTTGCGCGGCTGCAGACGTGTCGAATTAAGGATGGTTCCTACCGCACCCGGCGCAAGCGTCGTATCCCCCTCGTTCGCAACGTACTGCGGATTGAGGATGGTCTGATCCGTAGGGCTGCGATAGGTGACGCTCGTGTTGCGCCGCGTGATGATCGCGGTGTTGAACGCGTTGAACGCATCGACGCGCAGCTGCACCTGGCGTCCGCCGCCAAGCCGGATGTTGCGCGCGATCGCGAGATCGGTCGTGTGGTCAGGGCACCCCACCATGTAGTTGCGCCCTGATTCCATGCCCACGCTGCCGTAGGTCGGTCCGGCGAATGCGGCGGTGTTGAACTGCTTGTACTGGTTGCTCGAGCAGCCGCTGCCGGGATCACCCACGATAACGATACGTGCGCCGTAGTCCGGCGAACCTGTGAGGTTCACGCTGCCGCCGGCAGTGTTGTAGCTGTAGTTGATGTCAGCGACGGTGTTTTGCGGCGCCGCGGGATACCGGTTCCCTGATCCGCCGGTGAAGAGGCCCGACACCTGCCAGTCGTTGATCACCGCGCCGAGGATGCGGCCAGCCGGGCTGGGGTTCTTCCAGTCCGGAAGATCCCATACCCAGTTCGCCTTGATCAGGTGCCGCTGGAGGTTCAACATGTCATTCAGCTTTTCGTACGCCGCCTGATCCGACCGGATCGAGATCGTGCCGTCCGGCGCATGCTCCAACCGGCGCTGCAGACCGGTGTTGCCGGTGAACGAGAGGCTCAGCACGTAGTTCACGCCAAACGAGAACCCGTTGCGGAACCGCCGGTTGAAGTTCGACTGGATCGAGTGGTAGTCGTCCCAGAACTCTGTCGTGTTCTGGTTGATGGCGGCGAATCCGGGGTAAGGCCGCAGGAGGTTCGTCGGCAGCGCGCCGGCGCCTAGGACCGTCTGCGTTCCGAGCGTCGGGTCCTCATATTTCTGCAGGTACGCCGTGCCAATGTCGACGGCGTTCAGGTTGACGGTCGTGCCGCCCTGGAATCCACCGAGGCGGTTGTATCCGTGGTTGCCGACGTACGAGACGTCGACGACCGACGCCCACGGCAGCGTCTTCTGGATGCCCGCCTGCCACTGGAGCGAGGCGGGAACCTTCGCGTCGTACTGGAAGATAACCAGCTGCGGCACCGCGCCAATCGGGAGGCCCTGCCCGAGCGTCTGGAGCGTTGAGTTACGGAGGTCCGTCGAGGTCGCGATCGGGGGATTTCCCGGAATCGAGAACACCGTATTGCCGTCCGGACGGTCGTAGAACAGACCCATGCCGCCGCGGAACACCAGGCTCTGATTTCCGCTGACGTCGTACGCCATTCCAAAGCGCGGGCCGAGCACGATGTTCGGCCACGTGTAGCCCGTCTTGGCGATACCATCGCCGGCCTGTTTCACGCCGTTCACCGAATTACCCGTTCCGAGAATCGGCGTGCCGATGTAGGCCGATGAGTTCGCGGCTCCAGCCGCCACCAGGATCTGACGGGTACGCGGATCCATCGCGTTTCGTGCGTTGCCGCTCGTGCACACCGTGCCGGTGCTGCAGCCCGGAACGTAGAGGATTGGCGCAGCGGATGCCTTCCACTGGTCGGGGAAGAAGTTCGACATCTGCTGGAACTGATCGTACTGCGGCTGCTGGTGCGTGAGGCGGACGCCGTAGTCCAGGGTCAACCGGTTGTTCACCTTCCAGTTGTCCTGCACGTAGCCCTCGGTGTTGTTATAGATCATGCTGCCTTCGACGAACTGCGAGGCCTGCTGATACCGCCGGAACACGCCCAGCGCGGCGTTCGAGTAGCCGAAGCCCGTGTCGAGCGTGTTGTTCGTGTCGTTGTCGAACTCCACCGCGCCCTGGAAGGACAGGCCGCCGCCGGCCCCGACGTTCTGCGCCTTGAAGCTGTGGTTGTTGTAGAAGCCGGTCTTCATCGTATGCCGGCCGGCAACCTTCGTCAGCGAAACCGCCACGTCCTGCGTGCGGTTGATGTTCAGCCAGCCGGGATACCGCTGGTTCGGCGGCGCCGCGCCGATTCGGCCTCCCCAGCTGAAGGTTGGGGGCAGGTTTATCCGCGTGCCGTCCCAGAACGGCGGCTTCACATCCTGCAGGACCTCATAAGCGTACGATCGCTGGGGTACGAGGCCGGCATCCGGATAGATGAGCGGGAAACTCGCCAGACCGTTGAGGCGGTTCGACGAGTCGTTCATGAGAATGCCGTTTTCGTTCCCGCCCGTCAGCTCGTTGCGGATGAACCCGTACGTGCCTTCGATGAAGGTTGTCGGGTTCAGCGCGTAGTTGGCGGTAATCGCATAGTTGGTGATGAACGGATACGGCGTGTTCACGTCTGTGAACCCGGGGATCAGGCCGGGCACTGTCAGAACGCGCTGGCGCTGGCCCGAGTACTTGCCGTTCACCCGCAACTTTGACGACAGCTGGTAATCCAGGCGAATCGCCGGCTGCTGTGTGAGCTGCTTTACGGTCGGAAGCGGCGGCGTGCCCACTCCGCCGAGCTCCCAGTTGTAGTTCGAGCTGGGCGTCTGCGTGCGATTAGGGAGCGGGTAGCGATTCAGCACGGCGATGCCGGTCGAATACAGGCTGCTCGCCGGGATCTTCCCGAGCACGCCGCCGTCCTGGAAGCAGCCGCTCGTCACGACCACGCCACTCACGACACCGCACGTGTTCACCGGCGACAGGGGATCCTTGATGTAGGGAAACGGCGCACCGTTCTGGTCGAGCGTCTGAGAGAAGTCTCCCTTGCGCTCGAGCTCCGTCGGTACCCGGAACCGGACTGGGTTTCCATTGTTGATGGCCTGGTTCGTCGGACGGTACTCGTGGCTGTAGAAGAAGAACAGCTTGTTGTTGCCGCCCGGTTTCCCAACCGGCCCGCCGATCGAGTAGCCGAGCGTCTTCGACGTTGACACCGGCTTCGGGTCCTTGTTGAGCACCGTGAGCTTCCGCGCGGTGTTCCAGTCGGAGTTGGTCAGCAGGTCGTACGCGCTGCCGCGGAAGCGGTTCGTGCCGCTCTTGGTGACGGCGGTGATCTGGAGGCCGCTCGAGCGGCCGAACTCCGCCTGGTAACCCTGCGTGAGCACCTTCACTTCGGCAATCGATTCGATGTTGAGATTGATCATCTGGCCGTTGTTGCCAGTATCCATGGCCGAGATGCCGTCCATCATGATGTTATTCTGGCCGGCCCCTCCAATTCGTGTCGCGCCGGCTGACGCGCCGCCCGCCTGCACGCCGGGCGTCAGCTGCGTCAAGCTCGTGAAATTACCATGGTTGATCGGGAGGTTTTCGATCTGTTCGGTGGAAATGGCGAATGACCGCTCCGCCGACTGCGACTGCACGAGCGCGGCTTCCGCGGTGACGTTCACGGTTTCAGCGGCGCCGCCGATTTCAAGCGTGAGCGCGGGGACCGCCACCCGGTCGCCGCCGCTGACCTTGATGTCGCTGCGGCGCACGGTCTTGAACCCCTGCATCGAAATTTCAACGATGTACGTATCCGCCGTCACGTTCGGCATGACGTATATGCCGCTTTCATTCGTGGCGACAGGGCCGATCCTCGTCCCCTTCGATTCACTGATCAGGACGACGGTTGCGCCGGGGACGACGCCACCCTGCGAGTCTTTTACGGTGCCGGACACGTTGCCGGTTGTAATCTGGGCCGAGACGGGTATTGCTGCACCAAGCAGCAACAGCAGCGCCGCGGAAAGTACACGCACGCACCCTTTCATCACACACCACCTCCGGCGAGACAGCGATCGAATGGCCTTCCGCGCCATTCGACACACTACCGTTGTACTTGGGGCAAGCCGCGCCGTTGTAACATGGGTGACACCCCTTGTCAACGAAACGCGCGATCGGCTGTCAAGACTCGTTAGAAATGTCCCCGCTCTTAACTCGATAGAAATGTCCCCTTCCAAACCGAAGAAGATGATGCCTGTGGTAGCTGTGGAAAACTGTTCTGTAGTTTTCCAAGGAGCGGTGGGCGCGTGCTCCTCGCG
>WNGF01003847.1_pt1 | contig 20034 bp, 22 predicted proteins | sample 5400641 | NCBI WGS metagenome assembly WNGF01 (sample SAMN13153371, study PRJNA577476) | soil metagenome | isolation source: 80 cm soil or saprolite under grassland replicate 2 | place: USA:California | collected 2016-06-15
TGGTTGTTTCCCCTCCGCACCCTATACGAACAAACGATGTCCTCAGGACATTCGGCCGGAACCTCCATCGGGATGAGCCCGGAGCGGGATTTCTCGCGTTCGGCCCGGGCCACCGGGCCCTTCGCGGTTGACAGCGCCGCCGTCGATCGTGTAGGAAGTCAACACACGTTGAATTATGGATGTCAGGTCGGGCGGCGGATCCGACCCGACCCGTCCGAGAGGTGGAGGCGCCCATGTGGGCCATCGCGTTGAAGGAGTTCCGGCAGCTCCGCAGGGACCGGCGGACGCTCGCCATGATGATCTTCCTGCCGCTCGTGCTGCTGGTGGTCTTCGGCTACGCGGCCAGCTTCGACGTGTCGAAGGTGCCCACCGTGGTGGTGGGGCCGGGGGCGCCGACGGTCGCGCCGGAGCTTCCACCCCCGCTCGACGTGACCGGGACGCGGACCGACGCCACGGCAGAAGATGCCGAGAACATCCTCCGGAACGGGGAGGCGGTCGCCGTGGTGGTGGCGGACCCCACGGCGCCCCAGGTCCTCGTGGACGGATCCGAGCTGTTCTCCGCCCGGGCCGTGGTCACGGGGTTCGCCCAGGCCAAGGGCCGGCTCCCGGAGGGGACGGCCACCCCGAGGGTCCGGGTCCTGTTCAACCCCGACCTCGAGACCTCGGCCGTGATGGTTCCGGCGATCATCGGGCTGATCCTGGTGTTCGTGGGGACGGTGGCCACGTCGCTCGGCGTGGTCCGGGAGCGGCAGGCCGGGACCCTGGAACAGCTGGCCGTGATGCCGTTCCGGGCCCGCGACGTCTTCGTGGGCAAGGTCGCCCCGTACTTCGTGGTGGGGATCGTCGACATGGTCATCGTGGTGGCCGCGGGACTGGGCCTGTTCGGCGTGCCCTTCCGGGGATCCGTCCTGACCTTCGCCCTGGGGGCACTGCTGTTCCTGTTCGTGACCCTGGGGATCGGCGTGCTCATCTCGACGGTCTCGGAGAACCAGGGGCAGGCCATCCAGCTCGCGATCATGACCTTGCTCCCCCAGGTGCTGCTGTCCGGGATGGTGTTCCCGCTGCAGTCGATGGCGCCGGGGGTGCGGTGGATCGCCTACGGACTGCCCCTCACCTACTTCATCCGGATCGCCCGGGGCGTGATGGTGCGCGGCGCCCCCCTGGCGTCGCTGTGGTTCCCGCTGGTCATGCTGGCGGTCCTGGGCCTGGTGGTGTTCGGGCTCTCGGTGGTCCGGTTCCGGAAGGACCTCGCCCCCTCGGACCGGAGGCGGAAGGTCAGGGCGGGCGAGCCGGAGGCCCAGGCAGCGTGAGCGGGGACTGGGGAGTCCGGGACCTCGAGGTCCGGTACGGGAACCGCGTGGCGCTGTCCGGGGTCTCGCTCGAGGTCCGGACGGGGGAGGTGGCGGCGGTGGTGGGCGGCGACGGCGCGGGGAAGACCTCTCTGCTTCGGGCCCTGGCGGGCGCCGTCCGGCCGACGGCTGGGACGGTGGAACGGCCCGGGGAGCTGCAGGTCGGCTACGTGTCCGCGGGCCCCGGCGTCTACGGCGACCTCACCTGCGACGAGAACCTGGCGTTCGCCGGATCGGCCTACGGGCTGTCCGGGCGGGACGTGGCCGAGCGCGCCGACGCGCTCCTGCGCAGGACCGGCCTGGTGGAGGCCCGGGGGCGGCTGGTGGCACAGCTCTCGGGCGGGATGCGGCAGAAGCTGGCGCTGGCCGTGGGGCTGTTGCACCGCCCGGAGCTGCTGGTGCTGGACGAGCCGACCACGGGGGTGGATCCGGTGAGCCGGGCCGACCTGTGGCGGCTCATCTCGTCGGCGGCGGCGGACGGCGCCGCCGTCGTCTTCGCCACCACCTACCTCGACGAGGCCGAGCGGGCCGGCGAGGTCCTGGCCCTCGACGCGGGAACCACGCTAGCCCGCGGAGCGCCGGAGGAGGTGGTCCGTCGCATGCCCGGAGTCGTGGTCGAGGTCGATCGGAGGCCGGAGGGAGCCGCGGGCCGGCGGGCGTGGCGGAGAGGCGGCCGGTGGCGGTGGTGGATCCCGGACGGGGAGCGGCCGGAAGGGTCGGCCCGGGTCGACGCGGACCTCGAGGACGCGGTGATCGCTGCGGCAATGGCCCGGGCGGAAGACCGGGAGGCCGCGTGAGCGGGAGAGGGGCATCGTGACGGCCGGGCACGAGACGCTCGTCACGGCGGAGTGTCTGACCCGGCGCTTCGGGGAGTTCGTCGCCGTGGACTGTGCCGACCTGGAGGTGCACGAGAGCGAGGTCGTCGGGCTGCTCGGGGCGAATGGCGCGGGGAAGACCACGCTGCTCCGGATGATGCTCGGCCTGCTCCGGCCGAGCGACGGGCAGGTGGACCTGTTCGGCTGGCCACCGTCCCGGGCCACGCGGCGGCGGCTGGGGTACGTTCCGCAGGGGCTCGGCCTGTACGAGGACCTCACCGTCCGACAGAACATCGACTTCGTCGCGGCCGCGTTCGGCGCGTCGTCTCCCGAGATCGAGGATCCGGATCTCCGGGACGCGGAGGACGTCACGGTTCGCGATCTCCCGTTGGGGCTCCGGCGGCGGACGGCGTTCGCGGCGGCCCTGGTGCACGGTCCCAAGCTGCTGGTGCTGGACGAGCCGACGTCCGGTGTCGACCCCCTGGGCAGAGCCCGCCTGTGGGACACGATCCGGGCCTCCGCGGAGCAGGGCGCGGGCGTGGTCGTCACCACGCACTACATGGACGAGGCCCGCCAGTGCGACCGCCTGGTGGTGATGGCCGCGGGACGGGTGGTGGGCACCGGATCGATGGACGAGATCGTCGGCGACGCCACGGCCGTCGAGGTATCGGCCGAGCGGTGGCGGGACGCGTTCGTCGCGCTCGACGACGCCGGGCTGCCCATCTCGCTCACCGGCCGGAGCGTGCGGGTCCCGGAGACCGACCCCGACGCCGTGACGAAGGCCCTCCGCGCCGCGGGCGTGACCGCCGAGGTGGAGGTCGTCCCGGCGACGTTCGAGGAGCGGTTCGTGGCCCTGTCCCGGGCGTCCGCGAAGGCCGGCGCGGCGGCGTGACGGGAGCGGCCCGGCGGACGGGGCGGCGGCCCGGGACGAGCGGCAGCCGCGACGCCATCCTGCGCGCGGCCCGCCGGCAGTTCGGCGAGCTCGGGTTCGAGCGCACGACGATCCGGGGGATCGCCGGGGAGGCCGGCGTCGATCCCGCGCTCGTCCTGCACTTCTTCCGGTCCAAGGAGGACCTGTTCGCCGAGTCGATCCGGCTGGTCATCGACCCGAGCGTCGTGGTCCCGGCGATCCTCGAGGGGCCCCGCGCCCGGCTGGGCGAACGGGTGGTCCGCATCGCCCTGGAGCTGTGGGGCCGGCCCGAGGTCCGGGACGTCTTCCTGTCGATCCTCCGCTCGGCGTCGTCGAACGAGGTCGCCGCGGCCGCCCTGCGCGGGTTCATCACCAGGGAGGTCCTCGTGCCGCTGGCCGAGGCCAGCGGGATGCCGAACGCTCCGCTCCGGGCGGCCCTCGCCGGATCCCAGATCGTCGGCATGGCCGTGGCCCGGTACGTGGTCAAGGTCGAACCCCTGGCCTCGGCCCATCCCGACGAGGTGGCTCGGTGGATCGGGCCCACACTCCAGCGCTACCTCACCGAACCGGCGCCCCGGCGGTCGGCGTCGTCCCGGCGCCCACGCGGCAGTCCTTGAACCGCTTGGACCCGTTCCTCCCAGGGCCAGGGGGCCTGGGCGTCCGGCGTTCTTGACGGCTACCATCAAATGAATGTATCCTCCAAGAGAAGGTGAGTGCCATGAACGGATCGGGAAGCCGGAGATGGTGGGCCGTCGGAGCCCTCGCGTTGGCCGGGGTGGTCGTCGGCCTCGACCTGACCGTTCTGAATCTGGCCATTCCCACACTGGCCACCGATCTCCACGCGTCCACGTCGGAGCTCCAGTGGATCGTGGACGCCTACAGCCTGGTGCTGGCGGCGATGCTCCTTCCCGCCGGCCTGCTGGGGGATCGGCTCGGCCGGAAGCGGCTCCTGCTCGGAGCCCTCACGTTGTTCGCCGTGGCCTCGGCCGCCTGCGCCTTCGCCGGCTCGGCCGGGACGCTGATCGCGGCCCGAGCCGTCCTGGGGGTGGGGGCGGCCTTCATCATCCCGTTGTCGCTGTCGGTGCTGCCCGTCCTGTTCGCCGAGGAGGAGCGGCGGAGAGCGGTCACCCTGGTCGTAGCGGCCACGGTGGTGGCGTATCCGATCGGGCCCATCCTGGGTGGCTGGCTCCTCACCCATTTCTGGTGGGGATCGGTGTTCCTGATCAACGTGCCGGTGATCGCCCTGGCGCTGGCCGCGGTGTCGGTGCTGATGCCGGAGTCCCGGAGCGATGATCGGCCTCGACTCGACATCCCGGGCGTGGCCATCTCCAGCGCGGGGCTGGTGGGCCTGACCTACGGCGCCATCGAGGCGGGCCAGAAGGGATGGGGGGACCCCGGCGCGCTGGCCGCCCTGATCGTCGGGGCGGTGCTCCTCGCGGGCTTCGTGTCGTGGGAGCGCTCGGTGACCGGGCGTCCGGCGGGCGCCCCGCTGGTCGACCTCTCGCTGTTCAGCTCCGCGAGCTTCACGTGGGGAACGGTTCTGGTCACCATGGTGTCCTTCGCCATGTTCGGGCTGCTGTTCACGGTGCCCCAGTACTTCCAGGCCGTGGGCGGACACAACGCCATGGGCGCAGGCCTCCGCCTGCTGCCGATGATCGGCGGGCTGGTGGTGGGCGCGGGCGCGGCCGACAGGCTCGCCAAGCGGTTCGGGGCGACGCTCCCGGTGGCCCTGGGGTTCGCGCTGATGGGCGGCGCGCTCGTCGCGCTGGCCACGATCACCGCGAGCACCGGCGACGGGTTCACGCTGCCGTGGGTGGCGGCGCTCGGGGCCGGGCTGGGCTTCGCCATGCCGACGGCCATGGACGCCGCGCTGGGGGCACTGTCGAAGGAGCGAAGCGGCGTCGGATCGGCGCTGATCATGGCCCTGCGTCAGGTCGGTGCCACCATCGGGGTGGCGGTCCTGGGGACGGTGCTCAATGCGGGGTACCGCAGCGAGTTGCACCTGGCCGGGCTGCCCGCGCCGGTCGCGAACGCCGTCCGGGACAGCGTCTCCGCGGGGGTGGCCGTGGCCCACCGGCTCGGGTCGGCGTCTCTGCTGCGATCGGTCCGCGTCGCGTTCGTCCACGGCATGGACCTCCTCCTGTGGGTGTGCGCCGGCCTGGCGGTCGTCGGCGTGACGCTGGCGGTGGCATTCCTGCCCCGCCAGCGGGAGAAGAACGAGCAGAGGGAGATCGAACGGGCTCCATCGGAGGGTGACGTTGTCGTCGCAGGGTGAGGGACCGGCCGTCGGGCTGCGGGAGCGCAAGAAGGTCAGGACCCGCGCGGCCATCCAGCAGCACGCGCTCCGGCTGTTCCGGGAACAGGGGTACGACGCCACCACCGTCCAGGAGATCGCCGACGCTGCGGAGGTGTCCGAGAGCACACTGTTCCGGTACTTCCCGACGAAGGAAGACCTCGTGCTGTGGGACGAGTTCGACCCACTGCTGATCGAGGCGTTCCGAGCCCAGCCCCCCGAGCTGAGCCCGATCCAGGCCCTTCGGGCCTCGTTTCGAGCGGTGTTCGACGGGCTGACGGCGGAACAATGGGCGGAACAGCGAGATCGGGTGGATCTCATCCTGTCGGTCCCCGACGTGCGCGCGGCGATGTTGGAGCAGTACGTCGGGACGATCCAGCAGGTCGCGGGGCTGGTGGCCGAGCGGGTCGGCCGAAGCCCGGACGACTTCGAGATTCGCAATCTCGCCGGAGCGGTGATCGGGGTGTCGATGGCCACCCTGCTCGCCGCCGGAGCGGACAGGAGCGCCGACTGGGTCGGGCTGATGGATGGCGCGTTCGCCCATCTGGAAGCGGGACTCCCGGTGCGAGAAGGTGGACGCGCTCGGCGAGGCGACAGAACCGCTCGGATCGAAGACTGAACCAGCCGTCCCCGCGCGGCGGACCCGCGCGGCGAAACGGGCTCAGGAGCCTTCGCGGCCTTCCTCGGGGCGGAGGTGGGGGAACGTGATCACGTCGCGGATCGACGGGGCGTCCGCGAGGATCATCGTCAGGCGGTCGACCCCCAGGCCCAGGCCCCCGGCCGGCGGCATGCCGTACTCCAGGGCCTCCAGGAACTCCTCGTCGAGCGGGTGGGCCTCCTCGTCCCCGTGGGCCCGGGCCTCGAGCTGCTGCAGGAACCGGGCCCGCTGGTCGTCGGGGTCGGTGAGCTCCGAGTACGCCGGGCCGATCTCCATGCCGGCCATGATCAGGTCGAAGTGCTCCGTCACCCCGGGGCTGGTCCGGTGGGGCCGTGCGAGCGGCGACACCTCCTGCGGGAAGTCGTTCACGAACGTTGGCTGGAAGAGGTCCTCCTCCACGAGGGCCTCGTACAACTCCACGACCACCTTCCCCGGGCCCCACGCCGGGTCCACCCTCACCCCGTGGCGCTCGGCCAGGGCGGCCAGGTCCTCGAGGGGCCGGTCCAGCGTGACCTCTTCTCCGGCGGCATCGCTCACCGAGTCGAGGACGGTGACCCGCCGCCACGGGGTCTCCAGGTCCATCTCCCGGCCCTGGTAGTCGAACCGGAGCGACCCCCGGACGGCCAGCGCTGCCTCCTTCACCAGGGCCTCCACCAGCGCCATCATGTCCTCGTAGTCGCCGTAGGCCTGGTACACCTCGAGCATCGTGAACTCCGGGTTGTGGTCGCGGTCGATGCCCTCGTTGCGGAAGTTCCGGCCGATCTCGTAGACCCGCTCCAGGCCGCCCACGAGCAACCGCTTCAGGTACAGCTCCGGGGCGATCCGCAGGTACAGCGGCATGTCGAGGATGTTGTGGTGGGTCTGGAACGGCCGCGCCAGCGCGCCGCCCGGCGTCGCGTGCAGCACGGGCGTCTCCACCTCGACGAATCCGCGGGCGTCCAGGTAGCCTCGGATGGCCCGCAGGGCCCCGGCCCGCGCCGTGACCATGGTCCGGGACTCGAGCTCGGTGGCCAGCTGGACGTACCGGCGCCGGACCTTCAGCTCCGGGTCCTTGATCCCGTGCCACTTCTCCGGCGGCGGCCTGAGCGACTTCGTGAGGAGGGTGAGCGTGGCCGGCTTCACGCTGATCTCGCCCCGCTTCGTCCGGACCACCGTGCCGGTGGCGCCGACGATGTCGCCGAGGTCGAGGGCCTCGAGGAGGGCCCCCGACTCCTCGGACATGGCGTCCTGGGCGCAGAACAGCTGGAGGTCGCCGGTGCGGTCGCGGATCACCACGAACGCCAGGCCGCCGTGCCGGCGCATCAGCACGATCCGCCCGGCCACGGAGCGCACGGCGTCGGTCTCCTCGCCGGGTGCCAGGCCCTCGAACTCCCTCAGGACGCCGGCGGCGTCCGCGTCCTTGGCGAAGCTCAGGGCGAACGGGGGCACGCCGCGTTCGCGGAGGCGCTCGAGGGTCTCCCGGCGCGCCGCCACCACCCGGTCCAACCGAGAGCCCTCCGTCTCGGGAGGCTCAGTCATCGGGGCCGGTGTTCCGTTCGAAGATCAGGCGCAGGCCCTCCAGCGTGAGCCACGGCTCGTGGTGGTCCACGCTGTGGCAATGCGGGGCGATGACCGCCGCCATGCCGCCGGTGACCACCACGGTGGCGGCGCCCCCCAGCTCCTTCTGCATCCGTTCGACCATGCCGTCGACCTCGGCCGCGGTCCCGAACACCAGGCCGGACTGGAGGGCCTCCACGGTGTTCTTCCCGATGACCGAACGGGGGGCCACGATCTCCACCCGCGGTAGCCGGGAGGCCTGGGCCACCAGCCCCTCCGCCGCCACCGCGATCCCCGGCGCGATGGCCCCGCCGAGGTACTCCCCCTTCTCGCTGACGGCGTCGTACGTGGTGGCGGTGCCGAAGTCGACCACGATGCACGGCCCGCCGTACTTCGCGTAGGCCCCCAGGGCGTTCACGATCCGGTCGGCGCCCACCTCGCGGGGGTTGTCGGTGAGGACGGACACCCCCGTCTTCACGCCGGGCTCCACCACCACGGGGTCGAAGTGGAAGTACCGCCGGGTCATCTCGCGGAGCTCGCCGGTGACCGGGGGGACGACCGAGGAGATGACCACCCCGGTGATCTGGCGGGAGAACGACAGGCCCTGCTGCTCCAGGAAGCCGCCGAACAGCAGCGCCAGCTCGTCGGCCGTCCGTTCGGGGTCGGTGGACATGCGCCAGTGCCAGGCCAGCTCCCTGTCCCTGAACACGCCGAGCACCGTCTGCGTGTTCCCGACGTCCACCGCGAGCAGCATTCCCGCTCAGCCCTCCTGCAGCTCGAACCGCGGGCCATTGTCCCGCACCGGAAGCTCCGGCGACACGAATCCCGACGCGTAGGCGTCGAACGGCGCGCCGGGATCGGCCTCCCGGAGGCCGCTGGCAACGGCCGAGAGCCGTTCCAGGAACCCCAGGGCCACGGGCTGCGCGGCCCGCATGGCCCGGATCGGCCCGCCGAGCTCAGCGACCCGGTCCCCCGCCTGTACCGGCCCGCCCTCTCCCGACAGCGGGCGCAGCCGAACGCCGAGCCGGGCGAACGTCTCGCGGGCCACCGGAAGCCCGCACAGGATCCCGCCGCCGGATGCGCACACCACCGACCCCAGCCCCGTCCGGTCCTCGGGGATCGCGTCGAGGTCCGAGCCGGCCAACACGTGCGCGGTGAGGGCCTCGGTCACCGCGACCAGGACGTGCACGCGATCGAGCTCCGGGGCGCTCACGGCGCGAGCAGGAGGTTGTCGAGGAGCCGGGGGCGGCCCACACGCGCGGCCACCAGCGCGCGGGCGGGCCGTTCGATCCGGCGGATCTCTTCGAACGAGTCCTCGTCCACCACCGCCGCGTAGTCGATGTGCGCCAGCGGTTCGGCCTGGACCAGGTTCCGGATGGCCTCCTCGATGACACGGGGGTCGCGCTCGCCGTTCGCCACGAGGTCCCCGCCGGCCCGCAGGCCGCGCGACAGGCACAGCGCCGCGGTCCGCTCCCGCTCCGAGAGGTACACGTTCCGGGAGGACAGGGCCAGGCCGTCGGGCTCCCGCACGATGGGGCACCCCACCACCTCCACCGGGAACGACAGGTCGCCGGCCATCCGCCGGATCAGGGCCAGCTGCTGGGCGTCCTTCTCGCCGAAGTACGCGGCCGCCGGCCCCACGGCATTGAACAGCTTGGCCACCACGGTCGCCACGCCGCGGAAGTGGCCCGGGCGGACGGCCCCCTCCAGCCGCTCCCCGAGGGGGCCGGGGTCCACGGACACCTCGGGCTTCCCCCCCGGGTACATCTCCTCGGCGTCGGGGACGAACACCAGGTCGACCGCCTCGGCCCCGGCCATCGCGAGGTCGCGGTCCAGGTCGCGGGGATAGGCCCCGAAGTCCTCCCCGGGGCCGAACTGCAGGGGGTTGACGAAGATCGAGACGGCCGCGACGTCGCGTTCGGCGCGGGCCCGGCGCATCAGCGAGCGGTGGCCATCGTGGAACGCCCCCATCGTGGGGACGAACCCGACGGTCCGGCCCGCGGCGCGTTCGGCGTCGCAGGCCTCGCGGAGCTCGGAGATCCGCCGCACGACGGTCACGGCGCCGGCCGCCCGGCCCGAGGCGGTCACGGCGGCGCCCACCGGTCCAGGACCTCCTCCACGGCCTCCCGGCCGGCGTCGTCCAGCCGCCCGGCGCCGGCGGCGAGCGCGGCGGCCGCCCGGGCCAGGACGGCGTACGCGGCCACGGCGTTCGGCGCGCGTTCTGACAGGGCCCGGAGGTTCCGTTCGACCGTTGCGGCGTCCCCCCGGACCACCGGCCCGGTCAGCGCGGACGCCGGCCCCATCTCGGCCGCGTTCTCCAGGCTGGCCCGGGCCAGCGGGAGGAACGCGTGCAGGGCGTCGTCGATCCCGGCGGCGGACAGGACGTCCCCGGCCAGGGCCATGAGCGCGATCAGGTCGTTCGAGGCCAGCACGGCGCCGGCGTGGTACAGGGCCCGATCCTCCTCGGGCATCCGGAACGGCCGTCCCCCGAGGTCCCGCGCGATGCGCTCCCCCAGCGCGGAGCCCTCCTCGTCGCGGGCCGTCACGGCCACCGCGCTCCCCGCCATCCGGTCCAGCGCCGCCTCCACGGTCGGGAACGTCTGCAGCGGGTGCAGGGCCAGGATCCGGGCCCCGGCGTCCTCGGCAGCCCGGAGCGGCTCCAGGCCCTGGGCGCCGGAGAGGTGCGCCACCCACGCGCCGGGGCGCACGGCCCCGGCGACGGCCCGGGCGGCCTCGGCGATCGCGGCGTCGGGGACGCCGAGGAGCACCAGGTCCGCACGGCGCGCGGCGTCCCCGGCCTCCGTGACCGGGACGCCCGGCAGGAACCGCTCGGCGCGGTCGCGAGTGGCGTCGCCCCCGGAGACGGCCACGATGTGGTGCCCGGCCCGAGCCAGGAGCACGGCGAGCGCGATCCCCACCCGGCCCGCCCCGATCACCGCCACGTCCATGGCGCCGAGTATCCCCGGCCCGCCACCCGGGCGACCGGCCGGCGCCGGCAGAGGCGGTGCGAACGGACGGATCCCCCGGAGCGACCCGGGTCCGGGCCGGAGCGTCGCCACCCGGCGCCCCCCAGGGAGCATCGGGTCGGCGGCCAGCTCCAGCAGAGGCGCCAGGACGAACCCCCGCTCGTGCATCCGAGGATGGGGGACCTCCAGGCCGGGCTCGTCGACCTCCCGATCGCCGTACGTCAGCACGTCGACATCGATGGTCCGCGGCCCCCACCGTTCCCGGCGGACCCGGCCCAGGCGGCGTTCGACCTCCAGGCACGCGTCCAGCAGCTCGCGCGGGGACAGCACGGTCGCCACCTCGACCACCGCGTTCAGGTAGTCGGGTTGGCGCGGCCCGACCGGCTCGGTCTCGTACACGCGCGAGGACCGCACCACGCGGACGCCGGGGACCGCCGCCAGGAGGTCCACCGCGGACTGCAGCGCGCCCAGCCGGTCGCCGAGGTTCGACCCGAGGCCCAGGAAGGCCCGGACGGCCGCCCCCACGGTCCCGTCAGCCAGCCGTGGCCTCCACTGCGACGTCCACGAGACCCAGCGCGGCCGCGGCCGTCGGCTTGTGCACCACGGCCCGGACGCTCGTGACGTGCTCCACCCGGAGCACGGCGCCGGCCACGGCCTGCGCCAGGGACTCCAGGAGCTGGAAGGACTCCACCTCGACCGTGTGCCGGACGACGCCGGCCAGGTCCACGTAGTCCGCCGTGTCCTCCAGGCGGTCGTCGCCGATGTCCGGCTCGACCTCGACCTGGAGGTCCACGACGAACTCCTGGGGCTGGTCGCGTTCGCCGGCGTTCGCCCCGTGACGTCCGGACGCCCGGATGCCCGAGAGCAGGATGCGAACCTCGTTCACCCACCACCTCCCGATCCCCTCGCCTCCCGGGCGGCCAGGGCCTCCGGGATCTTCCTGAAGTCCCACGACGAGATGCGCTGCGGCTGCAGGCGGAGGAAGAAACGGTTCCGCCACCCCTCGAAGTGGGGGCGGTTCCCCCCGAAGTACTTGTCGGCGAACGCGTCGGAGACGGCGGCGAGCCGGGGGTAGTCCGCGGCCTCCTCCAGACGGCCGTGCAGGACCACGCCCCGCAGCTCGTCGTAGCGCTCGCCGTCGTCGACGGTCGCGGCGGCCCGCGGGTCGTGCTGGGCGTTGCGGACCGTGCGGTTCCCGCGGGTGGTGTTCACGAACAGCGCCCCGTCGTGCCATGCGAACCACAGCGGCACGACGTGCGGATCTCCGCCCGGGCCCACCGTGGCCACCCGCGCGGTCCACGCCGTCGCCAGGAACCGGTCCCGTTCGTCGGGCGTGAGCGAGATGTCAAGCCTCCCCACGGCGCTCCAGTCGAACCATGACGGGGCCCTCGGCGGGGCCGTGGCCGTGCCCCTCGTGGTGATGTTCGACGGGGCGGCCCAGCCAGTTCGCGGCCAGGAACTGTGCCAGCAGGGGGGCCAGCGTGTCGGGCGCCTCCTCGGGCGTGAAGTGCGCGCACCCCGGCAGCAGGACCAGCGACGGCCGAGCCAGGACCTCGACGAGGCGGTCTGCGAGCTCCGTCCCCAGGTAGGGGTCGTCCTCTCCCCACACGAGCAGGGCCGGGATGTCGAGGGCGGCCAGGTCGTCCTCCCTGCCGGTCAGGCCGACGCCGTCGATGGCGCGGGCGGCGCGGAAGAACGCGTGCGCTCCCTCGTCCCCGGCGAACGGCCCGACGTACGCCTCGACCATCTCGCGGGTCAGGACGTCCTTGTTCGTCAGCCCGAGGTCGAGGGCCAGCTCGATGATGCTCGCGACGAACTCGGGGGTCTCCTGCTCCGGCTCCGCGTCCTGGATCATCCGGACGCCCTCGATGGGCCACGCGTCGAACGCGGCCGCGTCGACGAGCGCGATGGCCTCCGCCCCGCCCTCGAGGGCCATGAGCTGGGCGACCGCCCCGCCGAGGTCGTGCCCGACGACGGCGAACCGGTCGATCCCAAGGACGCCGAGGAGCTCGCGAACGTAGCCAGCCTGGGCGCGGGGGTGCAGCGCGACCCCATCCGGCTTGTCCGACGCGCCGAACCCCAGCTGGTCGGGGACGATCGCCCGCATCCCCGCCCGCACGACCTCGGGGACGACGTGGCGCCACAGGTGCGACGAGGTCGGGAACCCGTGCAGCAGGACGACCGCCGGCCCGTCGCCGGCGTCCAGGTACGCGAGCTCGCCCCCACTCGTCGTGGCGGTATGTCGCCCCGCTGCCTCGGCGCCCCGAACGTCCTCATCCATCGCCGGCCCTCGCGATCGCGTCCACCACCTGTACGACCCGCAGCATCTCGCGGACGTCGTGGACGCGCACCAATTCCACTCGGTTCGCCGCGAGCCAGGCCACGGACCCGGCCGTTCCCTCGAGCCGGTCGTCGACCTCCGTCGAGGTGATCCTCCCGATGAACGACTTCCGCGAGGGGCCCACCACCACCGGCACGCCGATCTCCCGCAGCGCCCCGACATACCGGAGCAGCAACAGGTTGTGTTCGACTGTCTTGCCGAACCCGATGCCCGGGTCCACGCAGATGCGGTCCCGTTCGATCCCGGCCGCCTCGGCCGCGCCGACGCGTTCGACGAGGAAGTCGCGCACCTCCACGACGACGTCGTCGTATCGGGGTTCCGCCTGCATGGTCTTCGGGTCGCCCAGCATGTGCATGAGGACCAGCCCCGCGCCCCGGTCCCGGACCACGTCGAACATCTCAGGGTCGTGCCGGCCCGCGGACACGTCGTTGACGACGGCGGCGCCGGCGTCGAGCGCGGCGGCGGCGACCTCGGACTTCCGCGTGTCGACGGAGACGGGGACGTCGAGCTCGGCCGCGAGCCGCTTGATCACGGGGACGACACGGTCGATCTCCTTACGCGCCGGGACGGGATCCGACCCGGGCCGCGTGGACTCCCCGCCGACGTCGAGGAGGTCGGCGCCGGCCTCGGCCAGCTCGATCCCGTGCCTGACGGCGGCCTCGGGGTCCAGGAACCGCCCGCCGTCGGAGAACGAGTCCGGCGTCACGTTCACCACGCCCATCAGCCGGGTCCGGTCGCCCAGCTCCATCGAGCCCGCCCTGACCCGCCACCGCATCGCTCGAACAGCGTAGACGCGCCGTCCGGAGCACGCAGATCCGCGCCGACCCGGCCGCTGCAACCCCCAGCGCGAGCTGTGCGTCTCCTCGGTGGAAGGACCGGAGCAGTCATGATGCAGACACAGGTCGAACGGCTGGATCGGGTGAGCGACGGTGGGCGCCTCGGTGAGCTGTACGCGCGGCATGCGGCGGATGCCGCCAGGCTCGCGTACCTGCTGACCGGCGATCGCGCCCTGGCCGAGGACCTCACCCAGGAGGCGTTCGTCAAGATGTTCGGCCGCTTCCGGGACCTCCGGAACCCCGACGCGTTCGAGTGGTACCTGCGCCGGACCGTGGTGAACCTCGCCAGGTCGCACTTCCGGCGCCGCCGCGTGGAGCGCGCGTACCTGGAGGGTCGCGGCCGGGCCGAGGGAACCACGACGGCCGCGCCACCCGACGTCGGCGCCCGCGAGGAGATGTGGGAGGCCCTCCAGGGGCTCTCCGAACGGCAGCGGACCGCGATCGTGCTGCGCTTCTACGAGGACCTGTCGGAGGCGCGCACGGCCGAGGTCATGGGGTGCCCGGTCGGGACCGTGAAGTCGCTGGTGTCGCGGGGGCTGGAACGCCTCCGCGGCGTGGTGGTGGAGGAGTGAAGGGCGTGGACGACATGGACAACGACGTCAAGGAGATGCTCCGCCGCCGCGCGGAGGACGTGCGGATCGACCCCAGCGTGCCCGCCCCGCTCCTGCGCCGGTCCCGCCGCCGCCGCGCTTCGTCCGCGGTCCTCGGCGCGATCACGGCCATGGTGGTCGTGGCCGGCGCCGTCGTCGGGTCGCAGGCGCTGATCCACACGTCGCCGGGCCCCGCGGAAACCCCGACCCCCGATCCCACCGCAACCGGGTTCGGACCGCCCGTCGTGTCGGATGGAGCGTTCGCCGGAATCTGGCCGGAGCGAGACGCCGACGAGCTGCAGGCCGCGCAGACGGCATTCGACCAGGGCACGGATGAGTACCGGCTCGATCCGTCCGGGACGGCCGTCGAGTTCGCCCACCAGGTGTTCGGATGGGACCCCTCGATCATCGATGCGGGCCTGGAGGTTCCCCCGGGTGAATCGGCCCGGCCCATCGACGTGGTGAACCTCCACTTCGGCACGCTGACCCGTGAGGAGGGACTCGAGCCGCACGCGCCGTACGCCCTCCACGTCAGCGTCCAGCAGCTCGGCGAGACCGGGGACGCGGGCATCTGGTCCGTGGTCGGGATCTCGTCTGACTTGATCGACGAGACGTGCGACATCAGTGGCCCCGTCACCGCTGGCGAGTCCATCCACGTCTGCGGGACGACCTCGTGGGATCCGTTGCTCGGGTCCATGCGGGCCTGGGTGGCACCCGGCGAGGAAGCGACGAACGGGCTGGATCCGGACGAGGCGTCCCCCTCGGCGAACCCGCCCATCGGATCCGACGGCAGCTTCGACGCGAGCCTCGGGCCGATCCCCGCCGCATACGGCACATCGGGCATGGTCGTGATCGAGCGGCTGGACCAGGCCGGTCTCGTCGTCGGAGCGTCGGCAAGGAAGGTGGCCATCCGGCAATCGGAGCCGTCCCCGCAGCCCACCGCCGCGCCGCTCGAGCCGCAGGACCTCCCCGAAGCCGTAGCGAAGACTCGCCAGGAGCTGTACACGGCGGCGGTCAACCACGACTGGGATGCGGTGCAGCGGCTGATCACGATCCCCGAGTTCTCGTTCACGTTCGCCGGCGTGGACGAGGGCAGGCCGGTCGCGGACCAGGCCATCGAGTACTGGCAGCGCCAGTCCGACTTCCACGGACTCGATCAACTGGACATCATGGCGCTGCTGCTGAACATGGACCCCGCCACGGAGACGGCCGAGGGGACGACGTTCTACGAGTGGCCGTTCGCCTTGACCATGACGCCCGACGAGCTCCGAAACATGACCGAGGAGCAGAAGGCCCAACTGCGCGAGCTGTACCCGAACCTGGACCACGACCTCGAGGACTGGGCCGGGCCGCTCGGGGGCTACTACGGCTGGCGCCTCGGGATCCGCGAGGACGGCGCCTGGGTGTTCTTCATCGCCGGCGACTGAAGCGACCTGCTCGAGGGTAGCCTGCCGGGCGGGATGGCGTTCCTCGAGATCAAGCACCACCTCGACGGGCGAACCGAGACCTGGGAGTGCGAGGCCGTCGACGTCTCGCCGGATCGGGCCGTGGTGAGGTTCGTCCTCCCAGCACGGATCGGCCGGTGGCCGAAGGGGACCACCACGTACGGCTTCTTCTGGCGGCGGCGGGACTACAACCTGTACCGGTTCGTCGGGAAGGTCGGCGACACGCTCGGGCACCGGTTCGACGTGGTCACGGACGTGCGGATCGAGGACGACAGCGTGGAGTACCTCGATCTCGTCGTCGACGTGGTGGTCGATCCCCTCGGCGAGGTCACGGTCGAGGACGAGGACGAGGCGAAGCAGGAGGCGAGGAAGGGCCGCCTCACGAAGGAGCACCTCGCGATCATCGAACGGGCGCTCCGGCGGGTGGTCGGCGGCCACAAGGACATCGTGCGGGAGGCCGCACGGCTGACGTCCTGACATCCGGCTCTTGATTCCTCTGGCCGGTGGGCACATGCTCCGCCTCGTGGTTCGTCGGGGGAGGGTCTGGTGCTTCGCAGCCGCGGTCGCGCTGATCCTCACCGCGGTGCCCGCGGGGGCATCGCAGTCTCACGTGACGCACGCCGCGGGCGAACGGGTCCGGTTCGGCGTGTGCCCGATCGACCTCCCGACTCCCCGCCCGGTGGACTGCGGCAAGCTGCGCGTCCCGGAGGTGCGGGGCGACCCCGACAGCCGAATCATCCGGGTGGCGTTCGCGATCGTGCGGGCGCCGGCACCGGTGCGCCCCGATCCCATCGTGTTCGTCATGGGTGGTCCCAGCTACCCGGCCATCGACGGATTCAGCATGCGTTCGTCTTCGACCACACGTCCTCCACGCAGCACCGCGACCTCATCCTCGTCGACCTCCGCGGGACGCGGTCGTCGAGACCGTTCCTGAACTGTCCCGAGTTCGACCGGTTGGCGGCCGAGACCTGGCCGGAAGGCCCGACGCAGGAGCAGGACGAGACGGCCCAGCTCGCCTGCCGCGACCGGCTCGCACGGATCGCCGACCTGCGCCACTACGGCTCGATCGACACGGCCATGGACCTCCGCGCTCTCCGGAAGGCCCTCGGCTACGACGAGTGGAACGTGATGGCGTTTTCCGCCGGCGGCGAGCCGGCGTTCCAGCTGCTGCGGATCGATCCGGCCGGCACGCGCGCCGCCGTGATCGACGCCCCGATCACCGGGGTCACCAAGGCGTCCGTCGATCGGGTGTTCTGGACGGAGATCCCACGGCAACTGCTGTCCGGGATGCTCGCGGGATGCGAGGCGCAGCCGTCGTGCAACAAGGCGTTCCCGAACCTGAAGTCGAGGTTCTGGCACGAGGTGGAGCAGCTCGAGGCCCATCCGCACCTGGTCCACTTCAAGGTGGAAGGCGGCGGGAGCATCCCGTTCAGGGTCTACGGGCACTTCTTCCAGCAGGACGTCGCGTTCCTCATGGCCGACCCGTTCGGCAAGCAGTTCGCCCCGGCCATCCTCGACGAGCTGCTCCGACACGGGATCGACCCCCTGTACGACTTCACGATCGGTCCGCCGTTCCCGATCGCCGACGTCGTCGCCGAGGGGAGGACCATCGCCTACCGGTGCCGGGAGTACATCAGCCACAAGGACCGCGATGCGATCCAGACGATCGTCGACCGGTACCCCCGGTGGGCCTGGGTCACTCGGGACGGGTTCCGCTCCGAGCACCGACGCTGCACGCTGTGGGACGTGGGCCGCGATAGCAGAGTCGGGGCATTCACAGACGTCGACGTCCCGACCCTGATGTTCCAGGGCCAGTGGGACCCTGCCGTCCCGAACGCGCCCATCGAGGCGGAGGCCACGCACCTGCACGACGGCACCTTCGTGCAGGTGCCGGACATCGGGCACGGCGCGCTGGTGTCGTGGCTGGGGTGGCAGGACTGTCCCCGGTCGATCGCGACGTTCTTCCTGAACCATCCGAACGCGACACAGGACACCAGCTGCGTCGATGACATGCCCCACACGGTGTTCGAGACGTCCCTGCCGGGACTGCCGGACGGGAGGGCGGCCGATCTCCGGGGAGCGCTCCGTGCGGTCCGCGGGCGCCTGGCGAGGGGTCCGTACGCGCGGCTCGCGCTGGAGGGCAGGTCCCCGCTGACCGCCCCGCCGGCGGCCGCCGCCGGCTAGCCTCGGTCCCGGATCAGGCTCATCGCCTCGGCCCGGGTGCGGGCATCGCTCCGGAACCGGCCGCGCACCGCCGATGTCACCGTCACCGACCCGGGCTTCTTCACCCCGCGCATCGTCATGCACAGGTGTTCGGCCTCGATGACCACGAACACGCCCTTCGGCTCCAGGGCCTCGTCCAGCGCGTCGGCGATCTGGGTGGTCAGCCGCTCCTGGACCTGGAGCCGCTTCGCCAGCAGGTCCACCACGCGGGCGATCTTCGACAGCCCGGTGATCCGCCCGTCCTGGTTTGGGATGTAGGCGACGTGCGCCCGCCCGCTGAACGGGGTGAGGTGGTGCTCGCACAGGGAGTAGAGGGGGATGTCGCGAACCATGATCATCTCGTCGTGGCCGGCGCCCTTCACCACCGAGAGCTCCTCGGTGGGGTCGCGGCCGATGCCCGCCAGGATCTCGCGGTACATCTCCGCCACCCGCTCCGGGGTCTCGACGACCCCCTCGCGGCCCGGATCCTCGCCCACGCCCTCCAGGACCAGCCTGATGCCCCGCCGGACCTTCTCCGCGTCGAACCCGGCTCCGCCCGGCTCCCGGGTCACGAGTCCTCCTCGGGCGGCACGATCTCCTCGAGCACGGTCGGGAGCTCCCGAAGGTCGCGGAGCTCCGCCTCCCGGGGGAGGTTCGTGACCTCCGACAGCCGGTTGACCCACACCGCCTTCAGGCCCATCTCGGCGCACGGCGAGATGTCGTGGAACACGCTCGCGGCCACGTGGACGTGCCGGTCCCTGTCCGCGTTCGACCGCTCGAAGAACCGGTGCCAGTGGCCGTGCTCGGGCTTGTACGAGCCGGCGTCCTGGGCCGTGATCGTGACGTCCACCGGGACGCCGACGTGCTCGAGCGACGCGGCCAGGAGGTCCGGGTCGGTGTTCGACAGGATCCCGAGCTTCCATCCGCGTTCGACAAGCTGCCGGAGCACCCCGGGAACCTCGTCGAACGCCGGCCACGTCGGCAGGGCGTCGCCCAGCGCGTTCTCCATGCCGATGGCCACCTCGAGGTTCTCCTCGGCGGCCAGGCGGGCCAGCGAGTCGCGCAAGACATCCCGGTACGGCGCCGACGAGCCCTGTTCGATCTCCGGCTCCACCCGGTGGTACCGCTCCAGGAGCCGCTCCAGTGTCTCCTCGTCCGCGTCCGGCCACACCTCCGCCATGGCCTGCGCGATCCCGAGCTCCCAGTCGATCAGGGTCCCGTAGCAGTCGAACGTCGCCCACCGGTCGGCCATCTCGCCGGGCAGGCTACCGCGCCCGGCGACATGGCCGCTCGCCGTTCCGGTGGCGGTCCCGTGCGCACCGGGCGCTGGAATACCGTCCGCCCGTACCCGGCGAAAGGGGAGAGGGATGAGGAAGTCGGCGCGGCTCCCGGAGGAGCCACGGAACCGCGACATTCGGCGGCTTCGACGACTTCGCCGTGACTCAGGACGCGACCGCCTACGCGGGTCCGGGCCGCGATTTCACAGTGGAGATCTCGCGGAACTCCACGACCGGCCAGGCCGCGGTGACGGCCTCGTTCGCGGGATACCTGATTCCGATGTGACAGATCGGCTACCGCAAGGGCCCGGGGCCGCCGGACGGCGTCGGGCCGGGCGGTGAGCCGCCGTTCCCCGAGCGGCCGCCGGCCATGCGGCGAGCCACGGCGATGCCGGCGCCGCCGACCCGCTGGGGCCGCTTGATCAGGCCGTCGAGGAGCGCGATGAGCTCGTCCTTGTCGATGGTCTCGCGTTCGATCAGGACGTCGGCCAGCCGGTCGAGGTGATGGCGGTGCTCCTGGAGGATCTCCAGGGCCTCGTCGTGGGCCTCGTCGATGAGCCGGCGGATCTCCGAGTCGATCTCGAACGCCACCTGGGGCGAGTAGTCCGGCTGGGCCGAGAGGTCGCGGCCCAGGAACACCTCGTGCTGCTTCTGCCCCAGGGTGAGCGGACCGAGGAGGTCCGACATGCCGTACTCGGTGACCATCTGCCGGGCGATCTGGGTGGCCCGCTCCAGGTCGTTCTGGGCGCCGGTGGTGATGTCGCCGAACACGAGCTCCTCCGACACCCGGCCTCCCAGCAGCATGGCCAGCTCGTC
>WNGF01012966.1_pt1 | contig 20018 bp, 24 predicted proteins | sample 5400641 | NCBI WGS metagenome assembly WNGF01 (sample SAMN13153371, study PRJNA577476) | soil metagenome | isolation source: 80 cm soil or saprolite under grassland replicate 2 | place: USA:California | collected 2016-06-15
GTAGTCGAGCTCGATGCCCTGAATTACTTGCAAGCCGAGGAGGCCGGCAAATCCTATCTCGATGCGGATGACTACGTCTCGCGCTTTTTGGAGTTCTTTTTGCAGGAGCAGAACTTCAGCGAAGTAGTGTGGGTTGAGGCGCCCCAATCTTGGTTGAAAACGTTGCTGGGACAGGAGCGCGTACCTTGTCAAACCGAGAGGTCATTGGAAGCAGCCCGCCGATCGGAGCAAGCTTTGGGAAGAGGCTGCATGAGGGGTTGGCAGCTGTTTTTTGTACTCAACAAGTCGTTACAAGAAATGACTGAATTCCTGGCAGCTGCTCAGTATCGTGTCGTGCGGGAAATCGAGTTTCTTCCTCATTTCTCGAAACCGAGTCTCCTCACGACGTGCCTGGAATCGTTTCAACTGGGCCTGAAACAGACGATCGTGCTGTTTGCGCACGATGCGGATCCGGTCTATTTGATCGCACGAAGAGAGTCCAACAGCTGAACAATCCGTAACTCTACGGATTCCCCCCCTCCGTAACACTTCGGATTTCATGTAGCCACGCCGTACGCGAGCGTGTACCCATGAAAAACCGCCTCGCTCGGTCCGGCTTCACCCTCATCGAGATCCTCGTCGTCATCGTCGTCATCGCCGTGCTGGCCGGCATGGTCGCTCCCAACGTCTTCAAGCACGTCGGCGAAGCGAAAAACGTCACCGCGCGCTCGCAAATCGAAATGCTCGGCGCCGCGCTCGACGCCTATCGCCTCGACACCGGCCGTTACCCCACCACCAGCCAGGGCCTCGGCGCTCTTTGGAAGGCGCCGCCAACCGATGGACAACTATAAGGCGCCCGGCGAGCAAAACCCGACCGGCTACGACCTCGTTTCCTACGGCGCCGATGGTCAACCTGGCGGCGACGGCGAAGCAGCCGACATCGTGAGCTGGAAGTAGCGTGCCGGACTTCGCCTACCAGGCCGTGGATGTCGCGGGCCGGCGCGTGCGAGGCCGCGAGGAAGCCGCCAGCCCCCTCGCCCTGACCCGCGGCCTCGAAGCCCGCGGCCTCGTCGTCATCGAGGTGGGCGACGCCCCCGCCGAGCGCAACGGCGGGTTCCGGTTCGGCCAACGCCAGGAGGTGCTCGAGCTAACGCGCGCCGTAGCGGCCCTCCTCAAGGCCGGCCTGCCGCTCGCCCGCGCCCTCGGTGCCGCTGCTCATGTCGTGACCGGCGCCACGCGCGACGCGACCAGCGCCGTCCGCGCCCGCGTCGAGCGCGGCGAATCGCTAGCCGACGCCCTCGGCGCCTACCCTGCGCTCTTCTCTCCGTTATACGTCGGCCTGGTCCGCGCGGGAGAGCGAAGCGGCGATCTGGCCGGCGCCTTCGCGCGCCTCGCCGAACAGCTCGAGCGCGATGAGCGGCTGCGTGCCCGACTATTCTCGCTGTCGATCTACCCAATCGTCCTCGCCACGGCCGGCACCGTCGCACTCTGCGTGCTCGCCTTCTTCGTGCTGCCCCGGTTCGCCGAGCTGCTCCGCGGCACGGGTGCCACGCTGCCGCGCTCGACCGCACTCGTGCTCGGCGTCGCGACCGCGTTGAAACGTGCCTGGCCGGTGCTCGCCGGCTTCGCTGTCGCGCTGCCACTGGCGGTTCCGTGGATCCGGAACACGGAGGACGGCCGGCGTCTTGCCGCGCGCGTACTCCTCGAGCTTCCGATCATCCGCACGCTGCGCCAACAAGCGCTGGGCGCCCGCGTGACACGGCTTGTCGGCGTGCTCCTCGGTGGCGGCGCCCCATTGCTCGCCGCACTCGAGCAGGCGACCGAGTGCCTTCCCGATCCGCTCGCGCGCGACGAGCTCACGCGCGTCCGCACGCGCGTCCGCGAAGGCGTGGCGCTGCACACCGCGCTGGGCGAAACGGGATTCTTCCATCCGCTGCTTCCCCAGCTCGTCGCCGTTGGCGAGGAGTCGGGCCGTCTACACGATTTCCTGCTGAAGGCCGCCGAGATCTTTGAGGAGCGCACCGAACGCGGCGCGCAACGGCTCGTCACGTTGCTCGAGCCGGCCATGATCCTGTCGTTCGGACTGCTCGTGGCGATCGTCGCCCTTTCGGTGCTGCAGGCGATCTACGGCGTCAACGCCGGGGTGTACCGGTGAGTCGCGGCTTTACACTGGTCGAGATCGTCGTGGTGCTCGCCATTCTGGGCATCACGGCTGCTGCAGTCGTCCCGGCATTCACGCGCGTCGCGCCCGACGACGAGTTCACCCGCGCGACCCGGCGGCTGGACAGCCTGATCGAGACAGCGCGTGAAGCCGCGCTCCAGCGCGCAGTCACGGTCGAGCTCACCTTTGTTCCCGAGGCCGACCGCTATTGGATCCGGCTCGGTGACGGCGGCACGCTGGACTCAGGAGCGATCACGCGCGAGGAGAACGTGCGCCTGTGGAGTACGGTGCCGCGCCCGCGCATCCGCTTTCATTCCGTTGGCACCGTCGATGCGGACACTGTATCGCTGCTCGGCCCGACCGGCGCAGCCGCCGTCCGCATCGATCGCTGGACGGGAACGGTTCATGTTGACCCGCGCTGAACACGGCTTCACGCTCCTCGAAGCAGTGGTCGCGCTCGCGATCGTAGGGCTCGCCGGCGTCGCGGCACTGGAGGCCGTCGGCGGGGAGATCCGTGGCGTCGAGCGCGCGCGCGAGGCATACACGACCGCCGCACTGGCGCAGGACCGCATGGCTGCGATTACCATCCTGCCGCCCGAGGACTTGAATCCACTTCCGGACTCGCTCGCGCGCGGGACGTTCGCCGAGCCATTCACGGGCTATCGCTGGACCGCGACGCTACGCCCTCTGTTCGGTGAACGCGACATGTACGAGTTGGCCGTCGCGATCGACAGCGATCACGCCCATTACGCCGTGGCGACTCGGCTGTATCGGCCTCACGTGCCCTCCCTGGGCTCCTCATGAACGCGCGAGCCGGAGGAATGACGCTGCTCGAGCTGATCGTCGGCATCACGGTGACCGGTGTTGCGGTGTCGGCGGGAATGGCGGCCGTGGCGGTGCTGGCCGACCGGCGGCGGCAGATGGAAACTGCTGGAGCAGAAACGGCGCGCAGCGCCGTCGAACGGGCGGAGATCATCGCATGGCTCAATGGCGCGAGACTCACCGCCGATGAAGGGGGGCCGTTGTTCAATGGCCTCGACGGACTCGACGATCACACCCCGTCCGACGAAGTGAGCTTTCTGACCACGTCCCCAACACCGCTCGGCACCGGCGAGACCATCGTTCGCCTGTACGTGGACCGCGACACGACAACCCGCGAGCGCGGCCTCGTCGCCGCATTCAGCGAGTGGCGCGGCCCGCGCAGCGCGCGACTCGAGCTCGATTCCACGGTCGCAGGGATGGACATGCGCTATCTCAGCGGTCTGCTGGGTCCACGTGCCTGGCTGCCGAGCTGGATCTCGTCGACCCTACTGCCGGCGGCGGTCGAGATCCGTGTGATTGCAAAACTGGGAACGAGCCTGCCGCCGCTGCTGCAAATGCCGATCCTCGTTCCGCTGCGGGGCCGATGACGGGCCGCCGCGGTTTCGCGTTGCTCGTCGCGCTCTGGCTGCTCGTGGCGTTGTCGGCAGCCGGCCTGGCGCTCGCCACAGTATCGCGCACGCGACGGCTTGCGGCCGCGAACTACGCCGAAGGCATTCGGGCACGGGCCGCGGCAGAGGCCGGGATCGAGCTGATGCGCGCGCGCCTCGCCGACCGGCTGGCGAAAGCGATCGACGGCCGCGATCCGTGGAGCGGCATCGATTCCCTCAGCGATACGTTGCTCCTCGACGATGCCAAGGCGACGACCGTGCTCTACGACGTCGCATCCGCGCTCAATCTGAACCGAGCGGACGAAGACCAGCTGCGACGCTTCTTCACCGCGCTCCGGGTCGATGCCGGCATTGCCGATCGCCTGGCACAGGCGATCGCCGATTGGCGCGATGCGGACGATTTTCGCCGGCCGCGGGGCGCCGAGCAGGACGAGTACGTGAAGAGCGGTGCCGCGGCGCTGCCGGGTAACGGGCCGTTCGGGGCGGTCAGCGAGTTGCAACTCGTGCAGGGAATGACGGCCGCGCTCTTTGAGGAGATCCGGCCCTACGTGACGGTGCTGGGCAGCGGGCAGATCAACATCAATACCGCGCCACGCCCCGTGCTGCTGTCGTTACCGGGAATCACGGAACAGACTGCCGGCATCCTGCTGCGAAATCGCTCTCGCGGCCGCGACCTGGCAAGCCTTGCCGACCTCGAGCGCGAGCTTCCCCCCACCGCGCGGGAAGCGCTTCGCGTACAGCTGCCCGCATTGATGTCCCGGACCACGACAGAGACACCCGAAGTCGCAGTCGTGAGCGTTGGCGGCCTCCCCGGGAGCCCGGTCACCGCGCGTATGACCGCGCTGCTGGTCCGCGCGCGCGAGGCCGTGTTCTACGTCTGGAGCCGAACCGAATGAAGGCAATCGGCATTGCGCTCGGGACCGATCGCCTCGTCGCGGTGTTGCCAGGCGGTCGCCAGCTGGAGACCTCGGACACGGCCGATTTGCGACAGGTCTTCGCGGACTTGAAGACGACGGCGGCCCTCACACGCGCGCGCGCGAGCATCGCGCTACTGCCGCCGTTCGTCGACGTGCGGCGCGTGCGGCTGCCGCCGATGCGCTCTGCAGATCGTGAACGGGTGCTCGAGCGCGACGCCGCGCGGCATTTCGTTGGCGTGCGCGAGCCGCAGGTGGTCGCGACCGACGCGAGGCTGGCCGCCGCCGCGCCCGCTCGCCTCGTCGAAGAGATCGAAGCTGCCGTCGCCGCGGTCGGCTGGGAGCTGGGGATCCTCACGCCTGCCCACGTCGCCTGGGCTCTCAGCCTGCCGGACGGCCGCCACGCGATTTCTCTGTGCGGGAGCACTGCGGGCGAGTGGATCTCCGTGGCGGGGAGCCGGATCACCGACCGCGGGCGCCTGCGGCCGGCCGACCCACCGATCACCGTTGCCGACATCGATCCGTATTTCGTGGCGGCCGCGCAGGTCATCCACGCGCGCCGGCTTGGCCTCTGCTCCGGATCGCGTCGCGCCGAGCTCCGCAAGGCCGCGCGCCGGCGGTCCGGGATCCAGGTCGTGGCTGCCGGTGCCTGTCTCATTGCCGCAGCCATCCTGGACTACTGGGGATTGGGCCGCGAGATCGAGGCGCTGCGCGCTCGCCGCGAGGGCATCGCGACTCGAGTCGCCACGGCCATGCGGACGCGTGACTCGCTGAGCGCATTGAGCAGCGTTGCAGGGGCGATCGGTAGCTTGGAGGCACGCAAGCCCCGATGGTCCGCGTTCCTCGCGGATCTGGCTGACGATCTGCCACCTGACGCCTATCTCAGCGCATTCGAATCGCGCGGCGACAGCGTGGTGGTCACGGGCATCGCGGGCGACGCCGCGGGCGTGTTGCACGGTCTGGAGCAGTTACCCGCACTCGTCGGGGTGCACGCCGATGGCCCGATCCGGCAGGACGTCAGCCCGGCAGGTGTCGTGCGCGAGCACTTCCGGTTCTCGGGTCGCTGGACTCCGGGCGGCAGCGGAGGTCCACCATGAGCGTGTGGGGACGCCTCAGCGCCAAAGATCAGCGCGCGCTCATCTGGGGCGCGCTGCTGCTGGGTCCCGCCCTCGCGGGCAATTTCGTCATCCGGCCCTACCTGCGCGCCCGCGCGACGCTTGGGGCGCGTGTCGCCGAGCAGCGCGACTTGCTGGCGCGCGAGCTCAGCCTGCTCCGCGAGGCCGGAACGCAGGGAGATGACCTCCGACTGGTGAGCGCGTCGCTCGACCGACAACGGGTCCATCTGCTCGCCGGCCGGGATCCACTCGCCGCTACGGCGGCGCTCGTCGGTCTCGTGGGCGAGGAGGCCAGGACCCGGGGAATCGAGGTGCAAGCGCTCGAGAGCCGGCCGGTCGAGCGCGTCGGCAGCGGCCTGACCGGTGTGCGGATCGAAGTCAGCGCGCGCGGCGATTTCGAGGGCCTGCTGCGGTGGCTGCACGCGCTGGAAAGCGACACGCGCCTGCTGCACATCGACTGGCTCACCGTGGCGGCATCGGAGGCGGCCGATTCCGCCGCGGCCGAGCAGCTCGGCATCACGGCAGTCGTGCGCGCGTTTGTCCGCGACGGTGCAGGGGCGCCGTGACCCGGCTTGCGACGCTCGCGCTGGGGATCGCCGCGGCCGTACTCGGCTGGTCGGCCCTGAATGCCTGGCGCATCGATGACGTCTCCGACCGCATGTTCGAAGATCGCGCCGCGGTTGTCACGCACGCGCCGGCGGATTCGCGTGGCTCGTATGCCCTGACGCGCGTGCTGGTCGCCGTGGAGAAGGACCCCTTCCGGGTTGATCGCCGCCGGCCGGCGCAACGCTTTCTCGCGGCCGCCGACCTCGCGCATGCGTCCACGCCGGTGGCCGGGGCACACACGCCTCCTGCCGTCGAGCTCGTCGGAACGGCCGTGTCTCCTGACGGCGGCTTCGCGGTATGCGCCGTGAGCGGCGCTCCTCCCCGGATCGTGCGCGTCGGTCAGCGCGTTGGAGACTGGACGCTGAGCCGAGTCACGCAAGGCGCGGCGGAATTCGCCACGCCGAATGGAACGACAGTCGTCATCCGCATCGCGAAGGCGGGCACCTGATGAAGCTCTGGCGTAGTCCCCTGCTGGGATTGTTGTTCGCTGCCGTCGGCGCAACGACAGTCGCGGCGCAGGACTCGACGTCCGTTCGCACATCGCCGCAGGGTGTGCTGTTCGATTTCCAGGACGCCGATTTGCGCTTCGTGCTGTCCGCGTTGGGCGAAGCAGGGCAATTGAATCTGACATACGCGGACCTCCCGACGCGCCACGTGACGCTGCGGACGAATCGGCCCGTGCCGCCCGATCAAATTCTTCCACTGCTGAAAAGCGTGGCCGCCGCCAACGGGCTCAGGGTCGTCGAGGACGGAGCCTTTATCAGGATCGAGGACGCCGGATTGGGCCTGCGCGGGAGGGGGGGGGCCGGAGCCGCGACGAAGGACACAACGGCGGAGCCGGAGGTGCGCCTTTTCGTGTACCGGCTGAAGCACGCACGCGCCGTGCGACTCGCCACGACGCTACAGTCCCTCTTTGGCGGCACGAGTGGACGCGGCGCCGGTCCCGCGACGCCGTCACGCACGCTGTCTGAGGAATTGCGCCAGCAGCAGGTTTCTCCCCTGAACATTCAGCCAAGTCCGTCCGTCAGTGTGCAGCTGGGGCCCGCGGGACCCGGGCAGGAGCAGGGCCTACCGGGACGTTTGCGCGGCGAGGTTCAGATTGTCGCCGACGAAGCCACGAACTCCTTGCTCGTGCGTGCCGCAGCGGACGACTGGACCATCATCCGCCAGTCGATCGAAACGCTCGATCTGCGGCCACTGCAGGTGCTCATCGAGGTATTGATCGCGGAGGTGCGCCGCACATCCGACTTGCAGCTCGGGTTGGCGGGTCGCTTTGGCGACGATTCGAGCGCGTTCAAGGGCCGCAACGCCACTGGCGCCACGTTACAGGGCGCGTCAGCCGGCGATTTCGCCTTACGCGTGATGCGCGTCGGGAAGGTGGATCTCGACGTGACGCTGTCCGCGCTCTCCTCGTCCGGAAGAGTGCGAATTCTTTCCCGCCCGGTCTTGCTCGCGCAGAACAATCAGGAAGCGCGCATTCTCATCGGCAGCGAACGCCCGTTCGTACAGGTCTTCCGCTCGCTGCCGACTGATGCCGCCGTCCGCGATCAGGTCGTGCAGTACCGGGACGTGGGGACCCAGCTGACCCTGACGCCCACGATCAACGACGACGGCTACGTCAACCTTCAGCTCAGCCAACAGGTCAGCAACGCGACGAGCGAGGTGCAATTCGGTGCGCCGGTCATCAGCACGCGTGAGGCGGCGACCCATCTGTTCGTGCGCGACGGCCAGACCGTCGTGATCGGCGGGTTGGTGGACCGGCAGCAGGATCGCTCGCGCTCGGGCATTCCGTTCCTCAAGGATTTGCCGCTGCTCGGGTTCCTGTTCGGCTCCACGCAGCGCTCGGACATTCAGAGTGAGCTGTTCCTGTTCGTCACTCCTCATATCATCGCCGGCGATGCGGACGTCGATCGCATCAACGATGGCCTCAATCAGGGCACCGAGCTGCTCAGGCCCGCCGTTCCCAAGCCCCTGATCCAGCTCCCTCAGCCGGCGCCGGGCACGCCGCGGCGAGACAGTATTCCGTGACGAGCCATACGGCGCTCGATCTCGCATCGGTCGCGCAGCTTTCGGACCGACTCACCGCCGACTACCTGGAATTCAACGCCGTGTTGCCGCTGCGGGTACAGGGAGGACGCGTAGACGTGGCGACCTGGATGCCCGAGGTCGATCCGCAAGTTGTGGACGATCTCCGTTTTGTATTCGATGCGGAAGTCGATATCGTCTCCGGCCCTGAGGCGGACCTGCGGGCCGCGATTCGCCGCGTGTACGGTGACGACAGCATCACCGCGCAGGGATTGATCGCGGGACTTGGGGCAGAGCGGGCCGAGCAGTCACCGCGCCCGGACGTCGCATTGGACGACTTGGTGCATCTCGCCAATGAAGCGCCCGTCGTCCGGCTTGTGAACCTGCTGCTGCTCGAGGCGCTCGAGGCGCGCGCGTCGGATGTGCACCTCGAGGGCTATGCCGACGAATTGCGCGTGCGCTATCGCATCGACGGCGTGCTCCAGGACGGACCGGCGCCGCCGGCCCATCTTGCCGCCGCGATCGTGAGTCGCCTGAAAATCATGGCCGACCTCGACATCGCGGAGCGGCGCGTGCCGCAGGACGGACGCATCCGGCTGCGCCTGCAGGATCGTCCCGTGGACGTCCGCGTGTCCACGGTCCCCGTGCTCCACGGCGAAAGTATCGTGCTGCGGCTGCTGGATAAGAACCAGCAGCGCGTGGCGCTCGACGGATTGGGAATGGGTGAGGAAACGCGGCGCCGTTTCGAAGACAGCATTCGGCGACCGCATGGCATTGTCCTGGCTGCCGGGCCGACGGGCTCGGGCAAGACGACGACGCTGTACGCGGCGGTCGATCACATTCGGACGGGGCGCGAGAAGATCCTTACTGTCGAGGACCCGGTCGAGTATGAGCTCGTGGGCGTACCCGCTGCTGCGGCAGGATCCCGATGTCTTACTGGTGGGCGAAATCCGCGATCAGGAGACCGCGGAAATCGCCACCCACGCGGCCTTAACAGGCCATCTGGTGCTTTCCACACTACACACCAACGATGCGCCCGGCGCGTTGATCCGGCTCGTCGATCTCGGAGTCGCGCCGTTCCTCGTGGCGAGCACGGTGGAGGCGGTGCTGGCCCAGCGTCTGGTACGCGTGATCTGCGAGTCCTGCAAGAAGCCGGTCGAGCCTGGTCCGGCGTTTCGGGGTGCGGGCTGCGCGGACTGTCGCGGCACCGGCTACCGCGGCCGCACCGGCATCTACGAGCTGCTCGTGATGAACGACGAGATTCGCGCGGAGTTGCCGCGATCTCGTGACGTGGGGGAGCTGCGCGTGTTGGCCGAACGCGCCGGGACGACGAGCCTCGCGCATGACGGCATGCGGCTCGTGCGGGAGGGGATTACCACGACCGACGAGGTGCTCCGGGTCACGAGAGGTTAGCTCTTCCACAAAAGAACAGGGCCCCGGCAAACTGCCCGGGGCCCTGAGTTGGTCAGGAGCTTACAACACCTACGGCAACATCTCGCCGAAATTGGTGAGCCACAGCGTCCCGATCGTATTGGTGAACGTGTCCGTGTAACCGGCACCATTGCAGCCGGTGGCCATAGCACCGACCGGCAGCGTCTGCACATACCCGCCCTGGGCCACGAGACACACGCTGTACGTCGTCATGCCGAGGCCTGTGAAGGAAAAATTGCCGTCGGCATCCGAGGTCCTGGTTGCCCAGACCTGGCCGTTCCACACCAGCTGCACGGTCCACCCCGCGAGACCCATCTCGCCTGAGTAAACGTCCTGGGCGCCGTTGCCATCGAGGTCCTCGAATACCACGCCGCTCACCTGATTCGGCCCAGTCGGCGGCTCCGAAGGCGGCGGAGGTGGCACAGGCGCCGGAGGCGGCGCAGGCACCGGAGGCGGCGCAGGCACCGGAGGCGGCGCAGGCACTGGAGGCGGCGCAGGCACTGGAGGCGGCGCAGGCACCGGAGGCGGCACAATTGCCGGAGGCGGCACAACTGCCGGAGGCGGCACAACAGCCGGAGGCGGCACAGCAGCCGGAGGCGGCGGCACGGGCGCCGGGCACTTGTTCGCCTGGGCCGTTGCGACCGCAGCAGCACCACGCTGGCTGTTGCCGTTCTGGCCAGCCTGCGGAGTGTTCTTGCACTTGTTGTCCGCACTACGTCCCTGCGCAGCGAGCGCCACAAAGGGCATCGCCGAGAGGGCGAGGACGGCTAGGGTGACACGTACGCCTTTCATGATCTCTCCTGACCGAAGAGGTCGGACTACACAGACAGCGCGCACCACGAGGGCAAGAACTGCACCCAATTCAGCCAACAGGCGATAAGAAGCTGATCTACAAGGACATAGGCGCTGCGCACGGCGCGAAATATGGCTGTGCTGCTGTCAGATTACTCGACGTTGTGTTATGCGGTTTTTATTGCTATCTGCAACTGACAATAGGGCAGCAATCCTGCCCTATTTTCGTTTGAGATCGGCGAGTGCGGATTGAGCGGCGCTGCGGACCTGTTTGTCGCCGTCGTCGGTGAGTCCCTCGAGTGTCCCGACCGCTGCCGGCGTCGCTGCCAGCCGCAACGCTTCGACCGCCGTCGCCCGCAACCCTGCCGGCTTGCGGCCGAACAGACGGCCGCCCGGTTGCGCAAACTTGATGAGCGCCTGCACGGCGGCGGAGCTGCCGATGCGTCCTAGCGCGAGCATCAGCTCGCGCTCCACCCCCTCATCCTCCTCCTCTTCCATGGCGACCACGAGCGGCATCGCCAGTGCGCTCGACTTCCGTCCACCGACGCCCAGCGCCGCCTGCATCCGCACCTCCGGCGACTTGTCGCGCAACGCCCGCCGCAGCGGCTCCGCCGCCCCGCTCGAGCCGATCACGCCCGCCGCAGCGGCTCCGCCGCCCCGCTCGAGCCGATCTTGGCCAGCGCCAAGGCAACCGCCTTCCGGACCCGCTCGTCATCGTGATCGAGCTGTTGCGCCAGCGCCGGCACGGCGTCCTCCAACGCCAGCTCGCCCGCCAGCTCGGCGACGTTGCGGACCACGAACCACTGGTGGTGTCCCAGCATGTGCACCAGCTGGTCCGTCCCTTCCTTCATTCCCGTCAAGGCCATGAAGATGCCGCGGCGCTCTTCGATCGTTGGCGCGGCGACGAGCAGATCCAGCAGCACTTCCACGCCGTCCTCCCCCGCCCTGCGGAGCACGAGCAGCGCGTCATCCCGCTCGAGCGGGCTGTTGGCGAGCTCCGCGACGCCTTCGAGCAACGCCTTGCTGTACATCCGCTTCAAGGCGATAGAGTACTGACGGCGCCGGGTCGCGTCGCTGACCTGCTGCTCGGCACGCACGATCCCGACGACGATAGTGAGCGCCTGCGCGATGCGATGGGTCTTCATCGCCGTCTCGAGCTGCCGGCCGAGTATGGCCAGGAGTTCCCCGACATGCGGCCCGTCGGGCTTTTCCTGCACCTGCGAGATCAAGTCCGCGGCGGGGCGCGTGGCGGCTGCGGCCGGCGAGAATGCGCTGTCGACCGTGGACTCTCGGACGATGTCCGGTATGTCCGGACCGGGGGCCTCGTGGCTGACTTTGGGCTCGGGGCGCAAGGGCGCGGAGGCCACGGGCGCCGGCGACGCCGCAGGGATGACCGGCGTCTGGACGAGAAAAGATTGGATCGTCACCGCGATGCGAGTCGCCTCTCGAGCCTTGAGCCGCGCGGCGATGTCTTCTTCTCCCGGCTGCTCGGCGATGGCGCGCAACAGCTCGAACGCCTCGCCCACCGGGGGATCGGGTGAAATCCTGATCTCTTTGACGGAATGAAGCTCGAGGCGCTGCAGCATGGCGTATTCTTCAATACTCGAGCCCGAGTTGAGGACCGCACCGTTGATCACGAGACGGCCATCCTCCACGGCGATTGTCATCCCCTCGAGCTTGAGCAGGCCCGCCAACGCCCGGAACTGGGCCTTCTGCTCGTCCTTCGCTTCAGGGTCGCGAAATCGATCGAGGGTACGCGCAAATAGCGCAGCGAATTCCCGCGGGGTGGCCATGGGGAGGCTCAATCTATAGAGTACGGCCTATGATCGCACTGTTACTCCTCACGATCAGCCTCGCGAGCGGCAGATGACAGGGGGTGTCTCGGAAGCAGCCAAGGTGGTGCGCGCGCTGCGCGCCGCACATCTGCACGATGGCGGCCGGCCGGCATTGCTCCAGATGGCATGTGAGCGCATCCGGTCGTGGGGGCCGCCCTACACCTCCGTCTATGCCTACATGATGCACGGCGACGAGCTGCAGCTCGAAGCGCATGCCGGGCGTGATACCGAGCATACGCGGATCCCAGTGGGCAAAGGGGTGTGCGGCACGGCGGTCGCGGAAAAGCGGGATCAGAATGTCGCAGACGTGAATGCGTTGGGGGGGGGGGGCGGCAATTATCTCGCGTGCAATGCGTTCACCAAGTCGGAGCTGGTCGTGCTGATCCGGCGCGGCGACCACATCCTGGGACAGCTCGACATCGACTCCGACGTGCGCGCCGGATTCGGCGAGCGCGAGCATGCCGATGTAAAGGAAGTCGCCGACGCCCTGGCCGTTCTATTGTAGTTCCTCTGTTCACCAGGCAGGTCGGGAGCGGGCCACTGGTCGTCGTGTTGCACGGCGGTCCTGGAGCCCATCACGACTATCTCCTGCCGCAGTACGATCTCCTCGCCCAGGCCCGCGCTCTCCTTTATTACGACCAGCGGGGCGGTGGGCAGTCTCCGGTGCCGCGCGATACTCCGCTGGGCTGGCGCGAGCACGTCGCCGACCTGGACGGCCTGCGCGAGCGCCTCGGCCTCGAGCGGGTGGTCCTGTGCGCATACTCCTGGGGTGGCTTGCTGGCAGTCCTCTATCTCCTCGAGCACCCGACACGCGTGGAGCGGCTCGCGCTGGTGTCGCCTGCCTCGATTACAGTGGAGTATCGCAGACAGTTTGACGAGGAGTTCGCCCGCCGCATGAAGGCTCCCGAGATCCAGCGCGCGCGCGACGCCTTACGCGCCGGCGGGCTGCGCGAGCGCGATCCCGCCGCGTACCAGCGCCGTGCGTTCGAGCTGTCGGTCGCCGGCTATTTCCGCGATTTCCACGACGCAAAGAATCTCACGGCGTTCCGGGTCAACGCCCGCACGCAGCAGGCGGTATGGGATAGCCTCGGCGAGTATGACCTACGTCCTCAGCTTCGAGATCTCTCGTCCCGCGTCCCCCTTCCCCCGTCCCTCGTCGTTCACGGCTTGTACGATCCGATCCCGATCGCCGGCTCCCGCGAGCTGGCGACGCTGCTCAACGCCCGGCTCGTCGAGCTGCCGGCCGGACATTGCCCGCACGTCGAAGCCACCGCTCAGTTCGTCCGAGCGTTGGACGACTTCTTGCCCAGACAATGAGGCCGACGCCGTTCGGATTGACCTTCGGGGAGATCGCGCCGCGGCGTTTTCCCGCAATTGCGAAGGCTTTACAACAGGACGGCTCGGCAGCGAGCGATCGCGATCGCTTCATGCTGCTGGAACCCGTCGGCCGTCTGTTGCGCGAGATCGTCCCGGAAGCGTCCGGTGCCGATGCGCTCGAGACGCACGTCCTGCTGCTGCACACGGCATTTCTGCATTGGTCCAACGACGGGCCCGTCTATCGCATCGGCGAAGACGCACTGCGTCGAGCGGTTCGTGCCAGAGAGATCACGACGCGATTGCCCAATCCCGCGCTGTATCTGCAGCTGCCGGAGCTGCGGGTGTGGGGATCGCCGAACCCCGCCAACCCTCCGGAGCCGCTGGACGGCTTGTTCGTGAGTGCCGGCACGACCGCGGGAGCGATCGGCGTGCTCGCGATCTTCGGCATGCGGCCCGATCGGCCGGGATTCAGTGCGGTGGGTCTGGAGGGGCGCGCCGATATGGAGGATGCAGCAGCCGACGAAATCGAAGTCGCCGCCGTCCGCGGGGATGGCAGCGCACCGTTCGGGCCGATGCTGGCCGGCGGCTCGGCCGCAGGGCTCTATTCCGTGGCCAATGCGGGCGAGCTCCTGCTGCTCACCTGCCGGGTGCTCGCGCTGCTGCCAAAGACACGGGAAACGGGGGAACTCGAACAGGTTGTTCTCGTGGACTAAGGATTGACGCACGTTTCCCGTTTCCCGTTTCCCGTGTTACGATTCGCAAACATGCCCAAACAACGCACCGTTAGGGCCGCGGCGGCCGAACGCACGGCGCGGGCGCGCAAGATCATCGCGCGTCTCAAAAAAGAGTATCCCGACGCGACCTGCGCGCTGCACCATTCCAGCGCCCTGGAGCTGGTTGTCGCCACGATTCTGTCGGCGCAATGTACGGACGTCCGGGTCAACCTGGTCACGCCGCAGCTGTTTGCGAAGTACCGGACCGCCGCCGACTACGCCGCGGCCGATCCGCGCGTCCTGGAAAAAGAGATTCAGTCCACCGGCTTCTTTCGGAACAAGACCAAGTCCATCATCGGCATGGCGCAGGCGCTGGTGGAGCGGCACGGCGGCGAGGTGCCGCAGACGATGGAGGAGCTGACGGCGCTGCCGGGCGTGGGCCGCAAGACGGCGAACGTCATCCTGGGGACCTGGTTCAAGAAGAACGAGGGCGTGGTCGTGGACACGCACGTCCATCGCCTGACCCGCTTGCTCAAGCTCACCCGCCAGGACGATCCGGTGAAAATCGAGCAGGACCTGATGGAGATCGTGCCGCGCGAGGACTGGACGTGGTTCTCCCACACGCTGATTCTGCACGGGCGGCAAGTGTGCGTGGCACGCCGGCCGAGGTGCGCGGACTGCGTGATCAATCGCCTGTGCCCGAGCTCGCTGGTATGACGTCACTCGCCCCGGTCGACCGCGCATCGCTCGTCGCCACCCGCCGCGACATCCATCAGCACCCGGAGCTGGGGTTCGAGGAAACGCGGACCGCCACGCTCATCGCCGACCGGTTGCGGACGTTCGGCTACGAGGTCACCCCCGGGGTCGGCAAGACGGGCGTCGTCGCACTCAAGCGGAACGGAGGCCGCTGCGTGCTGCTGCGGGCCGACATGGACGCGCTGCCGGTGGAAGAAGCGAACGCGGTGCCGTACCGCTCGAAGCATCCCGGCAAGATGCACGCGTGCGGCCACGACGGGCACGTCGCCATCGGCCTGGAAGTCGCGCGGCGGCTCGCCCCGCTGGGGCTCGCCGGCAGCGTGAAGTTCGCGTTTCAGCCCGCCGAGGAGGCGTCGAACGGCGCGCAGGCCATGATCGGGGACGGCGTGCTCGACGCGCCCACGGTCGACGGGGCCTTCGGCATTCATCTCTGGAACGACCTGCCCGTCGGAACGATCGGCATCATGGCTGGGCCGGTGATGGCGTCGGTCGATCAGTTCGAGATCGAGATTCTTGGCCGCGGGGGGCACGCCGCCGCGCCGCACCAGACGATCGATCCGGTCCTCGTCGCGGCGCACGTCGTCACCGGACTGCAGAGCCTCATCTCCCGGCGGCGGGATCCCCTGGCACCGGCCGTCATTTCGGTAACGGAGGTGCACGCGGGCCGGGCGTTCAATGTGATTCCGGCGCGTGCCGACCTACGCGGCACGGTGCGTACCTTCGGGGGCAGCTTCTGGGATGAGGCGCCACGCCTCGTCGCCGAGACCGCGCAGGGGATCGCGGCGGCTTTCGGGGCCGAAGCGGAGGTGAACTACCGCCGCTTGAGCGCGCCGCTGATCAACGATGAACGCATGAGCACCCTGATGCGCGACGTCGCCGCCGAGCTGGTGGGAGCGAGTAATGTGCGGCACGGCATACGCACCATGGGTGGCGAAGACATGGCTTTCTTTCTCGAGAGTGTCCCCGGGTGCTTTGCCTTTGTCGGATCCGCAACCAAGGGAGGCACGGCCTCTCCGCATCACAGCCCGACGTTCGACATCGATGAGGAGTCGCTGGTCGTCGGCGCCGAATTGTTGACGCGGACCGCCATCCGATACCTCGAGGCGCATTCCTGAATCTGCTCAGCGACGAGCCGTCGGCGTATCTCAAGTCCGCCGCGCACCAACCGGTGCACTGGCTGCCGTGGGGCGACGCCGCGTTCAGCCGGGCGCGCGCAGCCAAGAAACCGATCCTGCTCGACATCGGCGCGGTGTGGTGCCACTGGTGCCACGTCATGGACGGCGAGTCGTACGAAGATCCCGCGGTCGCCGAGATCCTGAATCGCGATTTCGTGTGCGTGAAGGTGGACCGCGACGAGCGGCCCGACGTGGACGCGCGCTACCAGCGCGCCGTGCAGGCGCTCAGCGGGCAGGGCGGCTGGCCGCTCACGGCATTCCTGACGCCCGAGGGCGAAGTGTTTTTCGGCGGCACCTACTTCCCGCCTGACAACAACGCGTACGGCCGGCCGGGATTTCGCCGCGTCTTGATGGAAATCGCCCGCGCCTACCGCGAGGAACCGGATCGCGTGACCACTAATGCGCGCGCGATTCGCGAGCACGTCGTCCAGACGCTCGATGAAGCGAAGCCGGGGACGGTGAGCGCCGATCTCGTCAGCGGCGCCGCCGACCAAATGGCGAAGCTGTTCGACGTGCGCTACGGCGGCTTCGGCGCGGCGCCCAAGTTCCCGCACCCCGCGGCGATCGAGTTCCTGCTCGCGCGCTGGCACGACGGCAGAGGCGGCCTCGCCTGGCAACGCGAGATCGTCGAGAAAACGCTGACGGGCATGGCGCGCGGCGGCATCCGCGATCACCTGGGCGGCGGCTTTCACCGCTACTCGGTGGACGAACGCTGGATCGTGCCGCACTTCGAGAAGATGTCATACGACAACTCCGAGCTGCTGCGGGCGTACCTCTCGGCATATCAGGCATTCGGCACACCGCTTTTCAAAGAGGTCGCGACCGGGATCGTGGACTGGGTGCTCGAGGTCATGACGGAGAAAGAGCGCGCCGCGTTCGCGACGTCGCAGGACGCCGACCTGACCTTCGGGGATGACGGTGATTACTGGACCTGGGCGGTGGACGAAGCCAAGGGCGCATTGACTGCGCGAGAATACGCGGTCGCGTCGAGTGTGTTCGACATCCAGGAAACGGGCGAGATGCACCACAACCCCAAGAAAAACGTGTTGTGGTGGAAGCAGGATCCGGCCGGCGATGATGAATGGCCCATCCTGCGAGCGGCTATCAGGAAACTCAAGGCCGCACGCGATCGGCGGAAGGCGCCCTTCGTGGACCGCACCGCGTACGTGAATTGGAACGCGATGATGGCCGGCGCCTTCCTGCAAGCGGGCGCCGTGCTCGATCGGCCCGAATGCAATGCGCTGGCACTGAAGGTGCTGGAGCGGATTTGGAAGGAGACGTGGGACGCGGGACGAGGGATGGGTCACGTGATCGGTCGTGCCGAGCCGCGTGGCATGCTCGACGACAACGTGCAGGCGGCGGCCGCGTTCCTCGACGCCTACGAAGCGACGGGGGAGCCGCGCTGGCTCGAGCGTGCGACCCTGATCATGCGCTACTGCGCGACGGCGCATGCCGACGGCGGTGGCGGATACTTCGACATTGCCGCCGCTGACGGCACCGCGTATCTCGCGACCCGCGCCAAGCCGGTGCAGGACGCGCCGACGCCGTCGCCCAACGGCGTCGCCGCGCTGGTGCTGGCGCGGCTGTGGGGACTGACCGACGACGCCGAGTGGCGCACCGCGCTCGATCGCCAGCTTGCGGCCTTCGCCGGCACCGCGCGCGAGCTGGCGCTCTACGGATCGACGCTGCTGCGCGCCGTCGACTGGGCGGTGAACCCCGTGACGCGCATCGAGGTCGCCGGTCCCTCGGGCGACGGACCGGCGTGCGCGATGCACCTCCTCGCCTTGCAGACCTACCGGCCGCGCAGGGTCGTGCTCCGAACGATCGCCAGGCAACCCGCTGCGACGGTCTGCGTCGGCACGACATGCTCATTGCCGGTCTCCGCGCCCGAGAAACTCGCCGAGCTGCTCGAGGCGTGAACCGCTTGGCGCGGGGCGAGGCCGAGGACAGATTCCTAGCCACCTCAACGCGGGGATGTAGATGCCGAACAAGAAAGCGGTCATTGAGACCAAGAAGGGCACGATCGAGCTGGAGCTGTTTGCGGACGAGGTGCCCGGCACGGTCGCGAATTTCGAGAAGCTCGCCAACTCACAGTTCTATGACGGCACAAAGTTCCATCGCGTGATCCCGAACTTCATGGTTCAGGGCGGCGATCCGTATTCCAAGACGGGAAAAGGGCCGGTCGGGACCGGCGGGCCGGGGTACACGATCAAGTGCGAAACCCAGCAGAACACGCACAAGCACGTCGCCGGAACTCTGTCGATGGCGCATGCGGGGAAGGACACGGGCGGCAGTCAGTTCTTCATTTGTCACTCTCCGCAGAAACACCTCGACGGCGTCCACACGGTGTTTGGACAGGTGACCAAGGGGATGGACGTCGTCAATGCGATCAAAGGCAACGACGAAATCACATCCATTCGCGTTTCGTAATCGGAGGCTTCTGTGTTTGCTCTGCTATTAGCCATGACGATGACGGTGCAGGACTCGGGCGCATTCGTCGTGCGGCTCGGTAACGACACGCTCTCGATGGAGCAGTACACGCGCACCGCAACGCTGCTGCGGGGCGAATTCGTGATCCGCACGCCGCGGACCCTGCATCGCATCTATACCTTCGACTTGAATCCAGACGGCACAATTCGCCACGTCGAAATCGTGACGCACAACATCGGCGGCGGGCCCGGGCCGATGGAGACGAAGAACTCGGTCGACTTCTCCGGCGACAGCGCGGTGCTGGTATCACCGCGGGGGGACAGCACCGTCAAGCAAAAAATGGCGGTTCCGAAGGGGACCTTCCCATTCCAACTCCACGTGTACGGTTTAGTCGAGCAGATCGGCCGCTGGGCGCGCGCTCAGGGGAAGGACAGCGTCAGGTTTACCGCCCTCACCTCTGCCACCGCGACGAGCGGCGGCTACGTCACCAGGCGCGGCGGTGACACCCTCGTCTTCATGTTCGATGAAGGCCAGTACACCGGCGTTGGTCCGTTCACATTCAGGCTTGACCGGCAGGGGCACATCACCTGGCTGACCGGGAAAGGCAGCACACTGCAGGTGGAGGTCCAGCGCGTCGCGTCCGTCCCAATGGCGCAGGCCGGTCCGATGTTCGCGAACCGCCCGCTGGGCCAGTTGTCTCCACGTGATACGGCGCGCGCCACGATTGGCGGAGCGGAGGTGGCGATCGATTACAGTCGCCCGTCGCGCCGCGGCCGCGACATTTTTGGAGTCCTGGAGCCCTGGAACAAGGTGTGGCGCACGGGGGCTAACGCCGCTACGCAGCTCGCGACGCCGGTGGATCTCGTGATCGGCGGCGCCGCCGTGCCGGCCGGCAAGTACACGCTGTGGACCCTTCCAGCACCGACCGGCTGGAAACTCATCATCAACAAGCAGACGGGACAGTGGGGCACCGAGTACCACCCGGAGCAGGATCTCGTACGCGTGGATGCGAAAGTCGAAACGCTCGCCGCTCCGGTCGAGCAATTCATCATCGGTTTCGAACCAGCGGGCGCCCCGACGACGATCACGTTCACCTGGGACAAGACACGGTACTCCGTTCCCGTGGCGAAGAAATAAGTGCATCTCGATTTCGCGGTCGTCGCCGACTATGCGCTGGTCGATCAGTCGGGCAAGATGTCGGTGCTCGGCATCTTCCAGCACATCTGGGTGCCGCAGTTTCCCGCGATGCACCCGCGCCTGCACCTGGTGCTCCGCCTCAAGGGCAAACGCACCGAAGTCGGGGAGCACCAGGTACAGATCAAGCTGATGGATGACGCCG
>WNGF01011821.1_pt1 | contig 20000 bp, 17 predicted proteins | sample 5400641 | NCBI WGS metagenome assembly WNGF01 (sample SAMN13153371, study PRJNA577476) | soil metagenome | isolation source: 80 cm soil or saprolite under grassland replicate 2 | place: USA:California | collected 2016-06-15
TGGTAGCCGGTCAAAAAGTTTCCACCTTCAATGCCGGCACCGATCAATACAACGTGCGCGTGCGCGCGACCGGACAATTTCGATCGAGCGTCGAGGGTCTCAAGCAGATGATCGTGTCCTCGTCAAAAATCGGCTGGGTAAGTCTCGACAATCTGGTGCGAGTAGAAGAGGGGACGGGTCCCTCAGCTATCGATCGCCTGAACCGCCAGCGTCAGTTAACGTTGCTGGCCAACGTAAAACCGGGTGGGTCACAGGCGGCGGTAATTCAAAAAATGAACCAGTTTGCGACAGAAGTGGGCATCGATGCTGCTTACAAAACGGGTCTGGCTGGCCGTTCAAAAGAACTTGGCCGCGCCGGCTACTACTTCGTGCTCGCGTTCATCCTGTCGTTTGTATTCATGTACATGGTGCTGGCCGCGCAGTTTGAATCATTCATTCACCCAATTACGATTTTGCTGACCCTGCCGCTGGCAATACCTTTTGGCATCCTGTCGCTGCTGATCACGGGACAGACCGTAAATATTTTCTCCGGACTGGGATTGTTACTGCTTTTCGGCGTCGTCAAGAAGAACGCAATTCTGCAAATCGATCACACGAATCAGTTACGGGCGCGGGGTATGGAACGGCTCGAGGCGATCGTTCGCGCCAACCGTGATCGCTTACGTCCGATTCTGATGACTACGATCGCGCTGGTTGCCGGTATGTTGCCGCTCACAATCTCCAGTGGTCCGGGTTCCGGCACGAACCGCTCAATCGGCGTGCTGGTAGTTGGCGGGCAGTCGCTGTGTTTGCTGCTGACGTTGCTGGCCGTTCCTGTTTTCTATTCACTCTTCGACGATCTTGGCCGAAGTAGAGTTTGGGGAATCATCGGCTCGCGTGTGACCGGAGCATTTGCCTGGGCGCGACGCAAGACGGCAAGCGCGACGGCGTCGTTGTTAGGTTTAGTTTCGAAAAACTAGGTAAACAAGCGATAGGTTTTTTAAATTGATGTTGAGTCAGAACAATGATTGACGTTGAGACAAATCATGATTTGCCGCTTCGCCGCCGCACAGTGCGGAGAGGCAAAGCCGCGGTTTTGCTCCTGGCGTTCTTGCTGTGCTCGCTAAACGCTATCGCGCAGACACCAACACCATCGCCTTCTCTGTCACCCCAGGAGTTGCAGGTGCCCGCGATCGCTCCTGAGTTTCATCCGGCTGAAAGACGCTTGCCGGAACTCGGTCGCGTTGGTGTCGACATGGATCGTCAGCGGCCGCTTTCGCTTCGCGAGGCGCTGGCACTGGCGCTGGAAAACAACAAGGACATTGAAGTTGCACGCCACAATGTGAAGATCGCTGAGTTTGATCTAACTGCTGCGCGTGGTGTTTACGATCCGCGCCTCAGCTCATCTTCTTACTACGAGCGCTTCGAGAACCCTATCTCGAGTTTTCTCACCGGGGGTTCGAATGGTGTCACCACTTCCAGCGACTACACCGCAACCGGCCGGCTGGAAGGACAGACACCGAAGTTTGGCGGCAACTATCGTCTCGACTTCTCTTCCATTCGTCAGACCACCGACAATCAGTTTGTGCCACTGAGCCCGCAATACCCGACGGCGTTAACGTTTAACTACACCCAGCCGCTGTTTCGAGGGCTGCGCTTTGATAACAGCCGGCGGCAGATTGAGATTGCCAAAAAAAATCTCTCGCTCACCGATGCGCAGTTTCGACAACGGGCGATCGAAACGATAACCGGCGTACAACGTGCGTACTGGGATCTTGTTTTTGCACTCAGGAATTTACAAGTGCAAAGGGATGCTGTGCGTGATTCGCGTCTGCAGCTCGAACACAACAAGCGCCTGGTTGCGGAAGGCGCGCTGGCGCCGATCGACGTGGTGGCGGCAGAGGCGCAGGTAGCTGGCTTCGAGCAAAGCCTCTTCAGCTCGCTGGAAGAAGTGTCTCGTGCCGAAAACAATTTGAAGAACCTCATCGCGGTGAATCGCCTGGCTGACCTTTGGAACCTCTCGGTGGTTCCTACCGATTCCGTGGACCTCGCTCCGCCTGATGTTTCCTTGCCGGATGCTTTGAAAGCGGCGATGGAAAACCGGCCTGAGCTGCAGCAGTCGAATCTTGTGCGAGAGATCAATCAAATCGATCAGAAGTATTTTCGTGAGCAGACCAAACCGGCGATTGATCTGGTCGGTAGTTACGGCATGGTCGGCTTGGCGGGTTTGCAAAGCAGAAGCGGGAATCCTTTCAACAGCGCCTCATCTCAGGAGCTTCGGGATAGAGTCGACCAGCTTCTTGCCCGGGCAGGATTGCCGCTATTGACGCCGCAGCCGCCGCAAGCGCTGTCGCCTTTTCTCATTGGCGGCTACGACCAGTCGCTGCAAAACCTGCTGAGTAATCGGTTCAATAACTTTCGCGTGGGGGTGCAAATTAACCTGCCCCTCGGAAACCGCACGGCGCAGGCGCAGCTGGGACGTTCACTCGTTGAAGGCCAGCGTATCGCCACGCAGCGCGAACAACTGGAGCAGTCGATTCAGGTTGACGTGAGGAATGCATTGCAGGTGGTGCGCAGCGAGGAGGCGCGCTTGCACTCCGCAATTATTGCCCGGCAGGCAAGTGAGCAGCAGTATCAAAGCGAGCAAAGAAAACTTGACGCCGGGCAATCAACGGTGTTCCTGGTGCTTGAGCGTCAGACAGCTTTAACTACTGCGCGCGGAAATGAATTACGCGCGCAGACTGATCTCAACAAGGCGATCGCAGAATTACAGAGAGCAACCGGGAATGCGCTGACGAGCAACAACATCGTCGTGCGTGTGCGCTGAACGTCTCCCGACCTGCGGCAGCATTTTGTAAGTGTTGTGCGCTCGCGCGTAAGATGAAAGTGCTCCGCTCTCGTTTTCAGATTTTGAGCTTGCCGGATTTCAGATCTCAAATTCGAGATCGTAAGTCTCTATCCTACCTTTTCGAGGATTATGAGCCCGCCATAACAGGCACTGACGATGATAATCACTGCGATGATGTACCAAGTGATGAGTTTAGTCTTACACGCAGGACACCGGGTCCTGGCCCAGCCGGCCCGTCTCCCGCACTTTGGACACCTCATACTGTTATCCCCGAATTCGGTTTTTTTGAAAATCTTTAAGCGGAACGCTATTGGTGCAGGCGGTACTTTACCATATCGAGAGCCAATTTCGGCTGGTCCTCAATTCAGCGTGGCGGTCAAATTGCGCATTAGAACCGGGAGCGGTGGCGACCCGTTGTTGGCACTCAGGCTCTCTACTGAAGTGTTCAGACAATGAGTGTCAGCATGGCTTATTGTACGTGCTCTCTCAGCCACCGCTTCCCGGTCTCCTTATAACGACCCACAACGGCCAATGGTCCGACAGCTTGATCGCGCGATCGATTCCGTGCCTGGTTGGCTCAAGGCTTCGCAGCCATATCCAATCGAGTTTTAGGTCGATTGGAATAAAGAGCACGCGTCGAGAAAATGTAGACTGATCATCAAAGGGAGTTTGAAAACTTGCCGCGCCGAAGAGCTCGAACGTTTGGCTGACAGCCTCAAGTTCCCAGGTATTTAGGTCGCCGAAAATTATTGCCGGCATCTCTTTGCGGTAGCACGCCAGATCATCTAGGACAGCTTTCATCTGCTCGAGTTTGCAAGCTATTGGAATCCGGGTCTCGGAATGCACGGAATAAACTCGCATCTCTGTCTGCCCGATTTTTACAGTCGCTCCCAGCGCCACTTCGTCGTCTGCCACCTGGGCCTTCGTGAGGCAAGACGAGGCGGTGAACATCGGTTAGCGGATATGCGCTCAAAATAACAACGCCGGTTTCTTCTTCCTTTTCAATTGCCGGGCGTGGCGGTGCAGCCCAGGCGTAGTACATGCCTAGCTCTGCGGCCAGAAATGCGGCTGTATTTCTGTTGCCGCTGCGTTTCTTGTTTCGATCCACTTCCTGTAACCCGAGAATGGCAGCGCCGCCAATTTCAGGATCCTCCTTCAGAAGTCGTGCCAGCTTGTGCAGATCATCTCCGCTGCGCCAGCGGATGTTGTAAGAAACAACTTTGATCTCCGGAGACGACTCGCGCGCCCGCGCGAATCCTGGCGCACGACCTATCTCAAGCAACTCTGCTTCACCATCGATATGAGGACCCTTTGACCGTTCCCCGAGGCCCTTTGAATGGAAATATGGCGCCGGAAACGAAGACAAGATTGGCAACCCAACTGCTAGTAATATCAGGAAGATCTTTTGCATATGCGATTCAGACTCGAATTGCCTGGTCTAGAAATCCAATCGCAGCCCATCGAATGCTGCTATCGTTTGGCCGGACCAAAGCATTCGCGCTTCACCGGCAAGATCGATGCCATCCCACTCAGCATAGAGATGACTCAACACTACCATTTGAGGTCCACACTTTCTCGCCAATCGCATCGCGTCCGCTAATTCCAGGTGTGTCTTTATAGGCTTGTTTTTATGGAAAGAACATTCCATCAGCAAGATGGTGGCGCCCTTCCCAAACTCGACCAGCTCTTCGGAGTATCCCGTGTCGGACGTATAGACCAGCACGCTGCCACTTTTATCTGTCAGGCGGATGGCCAGGCTTTCTCTTGTGTGAGGAGTTGAGAAGGTCGCGGCAATGAGTCCGGGCAAGAACTCAAACTCATTCCCTGGCTGCGTTTCAATCAGCTCCACAGGAAACGGCTGCTCGAGTAGATGGTAATCATTAGCCTGATCGATTGCCTGGAGGATTTTGACGAAACCAACCGGGCCATAAATACGCAATGGCTGGCGGCGTTGTTGAGTTTGAGGAGCAGAGCGCGTTCCAAAAAGAAACGGCGCAAGCCCGCCCATGTGATCGAGGTGAAAATGGCTAATCCAAATTGCATCGAGATTAACCCAATCAAGTTCCTCCCTGGCGATACGATGCGGCGCGTCAGCGCTTATGTCGAGGAGTATCCGGCCGCTTTCATTTTCCAGCCAATAGCCGGCAGCGCTGCGACCGGCATGCGGAACTGAAGTGCCTGAACCGAGGACAACAAGTTTCATAGAGAGATAGCGTGGCTACAATGAGGGTATTGTAGCCTCATCCGACTAGTGATATATAACCGCGTCACGTTTCTGCCTCGTAATCAATTAGCGCGCCATATTCAAAGTGAACGCGCGCAAAGCCGCCGCTGAGCCAGCGAAAGAGTCTCGTGTGGCAGAGGCTGATCAAGTAGTAGTCACATCGTAGCTTGCTGGTTGAAAACAAACAGTTTGCGTTAAACCGTCACGCACTTGACCAAAAGCGTGGCCTCAGTTAAACCTCAAGAGGTAATGAACGAATCACAATTCGAGCTTGACGTGCTGGCGGTTTTCTCCCACCCCGACGATGCGGAACTTTCCGTTTCAGGTACGTTGCTTCGCTTGAAGTCGTTGGGCTATCGCACCGGCGTGCTCGACATGACTCGAGGTGAGATGGGCACGCGCGGCACACCGGAAATGCGCGCGGAAGAATCGATTGCAGCCTCCCGCATCATGAACCTGGACTTGCGGCTGAACCTGGGCCAACCGGACGGCCACATCTGGTTGACTGAAGAAGTGCGCACGGCACTGGTTCGCGTGCTGCGTTCGCATAAACCGAAGGTGTTGTTGACAACACATTGGGACGATCCTCATCCGGATCATGCCAACACGTGCCGCATCGTGCGCGAAGCCGCGCGGCTGGCAACAATGGCCCGCTACGATGGGGAAGGAAATCAACAGCCGGTGCGAATGCCCACTATCATGCACTCGCTTTTTTCGCGTCTCGTAACACCGTCGTTCATCGTTGATGTTTCAGATTTTGTCGAGCAGAAGATGGCGGCGATCAGGGCACACACATCGCAGTTTTACCGGCAGGAATCAAACGAGCCCGAGACCCGAATCAGCGAGCCGGGGTTTCTCGATCAAATCGAGTATCGCATGCGTTACTTTGGCTCGCTTATCGGCGTCAATGCCGGTGAGCCATTCTATGTAAGGGAGGCCTTGAATGTGGACGATCCGGTTGCCTTACTGACAAGACCGATGAATATTTACTCTTGATTGCCAGAAGAGAAGCGGGGGCAAGCCCGCCTTCCTGACCCTGAGACAATTAGACTTGATAGGCTTTTGTTGATTTCAAAGCTTCCGAGCTATAGCCAGAGAGTGATGTTTGAAAGTCTCAAGGTTAGGAAGGCGGGCTTGCCCGCTCTTGAAAACCCTTGGATCCCGCTCAGTTTGCCTTTTCGCTAAGCAGCGTGCGGGCGACAGCAATGAGAGCAGTTGCCCGCGGGGCCTCACCCTCAAAGCTGCGCGCCAGTTCAATTGCCTGAGTCGCGTTCTCCTGCGACAACATGCGGAACACGCCGGTCAGGTTAAAGTCTTCAACTGTGCTGCTCCGCAACGACGTGATGTTTTTGGTTTGTAGCTGCAATTCTAACCGGCCATCCTCACCATTAAAACCTTCGGCGGAATTGGAAGCCTTGGCAACTTCGAGCATCATCTCCCATGCACGCCCTCGATCAGTCACCACGAAAGCATTGGCAACTGCGACCAGAGCACGCGGCCGGTCAGCATCTGAAACATCAATGCGGCGCGCTTCGACCGCCGCCTCGTTAATGATCTCCAATGCTTTCTCGCGATCGGCCGGCGGCAGCGACTTAGCAGCCTGCGTTAACAACCACACTCTCTGAATGTGCGTCAGTTCGCCTTTGCCAGCCAGTGTCAGCGCCTTCTCAGTATCTTTTTTCTCGACTACAACCATAGCCAGCGTCATATCCACATAGGGTTTGGCTAGTTTCCGCAGCTCGCCGTCGTCGATCTTGTCAGTGAAGTCGCGGGCGCGCATGTCGCCTTTCTGCGCCGTTTTGGTCGCCAGTTGCAAATAAAGCGCATCACGCTCAGCAGAGTTTTTGGCGCGGTCAACCCGATCCAGCAGCGACTTCTCGACCTCCTCCGCTGTACGATCTGGAGCAATTCCGTGTTGTATTAGATTATTACCTTCGTCATCGCGCATGCCCGTATGATCGGCACCCTGTCCGAGCACCGCGATTTCGCTGCGCAATTGGTCAACTGTCTCTTTCGCTGCATACTGCTCGAACAGTGGCATCAGTCGCTTGATGACCACGTATTTACCCTGTAAGCCGGACGTGCTGCGGTCCTGTTCGCGCGAAGGTGATGGGCGCAGCAGAACCAGTGCCGCAGTGCGAAAGAAGGCGCTACGCAACTCCGGCGTAACCTCCGGTGCCGGAGTGCGTTGATTCCATTGGGACCACTGCTCGCCACCGTCGCGCTCGAAGGTAATGAACAAATGTGGGGTGAATAAGTAGGAGGAGAGCAGCGAGATGGTGTTAGCGTCCGATTTCAAATCCGTCTCCGCGAGTGCCAGCATTCTGGAGTAGCGTTGATCGGCTGCTCCTGGATTTTTGTCTCGCAGGAACGAAAGGAAATTGAGTCCTTCCATCGTGATTGTTCCGAGGACAGGATCCGCAAACTGCAGCGCACGCTCCACGTCGGTATCCAGCAATTGATTCGCCAGGCGCAGGCGTTGTTTGATTGCCGCCGGCGTATCGAATGGGTCGCGCGTCGGCGAGCCGCCGTCATTCGCTTCGCGGGTGCGCGCGTCTTTGAGTTTGTCCAAAAGCTCTTCACCGAGCGCACGATCGCGCTTGGCGGCAAGGCGTAAGACTTCTGAGCGCAAATCCGACGGCGCAACTACAGCAAAACTTCCGTTGTCTGCCTGCTGGCGCTTGCGTTCTTCGGCAACAAGGCGCGCGGACTCCTGATCCGCAACGTCAGCTGAATCCCAGGCTTTGCGAAAGAGTGCGCGTCCCTGTTCCGGATCGGGCTCCCAAAGGGCATCTGCGATCCGCGACAAGGTACGCGCCCGCAACTTTTGATCAGGGAAAGATCGCGCGTCGTTTGCCAGCGAGACCAATAGTTTCCCCTGGGGCAGTAGCCCAGCGTAAGCGCGGGTGTTGTTGGCAATCAGTTACGTTGTCCGTCGCGGTCGGGCTACCGCCGGGACTGCGTTGGTATGACAGATGTAGCCGAAGGGATTAACGTTCGAGGCGAGGGTCGGTTCCAGAAAAGTTTAGAGTCCAAATCTGCTCGGGCCGCGGAGACACGGCAAACCAAAATTTGGACTCTATCCTAAATCAGACAGCAACTACTTCCAGCTCGGGATCTATCTCCTGCTTAAGCATGCCCTCTATTGCCATCAGCGTTCCCGTAAGCGAGCTCGGGCAACTACCGCATGCTCCCTGATAGCGGATGCTCAACGTGTGATCCTTAAGACCTAACACTTCAAGATAACCACCGTCGCCCATGAGTGCCGGCCGCACCTTTTCATCGAGGATGTCGTTTATCCTGAGTAGCCGAGGGTCGTCGCTGGTTACGGCAGCTATCGATCCGCCAACAGCCGCAGTCGCACTCGCCCCCGGCGAATTAACGGCCTCCGCGGCGCGGATGGGTACTGCAAGCGTGGGGAGCAAATCGTCCCAATCGCTCTCGTCATCCTTCTCGATTGTAATCATGCGGTCCATGTAGAAAACGGAAACAACGTGCCCGACATCGAACAACGATTTGGCGAGCGGGTCGTTTTCCGCCTGGTCGGCTGAAGCATACTGATGAACTGTGCCATTACTGACGGCCTCTCTCAGAATAAATTTGACCGCATTTGGATTAGGCGTTTCTTCGATATCGCTAATTTTAGGCATTGCTTAACTCCGTTGTTTACTATCACTAGTAGCCGAACCATTTTTCACTCCTCATTTTTCATACCTATTATAGCCAGTTTGGAGGTGAAGCGCAGTGACGCACGGGCCGGCCGGGGGCCCGACATGAAATTTCGGCCGTGACAAAGTGCGAGCTATAGCTTTCGCAGGTACGCCAGCAACGCCGGCCGCTCGTCCGCCGTCACAAAGCCACGATCGACAACGAGGCCGTCCGACGAAAGCAGCGGCGGCAGGTTGGGTGGCGGATTGTTCCGAGCCACGCGCCGGAAGAAAGCGTCATAGTGGTCGAGCACGTCCTCGAGCGTTGCCGCGGAGTTGTTGTGAAAATACGGAGCGGTCCGGCTGATTCCGCGCAACTGGGTGACGTCCATCACGCCGAGGTCCGCGGGTTGGCCCGTGAGAAGCAGCCGTCCCGGATCCGAAGTGGTGGCGAATTGGAAAGTGCCGTCGGCGCGTGTGATGCGATACGTGCGCGCGTTACGCGCCAGCCGCTGCGGACATGGGGCGTAGCCATCCGTCGTTGGGCGCGGACAAGCAGTCGCTATGCTGTGATAGCGCACGAGGGGGCGCACAAACGTCGTTTCGGGCGTCGACCCGCTCGGGTGCAGCGTCCCGCCATGGCATTGCGCGCAAGCGCGGTTGAAGACCACCTTGCCCTGCTGCTCGAGTTCGTTCAGTTCGGGATCAGGATCGGGGAATGGTGTCGAGCCGGAGAGGATCGCGCCGGCCAGCAGTTCGACCGAAGGCGAAGAGAACAGCGTCTGCTGGAAAGCCGCGAGGTCGTCGAGCATTCGTTGCGGCGGTTCCACAGATACCTGAGCGTGTGCGAAGAGTGCGCCGCGGGCTTGTTCCTGAAGCGTTCCGAAGCGCGCATCGTGCTGGTAGCCGCCCTGCCGGTTGGGGCCGTTAGGATCCTGGCCCATGATTGGTGGACGTGGGGCGCCCGGCGGCCAGATCGGCAAGACACCGTCGGGTCCGGTGATGGCGACGTTGGGCACAGGCATGACCGCGCGCCAGAGATCTACCGAAGTTTCGTCGGTCGTCTGGCCCGTGGCTGGATCGATCAGCTTAACATTCAGAGGCAATGGCATTGTGATGCGAATGAGCCCGTTTTCCACCAGGTTCGAGAAGTCGACCGCATTGTCTCCGTTTATGCGGAAGTCGTCGGCGTCTACCGGCCTGAAGAGCGGATCGTCCGCATTCTTGTCATACTCGCGCTTCGCCTGCAACGCATCGAAGCGGGCCCTTGCGGACGCTGGGGAGAGCTGGAAGCCATCCGCTGGCATGTGACAGTCGGCGCAGGAGCGTCCGTTGCCGCCGAGTTGGTTCAGGTTTCGGTCATTGAAGGCTGCCCGACCGCGCGCCACCGCGTCGCACGGTCCCTCGTCGCAATTGAGTTGGATCTCGCCGTTTCCTTCTGAGGACTGTCCGAAGCCTGTGTGTGGCATCGCGGCCGCAATCACACCTATAACGGCAAAACCGAGGAAAGCGATGATCGATCTCTTAGGTTTGTACATGGTCTTTACTCCTTGCGCGCCGGATTAAATCGGCAGGTCGTAATCAATGAAAAGAGTCAAACGATTCGTTCGCAATTTTGCGGGTGTCGAGAACTCTGCGATCGCGAGCTACTCTGTTGACCACAAATTGAACGTGGCGGATAATCGCTTGTGAACAGCCGAAGTGTCCTTCAAAATTCCCTAAACCTTCCTAAACTTTGCTAAGGCAATAGTGGGCGAGACACCGATGCACATCTACGAGTTTGGCCCGTTCCATTTAGACGCTCCCAGACGGCTCCTGCTGCGCGAAGGTAAACAGGTGCGGCTCCCCGCGAAGGCTTTTGAGATTTTGCTGGTACTGCTCGAAGAAAAGGGCCGCCTCGTCGAAAAAGACGAGTTGATGCGGAGGGTTTGGCCTGAGCAGCCTGGCGACGAACGGGCGCGGGAAAATGAACGGGAGTTACTGGCCACCCGGGGAGTCGCCGAAATCAGTGCCGACCGGGCCAGCTGGGATGGCGAGGCGAAGGGTTTTTTGCTAAGCAACAACGGGAACTCGCGATCTGGGCCGGCGCAGTTTGCTACGCCGCAGACAAATGGCGCAGCAAGCCTCACGCACACACCATCCAGTGCGGAATATATTGGGGATGAGATTAAACGGCACAAGCAAGGCGTGCTGTTACTTCTGGCGGCTCTGCTGGCAACCACAATTGTCGTCTCCTACTTAGCCTACTCACGCTATCTTGCCAGCCGCAGCAAGGCGGGAATCACTTCTATCGCAGTCTTACCTTTTGCAAACCAGACTGGTGATCCGAATGCAGAATACCTCTCAGATGGAATCTCCGAGAGCCTCATCAACAGCCTCTCGAAAGTGTCCGGCGTTAAAGTGATCGCGCGCAGTTCGGCTTTCAAGTACAAAGGCAAAGAGGCTGACTTACAGAAAGTTGCGAATGCATTAGGCGTCGAAGCGATCCTAACCGGAAGGGTCACACAGCGTGGTGAGAACCTATCGATCACCGTCGAACTCATGAATACCAGCGATCAGACGCAGATGTGGGGCGAGCAGTACGATCGCAAGATGTCTGACTTGCTCGCGACACAGCGAGAGATTGCGCGCGAGATTGTCGAGAAACTGAAGCTAAAAGTTTCGGGCGAAGAGAAAGGCCCTGCCAAACACTCGACCGAAAGCAACGAGGCTTATCAGCTTTATCTGAAAGGGCGCTTCTTCTGGAACAAGCGGACGGCAGAAGCACTCAAGAAATCAATCGAGTATTTCAATCAAGCGATTGATAAAGACCCCCGGTTCGCTTTGGCTTACGCCGGTTTGGCTGACAGCTATGTTGTGCCGGCCAATCGCCAACCGCCGCTAGAGGCAATGCCTAAAGCTAAGGCAGCAGCCACCCGGGCACTGGAACTGGACGAGACGCTCGCCGAAGCACACGCCTCACTAGGCCGCGTGCTGGCAACATACGATTGGGACTGGCTGGGTGCCGAGAAGGAATACAAGCGTGCCATCGAGCTGAATCCGCGTTATGCAACAGCCCATCAATGGTATGGCGGATACTTAGCAGTAATGGGCCGCAGCGATGAAGCGATTGCCGAGAGAAAACGGGCGGTGGAACTGGAGCCTCTCTCTCCCATCATCAACTTTGAATTGGGATTGGCCTTTTACTACGCTCGCGACTACGACCACGCTATCGAACAGTTCCAAAAAATGCTGGAGTTGGACCAGAACTTCCCTGCGGCGCACAATTTCTTACCTGCCGCCTATGAACAAAAGGGAATGTATAACGAAGCCCTTGCTGAATTTAAAAAGGCGATTCCGCTGACGAGGGGAAGTGAATGGACACTTTCAAAGGCTGGTCTCGGCTATCTTTATGCGGTAACAGGTAAGAAAAGCGAGGCCCGAACGGTGCTCAACGAGCTCAAGCAAGCCTCCAAACAAGAATATGTCTCCGGGGCCAGCATTGCCTTCATCTATGCGGGCTTGGGCGAGAAGGACCAGGCTTTTGCCTGGCTCAACAAGGGGTTCGAACAGCGCTCCTTTCAGATGCAATGGGTCAACTTGGATCCAAGATGGGACAGCCTGCGTTCAGACCCACGCTTCCAAGACTTGATGCGGCGCATGGGATTTCCCCAGTAACTTGGCTTGCGGTTTTGTTTATCGGCAAGGGTGACACTGATATCGTCTGGGCCACTCGTCCTCACAGCCGTGTAATCACCCCCATCAGAGCGCTTGAAGAACAGAGTCGAGCACAACAAGGAACTCCTCTACGGCAAACTGACTAACTGCAAATAGGTCTCGGCTTAACCACCTTCCAGTCGAGACTTCTTTCCGGTGGGCGCTAATTTGAGATACCTGGTGCGCTCGGGCTCAGCGAAGCAGGTGTTGTTTGCCTGTTGTGGTCCAGTCCTGCCTGGAAAATGGCGGCGCGGGATCGTTGGATTGACTGGACCAATGAGGAACGGGTGCGCAATCTTCAGTTCGTGGCAAACAACTCGCGGTTACCGATCCTACCCTGGGTGCAGGTGCGGAATCTGGCGAGCACTATTCTCTTTTTTGCGCGTGCGGCAACTATCCGAGGACTGGCAACGACTTTACGGCTTTCGCCCACTGCTTTTGGAGACGCTGGTCGACACGCAGTTTCGCGGCACTAATTACCAAGCGGCCAATTGGATCTATCTGGGCCAGACGCGTGGACGCGGCCGGATGGACCAGCAACACGAGGATCACGGGCGCTCGGTGAAACGCATCTACGTTTACCCCTCTCTGTCGCGACGTCGGCGACTCGCGCCAGGATCGTTGTGCCTGAGAGCAATGATTCGACTGCCAATTAAAACTTCAAAGGCCTGATTAAATGAAAGCGAGAGGCCCTGGACAAGAGGGATAATTGCCGACGATGCCCAACACGTCAGCAGTCTTTCCATCATACCGCGTCCCACCGACTCTTGCGGATCCAGGATTAAGACTTGGGGGCCTGTGAATGCGTACAAGAGTGGATGCGAATGATTTCAGAATATACAGAAGAGGATGCGAACGGTTTTGGCGATGGCGCCGCGCGTCGGCGGCCAAAGTGCAACTCGCGACCGTTCGACGCTTCGGGTCACACGCCGATAATATTGATGCATGGTCCAGTGCTCTGTGCTAGTGTTGCACTTTCGCAGAGGAGGAGGAACGTAGATGGCTGAGTATCTGCTCATCGAGTCGCGTGATCCGTTTGAATCCAACGACGTCGGCTACTACTACGACTTGGCCAAGGAGCTGGTCGAAGGCGGTAACCTGGTGACGCTGTTCCTCGCCCAGAACGGCGTGCTGTCGGCGCGCCCGTCGGCGCACTCGGCCGCGCTCAGCGCGCTGGCGCGGGGCGGGGTGACGGTGCTCGCCGATAACTTCTCGTTGCAGGAGCGCGGTATCGCCAAGCTGGCCGAGGGCGTCGCCGCGGCCCCCATCGACGTGGTCGTGGACCACCTCGCGGCCGGCCACAAGACCCTCTGGCACTAGGAGACGAAGCATGTCCAAAAAGACATTGACCATCGCGCTCATGGATCCTCCCTACGAGTCGGAGAACGTGACCACGGCGTTTCGCATCCTCGACGTCGCCGCCCGGCGTGGGTACCACATCAACGTCTTCGCCTACGAGGGGGCCTGCGCCCTGGCGTTCGTGCGCCAGACGCCGCACCCGAACCCCGTCCACGGCAAGGACGTGGCTGAGGAGAACCACCCCACCACGAAGGACCAGGTCGCGGCGCTGCTCGCCGAAGCCGAAAAGAATGGCGGCAAGGTGGACTGGGTAAACTGTGGCATGTGCGTCGACGAGCGCGGCGTCAACGAGTTCGTGCCGGGCACGCGGCGCGGCTCGCCCGCCGACTTCCACGCCTTCGTTGAGGCGTCGGACAACGTTCTCGTCATCCCGACCAAGTGAGGTGAGGCCGTGGCCAAGAAAACACTTAACATCGTAGAGTCGGCCTATCGGGCCGTGATGGAAGAGCAGGATGACACCATCCTCTGGCTACTAGCCGCGATGCAGGGCGCGGGTGCGGAACATACCGTGGTGCTGCGCGGCAACGCAGTAAACTACGCGGTCGCCGGTCAGGGCGTCCCGGGCCTCACGGTCGGCGAATGGATGCAGACCCAGGCTCCGAAGATGGATCGCGACGTCCTGGACTTGATCGAGAAGCGGAAGATTCCCGTGTATGTCGTCACTGAGGATCTGGCCGACCGCGGAATCGAGCGCGGCGAGCTAGTGCCGGGCGTACAGCTGCTGTCACAGACGGCGCTGCCCGGGCTCTTCGCCGAGTACTCGCTGGTCGCCCACTGGTAGCCCTGGGGTCGCGACGGAGCAGCGCGGTGTCTCGTCGAGGATCTCGTACCCGTAGGACTTGCCTGTCACCGGGCGTCTCTGCTCCTCGTGATTTTGGGCGCGCAATTTTCTTGCCGTCATAGGACCACCTGGCCCCAAGGAGCACCCGCGCCACTGCCAACGGAATCGGAGGAGAACCAAGCCTCCAAGCCTCGTGAAGACACCAACCTAAAAATAATTCCACATCAGGGTTCAGCACCTACCCTCATTCGCATCCTCTTCTGAAATCTCACACGAGATGTGAGTTTCAGAAGAGGATGCGACTGACAGGGGCCAAATTGGTGGTTTTTCACAGAAGTGGATGCGACTGTGTACAGAAGTCGATGCGACCAGTTCTTGAATTACAAGAGCCGTTGCAACCAGTTTTGTACCGGAGCGACAAGATCGTTTGAAGTTTGAAGAAATTCCAGAGCCTCGATGGAACAAGGGGTTTGGCACCCCTGTGGGGCACGCAGGAAAAGGGATCGCTATTCTCCTTTGCTTACAAGCGAGGCAACGTCGGCGAGCATTTTGTCTAACTCGGGTTTAGTAATGAGCGTGCCGCCAACGACCACCGCGTTGATCTTCCGGGTGTTGCCGATCTCAGCCAGCGGATTGGCGTCGAGCAAGACGAGATCGGCGATCTTGCCTTTCTCAATCGTGCCGACGGAATCAAGCCGACCAAGATACCGGGCAGGGTCGCGCGTCGCGGCTTGCAACGCTTCCATCGGGGTGAAGCCCGCCTGAACCAGTAACGCCAACTCGTCGTGCAGGCTAAATCCGGGGAAGACGTAAGGGTTGGCCGTGTCCGTGCCGGCGATGAAGTCAACGCCGGCACGCTTCATCATTCCGACCACCTCGAGCTGCTTTTGAAAGACTCTCCGCGCGCGCGCGTTATCCTCAACCGTGCGACTGCTAAAGCCGAATCCATCCTCCCAAAATTGCTTCCTGAGGAAACTCTGAATGTACTTGAGGCGCGGATCGTTTCTGAAGTCCGCATCACCGATGAATGCCTGGGCACGCAGCACGGAGAGCGTCGGACACATCCAGGGTGCCGTTCCTTTTGAAGCGGGCAAAGAGCGCGGCGGCTTGCTTCGCGTCAAAGCTATCGAGCGCCCTGGATTGTTCAAGCGTCATCGTGTTGCCGCGAAAACCATCCGCCCACAGTCGCGCCTCGTTCTCCTTTCGAAGTTCCTCCTCCTTTGCTGAGCACGCGACCAGAACGCCGGTCAGGTGCTCGATGCTCTTTTGCCCCGCGTCGGAAGCTTCGCCGGCGCTGACGAACTCAGGCACATGACCTGCAAAGACCATGTTTTGTCGCTTTGCCTCATCGGCAATCGCGAAGTAGGCGTCGCGGGGCAGCATGCTGTAGACCTTTACGAAATCAGACCCCATCTCCTTGACCGTCAGTACCGCTTTTCTTCCTTCAACCGCGTTGCCCACGGCGATTGAGCAAGGAGCGCAGGCAGGATTTGGGCCGTCAACGATGATGCCGGCCGCGACTATCTGCGGACCGATCGTTGTTCCCGCCGCCACTTCCGCACGCCACTGCTTGATCGGGGGCAGCGGCGCAAACATATCGCGGACTCCGGTGACGCCATTGGCGATAAAGAGTGGAAAGAATGCTTCTTTGTTCCACTCGTGAACATGCATGTCCCATAAACCGGGGATGAGGAATTTGCCAGTCGCGTCGACGACCTGAGCGCTCTTCGCCAGCCGTATCTTGCCACTTCTGCCGAGCGCCGCGATTCGACCATCACGAATAACCACGGTCGTGTCAGATTTTGCTTCTGCTCCGGTGGCATCAATCAATGTCACGTGGGTGAAGACGAGTGTTTGCCTGCTACTGGTTCTCTGCTGCGCCAGCAGGAGGGACGAGCAAAAAAGGATGAGCGAGAGTCGTGCGATAATTTTCATTGACCTCCTCCAGAGGGATTTCATCGCTGACGCTTCGGCTTACACGCGTCGTAATCAATAAGGTTCCATCTTCTGGCGACAATGCTGTCCACCGGATCCCGCAAATGGACTCGCCCTCACGCTGCTTCAGGCGAGATTGCTCATTTGATTTGGTTCTGAAGCTAAGGCCTCGTCTTCATTCCGCTACGCTCCATTCCGCCGAACTGCTGCTGCTGTCTTCCTATTTTCCCCCTCCCTTCGTTCTCATCTTCGCACGGGAGCCCAGCGACGCAACCTCCATTACGCAGGCTCCATTCCAGTTCTTCACATCCGTTACGACGAAGGGCATCGCCGTGCGCCACCCGTGCTTCGACTTCACTACGAAAGGGGGAGAACGCATTTTCAACACCAATGAAAGCAAACACCCAACACGAGGAGGAACCGGAGCACGCCGCTTACTTTGCGCACCGCGAGCAATCGCGATCTATCGAGCCACGGCATTGCGACGTGCCCATAACGTTCGAGCGTCCCAGTCGTAGCCAACTATTGCCAAAGAGCGCCGGCGGGCATATACTCCGCCCCTCACTTGCCCCCCTTACAAATAAGGTGAGCCAAGTTGAGATGGAGGCAGGCGATTGCGAGGGTCGCTTGCCTCCGCTTTTTTTGCATGGCCTTCGGCCCTGGTTTTCGGTCTTGGGTCTTGGGTCTTTGATCTTTAGCAAAGAATAATTGATCCTATCAGAACAGTAAGGTGGAAAAAGCCCAAGACCAAAGACCAAAGCCCGAAGACCTATTCCCAAGTTGAAATGAACATCGGCATCACGGTCTATCCCACCTATGGCGGCAGTGGCATCGTCGGCTCTGAGCTGGGAAAAGAGTTGGCGGCACGCGGCCACACCGTCCATTTTATCTCCTCCTCTTTGCCTACTCGGCTCACGGAACTTAACGAGCGCGTGCGCTTCCATGAAGTCGAGATGATGTCGTATCCCCTGTTCGAGCATCAGCCTTACACCCTGGCGCTTGCGACTAAAATGGCGAAGGTCGCGGAAACCGAGAATCTGGATTTGCTTCACGTGCACTACGCAATTCCGCATTCGATCAGCGCTATCCTCGCCCGCGAATCCCTGAAGCCAAAGCGATATCTGCCCGTGATTACCACGCTCCATGGGACAGACATCACCCTCGTGGGCGCCGATCGTTCATACCTTCCCATCACACGCTACGGTATCGTTCAATCAGACGGTGTGACCGCAATTTCGCATTACTTGAAAGAAGCGACAAGAGAGATCTTTCAGTTTGACGAGATCGAGGTTATTCCAAATTTTGTTTGTCAGACTGATTACGCGCGTCACCCGGTTGAAGATTTGCGCTCGTCGCTTGCTCCCGAGGGCGAGCCGCTGCTGGTCCACGTTTCAAACTTTCGTCCCGTGAAGCGACCGGTTGATTGCGTAGAGATACTTGCGCGCGTGTTGCAAAAAGGAGTTGCCACGCGCCTGGTGATGGTTGGCGACGGTAGCGAGCGGACAAATGTCGAGCACCGGGCGCGTTGCCTTGGTGTTTACGACAAGTGCGTTTTCGTTGGTAAGCAACCAAACATCGTGGACTATCTCTCGGCCGCGGACGTCTTACTGTTGCCGTCTGAGCAGGAGTCTTTTGGCCTTGCCGCACTCGAAGCAATGGCCTGCGAAGTACCGGTTATTGCTTCTCGCGTTGGCGGGGTCCCGGAAGTCGTTACTGATGGCGACACGGGATTTCTGAGCGAAGTGGGCGACGTGGAGAAGATGGCTGCGGATGCGGCGGGCCTTCTGAGTGCTACAGCGTTGCGGCGCGAGATGGGGAAACGGGCGCGACAGTTTGCCGTGACGCACTATCGTACCGACATTGTCATACCGCGATATATCGAGTTTTACGAACGAGTCTTGCAAAAGACCCGAGTGAAAGTTTAGATGAAAAGAATACTCCTCATTGCCACGCTTGCTGGTCAACTCATCCTGGGACCACTTGCGTCATTGGGTTTTGCGCAAGAGGCGGCTTCTCAAGAGCGGCAGACGAAACCTCAAACCGGACCACAACAACCGGCGCGGCCAGGCGACGAAGATGTTGTCAGGATCACAACAAATCTTGTTCAGGTTGATGCCGTAATCGTCGATAAAAAAGGGCAGCCGGTAAGGGATTTGCGCTCAGATGAAGTTCAAATTTTCGAAGATGGCCATCAACAGAAGATAACGCATTTCTCGTTTGTCGCTTCAGAATCCCCGGTTACGGCGTTGGCGCAGCCCGCGCCTCCAGATAAAAATGCAGCGCCGCTCCCGCCGGTTAAATTGCATCCGGAGGACGTGCGCCGCACCATCGCTCTCATTGTCGACGATCTCGGCCTCTCGTTCGAAAGCACATACTACGTACGCCGCGCGCTCAAGAAATTTATAGAACAGCAGATGCAGTCGGGCGACCTGGTGGCAATCATACGCACCAGCGGCGGCATTGGAGCTCTGCAGCAATTCACTGCTGACAAACGACAACTCTATGCGGCGGTTGAACGCGTAAAGTGGTATGCCAGTGGCCGCTCGGGGATAGGTGCCTTCGCGCCGCTCGGAGATAACACCGCAAATAGTGAAGAAGCAAGGGGCGAAGATATTGATCAATTACGTGAGGATGTTTTTGCCGTCGGTACGCTCGGCGCCGTTCGGTACGTTGTCAGGGGTATGCATGAGTTGCCGGGACGCAAGTCAATTTTGTTGATTTCTGACGGCTTCAGAATTTATAGCCGCGACGATCCGACTCGTAATTACCGAGCGCTATCAGCCCTGCGCCATCTGATAGACGAAGCAAATCGAGCGACGGTGGTAATCTACACAATGAACGCAACAGGATTACAGACGGTAGGACTTACCGCGGCCGATTCAACCGCTGGGATGGATTCTGCGCAACTCGAACAGCAATTGAGCAATCGTCGCACCGCGGCTTTCGAATCGCAGGAAGGACTGGATTACCTGGCCAGGGAAACCGGCGGAATAGCCATTCGCAACAACAACGATCTCAGCGGCGGAATTCGTCGCGTGATTGAGGATCAAAAAAGCTATTACTTGATCGGCTACCGCCCTGAGGAATCTACCTTTGATGCGAAGACGGGACGACGCACGTTTCATAAATTGAGTTTGAAGGTTTCACGGCCGGGGAAGTTTAGCGTGCGAATGCGCAATGGCTTTTTTGGGGTTGCTGATAACGAAGATAACGCAATCGCAGCCACACCGAACCAACGTATGATTAACGCGCTGATTTCTCCCTTTGGCGCCGCGGGTGTGCGTTTGCGACTGACCACGTTGTTTGCCAATGACGCAAAGGTTGGTTCATATATGCGCTCGTTGCTTCACGTAAATGCAGATGATCTGACTTTTACGGATCTTCCCGATGGGTCGCACAAAGTAGAGTTTGATGTCGTGGCCCTCACGTTTGGAGACAATGGCAACATAATCGATGAGGCGGGCCGAGCCTACAGCATGCGCATAAATGGAAATGATTATCAGCGTATTCGAAGGAACGGCTTCGTTTATT